>Ga0081455_10000300_pt1 | contig 65485 bp, 66 predicted proteins | sample TabmetS3T2R1_FD_70207 | JGI IMG/M metagenome (GOLD analysis project Ga0081455, IMG submission 70207) | Tabebuia heterophylla rhizosphere microbial communities from the University of Puerto Rico - S3T2R1 | ecosystem: Host-associated > Plants > Roots > Rhizosphere ...
CACCCCAGCCGCCCAGCACCAGCGGCGGCCCGCCGTCCTGCGCGGGCCTCGGCTGGTAAGCGGGATCCGCGAACAACTTCCGCAACTCCACGATCGTGCGTTCCACCTGGTCGAGCCGGTGCCCGGCGCCGAGCCACGGCAGGCCCGCCGCCTCGAACTCCTCCCGCACGTACCCGGCGCCGAGACCGAGTTCGAGCCGTCCGTCGCTGAACTGGTCGGCCGTCGCGACGTCCCGTGCCAGCACCGCCGGGTGGTAAAACGGCACGTTGAGCACGAACGTGCCCAGGCGCACCCGCGAGGTCGCCTCCGCGGCCAGCGCCAGCGCGGGGAACGGCGCCGGCATGCCCAGGTGGTCGGCCACGGTCACGACGTCGAACCCGAGGTCCTCGGCTCGTCTCGCCTTGTCCACGAAGTCCGCCCGCGTTCCGGGCTCCATCAGGTTGACACCGAATCGCATCCCCAGCATGCCCCGACGATACGGCGTACAACGACGAAACGGCCACCTCCGGCCGAAGCCGGGGGTGGCCGTTTCGCGGCGAAGATCAGCCGAGGCGCTGCTTCAGGGCCGCCAGCTCATCGTGCAGGCTCGACGGCACCCGGTCGCCGATCTTGGCGAACCACTCCTCGATCAGCGGGATCTCCTGGCGCCACTCCTCGGGCTTGACCGCGAGCGACTCCTGGACGTCCGCGATCGGCTCGGCGATGCCGGCCAGGTCGAGGTCCTCGGCACGCGGCACGAGGCCGACCGGGGTCTCCACGGCGCCGGCCGTGCCCTCGAGGCGCTCGACGATCCACTTGAGCACCCGCGAGTTCTCGCCGAAGCCCGGCCACAGGAACCGCTTGTCGTCACCGCGGCGGAACCAGTTGACGTAGAAGATCTTCGGCAGCTTGTCGGCGTCGGCGTTCTTGCCGGTGTCCAGCCAGTGCTGGAAGTAGGCACCGGCGTGGTAGCCGAGGAACGGCAGCATCGCCATCGGGTCGCGGCGCACCTCGCCGACCTTGCCGGCCGCGGCGGCGGTCTTCTCCGACGACATGGTGGCGCCCATGAACACGCCGTGCTGCCAGTCGCGCGCCTCGCTCACCAGCGGGACCGTGGTGGCCCGGCGACCGCCGAACAGGATGGCCGAGATCGGCACGCCCTTCGGGTCGTCCCACTCCGGCGCGAGGGTCGGGACCTGCGCGATCGGGGTGCAGAACCGCGAGTTGGGGTGCGCGGCGGGCTCGTCCGACTCGGGCGTCCAGTCGCGGCCCTTCCAGTCGGTCAGGTGGGCCGGCGGCTCCTTGGTCATGCCCTCCCACCACACGTCGCCGTCGTCGGTCAGCGCGACGTTGGTGAACACCGTGTTGCCCGCCTCGATGGTCTTCATCGCGACCGGGTTGGTCTTCACGCCGGTGCCGGGCGCGACGCCGAACAGGCCGAACTCGGGGTTGATCGCGTACAGGCGGCCGTCGTCGCCGAACCGCATCCACGCGATGTCGTCACCGATGGTCTCCGCGCGCCAGCCCGGGATGGTCGGCTGCAACATCGCGAGGTTGGTCTTGCCGCACGCGCTCGGGAACGCGGCCGCGACGTAGTAGGCCTTCTCCTCCGGCGAGATCAGCTTGAGGATCAGCATGTGCTCGGCGAGCCAGCCCTCGTCGCGAGCCATGACGGAGGCGATGCGCAGCGAGTAGCACTTCTTGCCCAGCAGCGAGTTGCCGCCGTAGCCCGAGCCGTAACTCCAGATCGTCCGGCTCTCCGGGAAGTGCGAGATGTACTTCGTGTCGTTGCAGGGCCACGGCACGTCCTTCTCGCCCGGCTCCAGCGGCTTGCCGACCGAGTGCAGGGCGGGCACGAACTCGCGCTCGGTGCCGTCCTCCGTCACGAACTTCTCCAGCGCCTTGGTGCCCATGCGGGTCATCACCCGCATCGACGCCACGACGTAGGCGAAGTCGGTGACCTCGATGCCGAGCTTCGGGTTGTCGTCACCCAGAGGGCCCATGCAGAACGGGATGACGTACATCGTGCGGCCACGCATGCTGCCCCGGTAGAGCTCGGTCAGGGTGGCCTTCATCTCGTCCGGGTGCATCCAGTTGTTGGTCGGCCCGGCGTCCTCTTCGTTCTCGGAACAGATGAAGGTCCGCTCCTCGACGCGCGCGACGTCGCTCGGGTCCGAGGCGGCCCAGAAGGAGTTCGGCTTCGCCTTCAACGGGACGAACGTGCCGGCCTCGACCAGCTCGTTGTTGATGCGCTCGGCCTCCTCGTCGGAGCCGTCGCACCACACCACTCGGTCAGGGGTGGTCAGCTCGGCGACCTCCCGTACCCACGCAAGCACACCAGTGTGCGACGTCGGCGCCTTGTCCAGTCCCGGGATGGCTACTGCAGTCATTCCTTCTCCTGACTTCGACGGCAGGAACGCGTCCCCGGAAAAAGCTCCAGGGTGAACGTTCCGTCGCCGGCGACCGAATGGCTTCGCACACCGGCTGCCCTACCGGTGTGCTGGAAATACTGGGATGTCCCGAGGGTAGCCGGATGGACGGCAGGTAACCGAGGCCTGACCTGTCGGTTCTCTCACAAGAACGATCAGGGAATCGATTCAGATATCGCTGAACCGGCCTAGCGGAGAAAGTTCTTCGGCTCGGCGTGATCTCGCCGATATCAACGGGGGGCGGTTTTGCACGGAAAAGACACAAGCCCCGGCCGTCCGCGAGGAACGACCGGGGCCCGTTTCGCCCGGATTTCCGTTCAGTTCTGGGAGATCCACTGCCCGGTGCCGGAGTCGATCCTGGCGACCCCTTCGACCGTCTGGTGGCCGCTGCCGCCCCAGAGCTGGTCGCTGTCCGGCGGCACCTCGGCGGTGAAGCCGCTAGTGGTCTCGGTCCATTCGCCCGCGCCGGTGTGTTCGTAGGTGTGCGTCTCGCCCTCCGGCGTGATGATCGTCTGCACATCCGCCTGGCCGTCGCCGTCGACGTCGGTGAACACCCGGGTGTTGCCCGCGTCGTCGGTCACGACCGCGCTGTCCGCGGTGCCGTCGTTGTCGCTGTCCACCGTCGCCGGGCCCACCTGGAAGGTGCCGTCGGCGGAGTCCACGGTGATCTCGCCGGCGCGGCCGGTTTCGGTGGCGTCCGGCTCACCCGCCCCGGAGTCGTGGTCGGCGACCCAGTCGCCGGTGGTCTCGTCGTAGCGGGCCATCTCCACGACGTTGCCCTCGACGTCGGTGTGCACGTACTGGTCGGCGTGCCCGTCGCCGTCGGTGTCGACGTAGCCGGTGACCGTGCCGTCGGCGTTGTCGAGGCGGACCGTCTCGTCGACCCCGTCGTGGTTGAGGTCCATGTTCTCCTCGGCCGTGTAGGTCTGACCGTCGACCGTGATCTCCAGGTCACCGTCGGAGGTCGTGGCGTCGGCCGGCTCAACTCCGCCCGTCTCATCGATCCACACGCCGAACTCCCAAGTCTCGTACCACTACGGTCACACTGTTGGACTCACGTTATTCCGGTTCGGTTCCCCGGCACAACCGAGCCGCTCACGCCTGCTCACGGAGGGTGCGGATGCGCCCGAGCAGGGTCTGTGCCCGGTCCCGGCCGTCGCCGACCTCCTTGAGCCGCCTGCTCACCGCGGCGAGCTTCTTCGCCCGCTCCTGCGCACCCATTTTGATCGACTTGTCGACCTGCTTGAGCTCGGCCTCGATCGTGTCGATGCGACGCGACAGCGCCTCGTCCAGTGCCAGCGACAGCTGCTGCTCGGCCTCGATCAGCTGCTCGGCGACGAGCTGGTCGAGGATCGAGCGTGCCTCCGCGATCGACTCGACAAGCCACTGCTTGAGGTGCTGCTTGTCCGCGGCGTGCCGACGGGTGCGGGCCATCCACCAGCCCGCGCCGAGGCCGACGACGATGGTCGCCGGCAGCACCACCGGGTTGAGCAGGGCGACCCCCGCCAGCGGGAGCGCGGCGATCTTGCCCGCGCCGACCCCGCCGGAGATGCCCATGAAGATCAGCAGCTTGTCCTCGGGCGTGGACGGCTTGCGGTCCGGGGGCCGCAGCACGACCGGCGGCCCGCCGGCACGGAGGAACTGCGAGCGGATCACGTCCAGTTCCTCGGGCGCGAACAGCTCGGCGAGTGCGGTGTCGGTGACCCGGTTCAGCCGGTGCGCCATGGTCGCCGACACGCGCTGGGAGATCACCTGCAGCGCCGCGTCCACCTGCTGCGGCAGCTGCGCCAGCTGGTCGCGCTTCGCGCCGTCGATCTGGTTGCGGAAGTAGGACTGGGCGTCGCGGACCTGGCGGCTGGTCTCGTGCCCCAGGTCGACCCGGGCCCGCTGGATCTCGCCGCGCAGCTTGAGCTGCCAGCCACGGGTAGAGGTCTTGCGCTCGGCGGCCAGCTCGTCGCGCCGCTCGCGCAGCCGCTCGGCCTCGGCCTCGCCGGAGGACAGTGCCCGCTGCTCGGCGAGCAGGCCGGCGTGCACTTCGCCCAGCGCGCTGGACAGCGCCCGCAGCGTGTTCGCCTCGCCGAGCATCGCCGACCGGCCGACCACGAGCTCCTGCAGCGCGGTCTGCAGTTCGATCACCCCGGACCGCTCTCGCAGCATCGCCGCCGCCTGCTCGTTCGGCGCCTTGCCGGCCATCTCGAACATGCGCGCCGAGACGGGGTGGAACACCGCGTCGGCGAAGCGCGGCGCGTGCTCGGCCAGCAGTTGCCGGTCGGCCTCGAGCACCTCCCGCCAGCCGCGGAAGGCGTCGGTCTTGGACAGGGCGAACACGACGGTCTCCACCCTCTCGCCCACCCGGCGCAGGAACTCCAGCTCGCCGGAGGTGAAGGGAGCCGAGGCGTCGACGACGAACAGCAGCGCGGTCGCGTTGGCCGCGGCCTCGGTGGCGAGCTCACCGTGCATCGAGTCGAGGCCACCGACGCCGGGCGTGTCCACCAGCGACAGCCGTTCCAGGATCGGGACCGGGCCGGTGACCTCGACATACCGTGGCGGCAGCTGGCCGTCGGGCAGCTCGTGGACGGCCGAGACCCAGCGGATCAGCTCGGGCAGGGGCACCGCGACCGGCGCCAGCTGACCGGGGTAGCAGGCCTGCGCGCTCCACTGGACGGCGTGGTCGAAGACGAGGTAGCCGGCGGTGGCGACCTGGGCGTCCACCGGGGACAGCCCCGGGGTGGCGAGCAGGGCGTTGACCAGCGAACTCTTGCCGCGGTTGGTCTCCCCGACCACGACGACCTGCGGCTTCTTCGGCCGCGCCCGGCGAACCTGGTCGACCCAGGCGGCCGCCTTCGGATCGCACTCGCGCAGCAGGGTGAGCAGCGTTTCGCGGGCCTGCTTGACCTGGTTCGGCAGCGACGAAAGCGGCGGAGCGGTCACGTGCGGACCTTAGCGCTTGGTGTAGACCGTCACGACCGGCGCGCGCAGCAGGTGACCGCAGTCGGTGAACCCGACGACCTCGGTCTCGGCGACCACACCGTCCAGCGCCGGATCGTCGGTCCTGATCGCGCCACCGGCCTCGTGCACAGACGGGTCGAACCGCTGCCCGTCCGGCCGGACCGCTTCCACCCCGATGCGGGCCAGCCCTTGTTCGAGGCGCTCGACCACGCCCCCGCTGCGTGCCCGGTCCAGGGCGTAGAGGCAGAGCTGGATCAGCTCCTGCCGGTCGGCCCGCGCCTGTTCGAGCGCTTCCGGTCCCGCGGTGGCCAGATCGGATACACGGTTCACATCGGTGTTGGACGGGGGTTGCGCCGCTGTGGTTCCGTCGACCTCGTCGATGATCTGGCGCAGTTGCGCGCCCGGGATCTGCCCGGTCGGGGAGTCGTCGGCGGCCGTGCGCCGGAGCCAGGAAGCCATGCCCCTCACCCCTCGGTCATCTCAGCTGCTGCCAGATGAGGAAGTACGCGCGGTGCACGACGTGGGCGACCCGGCTCTGCGCGGGCGTCGCGCCGAACGACGCGAACGACCGCCACCAGCCGGCGCGCTCCAGGGCGTGCGCGGCCAGCTCGGGCCGGGGCGCTCCGGGCAGGCCCAGCTGCTCGGCGAGGTCGGCGTTGCTGCCCACCCGCATGACCTCTTCCGCGAGGTCTTCGGGCATGTCGACCGCGCCGGCGACGACCAGGGTGAGCGCCTCGAGCAGCCGCAGCTGGTGCGCCTCGGGCTTGGCCAGCAGCACCTCGATCGCGTCGTGCACTCGCTGCCGCTCGGCCGGATCCCCGGAGGCGTGGGCCAGCGCGGTGACCGACGCGAGCGCCGCGGCGGCCTTGATCCCGTCGGCGCGGGCGGCGAAGACCGTGTTCAGGCGGGCCCGGACGGCGTCCAGACCGGATGAGGCGAGCAGCAACCTCCGCAGCGCGCCCGCGGTGATCGTCTCGTCGGCCCGGATCGCGTCGATCGCGCGGCGGATGCCGTAGAGGTCGAGCTTCTCCAGCAGGCGCACCCGGGTACCGGCCGGGACGTCGCAGTCCCAGCTGGTGAAGATGTCGGCCGCCATCAGCATGGTCTCCAGCGTCGCGTCGTCCAGTGTGGACAGCTGGCGTAGCGCGTCGGCGTCCGCGGAGGTGAAGTTGCCCGACTCGGCGGACTCGGCGATCAGCCCGATCACCGGCAGCACGTCCGCGACCCTCGGCTTGAGCAGCAGCCCCTGCTTTTCGGCGAGGATCGACGCGGCCTGCCACACGTCCCCGCCGGAGCCATCGACCGACTCCGGCGGGACGGTGTCGGCCTTGTTCAGGACGGCGATCGCGTTGACCGGGCCGGCCTCGCGGCTGGCGGTGGCCGCGGTGAACGCGGCGAGCGCCTGCTGGTCGTCGGCGCGCACGCCCTGGGTCACGACGTAGAGGACGGCCTCGGCGCCGGCGACCGCGTTGCGGGAGGTCTCGTCGAGTTCGTCGCCGCCCTCGGCAGCCTGGGTCGCCGCGCCCAGCAGTTGCTCGGTGCGCGAGACCGATGCCGCGTCCAGCGACCCCAGACCGGGGGTGTCGATGACGGTCATGTCCTGCAGGACCGCACTGGTCAGGTACGCCTCGATGTGCGAGACCCTGCTGATGTCCACGCCCAGCTCGGCCGGGATCGAACCGTCCGGCGCGAACGGCAGCACCTGCTTGTGGCCCCCGGTGAAAACGACCTCGATGCGGTCGACCGTGCCGTACTGGAAGCGGGTCACCAGGCGGGTGCACTCGCCGACGTCGGTCGGCGCGACCCGGCGGCCGATCAGGGCGTTGACCAGGGTGGACTTACCGGATTTGATGCGCCCGGCGACCGCGACCTGCAGCGGCGCGCCCAGGCGGCGCAGGACCTCGGCGAACCCGGCCGCGGTGCGTGCGGAGACCTGCGGCTGCAGGCGGCGGCAAAGGGTGGCGACCGACACCGACAGCGGGCCGGCCAGGCGTCCCTGATCCGTCGTCGCCGTCACGCCGGCCCCCTCCCTGGCTGCACCTGTGCCCCGGAATCCTGCCATGGACCTCCGCCGGAAGTCCCATGCGCGGTGCTACCGCCGGATGACGCGCGGTGTGCCGGGGCCGACCTAGGGTGAACGGCGTGCGGCGACTGAGTCTGTGGATGCGGGCGCACCCGATGGCCGGGGACGTCCTGCTCGCGCTGTCGCTGCTGCTCATGGACCTGCTCGTGCTGGTCGCACAGGCGAACCGGGACCGGGGGCAGCCGTGGTACCTGGCGATCCCGCTGGACATCGCGATGGTGGCGCCGGTGGCGCTCCGGCGGAAGTATCCGCTGGTCACCGCCTACCTGATCCTGCTGCTGACGGTGCCGCACAGCGCACTGCAACTCGGCATCGGGAGCGCGACGGCCAGCTGCGTCGCGCTGTACACCATGGTCGTCTACGTCGGGCGGCGGCAGGCGGCGCTGTACCTGCTCGCGCAGCTGGTGGTGAGCATCCTGCAGATGTGGGCGGGCTGGTCGCCCCAGGGGTGGGCGCCGCTGCTGTTCGTCGGGTTGATCTTCGCGTTGTGCTGGGTGCTGGGCGAGTTCGTCGGGGCGCGGCAGGCCTACCAGGCGGAGCTGGAGGCGCGGCTGCACCTGCTGGAGAACGAGCGTGACCAGGCCGGGCGGATCGCGGTGGCCGAGGAGCGCGGGCGGATCGCGCGGGAGTTGCACGACGTGGTGGCGCACGCGGTGAGCGTGATCGTGGTGCAGGCGGATGGTGCGTCGTATGCGCTGGGGTCGAACCCGGAGCTGGCTGAGCGGGCGGTGCGCACGATCTCCGAGACGGGGCGTCAGGCGTTGACCGAGCTGCGGCGCCTGCTTCAGGTGTTGCGTGACGAAGAGGGTGCGGCGGAGCCACGGATCCCGCAGCCGACCGCGGACTCGCTGGCGGACCTGGCGGAGCGGGTGCGGTCGGCGGGGGTGCCGGTGGACCTGTCGGTCGAGGGTGCGCTGGCCGAGCTGCCCGCCGGGGTATCGCTCGGGGTCTACCGGATCGTGCAGGAGTCGCTGACGAACACGCTCAAGCACGCCGGGCCGGGGGCGCGGGCGCAGGTGCGGGTGCGGCGCACTGAGAACCTGGTGGACGTGGAGATCGTGGACGACGGAGCGGGCAAGGCCCGGGCGCTGGTGCCCGAGCCGGATCTGCCGGGAGGCAACGGGGTGATCGGGATGCGCGAGCGCGCCCACCTGTTCGGGGGGATCCTGCAGGTCGGGCCACAGGCCGGCGGTGGCTGGCGGGTGCACGCGAGCTTCCCGGTGAGGCTCGACCCGTGATCCGCGTGGTGGTGGTCGACGACCAGGAGCTGATGCGGGTCGGGTTCCGCATGGTGCTGGGCGCGCAGGAGGACATCGACCTGGCGGGGGAGGCCGGCAACGGGGCGGACGCGGTGACGCTGGCGGCGGAGCTGCGGCCGGACGTCGTGCTGATGGACGTGCGGATGCCGGTGATGGACGGCGTCGAGGCGACCAAGCAGATCGTCGAGGCGGGGTCGTCGCGGGTGCTGGTGATGACCACCTTCGATCTCGACGAGTACGTGTACGCGGCGCTGCAGAACGGCGCGAGCGGGTTCCTGCTCAAGGACACCCCGCCGGACCATCTCGTGTCGGCGCTTCGGTCGGTCGCGTCCGGGGACGCGGTGGTGTCGCCGTCGGTGACGCGGCGGCTGCTGGACCGGTTCGTCGGCGGCGCCGGGCTGCCCCGCGACGAGGCAGAGCTGGATGTGCTGACCGAGCGGGAGCGCGAGGTGCTGGTGCTCATCGCGAAGGGGCTGTCCAATGTGGAGATCGCGGAGAAGCTGTTCCTCTCGGAGGCGACGGTGAAGACGCACGTCGGCCGCATCCTCGCGAAGCTGGGGCTGCGGGACCGGGTGCAGGCGGTAGTACTGGCCTACGAGACGGGCCTGATCCGGCCCGGTCTCTCCTGACCCCGCCGTCGCACATTTTCGACAATGTGCCACATCAGCGGCGGCAGGAGAGGGCGCGCTGGACGGTGGCGACGACGTCGTGGGGGGCGGCGTAGAGCCAGTCCTTGGTGACCACGAGGAATGCCCAACCCGCGGACTCGAGAATGGCGCGCCGACGCGCATCGGCGACTGGTTGCTCCCCCTCGGCGTGCCACGCACCGTCGTACTCGACCGCGAGCATTTCCTCGGGAAACCCGAGGTCGAGACGATAGCGACCACCGAGAACCTCGAGCTGCACCACGGGGTCGAGCCCGGCCAGGCGCAACCAGACCCGCAGCTCCGACTCGGGCACCGATTCGGCCCGGGGATCCACCAGAGTGAGCGCCTTCCGCGCGCGGACGATGCCGTTGTCGTGCCGGTTCTCCAGCCACTCGTGGAGATTCGCGATGTCGATGCCGTCACGCCGGATAATGGCGTCGGCGTAACCGACGACGCGCGGCAATGACCGGTGCAGACGGGTGTTCGTCAGGAGGTCGAGGACCATCCGGCGTGGCGTCGCCAGCCTGATCCCGTGCCACGGTTCGCCCTCGATTTCCCCGCGGAACGTCCGTCTGATGTCGACGTCGCGCTGCGCGCTGAACTTGACGTGCTCCGGCAGGATGATCTCCACCGGGTCGCGCGCCGCGGCAAGTTCGAAACCGTGGATCGCTGCCGCGGACCATCCCGTCACCACGGCCTCCGGCGGGGCGACAGTGGCAACCGCACGGCACTTGAGCTCATGGGTCATCGGCAGTCCAGCGGGCACGTACGCGTTCCGGAATACCCGGACGAACAGGGGCGAGCGCAGCTCCCGTCGGGTCAGCCAGCCCTCGCTCACCGCGTGGCTGCCGAGGAACGGCCCGTTGAGATCATCCAATGCAGGCATGGATCCGATGCTCGCGCGAAACCACGATCCGCGCTTGCGGCGAAGATCAACAGGGCCGAGTTGTCCACAAGTACCCAGTTATCCACAGACGCGAGGCCCTCACCGGCGGCACTTTTTCGACAATGTGCGACCTCAGCGGTAGGGGGCCGGGTCCACCTCCGCCGGGTTCTTGCCCGCCTTGTGGACGTCGGCGTACCAGCGGCCCCAGTCGGGGCGTGAGCCGTCCACGTCCGTGACTCCGTACTCGTGCATGAGGGTCCACGAGGCGAGCGTCCGGCCGGCGAAGCGGGACACCTCCGGATCGTTCACCAGCGCCGCGACGCCGCGGCCCAGGTAGTACGGCGTCTCCGAGATCGCGAAGTCCGGCCCGCCCGCACCGTCCACCGCGGCCCGCCAGTTCGACTCCGTCACCTCGAACAGGTCCAGCATCAACTCGGAGCGCAGGAAACCGGGCGTCACCGACAGGCCGACGACGCCGTGCGCGGCCAGCTCCGCCCCCAGCGCCCGGCCGAGCGCCCGCACCCCGCACTTGGCCAGGTAGTACGGGATGCCCGCGCCCACATATTCGTCGTCGTCGCCGTCGGTCACTTCGATCACGACACCGCCGGACCGGCCGAGGACCAGCGGCAGGAGCCGGTGCAGCGCGATCAGGTGCGTGTCGAGCGCGTTGTGCACCAGATGCAGCGCGTTGTCCAGGCTCGACTTCCAATACGGCCGCTCGAAGTCGACGAACGGGTCCCCACCCCACACATCGTCGACCAGCACGTCCAGACCGCCGGCCTCCTCCGCGACCCGGGCCCGCAGCGCGTCGACGTCCGCCACGGACGTGAAGTCGCACCGCACCGGGACGCCCCGGCCGCCCGCCGCGTCGACCAGTTCGGCCGTCTCCTCGATCGTCTCCGCCCGGTTCATCTCCGATGCCGACTCACGCGTCGTACGCCCTGTGACGTACACGGTCGAGCCGCCGCGCCCCAGTTCGACCGCGATCGCCCGCCCGCATCCCCTGGTCGCGCCCGTCACGAGCGCCGTCTTCCCGGTCATATCGAGCACCATAACGACCGACCCCGACAAAACCGGGCGCCGAAGCTCAGGGGCGAGTCAGGGTCATCACCGATCGCGCGCGTACGCAAAACACGCGAGGCTACTACCGCAGTCGGGTGGGAAGTTCGGACCACAGGATGACGCGCACGCCTACCCCGATCGGTCAGCATGAGAGCCGCACGGGGAACAGCAGGCTTTGACCAGCACAGGGGAGTTTCCATGATAGAGGCACGCGGCCTCACGAAACGCTACGGCAAAACGCTCGCCGTGAACGATCTGTCATTCGACGTCGCTCCGGGTGAGGTTACCGGTTTTCTCGGTCCGAACGGTGCCGGGAAATCCACCACCATGCGAATGATTCTGGGCCTGGACAATCCGACGAGCGGTCAGGTGACGATCGGCGGCAAGCGGTACGCGGAACTGAAAAATCCACTTCGGACCGTCGGCGCGCTGCTCGACGCCAAGTGGGTGCACCCGAACCGCTCGGCTCGCGCGCACCTGGCGTGGATGGCGAAGTCCAACCACCTTCCGGCGCGCCGGGTCGACGACGTGCTCGAGATCGTGGGGCTGACCAGTGTGGCCGGCAAGCGCGCCGGCGGGTTCTCCCTGGGCATGTCGCAGCGGCTGGGGATCGCCGCGGCCCTGCTCGGCGACCCGGAGGTGCTGCTGTTCGACGAGCCGGTCAACGGCCTCGACCCCGAAGGCATCCTCTGGATCCGCAAGTTCATGCACCGCCTGGCCGACGAGGGCCGCACCGTGTTCGTCTCCAGCCACCTGCTCTCGGAGATGGCCCTGACCGCGTCCAACCTGGTGGTCATCGGCAAGGGCCGGCTGATCTCGCAGAGCAGCACTACGGAGTTCGTGGCCCGGGCCAGCGAGAACACCGTGAAGGTGCGCAGCCCGCAGCTCGACCGGCTGCGCTCGCTGCTGCCTGCCGGCGACGTCACCGACACCGAAGACGGCATCCTCGTGTCCGGTGTGGACAGCGAGAAGATCGGTGAGCTGGCCGCCGGCAACGGCATCGTGCTGCACGAGCTGAGCCCGCAGACGGGTTCGCTGGAGCAGGCGTTCATGCAGATCACGGGCGATTCCGTGGAGTATCACACCGGCCTGGAGACCGAGGCGGCGCACGCGCTCGAGCCGGCGAACTAGGGGAGACGAGATCATGACTTTGCTTGCCGTGGAACGAATGAAACTCTTCACCACCCGCTCGCCGTGGTGGTGCGCACTCATCGCGCTCGGCGTCACCATCGGGTTCTCGGCGCTCATCGTCGGCAACGCCGACAACACCGGCGAGTTCATCGCCACCGTGGCCTCAACCCAGTTCGGCTACAGCTTCGGCATGGCCGTGATCATGGTGCTGGCCGCGCTCGCGGTCACCACCGAGTACCGTTTCGGCACCATCCGCACGACCTTCCAGGCGGTGCCCAACCGGTCCGCCGTACTGGTGGCGAAGGCGACGGTGGTCGCACTGATGGCGCTGGTCATCGGCGAGCTGAGCGCGTTCGGTTCCTGGGGCCTCGCGAACCTGCTCAAGCCGACCGCCGACCTGGCGCTGAACAGCAGCGCGGACTGGATCAACGTCGCCGGCGTCGGTGTGGTCTACGCGCTGGCCGCGGTGATCGCGGTGGCCGTCGGCATCCTGCTCCGCCACAGCGCCGGCGCGATCGCGCTGCTGCTGATCTACGCGCTCGCGGTGGAGGACCTGATCCGGCTCATCCCGGGCATCGGCGACGACATCCACGAGTGGCTGCCGTTCAACGTGGCCAACAAGTTCCTGACCGGCGACGGCCTGTCGAACATGGGCCGAGCCTCCGACGCGGGCGCTCGGACTTCCACGGCGGTGCTGTCGCAGGGCTGGTCGCTGGCCTACTTCGCGGCGGTAGCCGTCGCGCTGCTGGCCATCGCCGTCGGTACCGCCCGCAAGCGCGACGCCTGAGCGAGAGACCACCACAGGGAAGCTCCGGTGGGGACCGGAGCGCGGGGAGTGGAAACGGCCCGGGCCACCGAATTCGGGGGGTGGCCCGGGCCTTCGCCTGCGCCTGGCCCTAATGCATTGGATCGCAACCGGGAAGTACCGATCGATTAATCGATGATGCCGTGACGACCCTTGGGTTAATAGCGCGTAAAAGTCCTGTGGTTGGGCTCACATGATGCGGACTTACTGCCTCTGACCAGGCATTATATAAGCACCACGTCAGGAAACCCTATGGAGGTGACTCTTGACGGTGGATATCGAACCGGAAATCGGTACTCCGCTCGCTGTCCCGCGCACTGGTGCGCATCCCCCCGCTCTCGAACCGCTCGACGCGCTCGAGTGGTCGCAGGCCGTTGAACTGCCCCGGATCGTGGCGACCGCGACCAGACCGGCGGAGATCAGGCATGCGTGGATCCATCGTGCGTCCGAAAGCGACGTGCTCGCGTTGTTCCGCGCGGTGAGCGTCCGGGGCGAGATGATCCCGGCGCCCTGGTGGCTCAGAGCCCTCACCGACGGCAGGCTCAACTCGCGGGAGACGGGTTTCCGGATCGAAGACCGGATGGCGCAGCTGCTGTCTCGCCGTCCAGGCTGGGAGTACGTGCCGTGGGCCGCCGACGGCGAGTCCGGGTACTGGGAGTTCATGCCGTCGGAAAACGGCCGCTCCGGGCACAAGATCCCCACCACGATCCTCAACACGAGCCGCCACGACGGCTGGATCGACGTGTTGCCGGCCCACACCGGTGGCACGCCGTCGCCCATCGCCGTCGCCGGTGTCGGTGGCCTGCGCTCCCGCTTGGGGGAGTTCGAGGCAGTCCGCTGACGAACAGCTAACTTGGGCGGGTGGAGAGCGAGCAGCAACCCCGCCTGCGGAGTGTGGTCAGTTTCGTGCAGCGTGGCGGCCGGATGACGGTCGGCCAGCAGCGTGCCTGGGAACGTCAGTGGGCGGACCTCGGGCGCACGGTGGCCGAGTTGCCTGCCGGGCCCATCGACTTCGCGGAGTGGTTCGGCCGCAAGGCCCCGGTGCTGGTCGAGATCGGCTCCGGCATGGGTGAGACGACCGCGCAGCTCGCGGGCGCCGAACCGGAGGTCAACTACGTCGCGATCGAGGTGTACGAGGCGGGCCTCGGACAGCTGATGTTGCGTGCCGAACGGCTCGGCCTGGAGAACCTGCGTCTGCTGCACGGGGACGCGGTGATCGCACTCACGCAGCACGTCGAGCCGGACACGGTGTCCGGTGTGCGGATCTTCTTCCCGGACCCGTGGCCGAAGAAGCGCCACCACAAGCGGCGGCTGGTCCAGCCGGAGTTCGTGAAGCTGGTCGCGTCGCGGCTGGCGCCCGGCGGCATCCTGCACCTGGCCACCGACTGGGAGCACTACGCCGAGCAGATGCTCGAGGTCTGCTCGGCCGAGCCCGCGTTGCGGAACCGGTTCGAGGACTGGGCGCCGCGGCCGGGCTGGCGACCGGTCACGAAGTTCGAGCAGCGCGCCGACCAGGAGGGGCGCACCAGTCGCGACCTGATCTTCGAGCGGGTGGGCTGACCGGCCGCCCCGCCCCCGACCGGCGGGGCGGCCGGAGAGCTCATTCGTCGGCCAGCGGTTCCGCGCGCACCCGGTTGAGGGCCGGCGCGCAGACCGACGTGGCGAGCACGGCAACCGCGAACCCGAGCACCACCGGCGCGGCCAGCCACGGGCTGATCACCGCCGAGGCGTCCCGCGATTCCTGGATGATCGAGAACAGGCCGAGGCCCGCGACCATTCCCAGCACGCCGGATCCGATGGTGGCGACCAGCGCGGGCAGCGCGGCCTCCATCCGCAGTGCCCGGGCGAGCACCCGGGCCGGGGTGCCCGCAGCCATCAGCGCACCGAACGTGCGGCGGCGGTCCATCACGGACCCGGCGGTGGCGATCGCGGCGCTGCATCCGGCCAGGACGGCCGCGACCGTCACTCCGATGACCGTGACCCGACGCAGGTCGTCCAGCTGGTTGCGCTGTTCGCCCAGGTAGAGCTCGCGGGTGTACACGCTCTCCCCGCCGGCGGCGCCGACCAGTGCGGTGCGCACCATCTCCCGGTCGGCCTGGGTGGTGTCGACGGCTACCCGGGCGGTCTCGGCGACGAACCCCGCCGGCAGCACGGCCGGGTCGATCAGCAGCGGCAGGTACCCGTCGTCGTCGGTCCGCGCGATCGGCTTCGCCGCCGTGCCCGGCGCGAACGGCACACCCGCACCGTCGTAGGAACCAGCGACCTGGAAGCCGCCGAGTTCCAGGTCGTAGGCGCTGTAGACGCCGGGCCCGGCGCAGGTGTCCTGGACGCGGAAGACCTTGACCGCGTCGGCGCAGGAGATGACGACGCCCTGGTAGGTGGAGCCGTTCACCGACTTCAGCGTCACCTCCGGCATCGACACGGCCCGGGCCGGCAGGTTGTAGCGGGCGAGCGTGGTGTTCGCCTGGCCGGCGATCACTGTGGACCGCGCGACCGAGGTGTCCACCGACAGCACCGAGTCGCGGTAGGCGCCGCCGCCACCGGTCATCGCGTCGAAGCTGGGCATCAGCGTCAGCGCCATCGAGCCGGTGAACACGGCGAGGACGACGCCCGCCGAAGCGCGGTAGGCGCCCCGCGGATCGTCGCGCAGCCGCCGCCCGGCCAGCAGCGCGGACGGCTTTTGCCAGCGGCTGACGAAGAACCCGCCGATCACGGCCGTCACGTACGGTCCGGCCAGCATCGCCGAGGCGATCATCAACGCCAGGCCGAGCAGGATCACGCTGAGGTCGCCCTTGCCGATCGCCGCGAAGAAGAACAGCGCGGTCGCCGGCAGGGACAGCAGCCGCCACCAGCGCAGCGGCTTCGGGGTGTGCCGCACGACCGCGCCGACCGGGTTGCTCACCACCCGGCGTAGCCCGGCGACGGCGGCGAGCAGCACCAGCGCCGGTACCGCGACCAGCACGAACACGGTGAGGCCGGCCGGCACACGAAAGTCTCCGGCCAGCCACGTGCCCCCGTCCCACGGCACGAGCCGGGCGAGCAACCGCAGCAGCGGGCTGATCGCCCAGCCGATCAGCGCACCGGCGACCGCCGCGATCCCGGTCTCCGCCGCGGTGATCGCGACGACCTGGCCGGGCGTCGCACCGGCCAGGCGCAGGGCGGCCAGGCGCTGCTCGCGACGGGCCGCGATGAGCCGGGCCGACGACGCGACCAGCACCAGGCTCGGCACGAGCAGCACCACGACACCGACCCCGGCGAGCACGGCCAGCAACCCGTCCACCTGGGCGTCGGCACGCGGCACGAACCCGTGCCGCTCGGTCGCGGTGGACGGCATCGAGTCCGGCGTGTGCCCGACGAGCGCGACCATCTGGTCCGGGTAGCGCAGCGCCTCGTCGCCGAGGGTGCCGACGACCTCGCCCGGGAACCGTTCGGCCAGCTGGGCGGCCGGGAGCCGGTTCATCGCCTGGAACAGCGCCGGCGACACGAGCACCTCACCGCGCGCCGGGAACTTCCGTACGCCTGCCGGCAGCTCGACCCCGCCGGTCAGCGGGGCGACGTCGACGCGGTCGATTCGCCTGCCGTCCGAGAAGTCCGTGCTGCTGGAGATCATCAGGGTCGGCGTGCCGTCGCCGGTTGAGCCGTGGTGCTCCTGCCAGGCCGCGCGCTCGGCGCGGCCTTTCGTGGCGTAGGGCAGGCTCAGCAGCAGGAGCACCAGACCCGTGGCCACCGCGACCCCCACCGCGGTGAGCAGGGTCGCCGTCCGTGTGCGGCGGTCGGCAACAAGCACCTTGACCGCCAGCTGGGCTCCGATCACGAAAGCACCCCCACCTGCTCCGCGATCCGGCCGTCCCGGATGGTGACCGTGCGCGGCAGCGACCCGGCCAGCTCCACGTCGTGGGTCACGATGACCACCGAGGTGCCCGCGTCGGATGCCGACACCAGCAGCGCGTCCATGGTGTCCTTGCCGGTGCGGGTGTCCAGCGCGCCCGTCGGCTCGTCGGCGAAGATCACCTTCGGCCGGTGCGTGAGCGCGCGGGCGATCGCGACCCGCTGCGCCTGACCGCCGGACAGCTCGCCCGGCCGGGCTCCCTCCCGGCCCCGCAGACCGAGGCGGCCCAGCCACTCCCGCGCCGCGCCGATCGCCTCGCGCCGCCGGGCACCCCCGAGCAACATCGGCAGCGCCACGTTCTCCTCGGCGGACAGTTCGGCGACGAGCATTCCGGACTGGAACACGAAACCGAACTCGGTGCGGCGCAGCTCGCTGCGCCTGGTCTCGGACAGCTGGTCGATGCGCCGGCCGTGCAACGTGATCTCGCCGCCGTCCGGCCGCAGGATCCCGGCCAGCACGTGCAGCAGCGACGTCTTGCCCGATCCGGACGGACCGACGACCGCGAGCGCCTCCCCGCCGCGGATGTCGATGTCCACCCCGGCCAGCGCGACCTGCTCGCCGTACCGCTTGACGAGCCCCCGCCCGGACAGCACGACACTCCCTTGTGGAGTCATGGACGTTCCCCTTTCGGTGTTCCCGCACAGCAGGCTCACAGGCGGGGCGAGGTGTCCGGATCGGCCGATCGGCCGATCATGGGTGGCCGGGCGGCCAAGGTGCGCGGGCGCGCGGATCCTCTACCGTCACGATGTGCCGTTCTCCGATCGCGTGACCTCGGCCTGGCGATGGCTGGGGCTCGAAGGCGTCCTCCTGCTGGCCGCCTTCCTCTGCGATCTCGCGGTCGTGCTGCCGGCCAGTGTGGACACGATCGGCCCGCGCGGCCGCGACCTCCTGCTGCTGCCCGGAATGGTCGTGCTGTGCGCTTGTGCGCTGTGGGCCCGGACGCGGCCCGCAGCCGCCGTGTTCGCCGGCGCGGCGACGCTGTTCGCGTCCACCTTCCTGATCCGCGTGACCGACGCCGCGGCCTACACCACGTTGCTGAGCAACGTCTCCCTCAGCGAAACCGTCGCCGGCCTGGAGCTGGTGTTCTTCTGCGTGCGGCGGGCGCGGTGGGCGGAGTCGGTCATCGGCACCGGCACGCTCGTGCTCGCCGGGCTGTTCGCGGCGGTCTACCGCAACGGCCCGGGTACCCGCGGGATGGGCCAAACGCTGCTGCTCGGGATGGTGCTACTGGTCGCGGCGGTGCTCGCGGGACTGTATTTCCGGCGCGACCAGGCTCCGCGCAGGGAAAGCGCCGTGCGTGATCTGGTGCGCGAGCAGTGGCCGTTGATCGGCGGGCTGAGCCTGCCGCTGTTCCTCGAGCTCTACCAGCTGCTGAACAGCAGCGCTCGTGCCGGCCCGGCGCTGGTGTGTTCACTCGCCGCGGCGGCGACCACGGTGTACGCGACCCGGCGCCCGTTGCGGGCCGGACTCCTGCTGGCCGCGATCATCTTCGCGACCGCCCCGGCGCTGTGGATCGCGCCGCGGCAGTATCTCCCGGGGTTCGGCTCGCTGCCGTTCACCGAGATCGTCTCGGGTGTCATCGTCGTGGTCCTGCTGGTCCGGTCCGTGGAGCCGAAGCGGGCGTGGGGCGCGATCGGGCTGCTGTCGGCCGCGGTCGCGTTCACCACACTGACGACGGTGGCGAGCGGCCGGAGCCGTCTCGACATCACGGACCTGCGCGACCTCGTGATCGGGGCGGTCCTCGTGCTCGGCATCTCCGTGGCGTGCGGGCTGTACTTCCGGGCACGCGACTCGGAGCGGCGCAAGGTGGTCGAGGCCGCGGTGGCCGACGCGCAGAACGCCGAGCGGATGGCTCTGGCGAGGGAACTGCACGATCTGGTGGCGCACCACGTCACCGGGATCATCGTGCAGGCGCAGGCGGCGAAGGTGATCGCGGACCAGAACCCGAAGGTCGCGCTGGAGGTCATCGAGCGCATCGAGGCCGCCGGCACGGAAGCGATGACCGCGATGCGGCGGCTGGTCGGGAGCATGCGGGCGGGCGGGGACGCGGTCACCGACCAGGCCACCATGGACCTGGACGCGGACCTGCGGCGGCTGATCGAATCGGGGCACCACGGCGTCCCCGCGGAGGCCGACGTGCGCGTGCCGGAGGACCTGCCGCAGGAGGTCGCCCGATCGGCGTTGCGGCTGGTCCAGGAGTCGCTGACGAACATCGGAAAGCACGCGGCCGGGGCGACGCGGGCCTGCGTGCTGGCCGAGGTGCGCGACGGTGAGTTGCACATCCGGGTGGCCGACGACGGCCGCCCCGCCGGTGCCGGGACGCAGGGCGTCTCTGTCGAGGATGGTGGGTGGCGGGTGGGCGGTTACGGTCTCGTCGGGATGCGCGAGCGGGTCGAGTTGCTGCACGGCCGGCTCGCGGCGGGCCCGGCGCCGGAGGGAGGCTGGGTCGTGGAGGCTTGGTTGCCGGTGGAGGAAGAAGCTTGATTCGCGTACTGATCGCCGACGACCAGAGCATGGTGCGGATGGGGTTCCGGATGATCCTCGACGCGCAGGAGGACATCGAGGTCGTCGCCGACGTCGAGGACGGCGTGGCGGCGGTGAGCCGGGCGCGGGAGCTGCGGCCGGACGTGTGCCTGCTGGACATCCGGATGCCGGGCTGGACGGGCTGGAGGTGGCGCGCCAGCTGGCCGGGCCGGACGTGGCCGACCCACTGAAGGTGGTGGTGGTGACGACCTTCGACCTGGACGAGTACGTGCACACGGCGCTGCGCAACGGCGCGAGCGGTTTCCTGCTGAAGGACGCGGGGCCGGCACTGCTGATCGAGGCGATCCGCGCCGCATTCCGCGGAGACGCGCTCGTGTCGCCGCAGGTCACGGTGCGACTGTTGAAGCACTTCGAAGGCGCCTCCGCGCGGCGGTCCGCCGAGCCGATGCGGGAGCCGTTGACCGCGCGCGAAACGGACGTCGTGAAGGCGGCGGCGCGAGGCCTGACGAACACCGAGATCGGCGCCGAGCTGTACATGTCGTTGTCCACGGTGAAAACGCACCTGGCCGCGGTGCAGGGCAAGATCGGGGCACGGAACCGCGTGGAGATCGCGGCGTGGGCCTGGCGGAGTGGGCTGATGGACTAGCGCGGTGAAGCGGCCGTGCTTGTACCCTGATCACTGTCGACCGAGGGGGCGGATGATGAGCGAGACGGGTGGCATCGACGACGTGCTGTCGGGTGTCGTGGGCGGTCCGAAACAAGCGTAGTGGTTCGCGGACGGTGCGAAGCACATGCTGAGCGAGGCGCAAGCGAGGAACGCACCTGCGCAGCGCCATCGTTCACGCTCAGACCCGGTTCGGAGAGCTGGAGGCCCGGGTAGCGCTGCTGCGACGAGCGCCCAAACTCGGTAACGACACGTACGCCCGTACCGTCGCCGAGCACATGCGAACCGCGATGGACTCGGACGACCAATCCCTCGTACCAGTATTCCAGATGGTGCTTGAGGGGTTGGGGCACCTCGCGCGGGCATTGGAGACGGCGATGCACAATTATGACGCCGCCGACGAGGCCGCCATCCAGTATCTGGGAAAGCTCAAGGACTGAGGGCCGCGTGATCCTGCGTACCGTCATCGGGCTGGCTGCCCTGTCGGCCGTCCTGATCGTGACCGCCTGCTCCAGCACGGTGAGCGGAATTCCGTCGCCCGACCCACGCGCATCATCGATGACGCCGAGTGCCGGCCCTCAAGACGCATTGAGTGCGCTCGACTCCTGCACCATTCTTGAGCAGTTGGTGGCGGGGCAAGGCTTCGAGGCGGGCGTGCGGAAGACCGCGCGGAACGAATGCCACGTCAGCAAGCCCGAGTACGGGACGCTCTCCCTCGCACTCGATCCGCAACAGGGTCTGGCCGACCTGGAGACCCAAGACGCTGGCCGCACGCCAGCGGAAATCAACGGGCGAAGGGCCTTGGTCGGCGAACCGGAACGGTCAGGGATGTGCGAAGTCGGCCTCGGGGTGACCGAAGGCTCGCGTGCCCTCGTGCTCGTCACTTTGGTGAATTCCGACCTGTACGCCCAGGCCTGTCCCGCTGCGCGGGATCTCGCCACCAAGCTGGAGCCCCTCCTTCCGCGCTGAGTCGCCGGCGTCGAGCCTCCATCTACGGACCAAGGACGTTTGTGACCCGAATCTCACGTTTTGCGGCCTTGGTGGCTGCGGCCGTCACGGCGCTGACCCTGACTGGGTGCTCGACCATGGTCAACGGAACTCCGTCACCCGACCCGCAGGTGACTGCGGCGCCATCCGGCACCTCACCGGAGGACGCCTTGAAGTCGTTGGAAGCGTGTCCGGTGCTGGATCAATTGCTGAGCGGGCAGGGATTCGCACCCGGTGAGCGAATTACCCGGCGGAACGAGTGCGACGCCACCAAACCCGGCTACGGCACGGTCGGGATCGCTCTGGATCCCCTACAGGGTCTCACGGATACCCAGCATCAGGATCCCGCCGCGACCGCCCTGGAGATCAATGGGCGGAAGGCCCTGGTCGGAGAGTTCACCGGTCCCGGGACCTGCGAGGTCGCACTCGAAGTCGCCGAACACGCTCGCGCGTCGGCGGCCGCCGTGCTCCTTGGTACTGATCGGCAGGCCGAGGCCTGCTCGGCCGCGCGGGATCTCGCCACCAAACTCGAACCGCTGCTGCCGAAACCTCGCTAGGCCTAGAATTCCAGGATGCCGCAGCGTTTCCGTGCCCCCGTCCTCCTGCCGTGTGATCCAGACTGCTCGGTCATCCGGGGCGGGGTGGTGGACGTGGGGGACGATGGGCGGATCTCGTTCTGCGGTCCGGCCGCCGACGCGCCCGGCGATCTGCCTGCCACCGAGCTGACCGGGATTCTGCTGCCCGGTCTGATCAACGCGCACGCGCACAGCCCGATGACGCTGCTGCGCGGCATGGGCGGCGACCTGCCGCTGCTGCGCTGGCTCAACGAGATCATCTGGCCCGCCGAGGCGAAACTGCGCGCGGAGGACGTCCGCAGCGGGATGCTGCTCGGGTCGGTGGAGATGCTGCGGCATGGCGTCACCACCAGCGCCGAGATGTACTTCTTCGCCGAGCAGATGGCCGAGGCGGTGCTGGAGACCGGCGCCCGGGCGGTGCTCGGCGGGCCGATCATCGACCTGCCCGGGGTCGACTGGCGGCGCATGGCCGAGGCGGCCGACCGGTGGATCGACACCGACGGTCTGCGGTTCGGCCCGGCTGAGCGGATCGAGCTGTCCTACGCCGCGCATTCGGCGTACATGCTGCCTACCGAGGCATTGCGGCAGGTCGCCGAGTCCGCCGTGGCGCGCGGCGCGCTGGTGCAGATCCACGTCGCCGAGGCGGCGGGCGAGGATGCCAAGCAGCGCGCGGAGTTCGGCTCGGTGCCGCGGTTGCTGGACGAGGTCGGCATGCTGCGCGGCCGGGTGCTCGCCGCGCACGCCATCCATCTGTCCGATGAGGACATCGCGTTGTTCGCGGCCCGCGGGACCGGGGTGGCGCACTGCCCGGGCTCCAACGCCAAGCTGGCGTCCGGCATCGCGCGGCTGACCGACCTGCGGGCGGCCGCGGTGCCCGTCGGGCTCGGCACGGACGGCCCGGCCAGCAACGACGACCTCGACCTGTGGGAGGAGGTCCAGCTCTCCGCGATGCTCGCCCGGCTGTCCACACAGGACTCGACCGCACTGCGGGCCGAGGACGCGCTGCTGCTGGCGACCCGCGGCGGCGCGAACGCACTCGGCCGCGACGACATCGGTGCACTGGAGCCCGGGCGGTGGGCCGACATCGTGCACGTCGACCCGGACGGCCCGGCGTTCGCCACCGGACTGGACGAGCCGGACGAGCAGGTGATCTCGAACCTCGTCTGGGCGTCCGGATCACGGCAGGTGCGGGACGTGTGGGTGGCCGGCGAGCAGGTCGTCGGCAGCGGGGAGACGCTGCGGGTCGATCGCGGCAAGGTCCAGTCCGCCGCGCGGGACGCGGCGGCCCGGCTGCGAGCCTGACGGAACAGGTCTTCGGGGACGGTTCACCGGGGCTCCGGCGCGCATTCACCTCGTGTTCCCGCGACGCCTCTTTCATCGACAGGTGTGTGGGGAGTCCTCGACGTCGAGCCCGGCGGTCTCGACAAAGCCGCCGGTCACCTCGGCGACATCCTGACCAAACTGGACAACACCGCGCTCGCCGCGGTGGTGCCGAGCCCCGACGTCTACGGTGACGCCGGCCTCGCCGGCCAGCTCGAAGAGTTCGCCGGTCTGGCGCGCCTCGCCGCGCGTGTGCTGCGGGAGCGGGTGGACCTGACCGGGTCCGCACTACAGGACACCGCCGCGCTCTTCCGCGGCATGGAACTCGACAACGAGACCGCCGTCCGCCAGGCCGGGCGGTGAGCGCGGCGCTCGGTTCCACCGACGATCCACGCGCGCTGATCCCCGGATCACCCGAGACGATCGCCGAACACGTTCGCATCCTGCTCGACCAGGCGACGCAGTTCGACGGCGTCGGGTCGACGTTGTCCGGGTTCAGCGTCCCGGGCTGGCAGGGCGCGGCGTCCGACGCGTTCGGCGAACTTGTCGGCTCGTTGCCCCCGCAGTGGCTGAAGGCGGCCGACAGCCTGGCTGCCGCGGCGGCCGGGCTCACCCACTACGCCGACACGTTGCGCTGGGCCCAGGACCAGGCCCGAGAGGCGATCGACCTGTGGAACGAGGGCCGCCGCGCGCTCGACGACGCCGGCGAAGACGCCGCCGAGGGCGCCGTTGCGCAGGGCGAGCAACTCCAGCGGCAGGCCCAGGAGTTGCTCGACCGGGCCCGCGAGCAACTCGAACGCCAAGCCACCGATGCCGCCCGGGTCATCGGCACGATCGAGGCGGCGACCGGCAGTGCGATCGGCAGTCTCGTCGACGCGATCACCAGCGGGTGGGACGCCGACGGCAGCGCCACGGTCCGGACCTGGGAGTCCGGCACCAAGGTCATCCCACCCGAGCACGGCAAGCTCGGCCGCTACCGCACCTACGCCTACCTGCTGCATCAGGTCGCGGAGGGCAGGCTGCGCAAAGGCGACCTCACGCTGACCGGCAAACTCGAGACGATGGTCGGCATCGAGAACAACTTCCAGGCCGCCCTCAACAAGAAGGGCCTCACGCTCGAACTCGAGTCGATCACCGGCATCAAGAGCACCGCGACCGGCCGCGCCGACTGGGGGATCCTCGGTCTCGACGGCAAGGCGGAGGGCACGTTCGGGACCCGCGGCCGCGCGGGCCTCCGGATCACCAAGACCGCGGTCGACGCCAAGGCCGGTGTGTTCGCCGGGGCGCGCGGCAGCCTCCGCGGCGCCGTCGACGTCGGCGGTGTCGGCGCGGGCGCGACCGCGGAGGGCTGGGCGGGGCTCGGCGCGGAGGCCGGGTTCACCCTCGGCGAGGGCGAGGACGGCAAGTTCCACATCAAGGGCAACGCCGGCGCGGCGCTGGGGCTCGGCGGCGAGGTCGGGTTCGACCTGCAGGTCGACGGCCACAAGGTCGCCGAGACCGCGAAGTCGGCCACGCACGCGATCGGCACTGGCATCGAGGCGGCCGGCGAGGGGATCAAGGACTTCGGCGAGGACGTCACCGACATCGGCAAGTCCGTCAAGGGGTGGTTCGGATGACGCCATTGCCCGTTTCTGTCCACTTCGGACTGCCGGACGGCTGGGAACCGGTTCCGGCGCGAGAGGCCGCATTCGCCGCGGTGCGCTCGGCCACGGCCGGGATCATGCTGACCGGCGGCATGTGGCCGCAGGCCACGCCCTTGCGCGACGTCGCCGCCGAGGCCGCCGAGGAACTGCGCGAGACGGCCGCCGAGGTGACCGTCCTCAGCGGCGACGAGATCGGCGACGGCGGTTTCGTGCAGGAGCTCGAGTTCACGGTCGACGAGGAGACATTCGTGCGCAGCGAGGTCTACCTCGCGATGGGCGAGGCCGCGGGACGGCGCGCCGTCGTTCGCGCGGTCCTGACCTGTGCGCGGGCGGAGTTCGAGGCGGTGGTCGGCGACTTCCGGTCGTTCGTCGGATCGCTCGGGCCCGACAACTAGTGCTTGCGCGGCTTGACGGTCACATCCGTGACGTGTGAGTCGGCGCCGGCGGTGACCGCGGACAGCACCGCCGCCGCGACCGATTCCGGCCGCAGGTACTCCGACGGCGCGTACTCCTGGCCCGCACTGGCGACGATCGCCTGCTGCATCTCGGTATCGACCCGACCGGGGTAGACCGACGTGACGCGGATGCCGGGCTCCTCCTCGCGCAGGGCGTCGGCGAAGGCGCGGGCGGCGTGCTTGCTCGCCGCGTACGGCCCCCAGCCCCCGCGGGCCGCGAGCCCCTGACCGGAGTTGATGACGACGACGTGCCCCTGCGCGGCGCGCAGGGCAGGCAGCAGCAGACGGGTCAGCTCCGCCACCGCGACGACGTTGACCTCGAAGTTCTTCCGCCACGCCGCGGGCCCGGCCTGCTCGACAGTGCCCAGCTCGGCCGTGCCCGCCGAGTGGACGAGCACGTCCAGCTGGTCGATGCCGTTGACCGCCGCCCGCACACCGTCGAGATCGCTGAGGTCCACCGCCCACGGCTCCGCGCCCGGCGACTCGACGGCCTGCTCGGCCAATGCGTCCACGTCGCGCCCGCCGAGCAGCACGCGGTGCGTCGGCACGAGGGCGCGGGCGACGGCGGCACCGATGCCGCGCGAGGCGCCGGTCACGAGCGCCAGGGGAGTGTCCTGCATGCCCCTACATTAGGTGGTTGATCGCGATCGGCTGGAGGAGTGTTGTCGTCACAGTCCATCGAGGCGAGACGGACTCGCCATCGGCGGGTCTCGACCGCGCTGGACCTGCGAAGCGACCGGCAGCTGACCGCGCTGCTGGACTCCGCGCGGCCACTGGGCACCGGCATCGGGGGCACCACCTGGCTCGCGGAAGTCAAGGGCGCGCCGGTCTTCGTGAAGCGGGTGCCGATCACCGAGGTGGAACTGGCGAACCACCGCTCGACCGCCGACCACTTCGGCCTGCCCCCGTGGTCGCACTACGGGGTGGGCTCGCCGGGCGGCGGCGCGTGGCGTGAGCTGGCGGCGCACGTGCTGACCAGTGCGGACGTCCTGGCGGGCGGCAGCGCGAACTTCCTGCTGCTGCACCATTGGCGAATCCTCGACCGCGGTGAGCGGCCGGTGACCACCGCCGCGGAGCGGGCGGAGACCGTCGCCTTCTGGCACGACCATCCCGGTGTGCGGCGCAGGCTCGACGCGCTCGCCGCGGCGCCGGCGGATCTGGTGCTGTTCCTGGAGCATGTCTCGCACGACCTGTTCGCCTGGCTACCGCGGGGCAGCCTGGCGCTGGTGGAACGGGACCTGACGGCCATCGCCGGTGATCTCGACGGTCTCGGGTTGTGGCATTTCGACGCCCACTTCGCGAACACGCTCACCGACGGCGAGCGCCTCTACCTCACCGACTTCGGCCTCGCGTCCAGCTCGCGCTTCGACCTCACCGGCGCCGAACGGCGGTTCCTCGCCGACCACCGCACGCACGACCGCGGCTACATGCTCACCCAGCTGGTCAACTGGGTCGTCCGCGAGCTCGGCGGGGTGCGCGACGTCCGGGCGCGCAACCACGCCATCTGCACCGGCGACCTCCCGCCGCTGCCGGCCGACGCCGCGGACATCGTCCGCCGGCACGCGCCGGTGGCCACCGTCGTCAACGACTTCTACTTCCGCCTGCACACCGAGAGCCGGATGACGCCGTACCCGAAAAACGAGATCGAACGCATTCTCGGCAGATCTTGACGAAACACCCGTACGTGGCATGCAATGCGGACATGTCGACGAGGACGATCGCCGAGGGCGACCGGGTGCTGGGCAAGGTCGCGCTGCGGATCATGCCGTTCCTGGCCCTGCTGTACTTCGTGAACTACCTGGACCGCGTCAACATCGGCTTCGCCGGGCCGAACGGGATGAACTCCGAACTCGGCCTGTCCGCCACCGCCTTCGGGTTCGCCTCGGGCATCTTCTTCCTCGGGTACCTGACGCTTGAGGTGCCGAGCAACCTTGCGCTGCACCGGTTCGGCGCGCGGCGCTGGCTCGCGCGGATCATGATCACCTGGGGCGTCGTCGCGACGATCCTCGCCTTCGTGCCCAACCCGACGACGCTGGTGATCATGCGGTTCCTGCTCGGCGTCGCCGAGGCGGGCTTCTTCCCGGGAATCATCCTGTACCTGACGTACTGGTTCCCGGCGGCGCAGCGGGCCAAGGCGGTCGCGCTGTTCATGGCCGCCATACCGGTGTCCTCGGCGATCGGCTCGACCGTGTCCAGCCTGCTGATCGCGCACGGACACGGCATTTTCGGGCTGGCCGGATGGCGCTTCATGTTCCTCGTCGAAGGTATCCCGGCGATCCTGCTCGCGTTCGCGACGTGGTTCTACCTCACCGACCGGCCCGAGCAGGCGAAGTGGCTCACCGCGGACGAGCGGCGCTGGCTGACCGACCAACTCGACAGCGAGCGCACGGCGACCGAAGCCGAGCACCACTGGCCGCTGCGCAAGGCGCTGACGCACCCGCGCATCCTCGGGCTGGCCTTCGTCTACTTCGCCATCGCCTACGGGCTCTACGCGCTCGGGTTCTTCCTCCCGACGATCATCGCCGGGTTCGGGCAGGAGTTCGGCACCAAGCTGTCGACCGTCCAGGCCGGGCTGGTCACGGCGGTCCCGTACGTGGTCGCCGCGGTGGTGATGGTGTTCTGGGCACGGCACGGTGACCGCACGCGCGAACGGAAGTGGCACGTCGCGCTGCCGATGATCGTCGGCGGGGTGGCCATCCCGATCGCGCTCTACCTGGGCAACCCATACGCCGCGATGGTCGCGGTGACGATCTGCGCCGTCGGTGTCTGCGCCGCGCTGCCGACCTTCTGGGCGCTACCCTCGACGTTCCTGTCCGGCGCGGCCGCCGCCGGTGGCATCGCGCTGATCAACTCGCTGGGCAACATCTCCGGCTTCGCCGCGCCCTACGTGACCGGCTGGCTGCGGGACCTGACCGGCACGCAGCGCAGCGGGCTGTGGGTCGTCGGCGTGTGCATGGTCGCCGGCGCCTGCGTCGCGCTCGCGCTGGGCGCCCGTCCCCGGTCGGACTCCCGCTAACCGGAGCGGCACATTTTCGACAATGTGCGACGGCGGGCCGGGGTCAGCGGTGCTTGCGCCAGACCGAAACGACGGCGGGGCGGGGCAGGTGCGTGCCGCCGTCGGGCCAGTGCGACTGCAGGTTCTGCACGGTGCCGCCCTCACCGGGGTGCTGCACGGCGACCGTGACGAACTCGCTGGTGACGTTGGGACCGCAGGTCTCCGCGCCGATCGGCACCGTGAGGAACTGCTTGACCTGACCGCGGTTCGGACCGTCGACCGGGACCGCGAACAGGCCGTCGTTCGTGCCCAGGGCGTTGCCGTCGGTGGCGATCCACAGGTTGCCGTACGGGTCGAACGCGACGTTGTCCGGGCAGGAGATCGGACTGACCTGACCCTTCGGGAACCCGCCGAAGTAGGTGTCGGCCGTCGCCGGGTCGCCGCACACCAGCAGCAGGCGCCAGGAGAACGTGGTCGAGGCCGCGTCGCCGCGGTCCTCCTCCCACTCCAGCACGTGACCGTTCTTGTTGCCCACGCGCGGGTTCGCCTCGTCGGCACCGGCCCGGCCCGCCGCGCCGCGGTCGGTGTTGTTGGTCAGCGCCGCGTAGATGCGGCCGTTGACCGGGTTCGGCTCGATGTCCTCGGGGCGGTCCATCTTGGTCGCGCCGGCCTTGTCCGCCGCTAGGCGCGTGAAGACGTAGACCTCCTCGGCGGTAAAGCCGTCCACAAAGGACTTGTTTCCGGCGGCCAGCGGGATCCACTCGCCGCGGCCGTCGAACTCGCCGTCGGAGGGGAGCTTGCCGGTTCCGTCGATCTGGCTCGCCGGGCTGTCACCGGTGAACTTCGCGACATAGAGCGTGCCCTCGTCGAGCAGCGCCGAGTTGTGTCGCCGGGCATGCGCACTGGTGCCCGGCTTGTACTTGCCCTTCGAGACGAACTTGTAGATGTATTCGAAGCGCTCGTCGTCACCCGAGTAGACGGCCACCCGGCCGTCCTTGGTGATCTTGACGGTCGCGGCCTCGTGCTTGAGGCGGCCGAGCGCGGTGTGCTTGACCGGGGTCGAGTCCGGGTCGTTGGGGTCGATCTCGACGACCCAGCCGAACCGGTTGACCTCGTTGGGTTCCCGTGGCACGTCCCAGCGCTTGTCGAAGCGCTCCCACTTGCGCGTCGAGGTGCCCTTGCCGATGCCGTAGCGGGTGAGCCGCGCCTGCTCGACCGGGTCGGTGACCTGGTCGGAGTTGGCGAAGTACTGGTGGAAGTTCTCCTCGCCGGAAAGCACTGTGCCCCACGGCGTGACGCCGCCGGAGCAGTTGTTCTGGGTGCCGCGCACCGTGGTGCCGGTGGGGTCGGCGGAGGTCTTCAGGTACTTCGAGCCGGCGGCCGGACCGCGCACCTCGAAGATCGTGTCCAGCGTGATGCGGCGCCCGTAGTGGCTCGGGACGACCTGGAGGCCGCCAGCGGTCTGCTTCTCCACGAGCACGACGGACAGGCCGTGCGCCGCCCAGCCGATCTTGACCTGCTCCGCGGTCGGGCTGCCCGCGTCGTACTGGCCGGCCGGGAACATCTGTGTCTCGGTCGTGTACTCGTGGTTGACCACCATCAGGAAGCGCTTGCCCTGGCGGTCCCGCGGGATGAGCCCGACGAAGTCGTTGTTGTAGCCGAACTGCTTCTCCTGCGCGGCCGCGGTCTGCTTCGCGATGTCGAACTCCGGCGCCCCGGGCACGACCGGGTCGCCCCAGCGGATCACGACGTTGCTCGCCCAGCCGTCCGGGATGACGACCGCGTCGGCCCTGTTCGGCGCGACCGGCGTGAAGTCCGTGCCGGGCACCGGACGCCCGGCGAGCGCGGGCGGGACGGCGGCCGAGGCGGTGGCTCCGGCGTTCAGCGCGGCGAACCCACCGGCCGCCGCGGCCATGACCGCGCCGGCCTTGAACGCACCGCGCCGGGACACGCTCTTGACCACATCACCGAAGTACCCGTTGGACGAGGTGTTGGGCGCCTCATGAGCGCACTGGTTGCCGCACCGGTAGACGCACGTGGTCGCGGCTCTGCCGCTCGTGTGGGCAAGGAGGGGCAACAGCCGCCCCGGGGTGAACGACACCTGGTCTCCAGTCATTCGGTCAGGGGAAACGATGGCGACGTTAAGCGACCAAGACCAGGTGTCTTCAAACTAAAGGTAAACAGAGATCAAAGCTCTTCGCCGACGAACGCGGCCTCGCGCGGCACCCGGCGCGGATCGGCGGCCTTCGTCCGCGCGGTCAGGAGCCCGCCTGCGCTCCCGCACAGGATCGCGGCGATCGCGAACGGGGCGTGCTCGGACCCGAACCACTCGGCGACGTGCCCCACGAGGGTGGCGGCGGCCGCCCCACCGAGCCAGCGGCAGAAGTTGTACCCCGCGCTGGCGACCGGACGTGGCTCGGTGCTGATCGACATCGCGGTGCCCGTGAACAGGGTGTTCAGCAGACCGGAAACAAGCCCGGAGAGGATCACGGCGGCCACGATGACCGGCTTGCTCGGCACGACGAGCACCACCATCAGCACGGCGTAGCCGAGCACCGAGACCACGGTCGCGTGCCGCTCGCCGAGCTTGCCGGCCAGTTTCGGCGCGAGCACCACACCGGCGACCGCGACGCACAGACCCCAGCCGCAGAAGATCAGGCCGACCGCCACCGCGCTAAAGTCGAGCACGAACGGGGTCCAGGCCAGCACGGTGAAGAACGCCGCGGTGTAGAGCGCCGAACCGATCGACGTGCGCAGCAGACCGGGGTGCTTCAGGGCGCGCAGCGGGTCGAGAAGCCGGATCGGACTCCGCTTCTCGTGCTTGTCACCCGCCAGGAAGATCGAGCACAGCACCAGCGCGGCGGCCATCAGCACAGCGGTGCCGACGAACGGCCCGCGCCAGGAGATGCTGCCGAGCAGTGCGCCGAGCAGTGGCCCGACCGCCAGGCCGACGCCGAGCGCGGCTTCGTAGAGCAGGATCGCGCCGGACTGCCCGCCGGTCGCGGCGCCGACGATCACCGACAGCGCGGTGGCGATGAAGAACGCGTTTCCCAGACCCCACATTGCGCGCAGGGCGACCAGCTGCTCGATCGACCCGGCGGCGGCGCACAGCGCGGTCGCGGCCACGATCAGCAACAGTCCGGTGAGGACCGTCCGCTTCGGACCGAACTTCGCACTTGCCGCACCGGTGACCAGCATGGCGATCACCTGTACGCCGAGATAGGACGAGAACAGCAGGGTCACCTGGGACGGCGTGGCGTGCAGGCCCTCGGCGATGGACAGCAGGATCGGGTCCACCAGCCCAATCCCCATGAACGCGATGACCGCGGCGAACGCCGTGATCCACACCTGCTTGGGCTGTCCTTTGACGGCGTCCAGCAGGGTTCCGTGTTGGTTGCTCATCCGAGCAACTCCTCCTCCCTCTTGACCGGATCGATGAGCCTTCGCAGGGCCGGCAATGCCGCGTCGATCGCGTCCCGATCGGCCGGATCCAGCGCGCTCAGGCGCTCGCGCAGGAACTCCTCACGGGCGACGATGAGCTCGGTCACGTACCGGGTGCCGGCCTCGGTCGCCGCGATCAGCACCGCACGGCGGTCGTCCGGGTCCGGCCGCCTGCTGACCAGGCCGAGCCGCTCCAGGCGGCGCACCAGGTCCGTCATGGACGGCTGCCGGACGCGCTCGAGCTCGGCGAGGACGCTCATCCGCCGCGGCCCGTGGTGGACCAGCTCGCTCAGCACCGATCCCTGCGTCAGGGTGAGCTGGTGCTGCGGGGTCAGCCGCCGGACCATGTAGTACAGCCGGAAGACCAGCGGGCGCAGCTCGTGCGCGAGCTCTGCTACTCCTGCGTTCACTTAGCTATTCTAAGCGTTTTTGCTTAGCTTGTCTAAGCGAATCGGCTCACCGGTACGGTCACGGCATGGACGCGGTGATATTCGATCTCGACGGGGTGCTCGTCGACTCCGAACAGGCCTGGGACGAGGTGCGCCGGGCGGTCGTCGCCGAGCACGGTGGCAGCTGGACCGCGACGGCGACCCGCGCCATGCAGGGCATGAGCACCCCGGAGTGGGCGCGCTACCTGGTCGAGAAGCTCGGCGCGCGGCTCACCCCGGAGCGGATCGCCGAGGTCGTGATCGACGGGATGGCCCAGCGCTACGCCGGTGGGCCGCCCGTGCTGCCGGGCGCGCCGGAAGCCGTGCGCGCGGTCGGCGAGCGGTACCCGGTGGCCATCGCCAGCTCGTCGCCGCCGGTGCTGATCACCGCGTTCCTGGCAGCCACCGGCCTGACCGGACTGGTCGAGGTGGCGGTGTCCAGCGAGCAGGTGGCCGCGGGCAAGCCGGCGCCGGACGTCTACCTCGAAGCGGCTCGACGGCTCGGCGCCGACGCGACGAAGAGCGCCGCCGTCGAGGACACCACGAACGGGCTCAAGGCGGCACTGGCCGCCGGCACGACCGTCTACGCGGTGCCGAACCCGCACTTTCCGCCGGACCCGGCCGTGCTGGCGCGGGTACACCGCGTCCTGGACACCATCGCGGACCTGCCCGCCGCGCTGGAGGCATGAAAAAGGGGCCCGGCGAGCCGGGCCCCTTTTTCGGCAGGATCAGCGCTCGAGGTCGCCGGTGATGAACTTCTCCACCGAGTCCCGCGCGGTCGAGTCGTCGTACTGCTCCGGCGGCGACTTCATGAAGTAGGAGGACGCCGACAGCAGCGGGCCGCCGATGCCGCGGTCGAGGGCGATCTTCGCGGCGCGCACCGCGTCGATGATGATGCCCGCCGAGTTCGGCGAGTCCCACACCTCGAGCTTGTACTCCAGGTTCAGCGGCACGTCACCGAAGGCACGGCCCTCCAGGCGGACGTAGGCCCACTTGCGATCGTCCAGCCACTGCACGTAGTCCGACGGGCCCACGTGCACATTGGCCTTGCCGAGGTCGCGGTCGATCTGGGAGGTGACGGCCTGGGTCTTGGAGACCTTCTTGGACTCCAGGCGCTCCAGCTCCTTCATGTTCTTGAAGTCCATGTTGCCGCCCACGTTCAGCTGCATGGTGCGGTCCAGCTGGACCCCGCGGTCCTCGAACAGCTTCGCCAGCACGCGGTGCGTGATCGTGGCGCCGACCTGGGACTTGATGTCGTCACCGACGATCGGGACACCGGCGTCGGTGAACTTCTGGGCCCACTCCGGGTTCGAGGCGATGAACACCGGGATCGCGTTGACGAACGCCACACCGGCGTCGATCGCGCTCTGGGCGTAGAACTTCTGGGCCTGCTCCGACCCGACCGGCAGGTACGAGACCAGCACGTCGACCTCGGCCTCGCGCAGCGCGGCGACGACGTCGACCGGCTCCTCGTCGGACTCCTCGATGGTCTCGGAGTAGAAGCGCCCCAGACCGTCCATCGTGGGCCCCCGGAGGACCGGGACGCCGAGCGGCGGCACGTCGGTGATCTTGATCGTGTTGTTCTCGCTGGCGAGGATCGCGGACGACAGGTCCTGGCCGACCTTCTTGGCGTCAACGTCGAACGCGGCCACGAAGTCCACGTCACCGACGTGGTACTGGCCGAACCGCACGTGCATCAGGCCGGGCACCCGCGACGCCGGGTCGGCGTCACGGTAGTAGTGCACCCCCTGCACCAGCGACGCCGCGCAGTTTCCGACGCCAACGATGGCCACCCGTACGCGGCCGCTGTTGTCGCCCATGCCGGTATCTCCTTCGTTCAGTGATGTCTTGCCGATTTCGGATGCGGTCTCAGTTTTGAAGCCCGCGTTCTTGCTCGTCCTGCTCGTGCGCGATCAGTTCGTTCAGCCAGCGCACCTCGCGCTCGCTGCTCTCCAACCCCAGGCGGTGCAGCTCACGCGTGTAGCGGTCGATCCTCTCTTCGGCCCGGGAAAGGGCCGCCCGCAGCCCTTCCCGGCGTTCCTCGACCCGGCGGCGCCGGCCCTCCAGGATCCGCATCCTGACATCGGCCGGTGTCCGGGAGAAGAAGGCGAGGTGGACCCCGAACCCTTCGTCCTCCCAGGTCTGGGGCCCGGCGTCGGCGAGCAGCTTCGCGAAGTGCTCTTTGCCCTCCGCTGTGAGCTTGTACACCGTCCGAGCCCGCCGGCCCCAGCCCTTGACGGGCTCTCCGGCCTGCGCGACGTCACTGTCGGCTTCTTCGATGAACCCCGCCCGTTGCAGCCGGCGCAGGGTCGGATACAGCGAACCGTAGGAGAAGGTGCGGAACATGCCGAGCGTGTCGTGCAGCCGTTTGCGCAGCACATAGCCGTGCATCGGTGCCTCGTGCAGCAGCCCCAGGATGGCGAACTCCAGCACGGTGCACCTCCTTTCGAGGTATCCCACGACACTCCGGCAACCTAACGCCGAATTATATCGGGCCGATACATCGAAGTGGTGCAGGCAACACCAACGATCACCCGAAGCGACCGGAATCGCACCTGTGATGTTCACCAGAGCGTTATGGAACGGTCGGCGTGTCGCGCCTGTGGTTTAGATCGTTAGGCCGCACAGCTCATGGCGCACATACGCCGGGCACGTAGTCTGTCAGCGTGCAGAACCAGCGACAGGTGGTGGACTACGCCCTGCAGCGCCGTGCGCTGCTGGTCGGCGTCCGCTCCGGTCGTGTCGGCATGCGCGACGTCTGCGACGCCGATCCGTACCTGCTCAGAGCGGCCCGGTTCCACGGCGAACCGAGTGACGCCCCCTGCCCGCTGTGCGGGAAGGCGGGCCTGACGAACGTGTCCTGGGTGTTCGGCGAACAGCTCAAACACGTCTCCGGCTCGGCTCGGACCCCGACCGAACTGGCCCGCCTGGCCAACCTGATCGGGGAGTTCAACGTCCATGTAGTCGAGGTGTGCCGGGCGTGCCACTGGAACCATCTGGTGCGTTCGTACGTCTCGGGCAACGGAACCCCGCATGGCCCGTCCCGGAGGACAGCCGGGCAGTGAGGGAACGTAGCGCAGCGCTGGCACTCGATCACAGAACGGCGCAGGGTGAACCGCCGGTCTGGGAGGCTCATTCGTGAACGACCATCGCAATCGCTCCTGGCCTGGTCAGGAGCCTGATGAACCCCGTCGTGCCCAGGGTCCGGGTGAGAGCGAACCGGCCTGGCCGAGCGGCAACGAACCGCCCCGACGGCCGATGCAGCGTCCCGTGCCTCCCCAGCGTCCGCAGGCCCGCGGCCCGCAGGGTCCTCAGTGGCCCGGCGAGGGTGGCGGGCCCGGCTGGCCGGGCGGCCAGGACCCGGACGCCCCCCGTGCCCGCCGGGTCCCGCCCGCCGGCAACCGCGTCCCCCCGCCGCCGCGCCGCCCCGGCCCGCCGCCCGGGCCCCAGAACCCGGCCGACCGTCCGATGCGCGGCCGCTACCGTCCGCCGGCCGCGGCCGGTGCCGCCGCCGGCGCCGCCGGACGCCGGTCCGCGCTGGGCGACTCGGAGCCGGGCCTGCTCACCCACGCCGAGCTCAACCACGGCGGATACCACGACGACTACGACGACTACGACGACTACGTCGACGAGCCGGTCGGTCTCAACGACTCCGGTCCCGAGGACGGCGCGGCCGATGAGGGCGGCAAGGGGAAGAAGGCCAAGGCGGCCCTGACCCCGAAGCAGCGGAAGAAGCGCCGCTGGCGCATCATCCGGCGTACCCTGTATGCCCTTTTCGGACTGTTCGTCGTGCTGCCGGCGATCGCGTTCACCATCACCTACTTCCTCGTCGACGTGCCGACCCCGGAAGACGTGCTGGCCCAGCAGGACCAGGTGGTGACCTACTACTACAGCGACGGTTCGGTGATGGGCAAGGAGGTTCCCGACAGCGGGAACCGGCAGATCCTCAAGCCCGGCCAGATCCCGGACACCGTCAAGCACGCCGTGTACGCGGCCGAGGACGCAACCTTCGAGACCAACAACGGATTCGACGTGCTCGGCATCATGCGGGCCGTCTACAACAACCTCACCGGCGGCCAGGGCGGTGGCTCGACCATCTCCCAGCAGTACGTCAAGAAGGCCACCGAGAACGAGGCGCCCACGCTCACCCGCAAGGCGACCGAGCTGGTCAAGTCGTTCAAGATGAACCAGACTCAGTCCAAAGAAGACATCATCACGGCCTACCTCAACATCGTCTACTTCGGACGGGGTGCCTACGGCATCGAGGCGGCTTCGCATGCGTACTTCAACAAGACCGCGGCCGAGCTGAGCCCGTCCGAGGCCGCGGTGCTGGCCGGTCTGATCCAGGGCCCGAGCCGGTCGGAGAACACCGAGTACGTGACCTGGCGCTGGAACTACGTCATGGACAACATGGTCAAGTACAACTGGCTGCCGCAGGCCGAGCGCGCCGCGGCCCAGTTCCCGACCCCGTTGCCGAAGGACCAGACCAAACCGCAGGCGATCACCGGGCCGAACGCGTTCATCCAGGGCCAAGTGGAGGCCGAACTGGACGCCGCGGGCTACTCCAAGGAAAAGATCCAGGCGAACGGCTACAACGTCTACACGACCATCGACCCCAACGCGCAACGCCTGGCGGAGAAGGCCGTCAACGACGTGATGGCCGGCCAGCCCGACAGTCTCAAGAAGGCCCTGGTCGCCGTCGACCCGAAGACCAGAGGGGTCATCGCGTACTACGGCGGCGCCAACGACAAGACCGACTACATCGACTGGGCGAACACGCCGCGAAACCCGGGCTCGTCGTTCAAGACGTTCGACCTGGTCGCCTTCCTGAAGATGGGCAAGGGGCTCGGCGAGACGTTCGACGGCACCACCCACCGCCAGTTCGGCGTGCTGCCCGACGGCTCACCCCGCTACATCAACAACGCCGGGGTGTCCAACAGCTGCTCGAAGGAATGCACCGTCGCCGAAGCGACGATGCGGTCGACCAACACGGTGTTCTTCGACATGGTGGCCAACGTCACCGGACCGCAGGCGGTGGCCACCGCGGCGAAGGAAGCCGGGGTCACCTCGCTCAAGGCGGTCGACAACAACATCTCGCTCGGTGGTGGCTCGACCGCGGTGACCCCGCTGGACATGGCGACCGGCTACGCGACCGTCGCGGACAACGGGACGTCCCTGGACCGGCACTTCGTGCAGAAGCTCACCACCCCCACCGGCGACGTGGTGTATCAGCCCTCGAGCAACCCGAAGCCGGCCTTCTCGGACGGCGACTCGAACAAGAGCAGGCAGATCGCGGGCAACGTGACCAACGCGCTCAAGCCGGTCATCGGGTTCTCGAAGCTGAGCTGCCCGAGCGGCCACGAGTGCGCGGGCAAGACCGGTACCCAGCAGTTCGACGCCAGCGCCGGCAACCGCTCCGGATCCGACCGGGACAACTCGCAGGTCTGGATGGTCGGCTACACACCGTCGATCTCCGTCGCGTCCTGGGTCGGGAGTGACAAGAACACGCCGCTCCGGGACAAGAACGGCGCACCCGTCTCCTCGACCGGGCTGCCGGCGAAGGTGTGGCAGCAGTTCCTGAACGACTACCTCAAGGACAAGCCCACCGAGAAGTTCCCGACGGTGGCGCCGATCGGCAAGACCGCCACCGCCGCGGACGATGCATCGTCGTCGACCCGGGTTCCCCCGCCGAGCCCGAGCCTGCCCCCCACGACCACGCCGCCGTCGGCCCCGCCGTCGACGCCGCCCACGTCGCAGTCGTCCGAGCCGTCGTCGACCCGGACCAGGGCGACATTCACCTTCCCCGGTGGGGGCAACAACTTCGGGCCGACGAGCACACCGAACACCGGCTGATCCCTGGCACACGCGACAGGCCGTAACATCGCGCGCGTGTCCAGCCCGACCGACGAGACCACCTCGGCCGAGCCCGCACCGGCGTCACTCGACGCCGGCCGGCGGGTCGCGCCGACCCTGAGCGAGCCGTTGGTCGCGGCGGCGAGCAGACCGATCGGCGGGCCGCTCGGCGAGCACGCGGCCGTGGGGCGGCACTGGTTCTGGACGCCGCAGCGGGTCGGGCTGGCACTGGCAACGCTGGCGTTGATGCTGTGCTGGTTCGGCAAGGCGAGCTGCATCCAGCAGTACGTCGACGACAGCGGCCAGACCCAGCTGGACTGGCGGGCCGGGCGCCCGTACGTCGCGATGTGCTACTCCGACATCGTCCCGCTGTTCAGCGCCGAGCGGCTCGACCAGTCCGGCACGTTCCCGTACCGGACGAACTGGGTGGACGACCCCGGCGCGCCCGGCGCCCACGTCCGGTACATGGAGTACCCGGTGCTGACCGGGCTGTTCCAGTGGATCAACGCGAAGCTCGCCGCCGGCTGGCAGGTGGTCTCCAACGCCGGGTGGCTGCCGGGCGCGCTCCCGGTGGCGATCTACTTCAACATCACCGCGTTCTGGCTCGCGCTGGCCTGGCTGGTCACCGTCTGGGCGGTCGGCCGCACCGCGAACCGCAGACCGTGGGACGCCTGCCTGGCGGCGATCTCACCGCTGGTGCTGGTGCACGCGTTCACCAACTTCGACACGCTGGCCACCGCGTTCGCCGCGACCGGCCTGCTGGCGTGGGCACGCCGGAAACCAGCGGTCGCCGGGCTGCTGATCGGCCTCGGCGCCGCGGCGAAGCTGTATCCGTTGTTCCTGCTCGGCCCCCTGCTCGTGCTGTGCATCCGGGCCGGGAAGCTGCGCGCATGGGCGACCACGGCCGGCATCGCGGTCGCGACCTGGCTGGCGGTCAACCTGCCGGTCGCGCTCACGCTGAACGCGGGCTGGCAGGAGTTCTTCCGGCTCAACGCGCAACGCGGGATGGACCCCGACTCGGTCTACAACGTGATCTCGTATTTCACGGGGTGGAGCGGCTTCGACGGCGCGCTCGCCCCGGGGCAGACGCCGACCTGGCTCAACGTCGTCAGCGGCGCGCTGTTCCTGGTCTCCTGCGCCGGGATCGCCTACGTCGGGCTGTCCGCACCGGTGCGGCCGCGGCTGGCGCAGCTGTGCTTCCTGGTGGTGGCCGCGTTCCTGGTGACCAACAAGGTGTGGAGCCCGCAGTACTCGCTGTGGCTGGTACCGCTCGCGGTGCTGGCGATCCCGCGGTGGCGCTTGCTCCTGGGCTGGATGCTGCTCGACGCGCTGGTGTGGGTGCCGCGGATGTTCTACTACCTGGGCACCGACCACAAGGGACTGCCGCCGGACTGGTTCCTCGGGTTCGTCGCGCTGCGGGACCTGGCCGTGATCGGGCTGTGTGTGCTGGTGCTGCGCGACATCTACCGCCCGGCCGAGGACGTGGTGCGCGCCGCGGGCGACGACGACCCGGCCGGCGGCGTGCTGGACCGGGCCCGCGACGTGGTCCTCATCCGGCGACGGCGGGCCCGGCACGCGGTGTGAGTCAGCAGCCCCGCAGGACGGTGGTCAGCGAGGTCTTCTCGGTCTGGTCCACCATGAGGTGGTAGGTGGCCTTGGCCTGGACGTACCGGGCGGCGTACGCGCAGCGGTTCCGCTGGGGCAGCCAGTGCGCCGGGTCCTGGCCGTTGCGCTGCCGGAAGCCGGCCCTGCTCACCGCGATCAGGAAGCGGTCGTCGTTGGCGAACCGCCTGCGGTCCTCCGCCGACCAGGACCGCACCCCGGACCGGTTGGCCTCGGCCGTGCCCACCACGTGGTCGACCTCCACGCCCGATTCGGACTTGGCGGTCTGCCCGTCGTAGGGCGAGGTCCACCGGCCGGACAACCGGCAGGGGGACTTGACCGTCGTGTGGGTGCCCTGCTGTTGCAGCACGCGGTCCCGGACCGTGCACTTGTCCGGCATCTCCGGCGCCCGCTCGAACTGGCCCCAGTCGGAGGCGGAGTAACGCAGGTCGGTGTCCTCCGGCGCGACGACCAGGGTGGCCAACTGCTGCAAGGCCGCCGGGCCGCTCGGCGCGCCGTCCAACGGCGAACGGGCCTTCGCCGAACAGGCGGTCGCCGCCAGGCACAGCCCCACGGCCAGGACGATCGGAATCTTCTTCACGTGTTCCCCCTCGATCACGAACGCGATCGTGATCATGGCAGGGGTCAGCCGAGCTTCTCCCGCAGGTAGGCGATGTCGTCGGCCTGCCCTTCGGCGGGCGTCTCGACCACCACCGGCGCTCCCGCGGCCGCCGCGACGGCCACCAGCGCCTCGGGGTCGATCGTGCCGCCGCCGTGCACCACGTTCGCGTGCCGGTCGCGGGCCGAGCCGAACTCGTCGCGCGAGTTGTTCAGGTGCACCAGATCGATGCGGCCGGTGATCGCCAGGACCTTCTCGACCACGTCCGCGAGGTCCCAGCCCGCGGCGAACGCATGGCAGGTGTCCAGGCAGAACCCGGCACCGAACTCGGCGACCTCGTCCCACAGCCGCGCCAACATGTCCAGTTCGCGCGCCATCGCCCCGTCGCCGCCCGCGGTGTTCTCGATCAGGATCGGCACCGCGAACCCGCCGTCGGCCGCCTGCCGTTCGAACAACTTGCGCCAGTTCGCCAGGCCCGCCGCGACGTCCGAGCCCCGGCCGACGTGACCGCCGTGCACGATCAGGCCCTTCGCGCCGATCTCCGCCGCGGCCGCGGCGTGCTGCGCGGCCAGCTTCCGGGAGGGGATGCGGATCCGGTTGTTCAGCGAGGCGACGTTGACGATGTAGGGGGAGTGGATGAACACCTCCACCCCGGCCGCCTGGATGTCCGCCGCGGGCGGCTGCGGCACCGGCTTCTTCCAGCCCTGCGGGTCGGCCAGGAAGAACTGCACCACGTCGGCCGAGCGCTCCTTGGCCGCGGTCAGCGGGTCGTCGTCACGAACGTGCGCACCGATCTGCATGACGCCACGCTACCGGCGGAATCGGCCCGGTTCGCACCAGCGGGGCGAACACTGTGCAGTACCGTGAGCGCGGTCCGTGACATACCTGAGGGGGACGCATGCGGAAGTCCGTGCGCCGTGCCGGAGTCGCCGGGTTCGTGCTGGCGGTGTCCGCCACGCTGAGCGCGCCGGGCGCCATGGCCGACGAGGCCGACCCCGCGCTGGCCGGCAGCTGCGACGCGACCCTGCGCGACGGCTCCGGTCAGGCACTCACCCTCGACGCGGGCGCCCCGCTCGACCAGCCCGGCGTGGTCACCGTCGGCACCGGCTCGGACTCCGCTCCCACCGGGCCGGATCAGCGAAAGCCGCTGGTGCCGCTGCCGGTGACCGACCTGGCGAAGGTCCTGCGCCTCGGTGACACGCCGGTCGTCGGCGACCTCGCCACCGATCAGGTCTGCCCCGGTGCCCAGAACACCGTGAACGCGCTGTCCAGGGTCACCCAGAGCGTCGTGTCCGGCGAGCAGCTCGACCCGCCGTCGACCGGCGAACCCGCACCGCAGCCGGGTGCGCCGACCCCGCCGCCCGGCACGCCCGCTCCCGGCACCACCAGCCCGGCTCCCGGCGCGAACGGCGCAATCGTGCCCGCCTCGTTCGTCCCCGGCGAGTTCCTCCCCGGTTCCGGCATCGCCCCGCCGTCCCTGTCCGCCCTGATCCAGCCCGGTGCCGTCGCACCCGCGGCGCCGGGGCTCGTCCCACCTCCTGGGACGCCGCCCGTGGTGACGCAGAACTCAGGGACCGCCGAGGCGATGCCGTCGACGACCGCGCCGGCCCGGTTACCGCTGATCATCGCCGTGTTCGCGCTCGCGATCGTCGCCGCCGCCCTCACCCGCTCCTGGATGCGCCGGGCCTGAGGACTCCGTTCCGGGGTGCAGGCGTCACGCCGGTGCCTTAGCTTCGTTGAACCAGTGAGCGAGGCGCTGGAGGGCGAACATGCAGGGTCGGACACGAAGGACCGCCGCGGCCGGAGCCGCGGCATTCGTACTGGCGGGGTCGGCCGCGCTCGCCCTCCCCGGCACCGCGAGCGCCGAAACGATCAGCGCCGCATGCGGTGACACCGTCACCGCCAAGCCGGGCGACGTGATCAAGACCCCGCTCGGCCTCCAGACCGTCACCGACGGGCTGACCTCGATCACCGGCGGGCTGCTCGGCGGTCTGTGCCAGATCACGGTCAAGATCGTGGACACCGCGGTGGCGCCGCTGCCGGGAGCCGGCCCCACGGCTGCCGGCGCGGTCAACGGCGCCGTCGCCGGCACCACCAACAGCCTCACCAGCACCGTCAACCAGGCCGGGCAGACGCTCGGCGGCGGCAGCGCGGCCCAGCCACGGCCGCAGAACCCGCCGGGCGGCGGCACCGAGCAGTCCCCGCCGGGCACCACACCCGGCCAGGCCGCCGGCGGCGCCCCGGCCGCGGTCATCCCCGGGGCGACGAGCCCCGTCCTCGCCGACGACCCCTCGACGTTCAACCTCCTGCCGTTCGGCTCGGGCGGCGCGTACGCACCGATGCGCGACTACAGCGGGTTGCCGTTCGCGGTGTCCGCGCTGTGGGCGCCCTCGCCGGGGCTGCGGTACGGCGGGCAGATCCCCGGCTACGCGCCCCAGTACGGCGCGCTCGACCGGCCCGCGAAGTCCAGCCCAGCCGTGCAGAACGCCGGCCAGGCCGAGGCCCTGCCCAGCGGCTCGGACCGCGGCAGCAACGTTGCGTTACCAATGCTGATCGCCGTCGTCGCTCTATCGGGTGTCAGTGCCGGTCTCGTACGGTCGTGGGTCTTACGGGGAGCTACCGCTTAGTATCGTTCGGGTCCGCTCGTCGTTAACCCCATCCGGGGACACGCCTGCGATCACCTGGAGGACCGCGCTCGTGCGCAAAACCGGCCTGATGACCACCGCCCGTCGAGCGCTGACGGTCACCGCCCTCGCCGCGGCCATCACCGGCGGCTCGCTCCTGACGGCGGGCAGCGCGTCGGCGAGCACGGTGCTCTCGCCGGGATGCTCGGGAACCGTGATCGGCGCGCTCAGCGACAGCGTCGCCGTGCAGGGCAAGGACGTCGCCGACCTGGTCAAGCTCGGCGCGCAGGAGCAGGTGGGGCTGCTGCCGCTCAACGGCGTCGACCCGGACAAACTGGCCAGGCAGATCACCGCGGACGGCGCCCTCGTCGTCGGCCAGATCCCGGCCAACGCGCCCACCGGCACGATCGCCGGTGATGCGGTCGCCACCACCGTCGCCGGCGCCCTCCACGACGCCGACGGCCTCGGATGGACGCAGGACCAGCAGCAGAGCACACTCCAGTCGATCCAGCGCAAGGTCGCCGGCAACTGCGGGCTGACCACATACGCGAGCAACTACACCCAGCCCGGCCCGGCCTCGGCCCAACCCGGCACCACCGCCCCCGCGCCCGGCACCCTGCCCCCGGGCTTCCCGGGCACCGGTTCGGCCACCGCCCCGCCGCGCAACTACGGCAACATCCCGGCGGCCGTCCCCGGGGTCACCGGTGTCGCCGTGCCGCCCGGCGCGCTCTACCCCGCCACCACCGCGGTGCCCGACCAGGCGCTCCCGCAGGTCGGCGTGCTCGGCGGTGGGACACCCTCCTCGGCCGGCGGCCACCAGCCCGACGTCCGCACCGCGGGCAACGCCAGCGCGATCGGCGGCGAGCAAGCGTCCGACATCGTCGGGCTACCCATGCTCCTCGCGGTGGTCGCGCTCGCCGGCGTGAGCGCGGCGCTGGTCCGGGCCTGGGTGCTGCGCAAACTGTCGTAGCCGCCAGGTAAGCTCGACCCTCGGCAAACCCTCCTGCCACGGAAATCCCGTGGCCGTGAAGCCCACAGGAGGTGAGTGGTTGTGTCGCGCCATTACGAGGTAATGGTCATCCTCGACCCCACGCTCGACGAGCGTAAGGTCGCCCCGACCCTGGACACCTTTCTCAACGTGATCCGCACGTCCGGCGGCAGCGTGGAGAAGGTCGACGTGTGGGGCCGTCGCCGGCTCTCCTACGAGATCAACAAGCAGGCCGAGGGCATCTACGCGGTGCTCGACCTCAACAGCGAGCCCGACGCGGTCAAGGAGCTCGACCGGCAGCTGTCGCTGCAGGAGACCGTGCTCCGCACCAAGGTCGTCCGCAAGCCCGTCCCACGCAAGGCCGCCAAGGCCGCGGCGAAGGCCTGAGACGGATAGCCCATGGCTGGAGACACCGTCATCACAGTGGTCGGCAACCTGACGTCCGACCCCGAGCTGCGATTCACCCCGTCCGGCGCCGCGGTCGCGAACTTCACCGTCGCGTCCACGCCGCGCACCTTCGACCGCCAGAGCGGTGAGTGGAAGGACGGCGAGGCGCTGTTCCTGCGCTGCAACATCTGGCGCCAGGCGGCGGAGAACGTCGCGGAGAGCCTGACGCGCGGGGCCCGCGTGGTCGTGCAGGGCCGCCTCAAGCAGCGGTCGTTCGAAACGAAGGAAGGCGAGAAGCGGACCGTCGTCGAACTCGAGGTCGACGAGATCGGTCCGTCGCTGCGCTACGCCACCGCCAAGGTGAACAAGGTCAGCCGCGGCAGCGGCGGCGGAGGCGGCGGTTACGGCGGCGGTAGCGGCGGGAGTGCCCCCGCCGACGACCCGTGGGGCTCCGCCCCGCCGGCCGGCGACAGCGGCGGCGGTTTCGCCGACGAGCCTCCCTTCTGACCCACCACTCGTACTGAATTCCCAGGAGCATCACCGTGGCCAAGCCACCCATTCGTAAGCCGAAGAAGAAGGTCTGTGTGTTCTGCAAGGCCGAGAAGAAGGGCCACCCGGAACTCATCGACTACAAGGACACCAACCTGCTGCGGAAGTACATCTCCGACCGCGGAAAGATCCGTGCCCGCCGCGTCACCGGCAACTGCAGCCAGCACCAGCGCGACATCGCCACCGCGGTCAAGAACTCCCGCGAGATGGCGCTGCTGCCCTACACCTCGACCGCGCGCTGAGGAGGGAGCACATCATGGCGAAGATCATTCTCACCACTGACGTGGCCAACCTCGGCGGCCCCGGCGACATCGTCGAGGTCAAGGACGGTTACGCGCGCAACTTCCTGCTCCCCCGCGGCTTCGCCATCGCCGCCACCAAGGGTGCGGAGAAGAACGTGCGGACCATCCGCCGCGCGCAGGAGTCCCGTCGCATCCGCGACCTCGACCACGCTCGTGAGGTCAAGGCCGCGCTGGAGGGCCTCGGCACCGTCGAGCTGACCGCCAAGGCGGCCGAGGGCTCGAAGAAGCTGTTCGGCTCGGTCACCACCGCCGACATCGCCAACGCGATCAAGGCGGCGGGCGGCCCGCTGCTCGACAAGCGCGTCCTGGAGACCGACGGCCACATCAAGACCGTCGGCAAGCACTCGGTCAACGCCCGTCTGCACCCCGATGTGCAGGCGGCGGTGCGCCTCGAGGTCAAGGCCGGCCTGTAAGGCCGTCCCGCACGTCGAACCGGGCAGGTTTCCGCAGGTAGCGGGCCTGCCCGGTTTTTGCTGTTCAGCCACGGGAACCGGCGGACCTGCGCTAGCATCCAAGCGGGCGATCACGAGCTTCCAGGGAACGATGTAGGGGGTAGCGGGGATGACCAATCCGGCCGACCGGCTGACCGAGGTTCCGCCTCCGGCGCCGATCAAGGTGGGTGGCAACGGCACCGCCGGTGGATACGAGTTCTCGCCCGACGAGGTGCGCGCCGTGATCAGCAAGTGGAAAGAACTTCGGGACGACCTGCAGACGGACCTGTCCAACGCCAACACGATCGCCGAGGTGCGGCCGCCGGGCAAGGAGTTCGCGAGCGGCGACTTCATCAACAAGGCGGCGAAGTCCTCGGGCGAGACGCTGCAGCTGCAGCACCAGCGCATGGTCGACTACGTGCAGAACTACATCGACGCGCTGGAGAAGGCCGCCGGCATCGTCGAAGAGAAGGAACAGGACACGCATCAGGCCGTGGGCGGGTACAAGGTCGTCTGAGGATGAAGCGCGTCATCACCTTAGCCGCCGCGAGTGTGGCCGCCGTCGGCCTGTTGACGGCGTGTTCGGGCGGGGAGAGCACCGGAGCACCGGCACCGCCCACACCGTCCGTCGATCCCGCGCTCCGGGTCCCAGCGCCGCTGGCCACCGCCGGTCTGCTCGCGGATCCCTGCACCGCACTGCCGGCCGATCAGGCCACGAACGCCGGGTTCAGCACTCCCGGCCAGTCGTACACGAGCCCGGGCGGCCCGGGCTGCCAGTGGCACTCGGCCACGTACGACGCCAACAAGATCTTCATCGCTCCGCTCGGCACCCAGCAGACCGGGATGACCGGCGTGTACGCGAACCGGGCACAGGACAACTACTTCGAGCCGACGACGATCGAGGGCTACCCGGCGGTCTACGCCGCGAACGCCGATCTGCGCAGCAGCGGTACGTGCGCGCTCTGGCTCGGTGTCACCGACCAACTGGTCGTCAACATCAACTCGAGCATTCTCGTCGGCCCGAACGTCGGCAACCCGTGCCCCATCGTCGGCGACATCGCCGCCGCGGTGGTGCGGCACCTCAAGGGCGCGGCGTGATGACCAGCGACTTCGGATTCGCCAGTAGGAGAGGTTGATCATGGGGAACGAGTCCTACGACGCAGGCAAGACGCTCACCACCGTCGGCACCTACGCCGCGGCGGGCGCGGTGGTCGGCACGGCGGTGCCGGTCATCGGCACGGCGGTGGGTGCGGTGGGCGGCGCGATCGTCGGTGGTCTGGTCAGCATGTTCGGCTCCGGGCCGGAGGCGCAGCACCACGAGGCCAACATCGGGGGCCGGTCGATCGACGCCCGCCAGATCTGGGAACAGATCCACCCCGGCGAAACGGGCTCGCTCGAATCCGGCGCCAAGGCCGCCTACGAATTGAAGAAGGTCCACACCGACCGCGCCAAGGTGATCCAGCAGATCAACGACATGATGGACAACGCGTGGAAGGGCATGGCCTCCGGCCAGGTGCAGGCCGGAGCGCACCCGCTCGGCATCTGGCTCCAGGACTCGGCCACCAACCTGGACAAGAGCAACACCTATCTGACTGACCAGGCGACGGCGTTCCACACGGCCAAGTCCAAGGTGGAGGAGATCGCGGAGAAGCCGCCGGAGGGTGGCTTCCTCGACGGGATGAACCCGCTGTCCGACACCGACGACCAGATCGAGAAGTACAACCAGCAGGGCCAGGCGAACGTCGAGGCGTTCAACAACTACTACCAGGCCAGCATGACCAACGCGGGCCAGATGCCGCAGTACTCGGCCTGGCAGGGCAACGTGTTCTCCGGCGGCGGTGTTCCGGGCGGCGTGCCGGGCGGTGGTGGCGGCGCCGGGGGCATCCCGAGCGCCGGCGGCGGCGCCGGCGCGTTCCAGCCGGCCGGGACGGGCAACCTGCCGCAGTTCAGCTCGACCACGCCCTCGGCCAACCTGCCGCACACGGCCGCTCCCACCGGTAACCCGCCCGGCTCGGGCGCGTACACGCCGCCGGCCTGGGACGGGACCACGGCGGCCGGCTACACCCCGCCCGCCACCAGCGGGTTCGGCCCCGGTGGCGGCGGTGCCGGGTTCGGTCCGGGAGGCGGCGGCGCGGGTGCCGGCGCGGGCGCGGGTGGTGTCGGTGCCGCCGGGTTCGGCGCTTTCGGGCCGGGCGGCGGTGTCGGCGCGACCTCCGGCACGGGTACCGGCCTGGGCCCGGGCGGCGCGGGAGCCGGTGGCGCGGGTGTGCGTGGCGCCGGCGCGGGTCGTGCGGGCACCGCGGGTTCGCCGGGCATGGGAGGTCATGGCGGACGCGGACGCGGCGAGGACGACGAGGAGCACGAGAACAAGTACATGGTGGGCGACGACCCGAACGAGCTGTTCGGGACGGACGAGCTGACGGCTCCGCCCGTCATCGGCGAGTGAGGCACGGGTTGACGACGGTGTTGAACCAGCCGCTGAAGCTCACCACCCCGCTGCTGATCCACCTGATCAAGCGCCGGGGAGCGGAACCGCACAACACGCTCTCGTCGATGCCGGTCTGGCACGACGAGACGAACCAGCATCTCATCGACCAGGGCATCAACGCCGCGCTCGCGCAGCACGGGCTGATCGGCCCGCGGGGGATGGACCGCGACTTCGCCGCGGTGATCGAGTCGATCGCCCGGCCGCACGTGGAGTTCTACGGCTGGTTCGAGGGCACGTTCCCGGACCGCCCGTCGAACTTCACCGTGCTCACCGGGAGCGGTCCGGGCGGTGGGTTCATCCTCGCCCGCTTCATCGAAGAGAACGGGGTCCTGCTCCTGCCGGAACGGCCGGAGAGGGTGCTGCCCGCGTTCATCGAGCAGATCCCGCCGGCCCGCCCCGGCGGGGCGAACCAGCTCGTCGCGCCCAAGAGCGAGGTGCTCGGCAACGGGCGGTCGCGGGACGAGGGGCCGTCATCGATCATGCAGGGCGGTCCCGGGCGTTCGGCGCAGTCGCCGGCCAAGGAGATCAAGCGCATCCTCGACGCGCCGCGGCTGGGCGGGGGCAGCCTGTATGCGGCCGTGCGCAACCGGGCGGGCACCCGGCGGCGCTGTCCGAAGCCGCTCAACTTCATCGACACGGCCGACGGCCGGTGGCTCATGGAGGAACGGCCCGGGTCCGGCGAGCCCCAGATCGTGCTCACACCCGGCTCGCCGCAGACCATCGGCCAGTGGCTACACACCGCAGCGACCGCACTGGGCTGATCAGTTGACGGCCCACTCGCTCAGCGGAGCGAGTGGGCCTTCTACTGTGCGTAGCCTTCGTCCGGAGGTCGACCAGCCGCAGCGGGCGCGACACGCCGAAGATCGGGTCCGCGGCGACACGCCGAAGTTTTTCACCAGAGTTCTCCACAGGTTACCCACAGGGTTTGACCTGGTGTTTTCCTGCCGGTCTCCAGAGTTGCCCCCAGGTTGTCCACAGGGGAAAGCGTGCTTGTGACTCGTTCGCGCCGCTGCTCCACAAGATGTCCACAGAGCGGTCCCCAAGCGGGTTTGCACTGCTCTGTCCGAGCGATCTACGGTGCCCGCCGGAGCAGTCGCACTCGGTGGCCGGAAGACACCTCCACCGCCGGTGCGCCGGTCCCACACTCCGGCCGGAGATCCGGCATAATCGAACTGGTGTTCGTAGTCTGGGAGGTATTCGCGCGGTGGCGCTGACTGACGACCGTGGTCCGGCTTACCCGTCCGACCCCGGCCCGGAGGACCCGGGGCCGCGGTACGGCGAGTTCGACCGTCAGCCGCCCCAAGACATCCCCGCCGAGCAGTCCGTGCTGGGCGGCATGCTGCTGTCCAAGGACGCGATCGCCGACGTGGTCGAGGCGCTCTCGCCAAACGACTTCTACCTCCCCAAGCACCAGGCGGTCTACGACTGCGTGCTCGACCTCTACGCGCGCGGTGAACCGGCCGACCCGATCACCGTGTCCGCCGAACTCGAACGGCGCGGCGAACTCGCCCGGGTGGGCGGCGCGCCGTACCTGCACACCCTGATCGCGACGGTCCCGACCGCCGCCAACGCCGGGTACTACGCGCAGATCGTCGCCGAGAAGGCCGTCCTGCGCCGTCTCGTCGAGGCCGGCACGCGGATCGTGCAGTACGGCTACGGCGCCGCGAACGACGGCGGTGACATCAACGAGGTCGTCGACCGCGCGCAGGCCGCGATCTACGACGTCACCGAGCGCCGGGCCAGCGAGGACTACGTGGCGCTGGAGGAACTGCTCCAGCCGACCATGGACGAGATCGACGCCATCGCCTCGCGGGGCGGCGTTTCGCAGGGCGTGCCCACCGGGTTCGCCGACCTGGACGAGGTGACCAACGGCCTGCACCCCGGGCAGATGATCATCGTCGCGGCACGGCCCGGTGTCGGCAAGTCGACACTGGGGCTGGACTTCGCGCGATCGTGCTCGGTCAAGCACGGCATGAGCAGCGTCATCTTCTCCCTGGAGATGAGCCGCATCGAGATCGTGATGCGGATGCTCTCCGCGGAGGCCCGGATCCGGCTCGCGGACATGCGCAGTGGCCGCATGTCCGACGACGACTGGACCCGGCTCGCGCGGCGGATGAGCGAGATCAGCGAGGCGCCGCTGTTCATCGACGACTCGCCGAACATGACGATGATGGAGATCCGGGCGAAGGCGCGGCGGCTCAAGCAGCGCAACGACCTCAAGCTCGTCGTGGTGGACTACATGCAGCTGATGACGTCCGGCAAGCGCGTCGAGTCCCGGCAGCAGGAAGTCTCGGAGTTCTCCCGTCAGCTGAAGCTGCTGGCGAAGGAACTCGAGGTGCCGGTGGTCGCGATCAGCCAGCTGAACCGCGGTCCGGAACAACGCACCGACAAGCGCCCGATGCTCTCCGACCTGCGTGAATCCGGTTCGCTGGAACAGGACGCCGACATGGTCCTCCTGATCAACCGGCCGGACGCGTGGGAGCGTGACGACCCGCGCGCCGGCGAGGCCGACCTGATCCTGGCGAAGCACCGCGCCGGGCCGACGAGCACGATCGTCGTCGCGCACCAGCTGCACTACAGCCGCTTCGCCGACCTGGCACAGGGCTGATGCTCCGGCACTTCACCGCCCGGGACGGCGTCCGGCTCGCCTATCGGGAGGCCGGTGTGGGTCGCCCGGTGGTGCTGATACACGGCTACTTCTCCACGTCCCAGGTCAACTGGGTCACGTTCGGCCATGCGGAGCACCTCGCCGGGCTCGGTTTCCGCGTGATCATGCCGGACCTGCGCGGCCACGGCGAAAGCGCGAAGCCGCACGACCCGGCCGCCTACCGGCCGGACGTGCTCGCCGACGACGCGTTCGACCTTGTCGGACACCTCGGGCTGACCGACTACGACCTCGGCGGGTACTCGCTCGGCGCCCGGACGACGATCCGCATGCTCGTGCGCGGCGCCCGGCCCCGGCGAGCGGTGGTGGCCGGCATGGGACTGCGCGGCATCGAACACACCGTCGGCGCCACAGCGCATTTCCGGAAGGTGCTGACCAACCTCGGCACCTTCGAGCGCGGCACCCCCGAGTGGCGCGCGGAGGCGTTCTTCAAGCAGATGGGCGGCGACCGCGAGGCGCTGCTGCGCGTCCTGGACGCGGCGGTCGACACGCCCCGCGCGGCGCTGGCACACCTCGAGACGCCGACGCTCGTCGTCACCGGCACCGAGGATCCGCACAGCAGCACCGCGCCCGAACTGGCCGAGATCCTGCCGCATGCGCGGTACGCCGGCGTGCCCGGCAACCACCTCAGCGCCGTCACGCAGCCGGAACTGAGCCGGGTGATCGGCGAGTTCCTCACCTCGTGACGTCAGGGGACGACCAGTCCCGCGCGCCGCAGCGATTCCTCCACGCGCAGCCGCTCGATGTCGCGTTCCAGGCCTTCCGGCAGTTCGTCGAGCCAGTGCCGCAGACCCAGCTCCGCGCAGGCCTGGACGAGCAGCGCGTCGTACGCCTGATGCGTGGCGCGGCGGCGGACCATCGGCGCGTCCGGGGCGAGACCCTCGAGCGAGCGGTGCACCCGGCGCAGGTCCGCGGCCAGGCGTTCGATCGGTGGGCCGGCCGGGAGCGGTTCACCATGGCGCCGGAGGGCGGCCACCACCGCGGGAGTCTTGCTCGCGAGCCAGAACAGCACCGGCGGGGTGGCGCACACGACCAGGTAGATCGCCACGTTCACCACCATGACCCAGGATAGGGGCCCGGCCCGCGGCCGCGGCCAGTCTGTACCGGTTCCGCGACCCGCGGGTCCGCCAGGTCAGCGGGCTCGGTCACCGGGAATACTGCGCGATCCTCGAGCGTCGGGTACCGTAGTAGTTGAACTTTCAAACATGGAGGCTGCGATGGGTGCGACTCCCGTGCTCTACCTGAGCCATGGCGCGCCGCCGCTCGCCGATGACGCACTGTGGACCCGCCAGCTGGCCGACTGGTCGGCGAACCTGCCCAAGCCCAAGGCGATCCTCGTCGTCTCGGCGCACTGGGAGGAGGCGCCGGTGACCGTCGGCGCCACGCGGACGGTCCCGCTGGTCTACGACTTCTGGGGATTCCCCGAGCACTACTACGCCGTGCGGTACCCCGCGCCCGGCGCGCCCGATCTGGCCGCGAAGGTGCGCAAACTTCTGACCGGGCCCGGCACCGACGTACACGAGGCGCCCGACCACGGCCTCGACCACGGCGCCTACGTGCCGCTCGTCGAGATGTACCCGGACGCGGACATCCCGGTGCTGCAGCTGTCGATGCCCACGCTCGACCCGCGGGAACTGTTCGAGCTGGGCCGCAAGCTCAAGCCGCTGCGGGACGAGGGCGTACTGATCATGGGCAGCGGCTTCTTCACGCACAACCTCTCGGCGATGGGCACCGGCCCGGACGGCAGCCCGCCCCGCTGGTCCGCGGAGTTCGACCACTGGGGCGCGGAAACGCTGCAGGCAGGCGATGTCGACGCGCTGCTCGACTTCCGCCGCAAGGCGCCCGCCGCCACGCTCGCACATCCGCGCATTGAGCACTTCGCGCCGCTGTTCGTCAGCCTGGGCGCCGGTTCCGGGGACACCCGGCCGGAGACCGTGATCGAGGGCTACTGGTACGGCCTCGCGAAGCGGTCCGTACAGATCGGCTGAGACCCCACGAAAAACGGGCCCGGGAGCACACGCTCCCGGGCCCGTTCCGTTGGTCAGAGCGTCAGCCCTGGATGTTGATCCCCTTGCCGCTCACCAGGTTCGCGACCTGGCTGAAGACGGCGGTCGGGTTGGAGTCCAGCCCCGCGATGGCCGGAACGTCACCGGTGGGCAGGATGCCCGAGACGTTCGTCGGCAGCTCCGGCAGCGCGGGCAGGCCGGCACCGGGCAGCTCGACCGGCAGCGTGTTCACCTGCGGCAGCGCGGAGCGCTCCGAGCGGGCCGGCAGCGCCGGCAGCTTCGGCAGCGACGTGGCGCCCAGCTCCGACAGCGTGATGGGCAGGTCGATCTGCGGCTCCTTGCCGGCGACCGAGACGTCCGTCGCGTTGGTGACCGTGGTGCTGGTGACCGCGATCAGGCCCAGCGGGATGTCGTAGACCTGGGCGACGACGCCCAGCGGCACCTGCTTGGCGATCCCGGACAGCGCCTGGGTCGGGCCGGACGTGGTGTCCGTGCCGCCCACGGTCCCGGTGGTGGTGTTGTCGGCGATCGCGTGCGCGACACCGCCCAGCGAGACGGCGTTGCCGAACACCTGGGCCACCGCGGCGGCCGGGACGTCGAAGATGTCGCCGGACAGCGAGCCACCCTCGCCCGAGGTGGTGATGTCGCCACCCGAAGTGGCTTCGGTGCTGTTCAGGCCGGCCGCGTTCGCGACACCGACCAGGCTCGCGGCGTTGCCGAACACCTGGGCCACCGGCAGCAGCTGGGCCGCGACCACGTTGCCGGCGATCGAGCCGCCGTCACCGTTGGTCTCGGCGTTGCCGCCGGCGGAGGACACGACGTCGTTGGACGCGACGCCCTTGACCACGCCGCCCCACACGCCCGCGTCACCGAAGACGCCGGCGACGGCGCCCACCGGCGCCTCGATGATGTTGCCCGCGACGGAGCCGCCCTGACCGGTGCTGGACAGGTCGCCGCCCGCGCTCGAGTCGGTCACGTTCTCGGACTCGCCGAACCCGTTGCCGATCCACGCCCCGCCGATGCCGTGCACCTGCGCCGGGAGCGACACCGGAACCGCGCCGATGTTGCCGGCCGCGAAGCCTTCCTTGCCCGTCGCGTGGCCGGTGCCACCCGCGGTCGAGGTCGTGTCGGTCGTGGCCGAACCGCTGCCCTGGCCGATCCACGCGCCACCGATGCCGAACGCCTGCACCGGCGCGGACACCGGCACCTGGACGAGGTTCGAGCTGGCCGCCGCGTTGTCGTCCTCGGTGTTGCCGCCGCCACCGGAGGTCACGGTCTTGGTCTCGGACGCCTCACCGGCACCCTGACCGATCCACGAGCCACCGACGCCGAAGATCTCGGCGGGCAGGGCAACCGGGGTCTGCACGACGTTGCCCGAGCCGGCGGAGTCGTTGCCCTGGCTGCCGTTGTAGCCGCCGGCCTTGACGTCCTTGGTCTCGGTCGCGCTGCCCGAGGCGTTGCCGATCCACGAGCCACCGACGCCGAACACCTCGGCGGTGGCGGCCGGCGGGGCGGACACGGTGTTGCCACCGATGAACGAGCCGTTGCCGGTGGTCCAGGTGCCGGAGCCGGCCTCGGCCCCGGTCGTGTTGTCGCAGCCGCTGGCGTGCGCGTTGCCGATCCAGGTCCCGCCGACGCAGAACACCTCGGCCGGGAGCGCGACGGGCGCGTCCGCGATGTTGCCGGAGCCGGCCGCCTGCTCGCCGCTGGTGCTCGTGAAGCCACCGGAGGTCGCGTTGCTGCCGAGGTCCACACCGCCGGCCTGGCGCTCCGCGCCGCCGCCGACGAGCGAGTTGCCGACCCACGCCGCGGCGTTGCCCGCGACGGTCGCCGGAACCGCGGGCTGCGGCTGCGCGACGTTGCCGGCCAGGAACGAGTTGTTCCCGTCGGTCTGGATGTAGCTCGGGATGTCGTTCATGCCCGGCTTGGTGCCGCCGGCCGTGGCCGCGGCGTCGTAGGCGCCGCCGGGGACGTCGGCGTCGCCGCCCCAGGAGACGGCGTTGCCGGACACCTTGGCGGGCAGGGCCACCGGGACACCGGCGACGTTACCCGTGCCCGCACCCTTCGCGCCGTGCGTCTCGATCGAGCCGCCGGACGCCGCGTCGCTGGAGCCCTGGAAATCGGTGTCGGCGTGGCCCAGGAACCAGCCCAGCGCGTTGCCCGACACCTGCAGCGGGGTCGCACCCTGCGGGGCGATCACGTTGCCGGCCAGGCCGCCGTCGGTGCCGTCGGTGACGATGTCACCGGTGGTCGACGCGGACTGCGACGCGCTGCCGGTGGTGTGGCCGCTGCCGACCAGGCCGAGCGCGTTGCCCGAGATCTGGACGGGCAGGGCCCAGTCCAGCGCGACAACGTTGCCGGCGAGCCCGCCGTGCGAGCCGTCGGTGTTGATGTCCGAGTTGTGCTGGTAGGTCTGCGACGCGTCGGAGTCGACCGTCGCGTCACCCAGCACGCCGAGGGCGTTGCCGCTGATCAGGATCGGCAGGGCCGCGTTGGCCGAGACCTTGTTGCCGTGGAACGGGTCGCCGTTGTCCTGCACGGAGGGAGCGACACTCTGCGCGGCGGCGGCACGCTCCGCACCGGGGTGCGTCGCCTGGCCGACGCGCTGCGCCGCACCGCTGGTGGCGTCGGTGGCCTTCGCGATCACGCCGTTGGCGGCACCGACGGCCGGGGCGGCGGGCTTCAAGGCGCCGGTCTTGGCGACCGGGGCCGAAGCCTTGTTCACCGCACCGGTGAGCGGCTTGGTGCTGATCTCCTTGTGGACCTCGGGAAGGTCGAACTGCTTGCCCAGGGTGCCCAGGGCGTTGTCCTGAATGTCGACCGGGACGCTCAGGTTGACGTCCAGCGGACCGGCAGGACTGTCCGGGTTGACGTTCTCGTCGGCAGATGCGATGCCGGTACCCAGCATCAGCAAGCCACCCGTGACCAGCGCGGTCTGAATTCCGCGCCTTGCCCAGGTCTGCATCGGGGTTTCTCCTTTTCTTCGGGTTCCCTTGCGGGGCTTGAGGGTCGGTGCACGAACAGAGCACCGGGGATCGCGGGCATGAGTGAGTAGGCCCGCGAGGGCTGGAAAGCGGGGTGCTCTGGCTGTGCGCGCGACGCCGGTCCGAAGAATGGGCACGGCGAAACAGGGCGGCGCTCGAGCTACCCCGCGCGAAAATCAGTCAGGTGTGACACCGGGCTGCTCGCCCGGCTGAACCGGCGTATGCCGGGAAACGATGCGGACGGCACTGAGGTCGTCGGCACCGCGCACGGCCGGGCCGCCGGCGGGAACGCCGAACAGCAGGCCGTCGATGTGACCCCCGATGGTGGCACCACCGGGGACGGAGGGAACACCCGCGGGCGCGAGCGGTCCGTGCAGCGGCGAGTACGGGAACTCGTTCCGCTGGTGGCCGTGCGAGCGGCCGGCGTCGCTGCCGCGTTGTCCGGCCTTGCTTTCCTTGGTGTACAGACCTTCCGGCGCGACCTTCGCGACCGGTCCCATCACGGCCGCGGCCGCTGGGTCGGTCAGGATGTCGGCCGCGGGGAACGCGACCGGCCGCTCGTCCTGGCCAGCAGCGAGGCCACCCAGGCTCGGCAGCTTGATCACGCCGTTCGGGTGCAGCAGATCCCACACCTTGCCGCCGAAGTCCCGGACCGCCGGGGGCGGGGTCAGCGCCTGGCCGATCACCTGCGGCGCGTCCTGCGGCTTGCGGCCGAGCTGCTCGGCCGTGCCGAGGGTGCGGTCGATGGGCCGCAGCACCGCGTCGCGGGTGAAGGAGTGGATCGTCTGACCCAGGTCCGATGCGGCCTCCTCACCGCGGGCGGGGTTCGCCGGGCCGCCGGCCATGCCGTACTTCAGCGCGGTGGCGGTGGCGTTGCCGACCAGGTCGGAGGCGCCCCAGGTGAGGTCGTCGGTCGCGGTGACCACGCGGTCGGTGACCGGGGTCGGCTCGTCAGTGCCGGACTGTGAGTCAGCCGCGGGCGCGGGGGCGAGCTGGGTGGCGGAGGCGGTGGCGTCGCTGATCAGCCAGGCGGCCGCGGTGCCGAGGAGGGCACCGGCGACCACGAGCAGTGCGCGGACGAGCCAGCGCACGGCGGAAGCCGTACCCCGTCCCGTGGCCGCGCTTGTCTGCAACACCGTTCTCCTGTCGAAAAGTTGATCGCGGTTTTCCGATCGGACTGGGTCCGAAACGTGCTCGCATTGATGCGGTAACCGCTTGCGCGATCGAGATAACCAAATGTCCTGCCGTCCCCGCATCCTGGACACGACTTGATCGCACGATCGTGTGAAGAACACCGGGTGTGGCCGGATGTCACGAAACGTGATCAGGCCCGGCCACACCCGGGGTGCGCCCAGGAAGCGAGGGATCCTGGGCGCACCAAAGGAAATCAGCCGAGGGAGCCGGCCGCGCCCTGCACGATCGACGGGATGGCACCCGCCCACGCGGAGCTCACCAGGCCCGCGGCACCGGCGCCGGCGAGCGCACCGGACAGGTTCCACGCGTTCACGTAGTCGGCGCCGGTCGGGTACGACGGCACCACGACGGGCGCGGTCAGTTCGTCGGCCGACGCGGTTCCGCCGGCGAATGCGAGGGCGCCGAGGACGATGGCGGCAGCGGCGGCACCACGGGTGAGAGTCTTGCGCATGATGTGCACTCCTTCGTTGTTATTCGGGTTGGAACTTCGGAAGTGGAGAAGGCGTCAGCCGACGGAGCCCGCGGCGCCCTGGACGATCGACGGGATGGCACCCGCCCACGCCGAGCTCACCAGGCCCGCGGCACCGCCACCGGCCAGCGCGCCGGACTGGTTCCAGGCGTTCACGTAGTCGGCGCCGGTCGGGTTCGAGGGGACGACGACGGGCGCCGTGACCCCGCTGTCGGCGCGGGTGTTGAGGGAGCCCGCCGCCCCCTGGACGATCGACGGGATGGCACCCGCCCACGCCGAGCTGACCAGACCGGCGGCACCGGCACCGAAGCAGGCCCCGGACTGGTTCCAGGCGTTCACGTAGTCGGCACCGGTCGGGTAGGACGGAACCTGCGCCGGACAGGTCAGCCCGCCCGCGGGCTCCTCGCCGCCGGACAAGCTCGCCGCGGACGCGGTCCCACCGGAAACACCCATCGCGAAGAGGCCGGCCCCCACCAGCACCGCCGCGGCTGTGGTCTTGCGGAATTTGCTGAACATTCTCCGTGCACTCCTTGTTCGTTTCTGCCGGAAGTTCCACGCACTCCCGTCACAAATAACGGTAAGGGCGACCTGGAAGAATTCACCAGGTCGACTACCCAGAAGTGTGAAGAAATTGTTTTTGGGCAGCGAAAATGGCCGCTCAACAACATTAAATGTGCTGGTCAGAGCGGCTGACTGGGACAGCGAGAAATACAGTTGGAAACGGTCGTCCGGATACTCGGGCGAATTCAGTCCGGAGAAACCGCGGGGCGTCCGGTCAGGACGAATTCGACGACCACCGGCGACGATCCGGTCAGAATGCGAACCGGCATCGGCGGCGGTACCGGACGCGCCGGGCAGGCGGCCGCCGGATCGGTCACGTGAAGCGGAGCGGCGAACGCGCCGTCCATCGGTGTCACGGGCGCGACCGGCCCGGGTTCCTGCGGCGATGAGTCCGTCGCCGGAGCCGGGGGCGGAACAGGCGGGGGCGGCGGCTCGGCCCGCGGCGCGGGGTGAGCCACGTGCAGCGGAAGCGCCTGCGGTTCCGGCGGTCGCGGCGCCACCAGGGCCCCCGGGCGTTTCCGCGCGACCGGTGGTGGCGGCAGATCCGCCGCCTTCGCCCGCTTCGCCGTGGTGGTTCCGGTGATCCGGGCCGGCTCGTCGAGCACTGGCTGGACGGGCGCGGTCAGCGTCGCGACTATCTGGTCGGTGCGCAGCGGTGGCACTACGGCCTCGGTCACGTGGCGCACCACGTCGTGTACCGGGGCGACCGGCTCGGTCGCTTCATCGACCAGGCCGACCACCGGGGACAACGGATCCGACGGCTGCTCCGCGGCCGACGCCCCCGACGCGACGAGCCAGGACACCAGGGTGACCGCGAACGCCCCGGCAATGCCGAGTAGTACGCGGACCAGGATGTCCCCGGATGTGCTCCGTCGCATCATCAAGAAGGCCGACTCCTCTCATCGCGCTGGGTATCCAACACGATCACGCAGTGTCGATCTTGTCGAAGACTGACATACCGGCGGAACTCTCGCTCACTCGATCACGACCTAGCGCCTGATCGAGTGATGGGGCGTGGCGAGCACGCGTTGCCGTGCCGGGTTCGTCCGGCTCGATAGGGTGGATCCGTGAGCGAGCCGCAGCCTCCGAAGTACGGATTCCTCAACGACGACTCGGTCGTCCCGCGTGGCCTCCGGGTCACTGCCGCGTTCGGCTGGCGGTTCATCGTCGTCGCGGCGGCGGCCTATCTGATCCTGCGGCTGCTGGGTTACCTGTCGGTCGTCGTCATCCCGGTGGCCATCGCGCTGCTGCTGGCCGCCCTGCTCGCGCCGGCCGTCGCCCGGCTGGTGCGGGTCCGGGTGCCGCGCGGTCTGGCGACCGCGATCGTGCTGATCGGCGGGCTCGCGGTCCTCGGCGGCCTGCTCGCGTTCGTGGTCATCCAGGTCACCGACGGCCTGCCCGCGCTGACCAGTCAGGTCAGCAACAGCCTGAACCAGATCCGGGATTTCCTGACCAACGACCTGCACCTGCGGCAGGAGCAGATCCAGCAGTTCATCAACAACTCGATCAGCTTCTTGCAGGACAACCAGGCCGCCTTCACCAGCAGCGCGCTCACCACCGCGACCACGGTCGGCGAGATCCTCACCGGCTTCGTGCTCACGCTGTTCGTCCTGATCTTCTTCCTCGCCGGTGGCGAGAAGATCTGGAGCTGGCTGATGCTCGGTGTTCCGGTCCGGGTCCGGCGGCGGGTCGACGTTGCCGGACGGCGCGGGTTCGCCTCGCTCGTCGCGTTCGTCCGCGCGACGGCCGCCGTCGCGGTCGTGGATGCCGTCGGCGTCGGGATCGGCCTGGCGATCCTCGGGGTCCCGCTCGCGATCCCGCTGTCCACACTGGTGTTCCTCGGCGCGTTCATCCCGATCTTTGGTGCGGTGATCACCGGCGCCGTCGCGGTGCTCGTCGCGCTCGTCACCAAGGGGTTCGTGACCGCGCTGATCGTGCTGGCGATCCTGATCGCGGTCATGCAGCTGGAGAGCCACATCCTGCAGCCGCTGCTGCTCGGGCGGGCGGTCAAGCTGCATCCGCTGGCCGTGGTGCTCGGCATCGCCGCCGGCCTGGTCGTGTACGGAATCCCCGGCGCACTGCTCGCGGTCCCGCTGATGTCGATCATCAACGCCGGGGTGCGCTCGCTGCTGCACGAGACCGATCCGGACCCGGCCGCGGTGGACGTTCTGCACGACATCGAGGCCGTGCCGAACGCCGACCCCGCCGAGGCCGACACGGAGCCCGGGGAACCGGGCGAGCGGTGAGCCGCCGGTTCGGACCGACCGCGCGCGAGCCGGCCACGCCGCTGTGGTGGGGCACGATCGGCCTGCGCGTCCTGACGCTGCTGTTCGCGTTCGGAGCGGTGGTCGTGCGCCACGCCGACTACCAGCGGCCCTGGCTGGCCTGGACCGTGCTCGGCGCGATGACACTGTGGACGCTCGCGACCGCACTGGTCTACGCGCGGGAGGCGCTACGGTGGCGCTGGCGCTGGTTCGTCCTGGTCGATGTGCTGGTCACGTGCGGCCTGATGCTGACCTCGCCGTGGATCCTGACCGAAGCGCAGAACGCCGCGGTGGCGCCGCTGATCACGACGGTGTGGGTGGCCGGCGCACCGGTCGCCGCGGGCACCCGCTTCGGCGGTGCCGGCGGGGTCGCCGCCGGTCTGGTCGTCGCGGCCGCGACCGGTGTCGCCCGGCAGGGGTTCACCCTCGACGTCGCGCGGGACGGCGTGCTGCTGGTGGCCAGTGGACTGCTGATCGGCATGAGTGCGACCACCGCGCGGAAGTCGGCGGCGGTGCTCGCCGAGGCCCTGCGCACCGAGGCCGCCACCGCCGAGCGGGAACGGCTGGCCCGCGACATCCACGACAGCGTCCTCCAGGTGCTCGCCCGGGTCCGCAGGCGCGGCGCCGAGCTGGGCGGAGAAGCGGCCGAACTCGCCGAGCTGGCGGGTGAGCAGGAGATCGCCCTGCGCGCGCTGGTCACCACGGGCCCGCCTGGGCAGCACAGCGGCGAGACCGACCTGCGAGCCGCGCTCCAGCTGCTCGGATCGTCGAAAGTGCAGGTCGCGGCCCCGGCCGGGGAGGTGAACCTGCCGCCGGAGAGGACCGCCGAAGTGGTCGCCGTCGTCCGGGAGGCACTGTCCAATGTCGACAAGCACGCCGGTCCCACCGCGAAGGCGTGGGTGTTGCTGGAAGACGTCGGCGGCGAAGTCGTGGTCACGGTGCGGGACGACGGTCCGGGCATCCCCGCGGGACGGCTCGCGGACGCCGAGAGCGAAGGCCGGTTGGGGGTCGTTCGGTCGATGCGGGGACGCGTGGCGGGGTTGGGTGGCACGATCTCCCTGGACACCGCGCCAGGGCAGGGGACGGAATGGGAGATCCGGGTGCCGAGGACATGATCAGCGTGATGGTCGTCGACGACCACCCGATCTGGCGGGACGGTGTGGCCCGCGACCTGACCGAGAACGGTTTCGACGTGCGGGCGACCGCGCCGGACGCGAACGCCGCGGTGCGCATCGCGGCCACCGTGCGGCCCGACGTCGTGCTGATGGACATGAACCTGGGCAACACCTCCGGGGTCGACGCGACCCGCGAGATCACCACATCGCTGCCGGACACCCGGGTGCTGGTGCTGTCGGCCAGCGGTGAGCACGGCGACGTGCTGGAGGCGGTCAAGGCCGGGGCGTCCGGGTACCTGGTGAAGTCGGCGTCGGTGCAGGAGCTGGTGGAGGCGGTGCGCCGGACGGCCGAGGGCGACCCGGTGTTCACGCCCGGCCTGGCCGGGCTGGTGCTCGGCGAGTACCGGCGGATGGCGGAGTCGCCTGCCGGCGGGGTGGCACCACCCCGGCTGACCGAGCGGGAGACCGACGTGTTGCGCTTCGTCGCGAAGGGCCTGACCTCGCGGCAGATCGCCGAGCGGCTCGTGCTGTCGCACCGGACGGTGGAAAACCACGTCCAGTCGACGCTGCGGAAGCTCCAGCTGCACAACCGCGTCGAGCTCGCGCGCTACGCGATCGAGCACGGGCTCGACAAAGACTAGGGAATTTCCCGGATCTCGGTTCGGGGTCGGCGGTCGTAGCGTGGTGGCATGGGCGAGGAGACCGAGACCAGGCCGTTGAGCCCGCGGGACCTGCGGGTGTCGGACACCGAGCGCGAGCACGTCGTCGAGGTGCTGCAGAAGGCGATCGGCCGCGGCATGATCGACCTCGACGAGTTCACCGCACGTACGGACACCGCGCTCGCGGCACGCACTCGCGGCGAGCTGAACGCGGTACTCACGGACCTGCCCGGGCTGGTGCACCCGGAGGCGTACGCGGGCGCGCCCGCCCTCTCGTACGCGCCGGACCAGCGGCTGGAGCTGAACGCGAAGTACTCGTCGCTGGTGCGCAACGGTCGGTGGCTGGTGCCGCCGGAGGTGGTGGTGCGCAACCGGTACGGCTCCACGAAGCTGGACTTCAGCGAGGCTCAGGTGACGACCCCGGTGGTCCGGATCGAGCTGGACTGCAAGTGGGGCTCGGTCGAGGTGGTCATTCCCGAGCAGGCGGCGGTCGACCTGAACGCGATCACCGAGATCAAGTACGGGTCGCTGCAGGACAGGACGGGCTCCGACGGCAGGCCGGGCACCCCGCGGCTGGTGTTCGCGGGCCGCCTGCACGGCGGCTCGCTGACGATCCGCCACCCGCGACGCGGCTTGTTCGGCCACTAACGCGGTCGCACTTTGTCGAAAATGTGCCGCTAACTCCGTGCGGCCGAGCGGGCGGCCGTCGCGTCCGCGGCGGCCAGCGCGGCACGCGCGGCGGCTTCGCACTGCGCCAGCGATGCCGAGGCCAAACTTGCCCCCACGGCGCGGACCGCGCCGGCGTTCATCGACAGGCTCGTCATGCCCAGTCCGGTCAGCACGCGGGCCAGTACGGGGTCCGCGGCCGCCTCGCCGCAGACGCCGGCCGGCTTGCCGGTCGCGCGCGCGGCCTCGCCGATCAGCGCGATCAGCCGCAGCAGCGCGGGCTGCCACGGGTCGTTCAGGCGTGCCACCGCGCCCAACTGCCGGTCCGCCGCGAAGGTGTACTGCGCCAGATCGTTGGTGCCCACCGACGCGAAGTCGACGACGTCCAAAATCTCCTTCGCCGCCAGCGCCGCGGCCGGGACCTCGATCATCACCCCGGCCCGTGCGATGCCCGCCGCCCGCACGCGCTCGGCGAACCAGGCCGCCTCGCCGGCGGTCGCGACCATCGGCGCCATCACCGAGACCTCGGCGCCCGACTCCTCCGCCGCACCCGCGATCGCCTGCAACTGCCGCTCCAGCACGTCCGGCCGATCGAACGCGACCCGCAGGCCCCGCACCCCGAGCGCCGGGTTGGGTTCCGGCTCCGGGGCGAGGAACGCCAGCGGCTTGTCGGCGCCCGCGTCGAGCGTCCGCACGATCACCGGCTTGCCCGCGAACGGCCGTAGCACCTCGGCGTACGCGGCGCGCTGCTCCTCGACAGCCGGCTCGGCAGGCGCGTCCAGGTAGCAGAACTCGGTGCGGAACAAGCCGACACCTTCCGCTCCCGCCTCCGCGGCAGCGCGCGCGTCCGCGGGCGAGCCCACGTTGCCCAGCACCTTCACGCGGTGGTCGTCGGACGTGGCGCCGACGCCGTTCCACCGCGCCGTGCCCTCGCGCGCCGCGGCGACGACCGGAGCGTCCGCCGCGACGACCTCCACCGCACCCGTGTCGCCGTCCACCAGCAACGCGTCCGCCTCCAGAGCGAGGATCCCGCGCACCGCCACGACCGCCGGGATTCCCAGCGACCGGGCCAGGATCGCGGTGTGGCTGGTCGGCCCGCCCTCCTCGGTGACGAGCGCGAGCACCTGCGCCGGGTCGAGGCCCGCCGTGTCGGCAGGCGCCAGGTCCCGCGCCACGAGCACGCTCGGACCGCTCAGGTCCGGCACGCCGGGTGGCGCCACCCCACGCAACTCGGCGATCACGCGATCCCCCACGTCTGTTTCCACGGTCGCAGCAACGACTTGACCCGGCGCAACACATCCGGGCCGACACTCGCAATCGTGATGTCGGTCACGAAGTAGCCGTAGGGGGCGGATGGGCGGCGTAACAGGTCGACGGCGAGCTCGAGCGCGGACTGGTGGACCGGCTCGGGTGTCGGGGTCGGTAACGGTTCCTCGGCGAACCGGCCGAGGTAGCTATCGACCATGGCCGATGACGCGTCACACGCCCGCTGGTAGCGGGGGTCGCCGGTGGCGGTCGCCGCCGGAACGCCGAGCTCGGCGGCGACCTCCTCCGGTGTCACATAGCCGGCCACGTCAACCCTCGAACGCGTCCAACCATTCGAGCAACGTGACCCGGGCCTTGCCGTCCTCCTCGGCGGCGCGCACCGTGTCGCGTTCCTCGGGGTATTCCTCGACGTACGCCTGGACGTCGCCGATGGTGTGCTCCCCCGGGTCGAACCCCTCGTCGTCTTTACCGGCGACACCCGACCCGCCTTCGCCTTCCTCGGCGGGTCCGGATTCGTCGGCCCGGACCGCCTGCTGGTTGGGTGCGTACCAGTCGGTGGTCACGGGGTCTTGGTGATCTTGATGATGGCGGTCGCCTCGATCACGACCGGGGTGAAGTAGCCGGCATAGGCGACCTGGACACCCAGCACCGACGGTTCCACCACCTGCAACGAACCGATGCGGTCCTCGTACGCCTCCGCGGCAACCGAGGACAGGACCAAGATGCGCGACGCGCCGACCCCGGCCGACACGTACACGGGGATGCCGGAAATGTTCCCGACGAGGCCGGTGCCGAAGTCGGCGGCGTTGAACCCGGCGGACTGGGCGTTGGTCGGGTTCACCGGCGAGAACAGCGGCCCGATGATCCCGAGCACGTCCGGTGACGCGACCGCGAGCAGCCGGCCCTGCCCCTTCGTGGCATTGAACACCGACGCGGCGGCGGCCCAGAGAGCCCCAGAGACGTCGCCACCATCGGGTGTGGCGGGGATGGTGCCGCCGGCGGTCGCGCCCGAGTAGAACGCCTGCACCGCGGTTTTCTCGGACAGGATCGCGTACTGCGCCGCAAGGTCCGAAACGACCAGGTCCATGATCCCGGGTTGGGTCCAGTCGATGTCCTGGCGGCTGACGTTCACGTAGCCGCCGAGCGTGACGGGGGTGATCGGGACCTTGCCGATGACCATCTTCTGGCTGGTCAGCTCGGCTTTCTCTGCGGACTGGGCGGCGACAGCGGTGTGCTGCGTCACCCTGGGCCTCGAGAAGCTGTTCGACGGGATCTGCCTCGGCCCCAACGCCCCCACCAGCGGGCGGGAGGCGTCGATGAAGTTGATCACCGGGCCGAGGATCGGCGCCGGCAGCAGGCCGGGGTTGTCGGTGGTGGTCTGGTGGGCGGCGGCCCTCGTGTACAGGTCGATCCGCTGGCGGGGTTCGTCGTAACCGACGCCGGCCTGCCACCAGTCCATGATGAACGCCCCCGCGGTGCGGTATTCGACCGACTGGGGGATCAGGTTGGGGTTGCGGGCCACCGCGAACGCCTCCTGCAGCTCGGCGGTGCGGGCCGCGGACTGGGCGGCGATACGGGCGCCTTCCCGCAGCGGGTCCATCTGCCCTTCGAGGACCCGCATCCGGTCCCGGGCCCGGTTGTAGAGCTCCATCTCTTCGGCGGTCAGGTCACGGTTGCCGTCC
>Ga0081455_10000302_pt1 | contig 65101 bp, 57 predicted proteins | sample TabmetS3T2R1_FD_70207 | JGI IMG/M metagenome (GOLD analysis project Ga0081455, IMG submission 70207) | Tabebuia heterophylla rhizosphere microbial communities from the University of Puerto Rico - S3T2R1 | ecosystem: Host-associated > Plants > Roots > Rhizosphere ...
CCCTCCGTTGTGTTCTACAAACCCGTCGGACGCTTCAATCAACATCCCTCCTATACCGATCTGTTGACCGGCGACGCGCACCTTGCCGACATTCTCGAGCGGCTTCGGCGCGGACCGCAGTGGTCGAGGATGTTGGTGGTCGTTACGTACGACGAAAACGGCGGATTTTGGGACCACGTGCCGCCGCCAGCGGGTCCGGGGTGGGGAGACCGGTGGGGTCCGGCAACGCGCATCCCGGCGCTGATCATCTCCCCGTTCGCCAAACGCAGCTACATCGACAGTACCGCCTATGATACGACGTCGATCCTGAAGTTTATTACCGTGCGTTTTGGTCTCGAGCCGCTGCCTGGCGTGCGCGAGAAGATGGGTGATCTTTCCTCTGCGCTTGATCTTCCCTAGCTGGTCACCCTTGCGGCCGATCCCTCAAAATCGCCGGGGGCGAAGAGCACCTTCTTACCTAGTCTTGCGCGAGCACTCGCACCCACCTGCCAAAGGCGCCCGATGCCGCGATGTGAGGCAACTCCTGAGATTCTACGAACAAATTCGTGGGCTCGATATGACCGCGGTGGCGGGAAAGAACCCCGTGCCGGCCGGAACGGCCTTCAACAAGGCAATCGACGACGCGCTCGGCAAGCAGGGCCTGCAAATCAAGAAGGGCGATGTGGTCCTCTTCCACACGGGATGGCAGGACTTGGCGACCAAGGATCCCAAGCCGTTCATGGCGGGTGAGCCGGGCCTGGGCAAAGAAGGGGCCGGGTACTTGGTGTCCAAGTCGTTGCCATCGGCGCCGACACATGGGGCCGCGAAGCCCTTCCCTTCGAACCGGGTGTCGGCGTCTTCGAAGTGCACCGAATTCTGTTGCCACGGAGCGGCACCTACATATTAGAGAATATGAATACGGGACCCTTGGTTGCTGATAAGGCTTGGGAATTCATGTTCGTCTTGGGCCACGCCCGCATCACGGGCTCGGTGCAGGCCATCATCAATCCCGTAGCCATCCACTAACGCCTCAGCCCGTGCGAAGCGTTGCGCGTCCGCTGCCCCAAGGGGCCCCGGGCGGCGCGCGATGCTCCCGCGGCACGACCATCTTGGCCCCCGTGAGGTGTCGTCTTGCGCGCTGCATTCGTTAACGCTTTGGAGCGTCCGGCGATCGTCCCCCCCGAGTTGTCTGCGCGGGCACTGACCTGTGTGCTGGACCCGAGCGGCGCTGCGCGCATGCCATGTGAGGCCGTCGGGATCGAACGTCGCTCAAGGCGCCTGTCGCGCGGCCTTGCCCCACGCAACCCTCGCGACTACGCGACCGCAGCAGGCCTGGGTCAGGTCTCCAATCCTTGACAGTGCAAAACTATGGGGTGTTTAGTATCTCGGCCGTGGTTCTGCGAGTGTGGCCCTCGCAGTCACGATGATCTGACCAGCACTACGATTATGGGAGGACTGGATGTTGCGCAGAGCCCTCGGCGGCATCGCCGCGATCGCCATCAGCAGTTGCTTCGCCTTCGCCTCGCAGGCGCAGGATATCAAGCTTTATGTCTTCAGCTCCGGGGCCCTCACGATCGGTAAGGGCATCCTGCAGAATCTCGCTCCCGTCGAGCCCCAGATCCAGGTGCCCGTCGGCTTTTTCGTGGTTCGCCATCCCAAGGGTAATGTCATCTTCGACACGGGCAACAACGACAAGATCATCAAGGATCCCAGCTATTGGGGTCAATTTTTCAAGGACTTGAAGCCCGTCAACACACCGGATGTGGCGATTGACGCCCAGCTGGAGAAAATTGGCCTCAAGCCCGACGACATCAAGTTTGTGGTGGTCAGTCACTTGCACCTCGACCATGGTGGCAATGTCGGTAAGTTTCCGAACTCGACGATTGTGGTGCAGAGGGACGAAATCCAGAATGCCTTCTGGCCGAGGGCAGGGACCGGCGGTCCCTACATGATCGGCGATGTGCTGCCGCTGCGCTCGCCCAATACCGACTTTCCCAATGCGGTGAAGATGTTGCAGCTCGATGGCGACATGGACCTCTTTGCCGACGGCACCGTGGTGGTCAAGCGCTGGGTGGGTCACACGCCGGGCAGCCAAATGATGACCGTACGCCTCAAGAATACCGGCCTAATCATCTTGACGGGCGACAACGTCTACTTCCGGGAGAACGTGGAAAAGAGCATTCCGCCCAACATCGTGCTGGCCTATAGCCCCTCCGGCATCCTCTCCGGCTACGAGTGGATCCGCACGCAGATGGCCACGGAAAAAGCCGACTTCTTCACGGCCCATGATCCCGACGCGTTCAAGGCGATGAAAAAGGCGCCCGAGTTCTACGACTGATCCGCCGGAACGGGGCTGCTGAAGCGGCCCCTTACGAGGTAACGCGACAAGGGCAGCGAGGCCGACACCGGTCTCGCTGTTGATGTCTGATCGGACCCGATTAGTGCATGGCCGTGCTTTCGCTCGACGGGCTGAGCAAGCGCTATGGCGCCCGACTGGCGGTCGATAGAGTTTCCTTCGAGGTCAGGGAGCGTGAAGTCTTCGGCTTGCTCGGACCCAACGGCTCGGGCAAGAGCACAATCTTGCGCTTGGTCACGGGCTATCTGCGTCCGAGCGCGGGCACCGCCCGTGTCGCCGGCATCGACGTCGTGCTGAACGGCACCCTGGCGCGGCGCCGCATTGGTTACGTGCCGGAAAGCGCGCCGCTCTACGGGCACATGCGCGTATCCGAGTTCCTTGCCTTCATGGGCCGGATGCGCGGTCTCAAGGACCAAAACCTGGCGCGGGCCATCGACGGCGCGGTCGAGCGGCTGGGGCTCGGCAGCGTGCGCGAGGCCATCATCGAGCGCCTGTCGCACGGCTACCGCCAGCGCGTGTCGGTGGCGCAGGCCGTGCTGCACGCGCCCGAGCTTCTCGTGCTGGATGAGCCGAGCAATGGCCTCGACCCGCGCCAGATCATCGAGCTGCGGGGCCTGCTCAGGCAATTGGCGCAAAACTGCGCCGTGCTGGTGACGTCCCACATTCTGGCAGAGATCGAGCGCACCGCCGACCGTGTGGCCATTTTGCTCGACGGCAAGCTCTTGACCGTCGAGGAGATCCGCCAGGAAGCGACGGCAGCACCGCCAGCATCGCGGCTCGAGGCGCTGTTCCTCGATCTGACCCAAGCAAAGGCCATTGCATGAGCCTGCCGACGCTCACCGCGAAGGAGGTGCACGCGCTTTTTACCTCGCCGATCGCCTACGCCGTGATCGCGGTATTCATCGTGCTGAGCGGCTATAACTTCACCGTCACGCTGTTCCTCGCTAAGCAGGCGACCCTGGTGCACATTTTCTTCCAGGCGGCCATCCAACTGATCCTACTCGTACCCCTGATCACCATGCGCCAGTTCGCGGAGGAACGGCGCAGCGGCACGCTCGAGCTCTTGCTCACGGCCCCTTTGCGCGAGATCGAAATCGTGGCCGCAAAGTTCATCGCCTCAATGGTGGTGGTCGCAGCGATGACCAGCCTGACGTTGATCTATGCGCTCCTGCTCGCGATTTATGGTCAGCCGGACTGGGGCCCGATCTACAGTGGCTATCTTGGCGTCCTCCTGCTGGGTGCGGCCCTCGTCTCCATTGGGCTAATGATTTCGGCGTTGACCGCCAATCAAATTGTTGCCGCCGTGGTGTCGCTCGGATTGTTTGGCATCCTGTGGGCGATCGACACGCTGGCAGCGCTGCTGCCGCAGCCCTTTGAAAACTGGCTGCTAGGGTTATCGCTGCTCGCGCATTTCACGCCTTTCGCGGTCGGCGCCATGTATGTCTCCGACTTCGGATTCTTCCTCACCGTCGTGCTGCTCGGGCTGTTCTTGACCGTGCGCGCGCTGGCGCGGGGCTGAGCCATGGCGGAGCACGCCCTTGAATTCGGCGCGCTGGGCTGGGCATTGGGTTGGCTGCTCGCCGTCCTGTTGCTGTTCGCCGCCGGGCTGCGGCTTCCGCTCGAGACGCGCCTCGCGGGCCTGAGCGCCTGGCTCTACCGGGCGGGTTGCGTCGCCGCGGGCGTGGGCGTGTGGGTTTTGGCAAACGTCGCCATCGTCCTCAACGACACCCACATCGACCTGACGCGCGAGAAGGTCTACACGCCGTCCGCCGACGCCCTCGCCGTCGTCAATGACCTAAAGACGCCGGTTCGCATCACCTATTTCTATCGCTCCGAAGATCCCACGGCCCGCCGCGCCAGCGAGATCTTGGAGGTGATGGGCCGACGCAATCCCCTGTTGACGGTCATCACCGTCGATCCCGACAAGCGCCCCGAACTGGCCCGCCGCGAGGGCATCCAGCTCTATAATGCCGCCATCGTCGAGGCCGCCGGCCGCCGCGTCTTGATCCAGGGCACCGATGAAGCCCAGATCGCCATCGGCATCCAGCGCGTGCTGCGCACGCGCGCCTTGACCGTTTGCTTTGTCGAGGGACATGGGGAACTCCCCATGGACAGCTTCGAGTTCCACACCCACCTCGAGGGCGCCAGCGACCACAGCCACGGCGATGCCTCCTCGCACATCATCGAGACCGCCGGGCACGGCATCGGCCGACTGCGCCGGGCGCTCGAGGCACAGGGTTATGCCACGGCCAGGTTGATCCTCGCCACCAGCGGTGGGGTCCCCGGTAACTGCAGCCTTGTCGTAGTCGCCAACCCGCGCACGACCTTTCTACCGGGCGAAAGTGCGGCGCTGCGCAGCTATCTGAGCGGCGGGGGAAGCAGCCTCCTCATGTTTGATCTGGGCTTTGTCCCCGAACCCGGGCTGGCGCGGCTGATTGCGGATCTGGGTGCCCGCCTCGAGCAGCAGGTGGTCGTCGATCCGCTCAGTCATTACCAGACCGATGCCGAAATGGTCGCGGTCACGGGCTACCCACCGCACCCCATCACGCGCACGGTCTCGCTCACCTTTTTTCCGGGCATCCGGCCGCTGAGCTTAACGGAGCCGGCACCCGGACTGGTGCGCGCGCCGCTCATCGAGAGCAGCCGGGACAGCTACACGCGGCCGGTCGAGCCGGCCGGCACCCGCACGATCGAGGAGGCCAATGCCGGTGGCACGGTGAGCGGGCCGAGCCCTGGCGTGGCGGAGGTGCGCCCGCGCGTCCTCGGCATTGCGGTTGAGGGTGCGCTTGCACCGGGCGGGCCGCCCTTGCGCGCCGTGCTGCTGGGCGACGGGGACTTCGCCAGCAACTCCTTTTTGCCCTATATGGCCAACAGCGACCTCGTGCTGGCGGCCGTGCGTTGGCTTGCCCGCGAGGAGCACGCCACGGCGGTCAGGACCCGCATTCCCGTGCCACCCATGATCCTGCTGACGGCCGCGCAGAGCCGGGTCATATTCATCTCAATCGTCATCCTCTTGCCGCTCAGCGTGATCGGCATTGGCGGCCTCGTCTGGTGGTTGCGGCGATGACGCGCGCGCTTGGCTCTCGTCTGGTTATGCCGCTGCTCGCGGCCCTGGCGCTCGCGTTTCTGGTCGTCATGGTGGTGAACGGGGCGCAGCCGAGGCAGCGCCAACTCGTGAAATTCGAAGCCAAGGGCGTCTTGCGCCTGGAGCCGGAAGGGGTGAGCAAGATCCTATTAAGCCGGGGCGGCCGGCAGACCCAGCTGGCGCGCCGCGGCGATGGGGGTTGGGCGCTGACGCCCGATGCGGTCGTCGCGCCCGCGCTAGCAACGCATCTCGACACTGCGCTTAAGATGCTCCACCGTTCCGCGCCCGTGCGCGAAATGGCCCCGGAGGACTTGGTGGGGGTCGACACGCGGCCCTTCGGCTTGGAAGACCCGGCCGTGGTCGCGGCGCTGTGGGGACCCGCCGGCCACGTGTTGACGGTACGCTTTGGGGCGCGCAATCCGGAGGGCTTTTTGCAATATATGCGGATCGAGGGTGATCCCAAGGTCTATTTGATGTCGCGGTTCATCGGCGCCGAATGGCTGGCGGCGGTGGAGGGCGCGGAGGCTCCATGATGTGGGGGTCAGGACGGAGGTTGGCCTGGCGTACCCGGCGGGGTTGGCCGGCGCTGGTGGCGCTCTGTTTCCTGGCCGCTGCGGCTGGGGCGCACAAGGCGGGGACGACCGGATACGCCACCATCACGGTGGCCGGCCAGACGGTGCGCTATGCCATGACGCTCCCAACCGAGGGCATCCTCTCGGAGACGTCCCAGCCAACCTTGCGCGAACTCGCCGCGGCCATCGCGCGGCACGTGGTGGTGGGTGCCGACGGTGCCGCCTGCGCGGGCGTGCCAGGCGAGGTCCGCCCGCCCTCGCCCGGGCGAGCCAACGTCGAGATCGTGGTGCTCTATGCCTGTGCGGCCCCGATCGGCCAGCTGTCGATCAGAGACGAGACCGCCGCCGTGCTGGGTGCCGATCACCACACCATTGCCGACATCACCTGGCCCGGCGGCGCCACCCAGGTGGTGTTCGAGCGCGAGCAGCGCGAGGCCAACGTCATCGCCGCAGATGAGCGCGCGCCGAGTGGAACGGCGAGCACGTTGGGGTCTTATTTCGCGATCGGAGTTGGGCACATCCTGCTCGGCTTTGATCACATCTTGTTTATCATCGCGCTTATTCTGCCCGGTGGAAGCCTCTGGTCACTGGTCGCCATGGTGACGGCCTTCACGGTGGCGCACAGCATCACCTTGGCGCTGTCGGTGCTCGGGATTGTGAGCCTGCCCAGCCAGATCGTTGAGCCGGTCATCGCGCTCTCGATCGCCTACGTCGCCTTCGAGAACCTCGCCATGCAAAGCGCCCCCTCGCGGCGCTGGGCGGTGAGCTTCCTGTTCGGACTGGTGCACGGCTTTGGCTTTGCCGGCGCGCTGACCGAAGTCGGCTTGCCCACCAGCGGGCTCATCGCCGCGCTGGTTGGTTTCAACCTCGGCGTCGAGGCTGGGCAGATTTTGATCGTGGCCGTGTTGCTGCCACTTCTCCTGTGGTTGCAACGGTTTGCTTGGGAGCGGAGGCTGGCACAAGTCTCATCGATGGCCATCATGGTCGTCGGCCTGGCGCTGTTGGTCGAGCGCGCCCTGCTGCCCAACATGTAGGCTCCGCTCGCGCGGGCAGGATCAACAGACGCGCGGGGTCGATTGCGCACGCTTGACGTTCGAGCCAGGGGTCATGACCGCGCCTTGGTTGCGCGCTATGCTCGAAATGGTGAGATTCTGTCATGGTTCTCTCAATCGTCGCTTGAGGGGTTCCCGTGGACACATCCAAGCAAGCCGTGGCCGCACGCGCGCTCAACCGTTTTGGCTTGGGTCCACGCCTCGGGTCCATTCCCGCCATCGCCTCCGACCCGCGCGGGGCTTTGCTCGCCGAGCTCGATCGGGCGCACGCCGGCGCGCTGCCGGCGCCAGCCATGCCGTCGAGCGCGCAGGCCTTCCGTCGCGTTGCCGATGCCAATGCCGAGCGGCGCGCCCGCAGCATCGCCATGGCCAAGGCGGAGGAGGCCAAGCGTCTGGCAGAGCCGTCCATGAGCGAGGGCGCTGGCTCCCCTACCGCGACGGCCAACATGGCGGCCGAAGCGCTCCCCAATCCCGGACGGCAAATCTATTTGGATGAAGCCAAGGCGCGGATCGATACCGCGCTGGCGAGCGAGATAGGTTTGGCCGAGCGCCTGGTTTGGTTCTGGTCCAACCATTTCTGCGTCTCGGCCGACAAAATCCAGAGCATGTCCGGGGCATATGAGCGCGAGGCCATCCGCCCGCACATCCTGGGCCGCTTCGAGGACCTGCTGCAGGCGGTGGAAAGCCACCCGGCGATGCTGTTCTATTTGGACAATACCGTGTCGATGGGGCCGAACTCCGTTGCCGGCCTCAATCGCACGCGTGGCCTTAACGAAAATCTCGCCCGCGAAATCCTCGAGCTGCACACCCTCGGCGTGCGCTCGGTCTACACCCAGGACGACGTCATCCGCTTTGCCAACGTGCTGACGGGCTGGACCCTCTTGCCGGCGGGCGACAACCCCGAGCACGGCGGCGAGTTCACCTTCAACCGGCGCCTGCACGAGCCCGGCGCGCACACCGTTCTGGGCAAGGCCTATCCGGAGGGCGGAATCGAGCAGGGCAAGGCCGTGCTCAACGATTTGGCCCACCATCCCGCCACGGCGAAACACGTTGCCAGCAAGCTGGTGCGCCATTTTATTGCCGACGATCCCCCGCCCGCCCTGGTCGAACGCCTATCGCGAACCTTCCAGGATACGGCGGGCGATCTGAAAGACGTGATGAAGGCCTTGGTCGCTTCCTCGGAGGCCCTCGACGCGCCGCCGAGCAAGCTCAGGCGTCCCAGCGAATGGGTAACCGCCATGGTGCGCGCGGCGGGTACGACGGCCGATGCCCAGCGCTTCACGGCGGGCCAGGCCCTCCTGGGCGAGCCATTGTGGCGGCCGCCGTCGCCGAAGGGTCATGCGGATGACGAGGCCGCCTGGATCGACGGCATGGGCCAGCGCCTCGATATTGCCAACACCTATGCGGAGCGCAACGCAGGTCAGGTCGAACCCCGCTTTATTATGGAGACGGTGCTTGCGGGCACCCTATCTCAGGCCACCAAGGACGCCGTCGGCCGCGCCGAGAGCCGGCAGCAGGGGTTGGCGCTCCTGTTCATGTCCCCCGAATTCCAGAGGAGGTGACCCATGGCACCCTGCCGTCACTTGCCGAGCCGCCGCGCGGCCCTCCTGGGTTCCGGTGCCCTGTTTGCCTGGACGCAGCTGCCCAAATTGGCGCGGGCCGAGGGCCGCGATCCGCGCCTCGTGGTCATCGTCTTGCGCGGCGCGCTGGACGGCTTGGGTGCGGTGGCGCCGGTCGGCGATCCGGATTGGATCCGGTTGCGCGGTGAGCGTGCGCTCCTTCTCGACGGCAAGCCGCCGGCGCTCGCTCTCGATGGCTTTTTTGCTCTCAACCCGGCGATGCCCAACCTCTACCGGCTCTACAAGGCCGAGCAGGCGAGCATCGTGCACGCCACCGCCACGCCCTACCGCGAACGCTCCCATTTCGACGGCCAGGATGTTCTGGAAAGCGGCCTCGGCAAACCCGGAGCCCTTGACAGTGGCTGGCTCAATCGCGCCCTGCTGGCGCTGTCATCTGCCGGCGGCGTTGCGCCACCGGGTGCCCGTGCCCTGGCGGTGGGGCCGGTGACCCCGCTCATCGTGCGCGGACAGGCTCCGGTCATGTCCTGGTCCCCGCCGCGGCTGGCGCCAGCCAGCGACGATACGCGCGCGCGCCTGTTGGAGCTCTACCAGCACAGCGATCCCAAGCTGGCCCTGGCGCTGGAAGGACGCATCCGGCTGGCGGCCCTGGCGCAGGGTGATGGCACCGCGCCGGCGTCCGGTGCCCAGCTGCCGGCGGCAGGGATCGAGCGGGCGCGCGCCTACTTTGCGGATGCTGCGGGCACCGCCGCCCGCTACCTCGCCCGGCCCGATGGTCCCCGCGTCGGCGCCATGGGCTTTGTCGGTTGGGATACCCACGTCAACGAGGGTGCGGCCGACGGCCAGCTCGCCGGACTGTTGGGCGCCCTCGACGGCGCGCTGGCGGCGATGGAGACCAAAATGGGCGCCGCCTGGCAGGAGACCGTGGTCGTGGTGATCACGGAATTTGGCCGCACCGCCCGCATCAACGGCAGCAACGGCACCGATCACGGCACCGGCACGGTCGCCTTGCTGGTGGGCGGGGCGCTCAAGGGTGGGCGCGTGCTGGCGGATTGGCCGGGGCTTCGAAGCGCGGATCTGCACGAGGGGCGCGATCTGAAACCGACGATCGATCTGCGCGCCGTCCTGAAGGGCCTAATGCGGGACCACTTGCGGGTCGATGACCGGGCGCTCGCGGAGAGCGTTTTCCCAGACAGCACCGGCCTCGCAGCCACGCCCGGGCTTTTGCGCCGCGCCTGAGGGTCCCGCTGGGCTGCCCGCCGCTCGGCGTGAAAAGCGTCCGTCTCCGGCAGCCCCTCCCAACCCATGGCGGAGCGGCAGGGCTGCGTTTGACCACCTTGACCCGCCGCGGAGCGGCCCGCTTCAATGGGCGGCTGGGAATCGTCCCGCGGCAGGTGCAGGAGCTACGACCGCGCATGTTCGACTTTGACCGCGTCATCGAGCGCCGCGGCACGCATGCATCCAAGTGGGATAACATGGCCCGGCTTTCCGGGATTGGAGCCCCGGATGCGATCCCCATGTGGGTGGCGGACATGGACTTCGCGGCGCCGCCCGGCGTCACAGAGGCGTTGCTGGCGGAGACGCGGCGCGGCGTGCACGGTTACTATGCCGATACCGGAAGCTGGGCCGCGGCACTCGTGGCTTGGCTCGGTCGCCGCCATGATTTCAGGGTGGATCCTGCCTGGGTCAGCCCGACGCCGGGGATTGTCGCGGGCTTGGGGCTCATCCTGCAGGCGCTGAGCGCGCCGGGCGACGAGGTCGTGGTCTTTCCGCCCGCCTACCACGCCTTTCGCCGGATCATTCTCGCCAACGAGCGCCGCATCCTCGATGCCCCCCTGATTGAGCACAATGGCCGCTATGCCATGCCTCTCGATCGGCTGCGCGCAAGCCTCACACCGCGCACCAAAGTGGTATTTTTCTGCAGCCCACATAATCCGGGTGGGACGGTCTGGACGCGCGAGGAGATCCGTGCGCTCGCAGACTTTTGCGCCGAGCACGATCTAATTCTGGTGTCCGACGAAATCCATGGCGATCTCGTATTTGCCGGGGCGAAGCACACCCCCACCCTGCTGGCTGCGCCGCACATTGCCGAGCGACTGATCACCTGCGTCGCGGCAACCAAGACCTTCAACCTCGCCGGCGCCCACGTGGGCGCCTGCATTACTACCAATGCGGAGTGGAAACGGCGTCTTGACGCACGCATCATGGCGAGCGGCCTTGGCTCCTACAACAGTTTTGGCATGCTCGCGACCGAGGCGGCTTGGCGCACCGGCGATCAGTGGCTCGACGCCCTGTTGCGCTACCTGACGGAGAGCCGCGACCTATTCGATCGCCGCATCGAGGCGGCGGTCCCCGGCGCCCGCTCGATGCGTCTCGCCGCCACCTATCTTGCCTGGGTGGATTTTGCCGGGACGGGCCTGCCGCCCGAAGAGGTCGCCGCCCGGGTCAAGAGCCAAGCCCGTATCTTTGCCAGTCCTGGTCCACAGTTTGGGCCGGGCGGCGAGACCTGGTTGCGTTTCAATTTTGCGACACCGCGGTCGATCCTCGAGGAGGCGCTGGGTCGACTTGAAGAGGCGTTCGCCGACCTGAGAGTGAGGCGATGAAGAGACCAGTCGTCGGGGTGATTGGCAACGCCCATCGCGTCGAGAACCGCTTTAATATTCATGGAGTTGGCGAACGAAACCTGCGCGCGGTGGCAGAAGTTGCGGGCGCGCTGCCCTTGATGTTTGCGAGCACGCCGCACGTCACCGACATCGCTGCACTGTTGCACGCGGTCGACGGCATTCTGCTGACGGGAGCGCGGGCAAATGTGCACCCTTCGCGGTTTCGCCAGGAACCCCATCCCGCGCATGAACCCTACGATGAAGACCGGGATGCCTTGGCGCTGGGCTTGGTTGAAGCCTGTGTGGCCGAGGGCGTCCCCATTTTCGGCGTCTGCCGTGGCTTTCAGGAGATGAATGTCGCCTATGGCGGCACCCTGCATCCGGAGATCCGCGAGCTACCGGGGCGCATGAATCATCGCATGCCGCGCCTGGAAACCGGCGAGATCCATCCCGATCCCGCCGTCGTGTTCGCCGATCGGCACGACGTCAGCCTCATTCCCGGTGGCATCTTCGCGCAAATTCTGGGGTGCGAGTGCATCCGCGTCAACTCGCTGCACGGGCAGGGGATCCTGGAGCCGGGCACGCGTATTGTGGTGGAAGGCGTGGCGGAGGATGGCACGATCGAGGCGATCCGGGTGGCCGATGCGCCGGGCTTTGCGCTGGGCGTGCAATGGCACGCCGAGCACAATGCCCAGGGCAATGCCGTCAATCGTGCCCTCTTCCAGGCTTTTGGCGAGGCGTTGTTGGCCCGCAAGCGCAGGCCCTAGGGCCATCGCCTTTTGCCCTTCAGGCATTGAGCGCTCAGCGTCGCAGCCAGCGGCAGGCGCCCGCCGCACTGGTCGGAGGTCATGCGCCGCAGCGTCCTCCGGCTCCTGATGCGTGTCCGTCGAGCGTGCCGCCATTGGCCAACATTTGCGTAAACCGCAGATAGTCGCCAGCGGTCGAAACCGCCCCGGCGCCTCCGGAATCCTCGCCGGGCGCGTTTAGCGTGTGCGGCGGTGCATGCCAGCCCGTGCGCGCAAGGACCAGGGCCCAGCCTTTGCAAGGTCCCGCCGTCGTCAACAAAGACCCCGGCTTTTGTCAGGAATTCTCCCGATTGATTTGTAAGCGGAGCTAATTGAGCGTTTATGCCCCACGAGGCTTCGCAATGGAGATTTCCCATGAAGCACCTGATTATTGCCGTCATGCTTGCCGGCTTCGGCGCAGCGATGCTGCTCCCCGCTACCGCTGTGATCGGCTCGACGCCGGCGTTTGCAGCGCAAAAGAGCGGCAAAGCGGCAAAGAAGAGCGCCAAAAAGCCGGCCAAGAAGAAGGCACCGCAAACCATGTAAAGGCAACCTTCAGGCCACGGGTCTCCGGCGCTGCGCGAGGTGCAGCGCTGGCGGAAAGGTGTTCCGCCCGATGGCCTCGAGGTCTCTGGTTGGGGCTAACCTCCACGCGACCGCCGCGGAGGTTAGCCTCCCCTTGTGAGCCACCCGCCAGCTTCAGCGCCGCAGCATTTGAGGCCCTTTAGGCGTCGGGCTGCCGAGGGGGCAAGAGGCGAGCTCGCCTCAAAACCAAGCACGAGAGGACCGCCACGCGGATCGTATTGTTGCCGGGGCGCAACGATGCGGCGGGCGCTGCAGCGGGCCCGTCACACTCCCTGCTGCACGCCCATTTTTTTCAAGTTTCGGCGCAGCGCCAGGCGAACCATTCCTAGGAGCCTCCCCAGCGCGCGAGCGCGACCTCGCGGGCGCCCGGCCCTCCACCGCCGCGACGAGCCTTTTTCCCGCGAAACCTTAACGCCGCCGTGTGTGCCGGCTCGCCAGCGTTTTCGCGGGCGATGTGTCTCCTTGAGCCTAGGCCACACAAAACATCTCGCGGACAATCGGCCCAACTGATTCGCTCATGGGACCCAGAGCCTCGATGATGAAGCGCCTCTTCGCGCCTGCGCGGTGGCCGCGCCTGGTCGTTCTTTGCCTGTGCACCTTGCCGGGCTTCGCCGGGCCCGCTTCGGCGCAGGGCTTTTTATCATTCCTGTGGAGTGGAGGTTCGCGCGAGGTTGTGGCCTTCCATGCAAGCCACGCCCCGGGCCAAATTATCGTCAGTTTTGGCGACCGGCGGCTCTACTGGGTGCACCGGCGCGGTGAGGCGATCAGCTATCCCATCGCGATCCCGCGAGAAAAAAGCCGCTGGCAGGGCGTCACCTCGGTCTCCGACAAGCGCGTCAATCCCGATTGGACGCCAACCGCGGAGATGCGTCGCGAAAACCCGCGGCTGCCTCCACACGTCCCCGGCGGACACCCGCGCAATCCCCTTGGCGTGCGCGCGCTCTATTTGGGATCCAGCATGTACCGGATCCACGGCACCGACGCTCCCTGGACCATCGGCGATGCCGTCTCGAAGGGATGTATTCGGCTCTACAACGAGGACGTGCTCGATCTTTATCGCCGCGCTCCCGTCGGCACGCGCGTCACGGTGACTTGGCGACGCTTCCGGGCTTGACCGTTCGAGCTTCCGAAACGCCTGGGGATCGGAGGGCCGGGCCAGCACAGCTGGCTCCGCGCGCCAAATTCGTCCCGGCCGTTTTCAAGCCCTGAGTGCGCAAGCGCCGCCAACAACCTGCGCTGACACTGCCACAAAGGCCGGGCGCCCCTGTGTTGTGCCGATGCTGCGACCGGCAGGCAGACCAGGGCTAGGAGGCGAGCAGGCCCCCGCCTTGACCTGAGGCGCGCGGTCAAAACATAGTATTGGGGTTCTTGGATTCCGCCGGCACGATTTGCAGCACATCCCAGTGCTCGACGATCTTGCCATCTCCATCCAGCCGGAAGATGTCAACCCCGGCCCAGGTGTGATCGCCCGGCCAGTCCTGCCGGCAGTGCAAGACCACGAAATTGCCTTCCGCAATCACGCGCACGAACTCAACGCGCTTGCTGGGGTACTCTCGAGCCGCCTCCTCGAAGTAGGCGATGAAGGCCTGCTTGCCGTCGCCAACGCCCGGATTGTGTTGAATGTACTCAGCACCGACATAGCGTTCGATCGCCTCGCGCGGGCGGGCCTGATTGAACATCAGATCGTAGAAAGCGGTAACGGTGCGCTTGTTGCGTTCCAAGATGTCGCTCATGCATGGACTGACGCCCGGCGCCACGTTCCTGTCAAGGCTGGCGCGGCCTGCCCGCTTTTCAGCGCGCTGCCGGGCGGCCTGCTGCGTCGGCGGCGCGGCTGGGCTATGGTGGCCTCCCCCGAGTGGAAGCGCTGGCAGCCAACGTTAGGAGAGTACGGCATGATCGAGGTTTATTATTGGCCCACACCCAATGGTAAGAAGGTCACGATTCTTCTGGAAGAATGTGGGCTCCCTTACAAAATTGTGCCCGTCAACATCCAGCGCGGAGATCAATTCTCCCGGGATTTTTTGCGCATGAATCCCAATCACCGCATGCCGCTTATTGTCGACCATGCACCCGCCGGCGGTGGTGCTCCCATCAGCGTGTTCGAGTCGGGCGCCATCATGCTCTACATTGCCGAAAAGGCCGGGCGGTTTTGGCCGCAGGACATCCCCAGCAAATACGACGTTATGCAATGGGTGATGTGGCAGATGGCCAACCAAGGACCCAAACTTGGCGAGTGCGGGCACTTTCGCCGCCTCGGCGATCGGGAGGGCGACCAGACCTATGCCAATCGCCGCTTCGGCGATGAGGCCAATCGCCTCTATGGCGTTCTCAACAACCGCCTCGCCGACCGGCCCTATCTGGCTGGCAAGGAGTATACGATCGCCGACATGATTTCCTATCCCTGGACCGTGAATTGGAAAGCGCAGGGCCAGGACATCGAGGAATTCAAGTACTTCAAGCGTTGGTTTGAGGAGATCGGGCAGCGGCCCGCGGTGCAGCGCGGCATGGCCGTCGGCACCGACTTGTCGACGGACGTCACCAAGCTGCCGGCTGAGGAGCAGGCCCGTATCAGAAAGCTGCTCTACAACCAGCGTGCCATCCCGGTGCCGTAAGCGGGAGCAAGATCGGGCGCTCGAGGCGCGCGCTGCCCCCAAGTCGGCGGCGCGGCCTCTCGTCCGAGCGATGATGTGCCGGGGGCGCGCTATGCGCCCAAGCGCTCGGCGGCCCGGGACCGGCGGCGAAGGCTCAACGACGGCATCAGGCGCCCCGGGCAAAGACGGGCAGGAGCCATGACGTTCAAGGATCGGATCGGGATTGATCTTGGCCGCAGTATCGCGCTCGAGGACGGCATTGCCTGGGCGGCGCGCCATGGCGTCTCCTATTTCGACGCGCAGACCGACATTGCCCCCAATGCCATGGAAAGCTTCGATGCAACGAGCTGTGCGCGCATCGCCGCCGCCTGCGAGCGCCATGGCCTCCACCTCGGCCTCCACACCTTGTCCGCGGTGAATGTGGCCGAGATCTCGCCGTTCCTGCGCCAGGCCGCCGACCAATACTTGCGCGCCTATATCGATCTCGCCGCGCGCCTTGGGGCGGAGTGGGTGGTTGTGCATGGCGGCTACCACTTCACGTCGGACGTCGGCCTGCGCAAGCAGGCCTCGATCGACCGTTTGAAACGGGCCGTTGAGTATGCCGAGCAGCGCCAGGTCCTGCTCTTGCTGGAGAACCTGAACGGGGAGCCTGAGCGGGCCGAGGTCCACTATATGCCCGACACGCTGGCCGATACGCTCTACTATTTCGAGCAGATCCCCTCTCCACAGCTCAAATGGGCCTTCACCATCAACCATGCGCACTACGACCCGATCGGCATCAAAGGCTTCATCGACGGGATGGACATGAGCCGCTGCGCGGAGGTACGCGTTGCCGACAACAACGGGCTCTATGAGCTGCATATGGCGCCCGGGAGCGGAACGGTCGATTTCGTCGATACCTTTCGCCGGCTCGAGGCGGCAGGCTTCAAGGGCCATTACATGTGCGGCTGGGGTAGCCTTGATGACATGCTTTTGGGCCGCGACTATCTCGTCGCGTGCGCGCGCAGCGCCGGCATTGCCGAGGCTTAAGGGGCCTCTTGTGCCTGCGCGGTCGGCTTAGAGGGCAGGTCGCGCGTTAGGAGACGCACCCGTTGATACGCGTCATCGACATTGAGACGACGGGGATCGACCCCAACTCGGACGCGATCATTGAAATCGCCAGCGTCGACATGGTGCGCGGCGGGGGCATCACCAATGCCATGGACACGCTGGTGCGACCGGCAAAATCCATTCCACCGGGTGCCTCCGCCATTCATCATCTCGTCGATGAGGACGTGCGAAACGCGCCGCCGTTGGCCGAGGTCGCGCCGCGGTTCCAGGGTGCAGACGTCTATGTTGCGCATAATTGTGAATTTGAGCGCAGTTTTTTTGCGGCCCACGGCATCGAGCTCGGGCCATGGATTTGCACCTACAAATGCGCCCTGCGCGTGTGGCCTCACTTCGATGGCCACAGCAATCAGGAGCTGCGTTATGCGCTGGGCCGGGCGACGCCATTCCCGGGCTTTGAGCGCGGCTCCATTTCGCCGCACCGCGCGGCCTTCGACGTGATTGTCACCGCCGCTATCTTCGAGGAACTGATCAAGCACGCCCGCTGGAGCCAGCTGGTGCAATGGTCAGCCGAGCCCGCGCTGCACACGCGCTTCCACTTCGGCAAATATCGCGGCAAGACCTATGCGGAGATTGCCGCGCGCGATGTCGATTATCTGATTTGGATCATCGAAAAGTCGGAGCTCGAGGAGGGCATAAAGTTTAGCGCCAAATATTGGCTCGACGCGGCGCCGGGCCCTTCCGACCGGAGCGCAGACTAGCAGCATGCGCTTGCTGCCACACGCCTCACCTGCCCGCCGCGCGCCTGATCGGACGGCTCAGCGCTTACCAGCAGCGCCGGCGAGAACTCTAGTTCGCGCCGACTTGCCGAGCGGCCCGGCCATTGCTCCCTTGCGTCGAGGCCTGGCCCATCATGTTGAAACGCGCCTTCTGCTCGTCGCCCAAAGAGCGATAGAAGTCGATCAGGGCTGGCCGCACGGTTTGCAGGGCAGCGATCATGGCGGCGAGACGCTGCTCGACCGCGCGCACACGGTCCGGCAAGCCCTGCGGTGCTTGCGCCGGGCATGACGTGTTGAGCCCCTCGCTCGCCCTGGCGGATGCGGCTTTCAAGGCATCCAAGGCAATGCGTTGCGGTTCGGAGGGGCGGAGCGCGTCGACGATTTTGTCAAGCGGCAGGCGGGCGAAGCTCGTGGCCCGCTCGCTGCACAGGGTCGTCAAGCGTCCGGCAAGACCTGCGGCAGGTTCGTTGCGCTCGCGCGCGGCCGTGGTCATGGCGTCGAAGCTGCGCCTTTGTGCTTCGCTCAGCGAATTGTAAAAGGTCTCAAGCGGGTCGCTCAGCAGTTGCAACGCCCGCAGCACGACCTTCAGGCGCTCTTCAACCACATCGAGGCGCCGCACGGGGGTGAGTGGAACTTCGCCGGAACAAGAGGTTTTGATGAGCTTGATGCCGCCAGCCCACGCCGTCTTCAGCGCGTTGAGAGCCGCGCTTTGGTCGCCCGTGGGCCCGACGGTGCGCTCGATATCGCCGATCGGCAAATCGGCGACGCCGGGGGCCAGTTCTGCGCAGGCCTGTGCGAGGTCGGCTGCGGCCGGCTCGTCGGTGGGTTGCGCGTTAGCCACCGGCCCACCCCCACCCGCGGTGCTGCCGGAGCGGCCGCCGCCGCTGCCATAAATGTCATAGATCTGCGTGTTGCTGTAATAGGTTGGCGTTGCGGGGGGACCGGCCCACAACACGTTGCTCAGTGCCCAGTCCCCACCATAGCCCCAGAACGGCTCGTACCAGGGCCAGGGCCAAAGCACGGCAGTGAAGACATCGCCGACCACGAAGGGCCAGAACACTTTGCCAAACCAGCCGCAACAGCCGTGGCGCTTGAAGCTCCAGGCGTTGAAGGCAAGCTTGCTGGCAAACGCGTTGTGCCGGAACCCGCCCTGCTGGACGCGCGCCACGCCAGGCCCAGCAAAGGCATGAGCGCGCGCGCCGGCGGCTGGTGTTTGTCCGTGTAAAATCCGGCCGCCCGCCATGCCGGCTGCCGCGGCGCGCAGTCCGTTGCTGCCGGTGAACCTCTGATTGGCACTGCCGAACTGGCCAGCGGCGAAGGCCCGCTGCCCCGCCGCCATGCTGCCCGGGTTGGGCCGCGCGACGGCTCCACTCTGCGCCCGAGCACCGTTGGCGAAGGCCTGGGATCCACGCGCTCCCATGCCGCCAAAGCGCATGCCCCCGGTGGGTGCCCCGCCGAAGCGCGGGGAAAATCGCATGCCGGGCATTCCGCCCAAGCGAGGACCACTCACGAAGGGGGCGCCGCCAAAGCGCATGCCGCCGAAATGGGCGCCGCCAAAGCGCATGCCGCCGCCCCCGAAGCGCATACCGCCGAAGGGCGCACCACCAAAACGCATGCCGCCGCCGCCGAAATGGCCACCGCCAAAGCGCATGCCGCCGCCGCCAAATCCCCCGCCGAAGTGCCCGCCGCGCGCGACCGCCGCCTCGCTCCACAGGCCGAGCGCGCCCAGCGCGAGCCCCGCCAGGACAGCGGCTGACGCTGTTCCTCTCGTCATGGCATCCTCCTCAGGTTTTCCGTTCGCGCCGCGCTTCCCAAGCGTTTCGCCGGGCTCGCGGATCGGCCAGGCGACACGGCAGCGCCGCGCGTGCCGCGGCTTACGCAGAAAGGAGCCCGCCAGAGGCGGGCATCGCGCCGGGGCCGCCTCTGCGATCAGGCTGCGCCAGGCAAAGTGCGCTGCCTATCGGTACTAACCCTTTGCCGGTGTTTGGCTCGCAGCCGAGGTGGGGGAGCGGCGAGGCCCCAGGTTGCAAGCGCTCGAGCTTAGCTCTGGCGCGGCCGGCGGTGCGCTGATGGGCCGACACCTTTAACGCCTGAGCAATCCCGCCTCGCGCAACGCGCACGCGCTCAAGCGCGAGCGTTGCCCCCGGCGCGCTAGGGCTTGCCCGGCGCGGCGGCCAGCAGCGGCGCCCAGCGGGCGATCTCCGCGCGCACAAAGCGATCGAAAGCGGCGGGGGTCCGCTCCGCTTTGTCGGGAATAGTGGCGCCAAGTTGGGCCAAGCGATCCCGCACGCTTATCTCGTCGAGGGCCTTATCGAGTGCGTCGGCAAGCTTGGTCACCACCTCGGCCGGAGTGTCCTTGGGGGCGAACAGGCCGGCCCAGATGCTCATCTCGAAAGCAATGCCCATTTCCTTGGCCGTCGGCACGTCGGGTAGCGTGGAGGAGCGTTTGTCGCCGGAGATGGCGTACGCCTTGACGGTGCCACCGAGGACCGATTCTGCCACCGCCACCGACTGCTCGCAGAGGAAGTCGACATGCCCTCCGATCAAGTCATTGAGGGCGGGCGCAGAACCGCGATAGGCAACGAGCGTCGGTGTGGCGCCGATGGCCTTGGTGAACAGGAGGCAGGCCATGTGTGAGGAGGCGCCAATGCCGCCGTGCGCCTGCTTCAGCCCGTCATTCTGTTGTTGCAGGATCCGCACGAAGTCCTTCAGGTCCTGGGCCGGGAAGTCCTTGCGCGCGATGACCACCGCCGGCGAATGCGCGGTGAAGCCGATCGGCACGAAGCTTGTGGAGGGGTCGTATTTGAGATTGGGTGTGAGTACGGGTGCGGCCACGTGCGACCCCATCGCCGCGGCCAGGAGGGTGTAGCCATCGGGTGCCGCGGCCGCGGCGCGGGCGCTTCCCAGCGTGCCCCCGGCGCCACCGACGTTCTCGATCACGATCGACTGCTTGAGCAGCTTGGACATCTGGTCGGTGACGATGCGCGCAACGACGTCACTGGCGCCGCCAGGCGGGAAGGGGACGATCACCGTAATGGTGCGCGAGGGGTAGTCCTGGGCCTGCGCCGGCAGCATGCCGGCCGTCAACAGCAGGGCCATGAGGCAGAGGCGAAGGGCTCGTCGCATTGTTATGCTCCTTGCGCTGTGGCTCACAGGCGGGCACCGGCGCCCTCCTGCAAGACCTCGGCAACCTCGACCGCGCGGCCTTGCTGCGCCGACAGGATGCCGGCTCGGACCACGGCAAGCGATCGTGTCGCATAGTCCCCACCGACTTCAATCGGGGTGCCGTGGCGGATGGCAGCGGCAAATTCCTCCAGTTGCTCGACCAGGGTGTCAGTTTTTGCGGTCGCCACGGTCACGGGTTCGCTTGCGCCACGCCGCAAGAGGCGCAGACCGGTGTGCAAGTCGTAGTAAGCGGTGGCGTCCTTGCCGTAGATATTCAGCAAGTAGTATTCCGATGCTGAGGCGTAGCTGGCATTGAGCGTTGATAGCGCGCCGCTCTCATGCTGCAGCAGCAAGCTGGCCACATCCGGATTGTCGCCCGGCAGGACCAATCGGGCGAGTTGTCCGCGGACGACCCTGATGGGTCCGAGCAGGTATTCCAGCACGTCGGTGTAGTGGATGCCGATCTGCAGCATCACGCCGCCGGGCATGCCATCGGCTCGGTAACGCCATGAACTAAGGTCGATTTTGCCAAGCCGGTCGCGGCTGATGTTGGCCTCGGCATTCACCAGCCTGCCAAAGTGACCGGCGTCGATTTGCTGTTTGATCCAGCGGAAATGGCCTTCGCGTCGGCGCTGATAACCGAGCGCCAGCACGACACCGGCGCGACGGCAGGCTTCGGTGATCGCGTGCCCGTCCGCCACGCTATTGGCGATGGGTTTGTCGAGGAAAATGTGCTTGCCGGCAGCCGCGGCGGCTGAGGTGGTTGCCCGATGCGCATCGTTGGGCGTGGTGTTGAGGATGGCCTCGATCTCGGGGTCAGCCAACACCGCTTCGTAGCTCGAAGCCGTCCGGCACGCATACTTCTCGGCGAAGCTTGTGCGCTTGTCGACAGATCGCGAGTAGCAGCTCACGATCTTGAGCTTGCCCGAGCGCTGGACGGCGTCGGCCAAGACGTCCGACCACCAACCGATGCCGATGGAGGCGACCCGTAAAGGGTTGTGATCCATACTATCCCACCGCGAGCGGCCTCTGCTTAGGCCTGGCCGCGCGGCCCCTCGTTATTTCCAGCTGGCCCCGATGGCTTCAACGCTAGCCTTGGCAATGCGCAAATCCGTCTCCCAATCGCCGCCGCTCACCCCAACCCCGCCCAGACAGTGGCCGTCGACCAGGACGGGGACACCGCCTTCCATGGCCGTCCATCGTTCCGGCCCGGCGGCCAGTGCGAGCCCAAGGGCGTGGCTGACGTCGAGGTCCTGCCCGACGGCGCCCTTGGCCGTCGTTGCGCGCCGATTGGAGGCGGCGCACACGGCCTTGGTGGTGCAGGAATGCACCGTATGGAAGCGACCACCGTCCATGCGCTCCAACAACAGCAAGTGGCCCCCGGCATCGACGATCGCACAGGAAATGGCAACACCGGCCTTATGCGCGAGATCGATGGCCGTCGTCATGATTGTTTTTGCGCCCGCGGTCGTGAGGCGCTTGCTATCGGCGATATACATGCAATGAGAAAATCCAAAAACGATGACGTCGAGCCAAGATTGTGGCGTAAGACCCACCCCTCGGGCAAGCCGCCCGCGGCGCGGCGACCGAGCCAGACTGCAAATGACGGTGAGGGCGTGGCGAGCGATGCCAGTCGCCGCTTGCCGAGCGCCTGCCCCAGCCAATCTCTTCTTTGAGCAAAATGCCGATCGCGCCTTGCCGCTGGTTGAAAGCGCGAGCGTTCTTTGGCATCCCGCCGTGACAGTGCGTTGGGGTGCGTGCGCCATCGGAATGCAGGGGTTCGCGAGAGCGCCCTGCGTGGCTTTGGGCTGAACCTTACATCCCCGCAACCTTAACCTGGTGCCTTAGGCCCAAGGGACAGCACCGGCGCCGGCCTATTTGGGGGTGGCCCACTTCTCCGCGGCCTGCTGCGGCGGCTATCACGTATGCATCCTATTGGCTTTTCAAAGGATTAGGGGCTTGGCTCAAACCGTATCGCGTGGCCTGCGCCGAGCGCAGGACTGGGAACATTGTGTCGGCCATGGCGAGCGAGTAACGTGCGCCGTCCTGGGTGGTGCCGAGGGCACCCATGAGGTTTTAATGCGTAACGCCCTTCCTGCGTCGGTCCTGATCAAACGCATTGGTGCGGAGCGGCTCTACGACGTCGATTTGCGGCGCTACGTGCTGCTTGATGAACTTTACGCCTGGCAGCTGATGGCGGTTTCCTTCATCGTTGAGGATGCCAAGAGCGGCGAGGACGTCACCGCCGCCGTTTTGGCCGATACGACGGGGCCAAGCGCGGTCTCCGATCCGAGCGACGGGGCATCCGTCTGCTAGGCCAAACCGCGCTTTTTTCCAAGTGCCGCACGGCCTCTGGCAAATTACATTCAACCGGCAAGTGAAGCGCGGCCCATCTAAAGTGGGCATCCCTCGGATGAGGGACGAGCAAGCCCCGCTAAAGCCGCGTGCCCCCGTGCCCCATGTCGGCGATGAACGCGCTCAAATAGGCAAGGAGCTCGTCGGACTGCTCTTCAAGGTTGTCGTTGGTCAAATCCCAGAGGCAGGCAATCGACAAGATATCATCGCGCACGTCGTGACAATCCCGGCAGGCCCGCGCCGAGACCAAGGCTTTGCACAGCTTTGCGACCTCGCCGAGCCCGACACGGTGGTGCGGGGCATCGGGGAAGCGGGCGCGAAGCGCGCTGGTGATCTCCGTCAATTGCACGAGCCGCCTGAGTTCGGCTGCGCTTTGAACTGTGGCCATCCCCCATTCTATACCACGCTTAGCGGCGAGCCGCGGCGCTTTGGCAACATCAACAAGAAAGCATGACCTCAAGCGTTGCCATTTGGCCGCGCAGCGCAAGGGACTGGCCCGGAGTTGGCGCACGGCACGGGCCTTGTGCGTGGCGAAAAAGCGGCGATGCAACTCTGGGCGCCCCGCTGTTTTGCGTCGCCGATTTACCACTCAATGCTCTCCTCCTTGCAATCTCAGGAGATTTCCTGATGTCAATGGAGGGGTTCGAACGCCTACTGACCATGCGGGGTTTCTCGACCGAGTGTCCGTCCGGCTCGCGCAGAGCTGGGCCAGCGTGATCGCCACCTATGGGTGGTCGAGGGAATCGCCCGATGCAGACCCTTGAGCAGCCCATTCCCGCTCCTGCCGCAACCGCGCGCAAGGGGTGGTCCCCGGGACGTAGTGGCTCGGTTGCGCTCACTCTCGTGGTTGGTGGCGCCTATCTCTTGGCCGCCGATCTCAGTTTACAGCTCCTGACAAAGCCCGACGGTGTTGCCGCGTTCTGGCCGGCCGCGGGCGTAGCCTCGGGAACCCTGATCGCGCTTGGACCGTGGGCGCGCCTGCCCACGGCGATCGGCGTGATGCTGGCGACCATGGTTGCGAACCTGATGGGTGACCGCAACATTCCCGGCTCCATCATCTTCGCGCTGAGTAATGCCGGCGAGGCGATCCTCATCGCCTATTTGATCACCAGCCAATTCGGGCCCCGTTTCAGCCTCGATAGTGTCCGTCAGGTGCTCGCGTTTTTTGGCATGGTGGGCATCGGCACGGCGATCTCCGGTATCGGTGGCACTGTGGGTTTTACCGTCTTCCACAGTCCCGACACGCCGCTGTTGACGATCTGGGCGAACTGGGTGGCCTCCGACGCCTTGGGTAGCATCCTGGTGGCGCCGGTACTGATCGGGTTTGCTACGCTCTTGCTCGACCCTCCGGACAAGTGGGAGGTAGCAAAGGGCGCCTTGACACTGGCGGTGCTCGCCCTCCTTAGCATAACGGCCTTCAGCGCGGCTGCAGGTGGTTGGCACAACCTCCTGCCGCTGGGTTTGCTGTTGCCCGTGCTGGTGGCCTCCCACTGCCGACCGGTGTTTGCGGCCGCCGCCGCGCTCATTCTTGGTTTTGGCGTGATTTGGACGGCGACCTTTGTCATTGGTGAGCCGGCGGACCGCTCCGATCTATACACCCACGTCTATGCCGCCCGTGCCACCTTGCTCGCTGTCTCCATTTGTTCACTGCTCCTTGCCGCCCTGTTCGCGGAGCGGCGGCGCAACGAGGCGGCGCTGAAGGATGCCAATGAGCGCCTGCAGCTGGCGCTTGACGCCGCCGAGCTCGGCGTTTGGAGTATCGACGCAAAATCCGGCCGCTTCGAGAGCGACGCCCGCGACAAGCGCATCCACGGGCATTTCTTGCCCGATGCGCCCGCCACGCCGGCCGAGGCACGCCCCTACATTCACCCCGAAGATCTGCCGCGTTTCGATGCGGCGTTTGCCGGTTCCAAGCGCACCGGCGGCAGTTGCAAGGCCGAATATCGGCTGGCGCCAACGTTGGCTGGCGCGGAGCCCGGTCAAGAGCGCTGGGTGGCGGTGGAGGGCACCGTCGTGCGCGATGCGGCGGGCGAGCCGAAGCGCTGGCTCGGCGTGACCCGTGACATCACCGATCGCAAGCGCGCCGAACAAGCCCTGGGGGAACGTGATGCCCAGCTTGCCTTGGCCGGCAAGGTGGCACTGGTCGGAGGCTTCACCCTCGACCTCGCCAGCGGCATGATGCAGGTCTCGCCGGGATATGCCGCAATCCACGGGCTGCCCGAGGCCTGCACGGAGACGAGCCTCCGCGACTGGCGCCGCCGCGTGCATCCAGAGGACCTGTCCAAGCTCGAGTCCGAGCTCGAACAGGCCATGGCGGCGCAACGCCGTGATCAGCATTACGAATACCGAATTGTGCGCGACAACGGCGATATGCGCTGGATCGAATCACGTGCCTCAATTGCCTACGACCGCGACGGGGCTGCCCGGCGCATCGTCGGCACCAATATCGACGTTACGCAGCGCAAACTGACCGAAGCAGCGCTGGCAGCGAGCGAAGCGCGGCTGGCCGATGCCTTGACGGCCGGTCAGGTGATCGCCTTTGAGTGGAATGCCTTGACCGGCGACTCGCGGCGCAGCGCCAATGCGGCCGCCATCCTTGGGCCAGAGCCGGAGGCGGCCGCGGGTGGACGCAACGACTTTTTTAAGCGCGTGCATCCGGATGATCGCGCCGCCTTTAAGCGGCTGATGCGGCGCCTGTGCCAGGATCAGCCCAGCTATGCCGTGTGCTTCCGATTTTGCTGTCGCGACGGGCGCGAGGTGTGGCTCGAGGAGACGGCCAGGGGCGAGTTCGACGCTGCAGGTAGGCTGTTGCGCGTCAAAGGCCTGACGCGCGACATCAGCGAACGCAAGCGCGTGGAGCTGGCCTTGGCCGAGCGCACTTTGCAGCTGGCCCTGGCGGCCAAGGCGGCACTGGTCGGGAGCTACGCCTATGACTTCAGCACGGATACCTTGCAGGTCTCCGAAGGCTATGCCGCCTTGCACGATTTGCCGGAAGGGACGACGGAAATCAAGCGCGCGGTTTGGCAGGCCATGGCGCACGTCGAGGACCTGGCACGAATCGAGGACGCGGGCTGGCGGGCCCTGCGCGAACGGCGCGGCGAATACGAAACGGAGTACCGCATCGTTCGCCGCGACGGGGAAGTGCGCTGGATTGAATCACGCAACTTCATTTCCTATGGCGGCGACGGCAATCCGCAACGCTTGGTCGGTGTCAACATCGATCTGACTGAGCGCAAGCAGGCCGAGGAGCATCGCAATATCCTGAACGCCGAGCTGGACCACCGGGTCAAAAACGTGTTGGCGACGGTCGGGGCCATCATCAGGCACACGCGGCATTCCAGCCCCTCGATGGCCGACTTCGTCACCGCCCTGGAGCAGCGCATCGAATCCTTGGCGGGGACGCACGAACTGTTGAGCCACAGCAACTGGCTTGGGGTATCGCTGGCGGAAGTGATTGAGCGTGAATTCGCGCCCTACGCCGGTGATAATGCCGCGATTCATGGGCCGAACGTCACCTTGAAAGCCGAAGCGGCACAGGCGGTGGCGATGGTTCTGCACGAACTCACCACCAATTCGGCGAAGTATGGCGCGTTCGCGCGCCAAGAAGGCCGTGTACGGCTTAGTTGGAGCTGGCCGCAGAACGGAGCGCCCGAGCATTTGCTCATTGATTGGCAAGAGATCGGCGGACCCCCAATTGGATCGCCGCCGCGCGCCGGTTACGGCACCAGCGTCATTCGCGAGCTCATTCCGTTCGAATTAGGCGGAGCGGTCGATTTGGCATTTCAGCGCGAGGGCGTGCGGTGTCGCCTGGAGATCCCTGCCGAATGGCTGAGCCCAGGGCATCCTTTTAGCACGGACACCCAGGGACGCCTGGGGGAGCCACCCTGGCAATTCCTGCCATCTTCAAGCCAGATCGCCCACACGCTCAAGGATCTCAGTTAGCGGATCTTGAGCGCATGCTTACCCATACCTTGGGGCGTGCACGCGAGCGCTTTGTGACCGGTGCGCTCGGTTGAGCTCGGCCTCACGTCTTCTACGCGCGAAGAAGCCAGAGTTCGCGCTAGCAGACCGCACGGGGCGGCGTAGGCAGGAACTCCGCGCTTCGAGCCGGCGTTTTGTCAACAAAGTGGCCGTCACGCCAAGGCAAGCCCGGCCGGCTTGGTGTTCAGCCATCGCTCGGTCACGCGCGAAAGCGCGGCAGGCTCACGCTTTCGGCCGGCTACATTATTTTGAGAGCAACCGTTCAAACTTGTGGGAGCGCCAATCCAATGCACATAGGTTTGCTCGCGGCGCTGGTCGTCAGCGCGCTCGTTCTGCCTCCGGCAGCTTTGGCCGAAAACACCAAGCGGCAGCGCTTGGCCGCGGCCAACACCGATCTCGTTTCAGACGATCAAGAGCTCGGCAGGTCGCAGACCGTTCGGCCTGAGGATTTGCCCGCGCCGCGCGCAACGCGGCCGGTCAGCAACGGGCCCTTGACGCTACCCTTCGACGGGCAGACGCCCAAGGTTCCGGAAGGGTTTAGCGCCACGCTGTTTGCCACACTCGAGCATCCGCGACGCCTGCTCGTTTTGCCCAATGGCGACATCATCGTGGCCGAGCAAAAGCCCGGCCACTTGACCCTGCTGCGCGGTGACGCCGAAGGCAAAGCCGAGTTCATCGAGCGACACGCCGAAGGTTTCAATCAGCCCTATGGCCTCGCGTGGCGCGATGGGGAGATCCTGGTTGCCGACCAGGATGGCATTTGGAAAATTCCCCATACGCTCGGCAACGTGCGCACCGGGCACGGCGAGAACAAGAAGGCTGCCGAGGTTCCCATCGAGCAGCGCAAACCCTCTCCCCACTTCAATGGGCAAGCCATGCTAACGAGCAAAGGCGTGTTCGGGATCGTGCGTGGCCATGCCAACCGACCCCTGGCCATTGATCCCAAAACCGGGGCGCTCTATGTCGGCGTCGGCTCCTCGGGCAACATTGGTGTCGAACCGGAGGTGAAGGCGACCATTCAACGCTTCGCGCCCGACGGGTCCGGCCAGACCACCTATGCCTCGGGCCTGCGCAACACCTGCGGGCTTGCCATTCATCCCGAGACTGGGGAGTTGTGGGGTGTGGTGCAGGAGCGCGATGGACTGGGCGACAGGCTGGTGCCGGACTTCATGGTGCAGCCCGAGCAGGGGGCCTTTTATGGCTGGCCCTATGCCTACACTGGGCAGCATCCGCAGCCCGGCTTTGCCAAGCGGGCACCGCAAAAGGTGAAAGCCTCCAAGCTTCCCGAGCTGTTGTTTGAATCGCATTCCTCGGCGATGGATCTCACCTTCTACAACGGCAGCCAATTTCCTGCGGACTATGCCGGCAGCGCTTTTGTCGTGCTCAAGGGATCCTGGAACCGGGCCGAGCCCACCGGCTATAAGGTTGTGCGCGTACCATTCAAGGATGGCCGTCCAGTGGGCGGTTACGAGAACTTTATGACCGGGTTCTGGGTCTCCGGGCGCGAGCGCGCCGAGGTGTGGGGGCGGCCAGCGGCGATCGCGCTTGCCAAGGATGGGGCCCTTCTGGTTGCCGACGACGTGGCGGGCACCATTTGGCGTGTCGCCTACACCGGGCCGCAGCGCAAGGTCGAGGCGCCCCCGAAGTAGCAGGCGCGGCGCCGACAGTGGCGCGACCTGGCAGTGCGATAGAGACTGTGCAGGGGCCGGCGGCCGCGCCGTCGGCCCCTGCATTGAATGCCCACGCACTCCGCCCTTGGTCCGTACCCTGAAGACGCGGGATCGTACCAAAGCCCTAGACGACCCGGCCCTCAGGTCGCTTGCGGGGGAAGCTTGTCAGGAAGATAATTTTGAGGCTGCCAAGACCCGGCGATTGCTCCCTAACCCAATTTCCGGTGCCTTGGCCGTTTCCCCCTCCTCTGGCTCTCAGCGCCCTTGGGAGCCAGCTTTTTCTCCAGACCGCGGCGGAGCTTGGCCTTCGCGCGCTTGGGGCTCACCCTTCACCAGCTAAAGTGTCTCTGCGCGTGATTTCGAGGACGAACCGACGGCAAGCGCGGGCGCGTGGTCGCCGCGGAGCGGCGCGTACCTTGAGCCGCGGAACCCCGAGCTTGAGCCGCGGAGCGGCGCGTTACCTTGAGCCGCGCAACGGCGTGCTTGTCTCGAGTGCAGACCGGCGCGCGCTGGCGCGAGGTAATAGCGACGCTATGGCGGCGCATTGAGCTCAGTTGGAGGTCGCATGAAACTCTTGCGGCCCCGCTTGAAGCCAAGACTGGGCTGGGCCAGCTCACAAATGGCTGCTGCCGCGCTCTTAGACGGCAGCACCAGGAGGTCGGCACGGTCGCCAATACCCAGGCCATAGTCGTCGAGTCGCATGAGCTTGGCTGCCGCAGAGGTAATCATGTCGAAGCAGCGCTCGATGTCTTCGCGTCGCCCGAGTTGGGCGATGTTGGCATAAAGGTTCGCCATGCGGATGAGCGAGGCGTCGCCGAAGGGCGTGAACGCGTTCAACACGTTGTTGCTAGCGAGCGCGCAGGTCACACCCTGCTGGGCGAGGCGATCGGCACGCGTCACCCCGCGCGGCACGTTGTAATCGCTCTCGCGCCCCATCAAAAAGAGATCGGTGGCCGGCAGCACCGTGACCGCAATCCCCGCTCCGGCCAGCCGGCGCGCGATCTCGAGTTGGCGCTGCGAGGGAACTGCGGAGAGTTTGGTGACGTGCCCGACTGCGACGCGGCCAGCATAGCCCGTCGCCTCGGTCTGGCGCACCACTTCGTCGAGGTGCATCCAGCTCGCATCGAGATCAAAGTCGAGGTGGAAGTCGATGTTCAAATCAAAGCGGCGGGCCAGGGCGAAGATGCGCCCAATGTGCTCGATCGGCGCGGTATCCGCGTAGGGGCAGCCACCAATCAGGTCGGCACCGGCCTCGCAGGCCTCGACCAGCAGCTCTTCGGTTCCCGGATCGTTGAGGAGACCCTCTTGCGGAAAGACGCAGATCTCCAAGTCGATGGCCCACGCATAGCGGCGCGCGAGTTCGCGCACCGCCCGGAAGCCTTTGAGGCCAACGCGAGGGTCGACCTCGACGTGGGTGCGCATGTGCATCGTCCCGGCCAGAATGGCGCGTTCCAAGGTTGCTCGCGCGCGCTCGAAGATGTCCTCCTCGGTAAAGCCGCGCTTGACGCGCGCCGTTTCTGCGATCGCCTCTTTGAGGCTGCCTTCGCGAATGCTGCAGCGCTCGATGATGCACGACTTGTCGAGATGAATATGGGTTTCGACAAACCCTGGGACGATCAGCCCGCCGGCCACGGGTTCGATGGCGCCGGCGTCGGTAACGGCAAGTCCAGGTGCGATCGCCGCGATTTTGCCTTGCGCGATGCCGATGTCGACCACCTCTTGCGGGTTGCTGGCAAGCCGCGCGCTGGTGAGGAGAAGGTCGAAGCGCATGCGGCTCCTTACTCAGCAGCTTCCCGCCCGCCTAGATAGGCGGCTTCCAGCGCCGGGTCTTTGGCCAGTGCCGGCGCCGTGTCGGTGCGCACGATGCGGCCGAGTTCCAGGACGTAGCCGCGGTCCGCCACCTGCAGCGCCAATGCCGCCATCTGGTCAACCAAGAGAATGGTAATGCCCTGATCGCGCAGCTCGGCCAGGGTGCCAAACAGCTCATCGATAACGGCGGGGGCAAGGCCGAGCGAGGGCTCGTCGAGCAACAGGACCTGCGGCCGTCCCATCAGTCCGCGCGCGATCGCCAGCATCTGCTGCTCACCGCCCGACAACAAACCTGCCCGACTGTCCAGGCGCTCGGACAAACGCGGAAAGCGCTGTAGCAGTGCCGCAACGTCACCCTTGAGGTCGGCGTCCCTGCGGGTATGTGCCCCCAGCACCAGGTTGTCGCGCACGCTGAGTTCGGGAAAGACTTGGCGCCCCTCGGGTACCAGGATGAGGCCGGCGCGGACGATGCGGTGGGCCGCGCTTTTCTCGACCGGCGCGCCAGCTAGCGTGATGGACCCCGACACGGGGCGCAGCAGACCGCTCAAGGCGCGCAGCGTCGTCGATTTGCCGGCGCCGTTGGCGCCCAACAGGGTGACGAGCTCGCCTTGGCCAACCTCAAAGCTGATCCCGTCGAGCACGGGAAGCCCGCCGTAGCCCGCGCGCAAGGTCTCCGCTCCCAGGAGCCGCGGAGGGTTGGCGCTCAGTGGTGCCGCGCGCGGTCTCTGTGCAACTTCGCCAGCGCCAAGATATGCCTCGCGCACCTTGCGCTCGCCGCGCACCATCTCCGGGGTGCCGGCGGCGATTGGGCGACCCGCGTCGAGCACCACGACATGGTCGGAAAGCCCCATGACCAGCGCCATGTCGTGCTCCACCAAAATGACGGCGAGGCCGGCTTCGGCCAAGCGACGGAGCACGGCGACGAGCAACACCTTGTCGGCGCGCATCAGCCCGGCGGCGGGTTCATCGAGCAAGAGCACTTTGGGACGCGTAGCAAGCGCGCGGGCAATCTCGACCAAGCGACGGTCGACGTGCGGAAGATCGCGCGCGGGCACCCCGAGCGGCCCCTTGTAGCCCACAAAGGCAAGTAGTCCCTCGGCCTCGCCGCGCTCGCTGGTCCCGGCCGCGGCCACGAAGGGGTTGCCCAAGCGGCCGCGGCGCAGACCCGCCAGCACGTTGTCGAGCACGCTGAGTGCGCCAAATAGCTGGGTCGTCTGGTAGGTGCGCGCAATCCCCGCCCGCGCCACGCGCGCGGCGCTGGCACCTGCAAGCTCGGTTTCGCCGAGGCGGATACTGCCGGCGTCCGGCTGATAAAAGCCACCGATCATGTTGAGCACGGTGGTCTTGCCGGCACCGTTCGGGCCGATGAGGGCGGTAATGCGGCCGGGCTCGGCCCTGAGCGCCACGCCACTCGCCGCGCGCACTCCGCCGAAGGCGATGCTGAGGTCCTCGACCGCGAGCGCCTGGCGCTTATCGCCTACTGCCAAAAACGCTGGGAGTGAAAAGCTGCCCGGTCGTGCCGTGGTCCTGTCGGCGCGGGAAACGACGCGGCTCAGGAGACCGATGACGCCTTCTGGCGCCAACCAAAGCACGATCAGCAGCAGGGCACCGAACGTGAGCAAACGGTATTCCGCGAGCGAGGCGATCAGCTCGGGAAGCACGACGATCACCAGGGCGCCTACCACCGGTGCCAGGGTCCAGCCGGCACCGCCGACGATGACTGCGAGCAGGAATAGGATCGACTGGGAGAACGGAAAGCTGTCCGGTGCGACAAAGGCAAACAGCGCCGCGAATAGGCCACCGGCAACGCCCGTGAGCCCGGCGGAGAGCGCAAAGGCAATGGTCTTGATGCCGACCGGCTGGAAACCGATGGCGCGGGCGGCAACCTCCGAGTCGCGCACGGCGATCATTGCCATGCCCCACGCGCTGCGCGCCAGGCGATGATAGAAAAGGAGCGCGAGCGCGGCGAGGAGGGTGGCGATCACGGTCAGACTGCGCTCGCCCGTGAGCCAGGCGGTGAGGGCGGGCTGGGGGATGTTCATGAGGCCGTTCTGGCCGCCCGTCAGATCGCGCCATTCGATCGCGGTGTGCTGGACGATGAAGGCGAAGGCAATCGTCATCATGGCGAGGTAAGGACCGGACACGCGGATGGCCGGCAGGGCGAGCAGCGCCCCGATGCCCGCGGCAAGCACGCCGGCTGCGGCCAGTGCCAGCCAGAAATTGATGCCCTTGAGCGTGAGGACCGCCACCGCATAAGCGCCGATGGCGTAAAAGCCGATATGGCCGATCGAGATCTGTCCCGCGAGCCCGACCAGGATGTTAAGCCCGACGCCGACGATGGTGGTGAGCGCAACCAGCGCCAACACAAAGGGGGTATAGCCCTCGCCAAACATGGCCACCCCGAGCCCGGCGGCAGCCAGAATGGCAATCACAAGGAGGTCGGGGGCGCGGCTCATCGCTCCTGCGTCACACCTTTTTGACGGGGGCCCGGCCGAACAGGCCATTGGGCATCAGCGCGAGCGCGGCGATGACGACGGTGAACATGACGATTTGGGTATAGGTCGAGCCAAAAAGGGCCGTGACCAGGGCCTCGGCGATGCCATAAAGAATGCCGGCGAACATGACGCCGAACGCCGAGGTGATGCCGCCCAGGATGGCGACGGCGAAGGCCTTGATGCCGAACAGGGTGCCCATATCGGAGTGCACGCTGAAGAGCGGAGCGATCAACAGCCCGGCGAGACCGGCAAGCGCCGTGGACACGGCATAGGACATGGCAATGGTGCGGGTTACGTCGATGCCCATCAAGCGCGCGGCATCGGCGTTCTGGACCACCGCCAATAGCGCTTTGCCACGCCGCGTGCCGCGCAGCAGCAGCGCGAGGGCTGCGGCGATGGTGATGCCGACCACGGGAATGACGAGCTGTAACGGAAAGACCCCGGCGCCCCAGATCTCGACCGGCTTCATCGCCAGCACCGAGGGAAAGCTGCGCGGCTCCTTGCCGAACGTGAACAGCACCGCATTATCCAAGACGATGCCGCCCGCCACCGTCGCCATCAGCCAGGCGTTGGAGCCGCGCACGGTGAACGGCCGCACCAGCGTGCGCTCCACCAGGAGGCCGAACAGGGCGCAGGCGAGGAGCGCTGACGCAAGCGCCAGGGGCAGGGGCCAGCCGAGCCGCACCGCGAAGGTGTAGCCCAAGACCGCGCCCAGCATGACGGAACTGCCCTGCGAGAAATTGACCGTGTTGGAAACCACATAGGTAATGTGAAAGCCGAGCGCGATCAGGCCGTACATGGAGCCAAGCGCGAGCCCGCTCATGATGGCGGAGGTTAAGAGGATGGGGGCCCTCCGGTCGATGCTACGGGGCGGTGAGCGCGCTGGCGCCACCAAGAGCTGATGGTGACGCGCGACGCTGGCTACTGCGTCAGCGGCAGGATTTCACCCTCCACGAAGTGCGTAAAAATATAGTCCTTTTCTGAAAGCGCATCCTGGTTTTCGGGGCTGAACGGCTTCTGGTAGGTCTTGATCAGGCCGTCGTAACTGTCGATCGCATAGAAGGCCTCGCGCACCTTGGCTCCCTCGAGCGACTGAGCCTTGCCGATCGCCAGCGCCGTCAAGTGCATGGCATCATAGGCATTGGCAATGCCCACGGCAGGCGTCACGTCGGCCAGCGTCTTGATCTCCGGGTGCTTCTTTTTGAGTGCCGCCAGCACCGCCTCGCCCTTGGGCGACAGCTTGCCCGAGAAACTGTAGGTCTGGATGAAGTGCACCTTGGCGGCGCTGGGGCCGGCTAGTTCGCTGAAGCGGCCACCGGCTGGACCCCAGTGCGATACGATGGGCACGTTCCAACCCATGCGATCGAGCGACTTTACCACTTGCGAGGAGGGCGCCACGTTGGCGACGAGGTAGAGCACGTCCGCCCCGGCTTCCTTGAGGCGGCTCAGCTGCGGCACCACGTCGACGTCGTTGGTCTCGAACTTTTCGATCCCGGCATAGGGGATGTTCTTGGCGGCAAGGGCGGCTTTGAGGCCCTTTTCGTTCGACTCTCCCCAGGGATTATTGATGAGGATCATGCCCGGCTTTTTGGCTTGGTACTTGGCAATCGAGTAGTCGACCAGCGCCTTGTCCACCAACTCGTCCACCGCCGAGACGCGAAAGGCGTAGTTCTCCGCCGCACCGTTGCGCGTGATCGGGGTGCCAGCCGCCCACACGCCCATGAAGGGCACCTTGTTCTGGTTGGCGAACGGCACGATCGCCAGCGACACCGGCGTGTCGAGGCCGCCAAAAAGGGCCGCAACCTTCTCGCGTTGCACCAGCTCGCGCGCGGCGATCGCGCCCTTGGCGGGATTGCTTTCGTCATCGCGCACGATGAGCTCGACCTTTTTGCCCAACAATCCGCCGCGGGCGTTGATTTCGTCGACGGCAAGCGACAACCCCCGCACGATCGCCTCGCCGGACTTCGCCGACTGACCTGACATGGCCGCGACCACACCCAGCTTCACGACCTCTTGCGCCGCGGCGGGCAGCGACACTGCAAATGCGAGCGCGCCCGCGATCAAAAGACGCCGGGCAATTCGAGGCAGCGCAACGTCGGCATGCATGGCAAGGCCCTTTCGCAACATGGGAAATTGATCCCCCTGGGGAGCCATGGATATGCCATAGGCGTCGCCCCATGCCTATGCTTGATTGGGCAAGAATTGCCCAGGTTGGGTGCATAGGGGCGGGCAACCCGCTACATTTTGCGCCAGAGTGCACAAATTTAGGGAGTAGATTGCGGGGGCGTGCCGGTCCATGGTGCGGCACCCCTGTTGTTCGTCAGCCCCGGGAAGGAGCCATGCCCGTTACCGCCACCGAGACCAAGCGCGAGCTCGAGACTTCGAGCGCGGCCGAGATCGTCGAACAATTCCTCATCGCCTCGATGGTGCCGGATCCCGTCACCGCCGCGCGCTATATCTCGCCCGACCTGAAGATCACCTTTACCGGCGGGCGCAGCTACCGACACCCAAGTGAAACCGCCGCCTTCAATGCACGCCGCTACAAGTGGGTGAAAAAAAAGATGGAGCGCACGGACATCGTCCCCGGCGCGCGCGAAACCATCGTCTATAATCTCGGCACACTTTACGGCGAATGGCCCGACGGTACGCCGTTCGAGGGCAATCGCTACGTCGATCGTTTCGTGGTGCGCGAGGGAAAGATCGTCGCCATGGACGTCTGGAACGATAGTGCTGAACGCCTGCTGGTGCGGAACGGCATTGACGCGTGAGGGCTCGAAGCGCTGAGGCAGCGCGACGCTGGTGTGGGAAGCGGTGGCCTGGCATTGAGGCGAGCGCGCTTTCACGAGGGCCTGCCCAAGCCGTTCGCAAGGCTTGTCGACTGAGAGGATTTGCGTCCCGCCCATGGCTCGGCCAGCACCGCCACGCCTGCTGACGTCGCCGCTGAGCGTCGTCAATATCGGCCTGCCCCAGTTCGCCGCCGACCTCGCGAGCTGCGGCGTGCCGGTGGCGCACGTCGACTGGTCGCCGCCGGCGCTGGGTGCGCCGGTGCTCGCGGAGGTGCTGGCCCGCCTGAGCGAGGACCCGGCGGTCGAGGCGGCCAATCAGGAGGCGGTGCGGCGCTTGCTGGCGGCGGAGCCGGTCCTGATCGACGTGGTGCCGGCGGTGGCGGCCATTCCGGCGCTGGGCGAGGACAAAGTCGTTTTGCACGCCGGTCCGCCCGTGGCGTGGGCCCGCATGTGCGGTCCGATGCAGGGCGCCATCTGTGGCGCCATCGTGTTCGAGGGCTGGGCACCCGATCTGATGGCCGCAGGCGAGCTGGCGGCGGCGGGCGGGGTTGCGCTTCACCCCAATCATCACTTCGACGCCGTCGGGCCGATGACGGGTATCACCACCCGCTCCATGCCGGTGTTGGTGGTGGAGAACCGCAGCTTTGGCAATCGCGCCTACGCGACCCTGAACGAGGGCCTCGGAAAGGTCATGCGGTTCGGCGGCAACGACCCCGAGGTGCTGAAGCGCCTGGCGTGGCTGCGCGATGTGCTGGGACCGGCGCTGGGCAAGGCGTTGCGGGCCGGCAAGGGCGTGGCCTTGCAGCCCTTGATCGCCCGCGGGCTCAGCATGGGCGATGAAATGCACCAGCGCAACGTCGCCTGCACCGGTTTGTTTCTGCGCGAGATGGCGCCCTGGCTGGCGCGCACGTTCGAAGCCGCTGGGCTCGCCGAGGCATTGGCCTTCATTGCCGGCAACGACCAATTCTTCCTCAATATTGCCATGGCGCTCGGCAAGGCGATGACCGATCCGGCGCGCAATATCGCGGGTTCATCGATTGTCACGGCCATGTGCCGCAACGGCACCGACTTCGGCATTCGCGTCAGCGGCACGGGCGACACCTGGTTCACGGCGCCGGTGGAAATGCCCGTCGGGCTTTATTTCGCCGGCTTCTCAGCGGCCGACGCCAACCCCGACATGGGGGACTCGGCCATTGTCGAGACCATTGGCCTCGGCGGCTTTGCCATGGCGGCGGCGCCGGCGGTGGTCGGCTTCGTCGGGGCCGGCTCGGCAGCCGAGGCGGCCCGCTTCACGCAGAGCATGCGCGAGATCACCGTCGCGGAAAACCGGCGCTGGACCATTCCTGCGCTCAATTTCGCCGGCGTGGCGACCGGCATCGACGTTCGCCTTGTTGTGGAGACCGGCATCGCTCCAACCATCAATACCGGGATCGCCCACCGCCGGCCGGGTGTCGGCCAAGTCGGCGCCGGCGTGGTGCGCGCGCCGCTAGCGTGCTTCGCCGACGCGCTTGCGGCGCTCGGCGGCAAGCGGGAGGCGGCATGAGCCGGAGCGTGCGCAACGCCGTGCGGCGCGGTTTTTATCTGGATTCGGTGGCCTTGATGCGGCTGTCGCGCGAAATTGCGGCGCTGCCTGGCGTGCTCGATGCTGCCATGATGATGGCAACGCCGGCCAATAAGGCCATCCTGGCCGAGGCGGGCCTCTTGACTGTTGAGGCTGAGGCCGCCGGCGCCAACGATTTGCTCGTTGCCGTGTGTGCCGCGGAGGAGGATAGCGCCGCGGCGGCGCTTGCCGCTGCTCACGCCTTGCTCGCGCGACAGGCAAAGCCGAGCGACGCCGGCACCCCACGCTTCAATGCTGCGCGCAGCTTGAAGACCGCGCTCAGCGCGCGCCCCGATGCCACGTTAGCCTTGATCTCGGTGCCCGGTGACTACGTCGCGGGCGAGGCGCGCAAGGCCCTGCGCCGCGGCTTGGATGTGATGATTTTTAGCGACAACGTGCGGCTGGCCGAGGAAGTCGCGCTCAAACGTGAGGCTGAGGCGCTGGGGCGCCTGGTGCTGGGACCGGACTGTGGCACCGCCATTATTGGCGGAGCCCCGCTCGGTTTCGCCAACCGGGTGCCGCGCGGGGATATCGGCCTGATCGGGGCCTCCGGCACCGGCCTGCAGGAGGTGAGCTCGCTGATTGCGGCGGCGGGCCGGGGCGTTTCCGAGGCGATCGGCGTCGGCAGCCGCGATTTGAGCCTCGAGGTTGGCGCGCTGGCAACCTTGGCGGCCATCGATCTCCTCGATGCCGATCCGGCAACGGCCCGGATCGTGTTGATCTCGAAACCGCCGCACCCCGACGTGGTGCGGCGCGTGCTGGCCCGGATCGACCGCAGCCCCAAGCGCTTCACCTTGTGTTTCCTGGGCGCCGGCGCCCTGGAGCTGCCGGCGAACGCCACTGCCGCCCCGACGCTCTACGCCGCGGCCGAGGACGTGCTGGGATCGGCCATTGGGGCCGGGCTTGAGGGCGGACCAACGCCCCCGGCGCGGGCCGGTCACATCCTCGGTCTTTATTCCGGTGGCACGCTTGCCGCCGAGGCGCAGCTCGTTCTGATCGCCGCGGGCCGCGCGGTTGCCTCCAATGCGCCCGTGCCCGGCGCGCAGGCCGATGCGAGCGCGCCGCCGGGCGCCGATCACATCATCGACCTCGGGGCCGACGAGTTCACGCGCGGGCGCCCGCATCCGATGATCGATCCGGCCGCGCGCGGCGAGCGGCTCGCTCGCGCCCTCGGCGATGCGCGCATTGCGGCCATCCTTCTCGATGTGGTGCTGGGCTTCGGCGCCCACCCCGATCCGGCCCGCGATATTGCCGCCCTCGTCGGGCGCGCGCCGGCCGATCGACCGCACGTGGTTGCCTCGGTCATCGGCACGGAGGCCGATCCCCAGGTGCGCTCACGCCAGGTCGCGCTCCTGCGTGCGGCCGGGATCACGGTCGCCCGATCCAACGCCGGCGCCGCCGAGTTGGCGCTCGCGCTGGCAAAAGGTTAGGGCAAAGCATGCCTCCAGGCGCTGAGGCTATGTGTAGGAGACCCGCCCCCTCTCATCTACGCGGCAAGGCCAGCCTGGTCGGTCCCCTCGCCGCGCGCGCCCTGCGGCCAGGCGCGCATGGGCGTGTGCGCGCCCTCTTCGCGCAGTCGTTTTACCTGGAGCTTGACGCGGGCTGGGTCTGCCTCGGCGGGGCGAGCTTGGGGGCAGGACCCCTGACGCTCGTTTGCGCGCCGATGCCCGAGGGCGACTTGCGCGCGCATTGCAGCGTTGGCGATGCCGCGTGCATCGAACAGGACACCTTGCTCGCGGGCCCGCTTCGGATCGATCTCGGCGAGGCCGAGCCCTGGTCGCCCGCCGCCGCGGGTGCTTGGGATCGCCGCAGTCTTGCGCGTGGGCTGTCTGCGGCAAACGCGGCGTTGCGTACCCTAAACCCCCGAGATGGCCTGGCACTCCTGGCGCGCCCCAGCACGGCGGAGCGCCAGGCGCTGACGCGCGCCGCCGCGGCACCGCTCCGCCACCTCAGCGAATGGCTGCGCGCCGCCCGCGCGGCCGCGGAGGCGCCGCCCCCCGAGCCCGCCAAAATCGCGCCGCTGATCGGCCTCGGCCCTGGTCTTACGCCGTCGGGCGATGACGTGCTGGGCGGCGTCTTGGTTACCCTATCTCATCTGGGACGGGGGCGGCTCAGGGATGGCCTATGGCGGGTCTTGCACGGTGCCATCGCCGAGCGCACGACCGATATTAGTCGCGCCCACCTTGCCGCCGCCGCCGAAGGCCTCGGGGGCGCTCAGCTGCATGCGGTGCTGAGCGTCGTCACCGCGGGTGCGAGCGAGCACATCCACGCTGCCTGCGCGGCGTTGGGCCGCGTTGGCCACACCTCGGGCTGGGATGCCCTCGCCGGTGCCCTCCTGGTGCTGCGGGCCACCGCAAACCTCGATCCGGTCCCCGGGAGGGAGCGGGCAAGCGTGGGAGCCGCCGAGCGGTAGCGCTGACGTTTGGCGCGGGGAACGCGACAGCGGGGCTTTCGGTTTAGCGCTTATATCCCCGATCGTTTTTCTCTCGGAGGTCACGCATGGGCAATCCCTTCGTGCACATGGAGTTGATGACGACCGACGTTGGCAAAGCCAAGGCCTTCTACGGCAAGCTGTTCGACTGGAAGCTCGAGGACCTTGCCATGGGCGACATGACCTACACAATGATCAGGGTTGGCGAAGGCACGGGCGGCGGGCTGATGAAGAACCCGATGCCCAACCCCACCTCCCTGTGGGTGGCCTATGTCGACGTCGCCGACGTCAAGGCGGCAACACAAAAGGCCAAATCGCTTGGCGCCACTGTCATGAAGGACGTGGCGGAGATCGAAGGCGCGGGCTCCTTTAGCATCATCAGCGATCCCACGGGGGCGCTGTTGGGCCTCTGGCAGGCGAAAAAGCGCTAAGTATCCGCGGACGCCCGTTGCGCGGGCACAAAAGTACGTGAGGCCCTTCCCGCGCCATGCGGCGGGGCCGGCGGGCCGCGCGCGGCGTTGTTAGCTTTTTGACCTGCAGCTCGGAGCTAAACGTCAATCCCTTCGTCTCCGGGCTCACGGCACCGAGGATTGTGCCGTAGAGCATTGGTGGCCGGCTCCGCGTCGGAGGCCATCGCGCCTCAGCGCGCGAGGTTGGCCATCACCGCCCCGGCCTCGCGCGCCAGCGCTTGGGTCAGTGCGCCCGCGCCCTCTTCGCGTGCGAGCGCTGCGGCCTGTCCGGCCAACAGGGGCGAGAACGCGCAAGAGCCCAAGGCCTCGGCCTTGTTCCGGAGCGGCTGGGTGCCGGCTGCCGCCAGCGGGAAGGGTGGGGCCTCGGCGCTGATCGGGCCAATCTCGCGGATCAGGCGGTTCAGGATGCTGCGCGCCGGGCGGCCGCTGAAGACATTGGTGAGCACGGTGCTTTGATCGCCGGCCGCACGCAGCGCCGCCCGGTAGGGCGCGGAGATTTTGGCCTCCGGGCACAAGAGATAAGCCGTGCCGAGCTGCACCGCGCTGGCCCCCAGTGCCAGCGCGGCAACGATCCCCCGCGCGTCGGCGATGCCGCCGGCGGCGATCACTGGGAGCCCTACGGCATCAACCACCTGTGGCACGAGGGCAAAGGTTCCCACCTGCTGGCCAAGGTCGTGGCACAGAAACGTGCCGCGATGGCCGCCGGCTTCGAGACCCTGGGCGATGATGGCGTCGGCACCGTGCGCTTCGAGCCATCGCGCCTCCGCGACCGTGGTGGCCGAGCTTTGGATCACGCAACCAGCGGCCTTGAGGCGGGCCAGCAGCGTGGGTTCGGGCAGGCCGTAGTGGAAGCTCACGACACGCGGCCTAAGCTCGCAGATGAGCGCACACATGGCTGCATCGAAGGGGAGGCGGGTGGCGGCGGCCGCCGACGGATCGGGCTCGAGGCCGAGCTCGGCGTAGTAGGGCTGAAGCCTCCCCTGCCAGCGTCTTGTGCGCGCCGCGTCGGGCGGGGGAACCGAGTGGCAGAAGAAATTGGCGTTGATGGGGTGGGACGTCTGCTGGCGGATGAGTTCCAATTCACGGCGTGCCGCGGCAACGCTCAACATGCCGCAGGGGAGCGAGCCAAGCCCGCCTGCCCGCGACACCGCGATCGCCATCTCGGCCAGATTGGCGCCAGCCATCGGCGCCTGGATGATCGGCTCGGCGATGCCAACGAGGTCGAGGTACCGGCGATCAGGCCACATGGCAACATCCTCCAGCGAAGGTCAGCCGCTCGCGGCCACCCTAGGCCCCCTCTACCTATTCCATCGAACGATTTGTTTTGATATTTCTTATCTCAAAAGGAGATAAGAGCCGTGGACACCTCCGACCTCAAGATTTTTGCCGCCGTTGCCCGCTTGGGCGGGATGAACCGGGCGGCGTTCGCCCTCAATACGGTGCAGTCGAACGTCACGGCACGAGTGCGCGCGCTCGAGCACAAGATCGGCTGTCAATTGTTCGAACGCCAGCCTCGCGGTGTCGTGCTGACCGCGGCGGGTCAACGCCTATTGCCCTACGCCGAGCAAATCCTGAGCCTGCTCGATGCCGCGCAACGAGCCGCGTTAGATGATGGGGAGCCGCACGGAACGCTGCGGCTCGGGTCGCTGGAGACGACGGCGGCCTTGCGGCTGGCCCCCGCGTTGTCGCGCTTCGTGGCGGCCTATCCGCGCGTCGACCTTGTCTTGCGCACGGGAACCACGGCCGAGTTGGTCGAGGCGGTGCTGCGCCGCCGCCTGGAAGGGGCGTTCGTGTGCGGCCCCATCGAGCATGGCGAACTCGATGTTGCGGCGGCCTTCAGCGAGGAGCTCGTGCTGCTGGCGGCTCCTGCCATGGCATCATTGGAGGCAGCCCTCGCCGTTGGCGACGTGCGCATCATTGTCTTGAAGGCCGGCTGCTCCTATCGGCAGCGGCTCGAGAGCTTCCTCGCCAAGCGCGGCCTACAAACGCCGCGCCTGCTCGAGTTTGGCACCATCGAGGCCATCCTCAAATGCGTCGGCGCCGGCCTCGGCATCACGCTTTTACCGCGCAGCCTCCTGGAGCGCATCCACCCTAAGACTGAGGTCAGCATGCACAGGCTGCCAAGAGCCGAGGCGCAGGTTGAGACGTTGTTCGTGCGCCGTCGCGATGGCTTTCAATCGCGGGCCCTGCTCGCTTTCCTGAAATGCGTGTCGACGGGCACCGGCGCAAAAGCGCGGCGCCGTGCCGCTTAACTGACGCTTTCTGGTTTGGGCGGGCGGTGTTCGCTCCACTGTTGGGCCCGCCGCGGTCTCCTGGAAACGCTTTCCAACGCTCCTGTCGCGGGTGACAATGGGAGGAACCGAGGCGCGCGCCCGCCGGCAACTTCGGCCGGGCGGCACAAGAGGGTGAGATTAGGCGCCGATGTCAACGACCACGGTCTTTCGCAACGCCGCTTGGGTCATCGCCTGGGATGAAGCGCGCGCCGCCCATGTTTATCGGCGCGATCTCGACCTGGCGATCCGCGGCAGCGACATTATTTTCATGGGCAAGCACTATGCCGAGGTGGGGGACACCGAGGTCGATTGCTCAGAGCGCCTGCTGCTGCCCGGGCTCGTCAATATCCACTCGCATCCGACCAGCGAGCCCTTGCGCAAGGGCATCACCGATGAGAGCCGCAGCCCCGGCTTCTGGCACAGTTCGCTTTATGAGTTCCTGACCGTCTTCAACAACGATCCCGAAGGATCGATCGCCGCCATGCGGGTCGCACTCGCCGAGCTTCTCCTGAGCGGCGTCACCACCGTGGTCGACCTCTCGGTGCCATTCGAAGGCTGGATCGACACGCTGGCCGAATCGGGCATCCGCGGCGTCGCCGCGCCAATGTTTAGGGATGCACGCTGGTTTACCAAAAACGGGCACCAGCTCGATTACGCCTGGGACAAGAAGGCCGGTCGGGACGCCTTCGAGAGTGCGCGCCGTCTCATCGATCTGGCCCAGCAGCATCCCTGTCAGCGCCTGAGCGGCATGCTGAGCCCGGCTCAGATCGATACCTGCTCACCCGAACTGATCCGCGATGCCTACGACTACGCGGTCGAGCGCCGGCTGCCGTTGCAAATTCACGCTTCCCAAAGCGTCAATGAGTTTCATGAGATGTTTCGGCGCCACGGCAAGACCCCCATTGCCTGGCTGCACGCGATCGGTGCCTTGGGGCGGCAGACGATCATCGGACACGGCATCTTTCTTGATCATCACCCCTGGCTGCATTGGCCGACGCGCGGGGACCTGGCCTTGCTGCGCGATGCGGGAGCGACGGTGGCGCACTGCCCGACGGTGTTCATGCGGCGTGGCATCACCATGAATACCTTTGGCGCCTATGCGCGCGAGGGCATCAAGCTCGGTATCGGCACCGACACTTACCCTCACAATTTTTTGGAGGAGATGCGCAGCGCTTTTACGCTTTCGCGAGCCGTTGCGGGCACGGTCGACGACGTGACCACGCTCGAGGTCTTCAACGCCGCGACGCTGGGTGGCGCCCGTGCCCTTCTGCGCGAGGATATTGGACGTCTCAAGGTCGGCGCCAAGGCGGACCTCGTCCTCGTCGATATCAAGCATCCCTCGATGATGCCCTTGCGCGAGCCGCTGCGAAGCCTGCTTTACGTTGCCGCCGACCGTGCCGTGCGTGACGTTTACGTCGATGGGGAGCACGTCGTTGCCGACCAGCGCGTCCTCAAGATCGATTATGCGGCGGCGGCCGCGGCCCTGGAAGAGGCGCAGAAGCGATCGATGCGCGAGGTGCCCAAGCTCGATTGGGCCGGACGCAGTGCCGATCAGCTGGCGCCCATGGTCCTCCCGATCGCCAAGGCCTAACCGCGCACCGGGGGGCCCGTTTGCGCGTGCGCGAGATGGCCGAGCTTCACCCATAGCCGGCAGCCGCTCGCGGCCGCCGTGGCTCGCAACCTGGCGCCCGGCGGCAAGCGCAGCCAAGACTGCGGCTCGAAGGCCTCGCCGTTCTCGGCCAACCCGCCCGCCAGAGCCAAGAGTTCAAGGCCGCCCGGCAGTGGACGGTCGATCTCGGTGTGGGGTGCCCAGCGCTCGAGCCGAACCTCTTCGCGCGCGTCCTTGAACAACGGCATGAGCTCGACGCCGGCTTCCTCAGGACTGCCCGCAAACGCCTCAGAGTGTGTGTGGATGCGCACCTCGGTGCGGTCGTCCAGCGCGAACTGCCAGAGCTTGACGAAGATCGTGCAGCCCAGCTTCGATCCCGGAGTGTGCCGCGACGTCGGTGGGTTGCGGATGTAGCTGCCGGCGGGGAAGTCGCCGTGCTCGTCGGAAAAAATGCCCTCCAGGACCAGGAACTCCTCACCTCCATCGTGGGTGTGCGGGGAGAAGTGGCTGTTGGGGGCGTAGCGCACGAGGCTGGTGGCGCGCGCCACCTCGCCGCCGAGGCGGTCGAGCATGCGCCGCTCCACGCCGGCGATCGGCGAGGGGACCCAGGGAAGCTCGGCGGCATGTACGGCAACGCGCCGGGCAAAGTCGGCATTGAGCTGCATCGGCGGCACGCCAAAAAAACGTGGGTTGTCGGCCATGCTAAAAGCGCCGGGCCGGGCCATGCAAGCCCCGGGGATGCCCGCCCCAGGGCTGGGGACGCTTGGTTGCGCCCCCAAGCGCGAGCTGCGGCTGGCGGTGCCCGGTCGCTTAAGGTTGGGTCGGCCTCGGTTGGCGCTGCAGAAACGTTTTGAGGCGGGCGAACGTCAAGGCCGGCAACTCCTCCTGGGGAACGTGGCCACAGCCCTTGAAGACCGAAAGCTCCGCTCGGCGCAGCACGCGCAGCAAGCGTCGCCCGACCGCGAGGGGTACGACGCGGTCTTCAGCGCACCAGATCAAGAGGGTGGGCTGGTGGATCGTTGGATAGGCGGCCGTCAGGGCGGGCAGGTTGGCGGGAATGATGCCTTGCGCGGTTTTTAGGAGGGCGTGGCGGCCACCCTCTTCGTAGAGGGGACGCGCATAGGCGCGGACCGTCTCCCAGGTGATCTTGTCGGGGTCGGCGTAGGCAGCAAAGAGCCCCTTATAAGCCTCAAGTTCGGGAGGTGCGGTGAAGAGGCCGACCTCGGCCAGCACGGGTGTGCGCAATAACTCAATGAAGAGGGGCACCGGTTGGCGATAGGCGATGCTATCGATCAGCACCAAGCGGTCGATGGTCCCCGGTCGCGTCATATTGCGCCGCACGGTCAGCGCAAGGGCGACGCCGCCGCCAAAAGAGTGGCCGACGACGGTCAGTGACCCGAGCCTTTTGCGCTCAATGAGGCTCGCGAGCAGACGTGCCTGATCGAGCACGCCGTAAGCGGCATCGATGGGTTTGTCGGAGCGCCCGAAACCCTTAAGATCGACGCTCAGCACATGGTGCGTGCGCGCCAAGCGCGGGGCGAGATAGCGCCAACTGTAGGTATTGGCGCCAAGGCCGTGGATGAGCAGGATGGGATCGCCGCGGCCCGCCTCCTCGACCCAAAGCCGCAGCGGCGCCGCGCCGGTCCCCACATTGACAAAACTGCCCCGCGGCGTCGGCTCGGCTGCAGCGCGCGTTGCGCCGCAACTGGGACCGAGCAAGCCGAGGCAGCCGGCGCCGAGGATGAGGGCCAAGCGAGCCGCAAGTGCTGTTGAGGTGCGAGCCATGCCAAATCGAATGTTGGGCGGGAAGCTAGGGGAAATCTTGCTCAAGAATGATTGAGGCTGCCCCGAGGTCGCACGATTTGATGACAGCTGTGGCCGTGCGGTCACCGGCGTGGACAGCGCCTCGGCGTTTCTACCCCAGGTCATAGGCGTGCACGCGATCAAGCGCTGAGAGGCCAGCGCTTAGAGCCCAGTGCTTAGAGGCCAGCCCTTAGAGGCCAGCCCTTAGAGCAATGTGTGCGCTGAGGCGAACCCGAAGCGTTGCCGGACGTTGTTAGGGGGTGGCTTTTTGCCCGACGAAAGGAAACGTTATGCGCACGTCTTTTATTGCCTTGGCTCTGACCGGACTTCTGGTGGCTGGCGGCTCCGTGCTGGCGCAGGAGAAAAAACAGCCCGCGCGGAGTGCCGCTTCGCTTGAGTGCTCCAAGCAGGCCGACGAGAAGGGTCTACACGGCAAGGCGCGCAAGAGCTTTCGAGCCAAGTGCCTGAAATCCATGAAGCAAAAGAAGGCTGCCTAACGGCCTGGAAACCCAGCCTTGGCGCCTGCGCGACCCGAGCAGGCGCCCCGATGCACGTTTCCGGGGATGGGGCGGGTTGGCCCGAAGTCGCGCGCGCGCCGCCTCAGGCCCCACCAGCCAACGCGCCAAGCCGCGCATAAACGTCCGGGTCGCACCGCTCCATGACGCGCTCCGGGGTAGCCAGGGGCACAAACCCATGCTGGGCGTAAAGGCCGTGCGCGTCGGCCGTGACGAGCAGCCATCGCCGCAGATTTTGCAGGTCGGGATGCGCCGTGACGGCCCGCATCAGGCCCTTGCCGATGCCCCGGCCGCGATAGCTGGGGTCGACGAAAACGTCGGCCACGTAGGCGAAGGTGGCCCGGTCGGTAATCACGCGGCAAAAGCCGACCGTGGCCCCAGCATTGAGGGCAGCAAAGCACAAGGAGCCGGCCACCGCGCAGTCGAACACCGCGCGCGGCATCTGACCGGCCCAGTAGCTTTTGCGAGCGATCCAATCGTGCACGCGGTCGAAATCGATGCGGGCAAGCTCGCTCGTGTAGGCGATGCTGGGGTCGCAATCTGGCGGCGTGTCAGGCCGGGCGATGGGCAGGGACATGGGCGAAGCACCTTGGCTCGGCGGCGCCAAAAAACACAAAAGCCGCGCAACTGGCGCGGCTTGCGGACGAACGCTATGTCAGCGTCATCGCTTGCGCGCGCGGAGCGGCGAGGATGAACGTCGGCGTCGCTGTCTCGAATTAAGGTGCATCATGGGCGATGTACCTAAGGGCGATCGGCGCCGAAGTCAACGCTGCTGACGGCGCCCCTGTCAGGCCTGGGGCGCGTAGAGATGGCAGGCGACATGACGGTCCGCAAGCGCAATGAGGGTGGGGTCTTGCTCGGCACAGCACGGCATCGCCTGCTGACAACGAGGATGGAAGTGGCAACCGGGCGGCGGATTGAGCGGGCTCGGCACCTCGCCGGCGAGCACAATGTCCTCGCGCCGTTCGTCCGGCCGCGAGGGCAGCGCCGCCGAAAACAGCGCTTTGGTATAGGGATGCTTCGGCGCCCGCAGCAGGGCCCGCGTCTCGCCATACTCGACGATGCGACCGAGGTACATGACAAGGATGGCGTGGCTCATATGCGCCACGGCGGCGAGATCATGGGCAATGAAGAGGTAGGAGAGGTTGAGCTGCGTCTGCAGATCGCGCAGCAGATTGAGGATCTGCGCCCGGATTGAGACGTCGAGCGCGGAGACCGGCTCGTCCAAAACGATCAGCTTGGGTGACAACGACAAGGCACGGGCAATGGCGATGCGCTGGCGCTGGCCGCCGGAGAACTCGTGCGGAAAAAGGTCGGCCGAGCGTCTGGGGAGCCCGACCAGGTCCAATAGTTCGAGCACGCGCTTGTCGACTTCGCCGCCGGTCACACGTTCGTTGGTGACAAGCGGTTCGGCAATGATCGCGCCCACGCGCATGCGCGGATTGAGCGACGCGTAAGGATCTTGAAACACCGCCTGCACGGACCGGCGATAATGGCGGCGAGCGGCAGCGTCGAGGATGGCGAGATCCTTACCCTCGAAGCGAATGCCACCCGTCGTGGGCTCTTCCAGCCCGAGCACGAGTTTGGCCGTGGTGGTCTTGCCGCAGCCGGATTCGCCAACGACACCGAGCGTCTGGCCAGCTTCGATCGTGAACGAGATGCCATCGACGGCGCGTACCACGCCCCGCTGGCCACCGATGAAGCGGCGGCGGCCGGGAAAATGCTTGCTGAGCCGTTCGGCCTCAACCACGGGCATTAGGCGGCTCCGCGTGTGAACTTGTCGCCAGCGTCGGCCGCGAGCAGCCAGCACTTCGCCTGGCGTCGATCCCCGACTGCGACCTCGGGCGGGGGCGTGCTGCGGCAGCGCTCGCGGACCTGGGAACAGCGCGGCGCAAACGCACATCCCGCCGGCATCAGGCCGAGGTCGGGCGGCTGTCCGTCGATGGCGCTCAGGCGCCGCCGGTTGTCGCTTAGGCGTGGAATGGAGTTGAGCAGCGCCTGGGTGTAGGGGTGGGCTGGGCTGTCGAAGATTTGCCGGACGGGTCCCGCCTCCACCACCTGTCCCGCGTACATGACGGCAAGCTGGTCGCACATTTTGGCGACAATGCCGAGGTTGTGGGTGATGAAGATGAGGGCCAGCCCGTGCGCCTGCTGCAGCTCGCGTAAGAGGTTCAGGTACTGGGCTTGGATGGTCAAGTCGAGGCTGGTCGTGGGCTCATCGGCGATCAGCAGCCGCGGTTCGCAGGAAATGCCGATGGCGCCGACGATGCGCTGGCGCATGCCGCCGGACATCTCGTGCGGAAATTGCAGGAGGCGCGTGGCCGGCGAGGCAATGCGCACCGCACTCAGCAAATCGAACGCCCGGCGCCAGGCGGTGCGGCGCTTGGCACGCTCGTGCACCCGAATGGGCTCGGCCACCTGGTCGCCCACCGTGAAGAGCGGATTGAGCGAGGCCATGGGATCCTGCAAGATCATGGCGATGCGCCGGCCGCGCAGCCGGCGCATCTCTGCCTCGGACTTTTGCAAGAGGTCTTCGCCCTCGAACAGCATCCGGCCGCTGGCGATTTGCGCCGACGGCGGCAACAGGCGCAGCACGCTCAGGGCTAGCGTGCTTTTGCCGGAACCCGACTCCCCGACGATGCCCAAGGTCTCGCGCGCACCAATGCTGAGGCTGACCCCGTCCACCGCCCGCACCACGCGCGTGCCGCGGGCTGAAACGTAATGCGTGGAAAGGTTCTCGATCTTCAGCAGCGGCGCGGCAGCCATGATGTCACCTCACATTCTCCGGCGAAGGCGGCTTCACAGTTGACGCAGCTGCGGGTCGAGCTTGACCCGCAGCCAGTCCCCCAAAAGGTTGGCCGATAGCACCATCAGCATGATGCACAGCCCCGGCAGCACGGTCAGCCACCAGTAGCCCACCATCATCCCCTTCTTGCCGTCCGCCAGCATGAGCCCCCAGGCCGGCTTGGGCGGCGGCACTCCGACGCCGAGGAACGACAAGGCCGCCTCCGTGACGATCACCACGCCTAGCATGAGCGTGCCGAGCACGACTGCAGAATTGAGGACGTTGGGCAGGATGTGGCGGCGCATGATGGTCCATTTCGAGCAGCCCGCCACCACGGCCAGGCGAACGAATTCGCGTTCCTTGAGGGATAGCACCTCGCCACGGATGACGCGCGCGTAGCGGGTCCAGTAAACCGCGGCCAGAATGATGACGATGTTCATTTCGCTGGGCCCGACGATGGCGGTGAGGAAGATGGCAAAGGTGAGCGCCGGCAGCGCCAACCAGGTATCGGTGATGCGCATGATCACCTGGTCGACCCAACCGCCGAGATAGCCCGAGATGATACCGAGCAGGGTACCGATGGCGCCGGCCACCACCACCGCGGTGAAGCCGACGACGACCGAAACGCGCGCGCCGAAAATCAGCCGCGAGAGGACGTCGCGGCCCAAATGATCGGTGCCGAGCAGGTGCTCGACGCTGCCACCCGCCTGCCAGGCCGGTGGACGGAAGCGGGCGGCCAGCGAGCCGATTTCAGGGTCATAGGGCGCGAGCGCACCCGCGAGGAGCGCGATCAGCCCAATGCTGGTGAGGATGAGCGTCGGCAGCAGGGGAAACGCGTCGAGGCGAAAGCTAAAGCGCGGGGCTAGGCTGACAGCCGGGGATTCAATGGCCATGGCTTCATCGCTCCAATCGGATGCGCGGATCAATCAGGGCATAAAGGATGTCGATCAACAGGTTCACCAAGACGATCATGGCGCCGCCCAACAGCACCACGGCCTGCACGACGGGGAAGTCGCGAAAGGTGATGCCCTCGTACAAGAGCCGCCCGATGCCGGGCCAGGCGAACACCGTTTCCACCACCACGGCGACGTTGATCATAATGACGAGGTTGATACCGGCCAGCGTCAGGACCGGGATCAATGCGTTTTTGAAGGCATGCTTGGCGATGACGAGCGACTCGGGCAACCCCTTGAGGCGCGCGAGCTTGATGTATTCGGAGCCCAGCACCTCGAGCATGGACGAGCGCGTTAAGCGCATATGCGCGGCGGCAAAATACCAGCCCAAGGCAAAGGCCGGCATCAGCAGATGCCACAGCGTACCCGAGCCCGACGAGGGCAGCCATCCCAGCGAAACGGAGAACACCAAAATCAGGAGCAGGCCGACCCAGAAGGAGGGGAGCGACAGGCCGAGCAGGGAAAAGAGTTTCCCGGCGCTATCCCAAAAACCACCAACCCGCACGGCGGCCAGAATGCCGCTCGGGATGCCGATCAGGAGGGAGAACACCATCGCCGCCAGCGCCAGCAGCAGTGAGTTCGGCAGGCGGGACAGATAGAGGTCGAGCACGGGCGTGCGGTAGTAGAAGGAGTTGCCGAAATCGCCCGTAACCAGGCTCGACAGGAAAGTGCCGTATTGCACCCAGATCGGCTGATCGAGGCCGAAGCGTTCGCGGATGGCGTCGACGTCCGCCTGAGGGGCACCTGGTTCCACTAGCAGCGTGGTGGGGTCGCCCGTGACGCGCACGAACAGAAAGATGGTCAGTGACAACAACAGCAAGGAGACGAACGAGTAGCCGAGCCGGCGCAGGATATAGTTGGTCATGCCGTCACCTTGCGTGTGGTCTTGCAGGGGCAAACTGCGGGCGCGCCGACGCGCGGGTCGGGAACGAAGGAAATCCAGTTTGATGTTCTGGGCCCGTGCGGCATGCCGCTGCCCTCCCCGCCCTATTTGGCCGCTACCGTGACGTCCTCGTAGGGCGCCGAATAGGCGTGACCGGCGATCAGGCCGAGACCGGATTCGCCGACCCGGGGCCCAGCGCCATTAAGAAACGCGAGCTGCCAGAGGTGGGCATAGATCGTGCGCTCGTTCACGAGCTCCTGGATCTTATTCAGGATCGCGGTGCGCTTGGCCGCGTCGCGCTCGCCCGCTTGGCTCTGGAACAAGGCATCGATGTCGGGGTAGTTGCCATAAACATAGGTACCACCCTTGACCACAAAAGCCTCGAGGCGGGTGGCGGCGTTGCCGAACGCCCCGCTCGCACCTTGGATCAGGTTCTTGTAGCTCTTCTCCCCGTAGCCCTTGAAAAATGCGGCGCGCTCCAGGGGCCGCAGCTTGGCGCGGATGCCGATGGCCTGCAGATTGTTGAGCACCGCCTCGGCAAGGTTTGCGTAGGAGGCGTCGCAATAATACTCGCCCGCATCAAAGCCGTTGGGGTGGCCCGCCTCGGCCAACAGCTTTTTGGCCTGTTTGGGATCGTAGCTCGGGGCGGGCGGCTGCCAATAGTGCTCGAACGTGTTGGGGATGATGCTGCCGGTAATCTGGGAGTGCCCCAGCGTTAGGGCCTGATTGATCCCCTTGTGGTCGATGGCGAGGCTTGCCGCGTGCCGCACGCGCTGATCGTGCCAGGGCGACTTCGGATCCCATTGATCGGCGAAGTAGAGCCAAAAGGGAGCCTGGATCACGGTTGGCTTGAGGGTGAGACCTTTGCTGCGCTCGAGCTCCTCGGCGAGCTCGCCGCGGATCGAGTAGGCAATGTCGACCTCTCCGCGCTTCAGCGCGGCTAGCCTGGTCGCTTCATCGGGGATGACGCGGAAGATAAGGTGCTCGACGCTGGGCTTTTTGCGCCAGTACTCGGCGAAGGCCTCCATGCTGAGCTCGAGGCCCGGTGTGAAAGCCACGAACTTGTAGGGTCCCGCACCAATCGGGGCTTTCTTGAAACCCTCGTCGCCGACCTTCTCCACGTAGGCCTTGGGCACGATCCAGGCGGCGGCCGTGGAACTGGTATAGAACGTCATAAAGTCGGGCCAGGGCTGCTTGAGCTTGAAGACGACGCGGTTGCGATCGGGGATCTCCACGCTCGCCACACGATCTTTCAGGATCTTGTTGGAGGCGCCGCGGTAGCGCTCATAGGAAAACTTCACGTCTTCGGGCGTGACCGGTTCGCCGTTGTGAAATTTGGCGCCCTCGCGCAGCACGAATTCGTAGGTCAGGCCGTCGTCGGATTGAGACCAGGACTTGGCGAGGCTCGGCGCAAAGGCTTGGCCCGGCATGGGCTTCACCAGGGCATCATGCAAGGCGTAAAGCACCATATAGGGGGTGATGATGCCCGACATTTCCGCAGGATCGAACCAGGTGGGGGCCAGCGAGACGTGCACGCCCCAGGTGAGCTGGCTCGTTGGGTTGGCCGCGCGCGCCGCTGCTGTGGGCGCAGCGAAAAAGAGGAGAAGGGCGAGGAGATAGACAACGTGCCGAGCGCGCAAACTCCGGCGCTCGTCGCTGGGCATAGCCGGGACTGCCCCGGCTTCTAGGTTAGCCATGGCGTTTTCCCTTCAGGACGCACGGGGAGAGCTTGAACGGTTGCCGCGCCACGGCGGCTGCCTGTTGGCGCGGTCCTCCCTGTGCGACGGAACTTTTGTTTCTTGCCGGAAGCTTTCCTGCCTCCGGAGACCGCCACTGTAGTGCATTCGCGCCACGGCGCCCAGGTCAAAGTCGTGCGAAAGTGCTCCCACCTTCGTCGTGCTTGCCTATAAGCTTGCCCCCGCGTCTTGTTTTTGGGGGCGGTCACATGCCCAATAGCCTCAGCGCCGAGCTTGCCGCGCTCAAAGCCGCGGCAGCGCAAAATAGCGGCCGTTTCCAGCTGATCGACGACCTCGCCTGGCCAAATGGCGCGCACATGGCCGTCAACCTTACGGTCGACTTCGATGCCATGCTGCTGCGCCGGCTCAACAACGAGCCGCCGATGGAGCTGGCCAAGGGCGAATTCGGGGGGCGGGTGGGTATCTGGCGGCTGCTGGAGCTGTTCGCCGCGCGCGGCGTCAAGGCCACGATCTTCACGCCCGGGCGCATTTGCGAGCTCTATCCGGCGGCGCTGCAGGCGGCGGTGCAAGGCGGCCACGAGCTCGCCGATCATATGTGGGAGCATCGCGTGCCCAGGGAACCCGAGCTCGCGCGCGACCATCTGGGCAAGACCGCAGCCGCGCTCAAGGCGGTGAGCGGGCGCCGGCCCGTCGGCTCGCGCAGCCATTATCCCTATGCCCTTCTGGCGGCGGAGGGCTACCTCTACAACTCGCACGGCGCCCGCAGCCATCGGCCCTACTACGTGCTGGATCAACGCGGGCGACCCATGCTGCTGGAGCTGCCATTTCATTTCGCCATCGACGATGCCATGTTTTTTAGTTTCGCGTGGTACCGCAGTCCCAATGCCGGGCAGCGGCTTGCCGATACCGATAAGGTCTTCGACTTGTGGTCGGCCGCCTTCCGGCAGCAGTATGGTGAGGGCGGCTACCTCAATATCTGTCTGCACCCGTTCGTTTCGGGGCGCGCCCTACGCGTTGCCATGCTCGACCGCTTGATCGCCAGCATGCAGGCGGTGCCCGGCGTTTGGTTTGCCACCTGCGAAGAGGTGGCGCGTCACTGCCTGGCGGCTCACCCGGCCAAGCCGGGTTCCGCGGCAGATGCCGAGGTCGCCTGAGGGGTTTGGGGGTGGGGCATGCCGTGGAAGCAGGGATATACGATATCGGATGAGAAAAGCCTCAACGATGGCGAGGTGCGTTGGCCCGACGGCAAACGCTGCGCGCTCCACATCGTCGTCGACCTGAGCGTCGCCCGTGGTCCGGCCGGCATTGGGCCGCGTGAGCTAGAGAGCCCGGCCGCGCTGTTTGCGGTCAATGATGGTCTCGATCTTCTCTTGCGCGCCCTGGCGCGGCATACGCTGAAGGCGAGTTTCGCGGTACCCGCGGTGATGGCCGAGTGCTATCCCGATCGCATCCGGCACATCGTCAGTCTGGGGCACGAGGTGGCCGCGCACGGCTTCAAGCACGAGGACGTCAGCCAATTGAGCCGCGCGGAGGAAGCGGCGCGCATCGCGCTCACCACGGACGTGTTGACCAAGATCGCGGGAACGCGGCCCGTGGGCTGGTTCTCGCTGCCGCGGCAGCAGGATAATTTCGCCGGCGGAGCCATCAGCGCCAATACGATGACGCTCTTGCTCGAGGCGGGCTATGCCTACATGGGCAACAGCCTTGCCGACGATCTTCCCCACTACTGGGTGACGGACTTCGCTGCGCGCCGCGCCATCCTGACGCTGCCTTACTACTATCACTTTGACGATCAGTTCTTTTGCATGTTCCCCACCGAGGGCACGGGGCTGGAAAATCCCGATGCGCTCCTTCGCAATTGGCGCGCCGAACTCGCAGCCCAGCAGCAGCGCGGGCGCTTTTTCAGTATGACGCTGCACCCGCAGCACATCGGCTGGTGCAATCGCCTGGCGGGGCTGGAAGAGTTCCTGGCCGAGCTGACTGCGCTACCCGATCTGTGGAATTGCACGGGCGCGGAATGTGCGCGCTACTGGACGAGGGCCTATCCGGCCGCCAGCAGCCTAAAGCTCGCGCCCGCCATCTGGCAGGACTATCCGGGCAGCTTGAGCTGAGGCCTCTAACATTAACGCGGCCCGAGCGCGACACCGGCCATTTCTTCCTAGAGCTTGCCGATCGGCGCTCCCATCCTCTTTGCGCAAGACCTCTTGCGCGCGCCATCTGGTAGACCTGTTGGCTGACCTTGGCGAGCGGCACACCCAGGACTTGGCGAATTGGGTCTCAAGTTCCTCATCTTGGTGGAAATATCGATCGTGCCGCCCGGTTTGAATGACCGCTCAGCATGCGGCCGACGTGGAACAGCGGCTGCAGCAGACGGGCCGTGCTGTGCTAAGGTGTCGCCCGCAGGTGACGCGATCCGCGACCACGCTGGAGGACCCCATGACGACGGCGAGCGAAGGCCAGGAACTGACGCGCGTTGGCCCCGGCACCATCATGGGCGATTTGATGCGCTGCTACTGGATGCCGGCGGCGCTGTCCTCCGAGCTCGTGCGCGACGGTGCGCCCGTTCGCCTGATGCTGCTCGGGGAAAGGCTCATTGCCTTTCGCGACAGCGCGGGCCGGGTGGGCGTCATGGACCATCGCTGTCCGCACCGTTGCGCCTCGCTGTTCCTGGGACGCAATGAGGAGGGCGGGCTACGGTGCATCTATCACGGTTGGAAATTCGACGTCGCCGGCAATTGCGTTGATATGCCGAGCCTGCCACCGCCGGGCTTCAAGCAAAAAGTCAAGGCGAAAGCCTACAAGGTCATCGAGCGCGCCGGCGTGGTCTGGGTCTACATGGGCAGCAAGGCCGAAGCGCCACCGCTGCCAAGCTTTGAAATTCTCGACATGCCGGAGGCCGAGATCAACGTCAGCTTCATCCAGCGTGATTGCAACTATCTGCAGGCGCTCGAGGGCGAGATCGATACCTCCCATTTCGGCTTCCTGCACGCGGGCCACGTCGACCCCGACGAACTGGCCGAAAACGAACCGCTCCGCCACACGGTCACCAATCGGGCGCCGCTCTACCACCTGGCCGAGACCGCCTGGGGTACGCAGTACGCCGGCTACCGTGAGGCCGAGCCCGGCCGTACCTACTGGCGCTTCGGCAATTTCCTATTTCCGTTTTGGACGCAGGCGCCCAACGGCGAGTTCGGCAGCCACATGCATGCGCGGGCGTGGGTGCCGCTCGACGATGAGCATACGATGTTCTGCTTCCTGTGGTGGAAGGGGGCACGATCGGCCATGTCGCTGCCGCAGCCGGCGTTCAAGGATGGGCGCCCCATCGGCGGCACCGGGCGCGGCAATAAGCTCCTGCCCAACACCACGGAGTGGTTGGGGCGCTGGCGCATGGCGGCCAATGCCAGCAACGACTGGGGCTTCGACCGCGCCGCCCAGCAAAGCAACGCGATCTACAGCGGTATCGAGGGCATCCACCTGCAGGATCAGGCGATCACCGAAAGCATGGGTCCCATCGTCGATCATACCCACGAGCACCTGGCTCCGTCGGACCAGATGATCACGAGGACGCGCCGGCGCCTGCTGATGGCGGCCCGTGCCTTGCGCGATAAAGGTGTCTCCCCGCCCGGCGCCGAAGAGCCCGAGGTTTATCGCGGCGCCCGCAGTGGCTACTTCATCAGCGACGATCAGACCGCATGGCAGGACGTGTATGCCCAAGAGCTGGCCGCCGCCGTGCGCCCGCCACCGCACCCCCTGCGCGCCGCCGAGTAATGCGCCGTGGCATGACCTGCCCGAGGGGACGGCGCGGCGTCCGTGCTGGGGAGGGGCCACGCCCGATCGGGTCCGCTTGGCCCGAAAGCCCCACGTAGCAGGGCTGCCTGGCGGCGCAGGGCGGCGAGATAAAGACCACAAGTTGCGGATTGACCGGACCCTGTGCTCTTGTTGGCCTTGAGAACCAACCAAGCGGCACGTCAGGGAGGAGCGGCATGCAGGGTCGGATTGGGATCGCGCTGGCGGTGGGTTTGTGGCTGGCCTCAACGCTGGCGGCCGGGGCGCAGGAGGTGACACTCAAGGGCATCACCTCATTTGCCGAAAAGACGTTCTACTCCCGGGGCTTTGAACGCTTCATCGACAAGGTCAACGCCGATGGTAAGGGCCTGGTACAGATCACCTACATCGGCGGCCCCAAAGCCATGCCGCCGTTCGAGGTGGGCAATGCCCTGAAGGGCGGCGTCGTCGACATCGCCAACGTTACGGGGGCCTTCTACACCAATGTGATGCCTGAGGCCGATGCCTGGAAGCTCACGCAAAAACCGATGGCCGAGCTGCGCAAGGACGGCGGCTATGCCTATATGGCGAGCCTCTACGAGCAGAAGATGAATGCCATTCTGCTCGCCCGCCACATCGACAACAACCCATTCCATCTCTATTTGACCAAGCCGATATCTGGGCCCGATCTCACCGGTCTCAAGCTGCGTATCACCCCGGTTTATCGCGATTTCTTTCAGGCCCTCGGCGCGACCGTGGTTCAGACCGCTCCCGGCGAGGTCTATACCGCGCTGGAACGCGGCGTGGTCGACGGCTATGGCTGGCCGATCACCGGGATTTTCGATCTCGGTTGGCACGAAAAGACCAAGTATCGGGTCGATCCCGGGTTCTACAGCGCCGAGGTCAGCATCCTTATCAACAAGAACGCCTGGGCCAAGTTGAACGACCGGCAAAAACAAGTCATCTCCGATGCCGCCGCCTGGCTCGAGGCGCAGGCCGCCGAGGTCAGCAAGGAGAACGAAGCCGACATCGCCAAGCAGAAGGCGGCGGGCATTCAGGTCATTACGCTGGGCGAGGACTTTCGCAGCAAGGCCTACGAAGCGGGCTGGGCCGGCGTGATCCGTCAGAGCCCGGAGCATGGGCCGAAGCTGAAGGCACTCTTTGCCAAGTAGTTGAGCGCGAAAAAGGCGAGGGACGAGAATGGCTGTGCTCTCGCGCTGTTATGGTGCCTTGCTCGATGGCCTGATGGCCGTGGCGGCGCTGCTCGTGCTGGGCATGACGTTGATGATCGGCGGCGACGTCCTGTCCCGCAACATCGGCGCCGGCGGGATACCCTGGAGCAACGAGGTGTCCGAGTACATTCTCTACCTCGTTACCCTGCTGTCGGCCCCCTGGCTGCTGCGCCGCGGACAGCACATCCGTGTCGATATTCTGTTGCGGGTCCTGCCGCGGCGCCTGGCCTACGCGCTGGAATGGGTGGCCGACGTTTTGGGGTTGGCGTGTGCGCTCTACTTTGTCGCTTATGGCTGGCAGGTGGCCGCGGCCAGCTACGCAGCAGGCGCCATCACCCTGAAAACCCTCATCCTGCCGGAGTGGTGGATGCTGGCGAGCTTACCCGTTGCCTTCCTGCTGGTCGCCGTCGAGTTCGTGTTCCGTATGCACCGGCTGGTGCACGCCGAGGTTGGCCCCCGGGCGGATGCGGTATCGGCTGCCTAGCTCGAGACAATGGCTTGGGTGCAAAGGGGGTAATGCGTGTCCTGGCAGATGGCCGCACTGCTGCTGCTCGGCGGCTCCACCGTGCTGCTCTTCCTCGGCGTACCGGTCGCGCTCTCCTTCGTTGCCATCAACATCGTCGGCGCCACGGTGTTCCTGGGCGGCGAGCCGGGCTTGCTGCAGGTCGTGCGCAACAGCGTCGTCTCGGTCATGAACTTCTCGCTGACCCCGATTCCGCTTTTTATTCTGATGGGAGAACTCCTGTTCCATACGGGACTGGCGCTCAAGGTGATCGAGGGCGTGGAGCGGCTGATCCGGCAGGTGCCGGGGCGGCTCGCCGTCATTGCGGTGGTCGCCGGCACCGTCTTTTCCGCCATCTCGGGCTCGACCATCGCCACCACCGCCATGCTGGGCTCTTTGATGCTGCCGGTCATGCTGGCGCGCGGCTATCACCCCGCCTTCGCCACCGGGCCGATTATGGCCATCGGCGCGGTCGATATGTTGATCCCGCCTTCCGCGCTGACCGTGCTGCTCGGTAGCTTGTCGGGGATCTCCATCTCCAAGCTGTTGATCGGCGGCGTCGTGCCGGGGCTGATCCTGAGCCTGGCATTCATCGCCTACATCATCGCCGCCGCGCTGCGCGCGCCAAACCTTGCTCCGTCGGCCCCGGCTGGGGGGCCCGCGCCCGGGGGAAGTTGGCGCCTGCTCGTTGCCTACGTGGTGCCTCTGGTGTCGATTTTTGTGGTCGTGATCGGCGCCATGTCGGGGGGCTGGGCCACCCCGACCGAATCCGCCGCACTCGGCGCCATCGCCACCCTCTTGCTCGCGCTCGCCTATCGCGCCCTGACGCTTGCGGCTTTGCAGGCGGCGCTGCGGGGCACCGTGGCCATTACCGGCATGATCCTTTTCATTATCTTGGGCGCCACGACCTTTTCGCAGATCCTGAGCTTTTCCGGGGCCACCGAAGGATTGGTCTCGACCATTCTCGGCCAGGGCCTCTCCGCCTTTGCCGTGGTCGTCGGCATGATGCTGCTCTTGATCTTTCTCGGCATCTTTGTCGATCAGGTCAGCATGATGCTTATCACCCTGCCGGTTTTCATGCCGATCGTTGCCAGGCTTGGCATCGACCCGATTTGGTTTGGCGTTCTCTTTCTCATTTGCATGCAGCTTGGCCTGCTGCTACCGCCGCATGGGCTATTGCTCATGACCATGCGCGGTGTTGCGCCACCCGAGGTGACCATGGGCCACATCTTTCAGGCCGTCGTGCCCTACGTGGTGATGAGCCTGCTCCTCCTCGCCCTGCTGTTGCTGCTGCCGGCCGTCGCCACTTGGCTGCCGAGCCGATTGATCGGATAAAGGAGAATGCCGACTTCGACCACCGTTGCCGACAGGCTTGCTGCGGATTTGGCAGCCTGGGGCGCGCGTCGCTGCTTCGCCCTGCTCGGAACGGCCAATTTCAAGGTCTCGCATGCGCTGGCCGCCGCGGATGTCGAGCTCATTTCCGCGCGCCACGAGATGAGTGCCGCGAGCATGGCCGACGCCTACGCCAAGGCCACTGGCGAGCTGACGCTGGTGAGCGTGCATTGCGGACCGGGGCTGAGCAACGCCCTGACGGGCATCGGCGAAGCCGCCAAGAGCCGCACGCCCTTGCTGGTCTTGGCCGGCGACGTACCGGGTGGCGCGGTCAGCTCGAACTTCTATATCGAACAGGCCGAGATGGTGCGATCGGTTGGCGCTGTCTCGGAGCGCATTTATACGCCCACCACGGCGCGGCAGGATACGCTGAGAGCCGTTGTGCGCGCACTCCGCGAGCGCCACACCGTGGTCCTCAGTTTGCCGACCGACGTGCAGGACGCCGCCTGGTCCGGCCCAGCGGCACCCCTGCGCTTGCCTCCCGCTCCCGCCGCGGCGCATCCGGACCCGGACGCGGTCGGCGCCTTGGCCGATGCGCTCGAGGCCGCACGGCGCCCGCTCGTTCTGGCCGGTCGTGGCGCGGTCGTCGCCGGCGCCGAGCCGGCCTTGGCCGCGCTGGCCGCCCTGAGCGGGGCGCTGCTCGCCACCTCGGTGTGCGGTCACGGCCTGTTCGCTGACGATCGGTGGTGCCTGGGGATCAGTGGCGGCTTTGCCTCGCCGGCGGCGGATGCGCTGATCTTTGAAAGCGATCTCATTATGGGTTTTGGCGTGAGCTTGACGCCCTGGACCACCAAGCGCGGCAAACTGATTGCCGCCGGGGCGGTCGTGGCCCAGATCGACGTCGAGCCGGCACAATTTGGCCGGCATACGCCGGTCGACCACGCCGTGCTCGGCGACGCGCGCGTCACCGCCGCGGCATTGCTGGCGGAGCTCAAACGGCGCAAGGCCTTCCCGCGCGCAGGCCGGCGTGATGCCGCCACGCGCCAGCGCCTCGACGATGGCTCCAATCACAACGCGCCTTACCAGGATGTTTCGACGCGTGAGTGGATCGACCCGCGCACGTTGAGCAAGGCGGTTGATGCGATTTTGCCGAGCGAGCGCGTGGTGGCCTCCGATTCCGGCCATTTCTGCGGCTGGGTGCCGCGCTTCCTGCGCGTGCCCAATGCGAGGTCCTCCTGCCTCAGCCACTCTTTCCAGTCGGTTGGCCTCGGGCTCGCCTCCGTGATGGGATTGGCCCTGGCGAACCCCGGGACGTTGGCCGTGCTGGGCGCCGGCGACGGCGGTTTTTTGATGTCGATGTCGGACCTCGAAACGGCGGTGCGTCTCAACTTGAGGCTATGCATTCTCATTTATAACGATAGCTCCTATGCCGCCGAGGTGCACCTTTACCGGCGGCGCGGCTACGACGTTGACATCGTGCGCTTTCCCGAGACCGATTTCGCGGCGATTGCGCGAGGTTTCGGCTGCCGTGCCGCAACGGTGCGCACGCTCGCCGACCTCGAGCCCGTACGCGCCTGGGTAGGCGAGGGTTGCCCGGGCGTTTTCCTCATCGACGCCAAGATCAATCGCGATCTCGAGGCCGATTGGCACGCCGAGCATTTTCCCTAACAGCAGCCCGAGACGCGCGCCATCGACGCGAGCCGGCGCGCAAGGCTCCCGTGCCCCGGGGCCGATGCGGCCCGCGCAAGGGCTTTGACGTGGGCAGGGAACGAGCTGGTCGCCCGGCTCACACCGGACGTGTGGCTCTTTGGTGTGCGCGGTGACGTTGCTCGCGCGCGCTTCAGGCTCGATGCCTGGCGCGCCTGATGAATTCGGCGCGGCAATGCGGAACGATCCGCGGCAAATCCGGGTTTGGTCTCATGTTCGCGGGCCAAGGCCTAGGATCAGAATTGATGCGCAAGATTGATGGCAAAGTTGGCAGGTCGATGGGGCTGGCGCTGTTGGCAAGCGTAGCCTCGAGCAGCCCGTGCCTGGCCCAGGGTTTTCCGTCTTGGGCGGATGAACTCTTCGGCACGGGGCGGGGACGCCTCGAACCGCGGCGGGAGTTCGAGATGCCGCAGCGCGGGGAACCGCGCCGCGATCTTGAGCGAGGTGCGCGCAGTCCGGCGGGCGGCGACGTGCGCGACGGCGGGCCACGGCCTGAGATTGCTCCGGTGGCCCCGGCAACGGTGGCCTTCGGCCACGATTTCCCCGCCCAATCGATCGTGATCGATACGGGCGCGCGCGCGCTCTACTTCGTGTTGCCGGACAAGCGGGCCTATCGCTATCCGATCTCGGTCGGGCGCGAGGGTTTCAACTGGAACGGCACGGAAAGCATCAGCCGCAAGCAGGCGTGGCCCGATTGGTATCCCCCCGCGGAAATGCGCGAACGCGATGCAAGCTTGCCTGAAAAGATGACTGGAGGCTTGAAAAACCCACTGGGCGCCATGGCCTTGTACCTCGGCAATACGCTCTATCGCATTCACGGCACCAACGACGTCAAGTCCATCGGCCAGGCGCAGTCCTCCGGCTGCTTCCGCATGCTCAATTCGGCGGTTTTGCACCTGGCCTCGATCGCAGAGGTTGGCACGCCCGTGGCGGTGGTGAACCACTTGCCGGCGCGCCAGGAGGTTAGCCGCGCCACGCCGCCAAGCCCGGCCCCGAGCGGCCAAGCTCAGCCCTCCTCGTCCCTCGCCGCGCCGGCCGCGCCGTTGCCGGATTATTCAAGCTTGCGCGACTACGCGCTGGAAAGGCGCTGAGCCCGCCCGCCTCGCCCGTGCTCGGGGCAGCACTGCTTGTCGCCGGCTGTCGCGCGTCGAGCGACCATCGCACCTCTGGCAAGCGCTCCTTCTGGGCATGATTGGCTGGGCATGATTGCTGGGCTTGATTGACGGTCTCGCTCAAGGCCCGCGTTCGCTCTCCCAAGCGTGAGGGGCTGCGGGGAACGCAAGGGCGCTCCTTCCAGTTCACCCTGCGAGCGTCCGGATTTGTCCCCCTGCAGGAGCTTTCGCAATGGCCGATGGCACGGTCGACCGCCGCGGTTTTCTTTCCGCCACAGCCGTAGCCGCTGCCAGTGGGCTGGTACCCCGCACGGCAACGGCACAAACCTCCAAAGATCCTGAACTGCCAACAGCGGGCAAACTTCCTGTTGCCCTCAGCGTCAACGGCCGCGAGCACCAAGTGGTGGTCGATCCGCGTCGCACGCTACTCGATCTGTTGCGTGATGATCTCGGCCTCACGGGCGCGAAAAAGGGCTGCGATCACGGGCAATGCGGGGCGTGCACGGTGCTCGTCGGCGGCAAGCGCGTGCTGGCGTGTCTGACGCTCGCCGCGGGGGTGCGCGAAGCGGTCACGACCATCGAGGGCTTGGCCTCGGTGGATGGCACCCTACACCCGATGCAGGAGGCCTTCATTCAGGAAGACGCCTTTCAATGCGGCTACTGCACGCCCGGGCAGATCCTGTCGGCCATTGCCTGTGTGCGCGAAAAGCACGCCAACAGCGAGCAGGAGATACGCGAGTACATGAGCGGAAATATTTGCCGGTGCGCCGCCTATCCCAACATCGTCAAGGCGATCGCGCGGGCCAAGTTCCGCACGGAGGCATAACACCCATGCGCCCCTTCGCCTACCTCAGCGCCGAGACGCCAAAGAGCGCGATTGCGGCGAGCACGGCCGACACCCAGTTCCTCGCCGGCGGCACGACGCTCATCGATCTGATGAAGCTCGAGGTCATGCAGCCAGAGCGCCTGATCGACATCAACCCCTTGCACGCGCGCTATGGGCGCATCGAAAGGACGGCCGAAGGCCTGCGCTTGGGCGCACTCGTGCGCATGGCTGAGGCCGCGGACGATCCCGTCCTGCGCGGCGAGTACCCCGTGCTGGCGCAAGCGCTCAACTTCGCCGCCAGTCCACAGCTGCGCAACATGGCGACCTTGGGCGGAAATGTGCTGCAACGCACGCGCTGCAACTACTTTCGCGATCCGAGCTATCGGGCCTGCAACAAGCGTGAGCCAGGCTCGGGCTGCGCGGCGATCGCCGGGCTCAACCGCAAGCACGCCGTACTCGGCGTCAGCGAGCGCTGCATTGCCACCTATGCGGGCGATTTCGCCCAGGCGCTGATTGCGCTCGACGCCAGCGTCGACGTAACCGGCCCCAAGGGCGAGCGCCGCCTCCGTTTCGATCAGCTGCACCGCCTGCCCGCGGAGAGCCCGCACCTGGAAACGACATTGGCCCAGGGCGAATTGATCACGGCCTTCTCGGTGCCGGGCGGGCCGTGGACGCGCCGCTCGCTTTACCTCAAAATTCGCGACCGGGAATCCTTCGCCTTCGCGCTGGCTTCCGCCGCGGTGGCGCTTGATGTTGAGAACGGCGAGGTTAATGACGCGCGCATCGGCTTGGGCGGGGTTGCCACCGTGCCCTGGCGTGCACGGGAGGCCGAACAGATCCTGAAGGGCAAGGTCTTGACGCAGGCCACCGCGCAAGCGGCGGCCGAGGCCGCCTTCGCGCGCGCGCAAAGCCGCGCGCACAACGCCTACAAGCCCGAGCTCGGGCGCCGCACGCTGGTGCGCGCGCTGATGACGGCCGCAGCCTTGGAGATCTAAGCATGGCGAGTATTGTGCCTGCCGCGATTGGCACGCCAACCTTGCGCATCGACGGCCGGGCCAAGGTCACCGGCGCCGCCCGTTACGGCTCCGATGAGGCGGTGGCGAACGCAGCGCATGCCTATCTCGTCACCAGTGCCATCGCCCGCGGTCGCGTGGTTGGCTTCGAGCTCGAGGCGGCGCGCCGCGTTCCCGGGCTAATCGATATTCTGACGCACGAAACGGTGCGTGGGCAGGTGAAAACACCGTCCGCGCCAGGCGGCAAGGGCAAGACCACAACCACCCTCGAAAGCGATCAAGTTTGGCATGCCGGCCAGATCGTCGCCGTTGTGGTGGCAGAAACGTATGAGGCCGCGCGCGAGGCCGCCCATAAGGTGACGGTCAGGTATGCCGAGCAGGCGCCCGCCGCCACCTTCGACAGTCCCGGTGTCAGCAGCGAGCCAGCGGCAACTGCCAACAAGCAACACCAAGACCCTGAAGTCGGTAACGCGGAGCAAGCCTTTGCGGCGGCCGACGCGAAAATCGAGGCGGAGTACGAAACGCCGACCCAACACCACAATCCGATGGAGCTTTTCACCACGACGTGCCTGTGGTCGGGCGACCGGCTCACCATCTACGAGCCCAGCCAGTTCGTGCATGCGGTGCGGGCCGAGGTTGCCAAGCAGTTGGGTCTCGAGCTTGAGAACGTGCGCGTCATTTCGCGCTTTGTTGGCGGCGGCTTTGGCTCGCGTGGAGGGATCACCTCGCGTACCGCCTGGATCGCCCTGGCGGCGCGCCGCATCAATCGCCCCGTGAAACTCGTCGCCACGCGGGCGCAAGGCTTCACCATCGCCACGTACCGCGCCGAAACGCGCCACCGCGTGCGCCTCGGCGCGACGCGCGACGGGCGGCTGCAAAGCCTCAGTCATGAAGGCTGGGAGGTCACCTCGCGGCCTTCCACCTACAACGTGGCGGGCACCGGAACCACCGCGCGGCTCTACAACTGCAGCAATGTGTGGACCCGGGTCAACATCGTGCACGCAGACCGCAACACGCCAGGGTTCATGCGCGCGCCACCGGAAACGCCCTACCTGTTCGCGCTCGAGAGCGCGATGGATGAGCTGGCCGTTGCCCTTGCCATCGACCCCGTCGAACTGCGCCGCATCAATGATACGGCGGTCGAGCCGATCAAGGGCTTGCCCTACACCAGCCGCAACCTCATCGCCTGCTTTGATGAGGCCGCTGCCGCGTTCGGATGGAAGGATCGCTCGCCGGCGCCCTCCTCCATGCGCGATGGCGATTGGCTCATCGGCTGGGGCTGCGCCGCAGCCACTTACCACGCCAGCATCAGCGCGGCCGC
>Ga0081455_10000303_pt1 | contig 65087 bp, 68 predicted proteins | sample TabmetS3T2R1_FD_70207 | JGI IMG/M metagenome (GOLD analysis project Ga0081455, IMG submission 70207) | Tabebuia heterophylla rhizosphere microbial communities from the University of Puerto Rico - S3T2R1 | ecosystem: Host-associated > Plants > Roots > Rhizosphere ...
CGAATTGGCCTTCGGCTAGCAAACGCTGGAGGTTGGTTAGGAACCTCAGCTGTTCTTCGGCTGTTGGCGGACTCATGTTCTTATTTTCTAAAATAACGTGAGTTCGGGATAAGTGAATCCCATTGACACAAAAGCGAAACCCCCTCATGTTGGTTGGTTCAGCCACGAATCAACGGCACCACAAGGGGGTTCCTATGAACGAGCTGCAGCGCATTGCTATGTTCTGCGATATCGATGATTTCTGCAAGGCGTTTGTCCCCGTCTACCACCGGCATCTGCTTCACACCGGTCAGCGTCACCGGGTGCGCCAAACCAGAGATCACCATCAGCGAGATCATGACGATCCTCGTGTCCTTTCACTGGAGCCACTACCGGACCTTCAAACATGACTACCTCGACTATGTTGTGCCTCATCTGCACCCATATTTCCCCACGTGTGTCAGCTACCATCGCTTCGTCGAGCTGATGCCGCGTGCGCTGGTGCCCTTGTACTGTTATCTGCACACGCGGAAAGGCCGCTGCACCGGCATTGCCTTCATTGACTCCCCCCCTTGGCAGTCTGTCATAACCGTCGGATTCTCTCTCACAGGGTTTTTGCGGGCTGGGCGACCCGAGGCAAGACGTCGATGGGCTGGTTCTATGGCTTCAAACTGCATCTCATTGTGAATGATGAGGGAGAGCTGCTGGCCTTTCCGCTGACTCCAGGCCATATCGGTGACCGGCAGCCGGTGCCGGCTCTCACCGCCGCCCTCTTTGGGCAGCTCTTTGGAGACCGGGGCTATATCTCGCAGGCCCTGCATGACGTCCTCTTCGACCACGGGCTCGAACTCCTGACGAAAGTGCGGAAGAACAGGAAAAATCGTCTGATGCGTCTCTGTGACAAGCTCATGCTGCGCAAGCGCTCGCTGATTGAGACCGTTGACGATCAGTTAAAAAATATCCCTACAACGTCACTTGGGTGTATTGCCAAATTTTGCCTATGCAAAATCGCGGGTTTACGGTCGTCGTCGATCAGTGTAAGTGGTTTTTTAGACGCCCCTAATTCTTTGTGTTTAAAGACATGTTCGTATAAGTGTCGCTGTAGGGGCAAGGGCTAGAATAGCAATCCCTGAGAAGCTGCTGCTGCCACTCCGCCCTACGGTCTCCAAGTTAAACGCCCAGTTTTCCCGAAGAGATATCCCCATTTCTTCGGGTTTTTTCTGGACGTTATGCTACCGAGAAAACCCCTCACCACCTCTTTGCTGGAATACTCGACTGTCATGGCTCTGGGGGGGCACTCAGCGCAGCACAATGGTGGCCTGGGGAAACGCAAATGTCGTCCGCAAGTGCTCTAGGACATTGACGCCCAATAAGCCATCCACACGCAGTTCCGCAGGCAGCGGCAGCACGAGAGCTTCGCTATCGGTGAGACGCTGGGCACCTATCTGTACGCTGGCGAGGCGCACGACCGGGGCCGATACGACGCGATGCACCGACGCAATGCGTTCCTGACGCATCGGGGTCTGCACGTCCAGATCGAGTTCTCACGCGACGTCTGGCGTGATCAGGGTGCGGGCCGCCCCGGTATCGGCTAACAACCAATAGCGATAAGCATCGTGGAGGAGACAGGGGACGAGTAACACCCCCCCCGTACCCCCGCCGGCCTCGGATGCGATCGTCACGGCGTCTCATAGCACCACGGTGAGGTCGGGAGGAATCGGCTCACCCGTATAAAAGAGGAAGGTGGTGACCGATCGGTCGTGATGACAGCGGCGCACCGGTTCTCGTAAATCCCCCCGGACCACACTGGCGGCGCGCACCAGCCCTGCGGTGGGACGCCCGTGGGGGTCCCAGGCCGTCTCTTCCACCAGCACCCACTGGTTGGGATAGCGGCGCACGATCTCCGCGATCGGTAAGGCCTCTGGTGGTGTGTCCATCGTCTGCTCTCCATCGAGGCAAGGGGAACAGGAGTCTGGGCTTTCCTTCTCTTCCCTGGAGCATAAGGCAACCGTGGCGAGCTGGCAAGGACGATGGTCCTGAGAGGACGCGCACAGCCTGCGCTCTGCTCCCTACCCTGGATACACCGGTGGACGGACAACGAGGCTCAGGCAGGACCGAAAAAGAAGGTCTCCGTACGGGGATCTACCGCAAAGCGGACGCGTTCCAAACAGCCATAGAATCCCAAGATACTGGGCAGCTCTCCCCAACTCTCTTCCTCTTGCGGCTCGGGGACAAAGGCCGTCGCCTGCACGGTCAAGTCGTCACCGGCCTGCGCCCGCAGGGTCAGCGTGAGCCGATAGAGGCGACCCTGCACCAGGACGCCGCGGAAGAGGAGGGTCCGTGGCCCACTGATCGCCTCGGTGGGCTCCAGGTGGAGCTGGGTCGCAAGACCAGGGTGACACACGAGGTAGAGGCCCCCCGTGTCGACCATCGCGTGCGTCACGATCCCGTCAATGACGACCTCGAGGACGAGGCGCGGCGTGGTTTCCTGGGCCGTAGCGGGGCGATAGTAATACGCGGTCGCCCCGGTGGCAAAGGGCTGGCCGTCAGGCAAGGTCAGAGTCATGCGGGGATTTTCGTCAGCAGAATGCCCCGTCCGCGGACCTCCCCGACGTGCGCGACGACGTCCTCCAAGGAGGGGGAAGCATGGAGTAACTGCCCCGCCCGCAGCGCAATCCAGTGGCCCCGATAGGCCTCCCAGTGCGCGGTGAGCCAGGCGTGATTGGCCGTGACCGCGGCCCGCGAGGCCGGCGTCGCCGGCACGACCGTAGCCGTGGGCGGGGCGAGCACCTGGGCGTACGTGCGTAATTCAGTGTGCTGGGGGTAGTGCTCCGCGCCTGCGAGCGCTAGCGTGCGCGCCCGTACCGGGTCGCCCGTGTCGAGCGCCTGGGCAATGGCCTGGACATATTCATCCGGGGTCTGGGGGGGCGTGTCTTTGGTGCTCCCATTGGGCTGCTGCACCGCCTCCTGACGCGACACCGACGCCTTGAGCAGACGGACCGCCTCCGCCATGAGCTCCTCTTCGGACTGATAGGTGCCGCGCGCCAGGGCTTGTTGCACAAAGTGCGCCAGCTCTGCTGGGAGTGCGGTGCGATCCATACTGCCTCCGCGTGGTGAATGTCTCCTCTAGTATAGCACACCAGCATCTGTGCAGGGCAACGGCGCTTCCAGGTCGCGGATGATGGTGGTGCAGGGCACCCCCAGTACATAGCATTCGCCCCGCTCCTGCAACACCTGACGAAACCGGCTGTGGCATCCCAACGCATCGTCACCCGTCACCCGGCCGTGCGGCACCTGCTTACGCCACAGGTCGAGCATCTCCAGGCACTGCTCGTGACGCGTGTGATACGCCACGGCCTCAGGCACGTGGCATGCCTGGCGTCGGTGCTCGCCCCATGCCCACTCCTCAGGCAGGGACAAGCGGAAGTCGAGCAAGGCATGATCGTGGCGAGACACATACCCCATGAAGACCCCCACCTGGTAGTTATCGACCTTGCCTCGGTGGCTGCACCACTGGCACTTCACCCCCACCGAATGCGTCCCCCGCTTCGGGAAGCTGCTGGGATCAACGGCGATCACGCCATCGGGTTCCCTTAACTCGATCAGCCTCCCCGGCTTGAGACAGGAGCCGAGCGCATCCAAGCGGCAGGGCTCGCCCGCCCCCGTCGCTACCGTGCTCGTGGCTGTGCGGCACGCATAGGACCAGCCTGCCTGCTGCAGGGTTTGCTGGAGCCTTGGGCCATCGCATGCCCCAGCGCCCAGCAACACCACCTGCGCCCCCACTGGGAGCAGCCCGCTGATGAGGTCGACCAAGGCGCTATGGAGCTCTGCGGGACAATGCCCCTGCGGGGCTTGGCGCACCCGCCAGGCCAGCGGCAGGGCTCGCCCTTTCTAGACGACAGGGATCAGCAGCGCGGGACACCCGCGGCCCACACCGCGGCCATCCATGACGAGCCCCAGCGTCTGCAAGGCGAGAGGACGCAGCAAGACGTCCGCAGAAGGCAGAAAGGAGACCTCCTCCAGCATACGGGCGTTGTCGCACCACCGCGCAAAGCGTTTGACGCGACGGTCAGGGTTGGTGCCATTGGGCACTTGCGCGGCGATGGGCGGCAACTGGGTGCTCTTGCTGCCCACGATGCCGCTGATGAGCGCCGCGAGGGTCATCAAGTGCCGGGCGACTGTGCCGAATGGCTGGCCAGGATAACATTGTGTTAAGGTATCCCGTATGGCACGATACCTGCGGAGGTTGTCACGCATCGTCTGCTCCTTCTGGATTGGTTGCGCTCTCCAGAGAGAGTATACGATGGGTCAACCTCTTAAGTGTCTATGGCAAAATGACTTGCAAAAGTGTCCAGTAGAGAAATGGCAAGCTATAAGGTATCGTAGTCGTCATTCGGCAGCCAGCCTGACGCTGACGACCGCAAAGGACATCCTCATGCCAACTATTCAGATCGAACTCCCAGATGAAGTGCTCTTATCCTTGAAGGAAACTCCAGAAGGTCTTTCAAAAATGATTCGCATGGCTGCGGCAGCCAAGCTCTATGAGTTGGGGAAACTGTCATCAGGTCGTGCAGCTGACCTGGCCGGCCTCCCTCGGGTCAGTTTCCTGCAAGCGTTGGGGCAGTACGGCGTGCCCATTTTTACTTTAACCGAGGAAGAACTCGCGCAGGATCTGCGCAATGCCTGAACTGGTCATCTGCAATACCTCGCCGTTATTTTACCTGCACCGGTTACGGCACCTGGAGATCTTGCAACAACTCTATCACCAGCTCGTTGTGCCTGAGGCGGTGCGCGATGAGTTACATGTCGGACGGGCGCAGGGTGAGGATGCCCCGGAGCTGGAAGCGTATACGTGGATAACCATGCGTACGGTACGGGTGCCAGAGGTTATCCAACTGATCACGGATTTGGGGCCAGGAGAAGCCCAGGTGTTGGCGCTCGCGCTTGAGGAACCAGGGAGTCTAGTAGAGCAGTATGAAAGCGCCCTGCGTGCCAAAGGTATCGCTTGTGTAAGAATTCAGCAGCAGGTGAGCGACGATCCCGGGAAACCAGGCTTACGCACTGCCACGATGCACCGGGTCAAAGGTTTGGAATTCGATGCCATGATTATTGCAGGGGTCAACTATGGTATGATGCCGTTGACAGCTGCCGCTGCTGATGTCGATAGCGACTATGCCAACATGGAGTTCGAGCTCAAGGAGCGCAGTCTGTTATACGTGGCAACGACGCGGGCTAAGACCCATGTTTTGCTCACGTGCCACGGCATGCCAAGCACGTTTCTGGTATGAGAACACAGGTGAGAAAACCCGGGCGTTTATGCGTAGTAGTGTCGTGAGGAGACCAGAGCAAGGAGGCGGGAGAACACAACTGCGGAAGCAGCGAGGATGTCGTGTGGGGGAGACGAGTCATGGATGATACTGGGCAGTCTTGTGCGGAATGTCTTTCACCGGTGGATATCACGATCAATGCGCACAATGGTGCGAGTCTGTGTCCACAGTGTGCGGAGCAGTTTTATTGCCCCTGCGCTGGCTGTGGTGGACTGATTCCCCAGGATGAGGCCGTGCTACGTGATGGCGCGCTCTACTGCGGGCAATGTCTGGCGGCGCCGGTCTTCGAGGAAGGTGCTGCTGCCTTGAGTAATGAAGCACTGGCGGCACTGATGGCCGAATTCATCCAACTGCACGCCGAGGTGAAGCAACTCACTGACCGACTGGACGCAGTCAAGGAGCAGCTCAAGCGGCATGCGGCATCTCAGCCGCGTATTGCCAACGCCGTGATGCTGCGTACTGGCGAGCATGCCGTCAAATGTGGCTATAGTGTGCGGGTGAGCTACAATGCCGACAAGCTCGCCGCCGTCGAGTCGCTCCTGGGCACCGAACACTTTGCGGCGCTCTTTACACGCAAAATCACCTTCAGCGCGGTCAAAGAGCCGCTGGACGCCTTCCTGGCGAGCGAGGCCGCCGACACGGCTGCGGCCCGTGCCGCTATTCTGGCTGCAGCGGAGCGCACCGAGATCACCACAGTGACGCCCGTCACGACCAAAAGGAAGACGGGAACGTCTGGCACATCACCTGTCCCTCCAGCCACCAGGCCACAGCCATGACGCCTCCCACGCCTCCGAGCACGCCCGAACGCCCCCTATCGGCGACGCGCCTGGCCCAATATGCTACCGTGCGCGGGCGGTGCGAACGCTACCTGCGCCTGGCGCTGTTCCCCTCCGAAGGCGCGGCCCTGATGCACCGCTACGGCGTCACGCCAGAGGCACTCTCCCCGCTGCTGGCCGAGGCGGGCAGCGTCTTTGAACACACCGCTGTCGCGCAGCTCGCCGCAGAGGCCCCCGTGACCGACCTGCGCCACCAGAGCGCGCAGGCGTGCCTCGACCTCATACGCAGCCAGCCTATGGGACGGGCGCTCTATGCTCAGGTGACGCTGACCGGGCGTATCGGAACCGTCGACTGCGAAGGCATTGCCGACGTGCTCGACGTGGTCCGCCGTGCTGATCAGGCGCTGGACATCACCGTCCTCGATATCAAGGCCAGCCGCCGCACTTCGGTCAGCTTCTGTCTCCAGGTGGCGTTTTATGCCCGGTTGCTGAAGGACGCCCTGGCACGCTCGGCGGTCCCTGTGGCCTCCGTGCGTGGGGCCATTCTGGCCCATGGGGAGGCCGGGGCGACTGCCGCCCTAGAGCCTTTCGACCTCGACTTGTTCGACGATGACATCGAGCGCCTGCTCGCCACGCCCGACGGCGACGTCCAGCGCGTGCTGCACCGGCCGTTTGCCATCGCTGACGCGCACCTCAGCGCCAAGTGCGATGGCTGTCCTTACAATGCCCTGTGCTTCATTGACGCGGCCGAGCGCTACGACCTCTCCATGGTCCCCCTGCTCACGGCCACAGAAAAACGCGCCTTGCAGCGCGCAGGACTGACCCATGTGCGTCAGCTCGCCACTCTGATGGATTATGGACCGCGCGCCATGGTCCCCGCGCCAGGGCGGGAACAGGACTTCACCCGCCTCAGCACCCGCTGGCCGCTTGGGGGACGCCTGCCCGTGCTGGTCCAGCGCGCCAGGGCCGCGGTGCAGCGTGATGATCCCGGCATTGAGGCCAAGCCTTTCCTCGTGGGCTCCGGCTTTGGCTCCTTACCCGACCCGCAACGCTACCCCGATCTGGTCAAGGTCTTCATAGACGCCCAGCACGACTACATCGAAGACCGCGTGTATCTCCTTGCCGCGCTGGTCGTCGGCCCAGAAAAGACCGCTGAAGTCGTGGACATGACTGCGGCGCCGCCAGACACGGCGGCCGAACAGGCGCTGCTCATCACCTGGCTCACCCGGCTGCTGCCGGCCATTGCCGACGTGGCGGGCACCACCCACGCACCGCTCCACCTCTACTTGTATGATCAGCGGGATCAAGGCGTGCTGCTGACGGCCCTGACCCGGCATTTTGACGCGCTGTGCGCTATTCCCGCATTCTATGACTTGCTCACCGCGTCGCCGGCGCTGACACAGGGGATGCTGTCCTTTCTGGCGGACGAAGTCCGCGAGCGCCGCAACCTCGCGCCGATCTGTCAGAACCTCTACCGTGTAGCGAGCGCCCTCGGGTTTGCCTGGCGCGAGGGGGAGCTGGACTTCTGGCAGAAATTCCGGCCGAGGGCGTTCGGCTATCGGCGGATGTTCGTCCGCGAGAGCGCCACAGGCCTGTTCCGCCAGGCCAGACACCAGGATGAAGCGGGCGCCATCCCTGTCGAGGCGGCCGCACGCTTCGGGACGCAGATCCCGCTCGAGTATGCCTACGCGGCATGGGGCAAACTTTCTGCACCGGAGGCAGACAGTCACGCCCAACGGGCGCAGCTCCGCGGCTTCCTGGGGGTGACGCTCGACGACATCCGCCAGCTTGCGGCGCAGCGCTGCCGCGCCCTGCACTACCTGGAAAAGCAGTTCACGCACAAAAATCGCAACATCGACAAAACGCCATTTGACCTGACGCGGCTCGATCAGGTGACCGTGGAGCCGGACCAGGTGCCGCTGCATCGTTCTCTGGAAGACTTCTTGCTGCTTGAACATCACGCCAAGCACCAGGCGATGATGCTGTATCTGTCCCAGCCACCCGAGCTGCGGGCCCAGACCGGCCAGACCGCGGTGGTACGCTGCGAGCGGTACGACCAAGGCGACCGCACCGATCGGGGCGTATTCGTGCTGTCCGATGTGCAGGGCACATCGATGAGCCGCGAGGAGCTGGGAGACCTGCGCCTGCAGGAGGGGACATGGGTGGTCGTCAACGCCCTCTGCAACGATGAAGGCCAGCCACGTACGGCATGGGAGCTGGTGCACGGGCGGTTAGGCGTCATCGATGACATCCGTGACATACAGATCACGGTACGCTTGCAGCGCCTGACCTTCAAACCGACCCCCTTTCGCTATGCCCATCGCCGCACCGACCTGCAGCCGGGGCAGGTCTACACGCTCGACGAGATGGTCGATGACCTCAACGCCGACAAGTACCTGGAGGCCTGCCAGCATGCGGCCTCCAATGCCCTCTACGGCTGGCTGAACGCCGCGTACATGGACCCGCAGGCGCCCAAGCCCCTGCGGGTGATTCGACCCTCCCGGCTCCGTGCCGGGCTGGCATTTGCCGACCTCGCCGCTCAGGTGCAGCAGCCCTCCGGGTTAACCGCGGCGCAACACGCCATTGTCGGCGCCCACTACCACGAGCACGTGCTCGTGGTGCAAGGCCCGCCGGGCACGGGCAAGAGTCACACGCTGGGCCTGGCTATTTTGGCGCGTGCCTGGGCACTGAAGAGCATGGCGCGGCCGTTTCGGGTCGCCGTAGCAGCCAAGACCCATGCGGCCGTCAGTATCGTACTCGACAGTGTGGCGCGACGGTTGCAGGAGCTGTTGGCCACTCACGGGCAAGACACGCAGCTCGACCTGTTCAAACACATCCGCATTGCCAAAGTCTGTAACGACATGGAGGAGCCAGTGCCGGCCGGGGTGGAAGTGCTCTTGGCCGACGGGAACGACGCGCAGAGCGCTGGCGAACAATGGCAGGAGCTGCTGACCGAGCCCATGCTGATCGTCGGGGGCACGCCTGGTGGCCTGTACCGGCTCCTCAAACAGGGAGCCGCACGGGGCCGGCACCTCGACTGGTCCGACGCCTATTTCGACCTCGTCGTGGTGGACGAAGCGTCACAGATGAACCTGGCCGAAGCGCTCACTGCAGCGGCGTTCCTGCGGGATGACGGGCAGTTTCTGGCGGTAGGGGACCACCGGCAGATGCCGCCAATATTGCAACATACCTGGGACCAGGCCAGCCGTCGCGACCTCGCCCGAGCCCGTCCCCACCTCTCCCTTTTTGCATATCTCCTCGAACTCGGCTTCGCGCGTACGGCGCTGGACGAATCCTTCCGCCTCCCAGCCGAGGTGGCGGCCTTTCTTCATCGCCACGTCTATGCGCACGATGGCATTGCCTTTCACTCCCAGCACCGGCAGCGCTTGCCCGCCGTGGAGCTGGCGGACGGCTGGCTGCGCCACGCGCTCGCGCCTGAGCATCCCATGATCCTCATCGAGCACAACGACAACAGCTCCCAGCAGGCCAATGCCTGTGAGGCGGTGGTGATTGAAGCCCTGGTACAGGCCGCCTGCACGCATCTACGACTCGATGCCACGACAGGGCTGGGCATTGTGGTCCCACACCGGGCCCAGAAAGCGTTGCTGCAAGCGCGGCTGCCGCACCTGGCCGGCGCCGTGGATACGGTCGAACGGTTTCAGGGCGGGGAGCGGGACTTGATTCTCGTCTCTGCCACCGTGTCGGATCTCGCCTACGCCCAGAGTGAGAGCGACTTCTTACTGGAGCCCCGGCGCCTGACCGTGGCGGTGTCGCGCCCGAAGCGCAAACTCATCGTGCTGGCCTCCCAGGCCCTCTTCACCCTGATGCCAGCCGATCTGGATGACTATGAGCGGGGCGCCCTCTGGAAACACCTCCGCCACGCCTGTGCCTCCCCGCCCCTGTGGACCGGGGACTATGGAGGGTATCAGCTGCGGGTGCTCACCGTCTCGGCGCTGTGAACGCTCCCGCGACGGCGTTGTGGGGGCCGAGGAACGTCCCCCGACCCCGCTCGCTGGTGACGAGCCTACAAGGGGAGTGAACGATCCCGTATGGAGCCCTTCCGCTGGCGACGCGCGTTGTTCCTCGGCCTGGTCTCCTCGGCGGCGTCCCTGGCCGGGCTGGTCGTGGACACGTTTGTGCCCGTGTTGCTCCAGGCGGGACATCCGCTGTGGCACAACACCACAGGTCTCCCTGCGCCCCTGGTCGGGTTTGCCCTGGCGCCGAGTCTGGCGTTTTTCATCATGACCTGGGATAACATGATCAATATGATCGTCCATCCCTGGGCTGGCGTGCGCAGTGATCAGACGTGGACGCGCTGGGGTCGCCGCAAACCCTGGATTCTCGTTGGGGTGCCGCTGGCGGTGACCGGGTTAGTGGCACTCCCCTTGGCACCCACCCTGGCTGGGATCCTCGTAGCGCTTCTCGTCACGAATCTCGGCCGCGCCCTCTATGGCCCGCCCATGGTGGCCTGGTTAGGCGATCTCTTTCCGGCGGCGCAGCGTAGTCAGGCCAATGCCGCGGTGAGCTTGGTCGCCGGCGTTATGGCCATCGGCGTGCTGGTCGCGAGCGGCGTGCTCTTTGAGCGCGTGGGTCGCGCCGCACCCTTCGGGCTCGTGGCTCTTGGGACCGTGCTCCTCGCCGGGCTCGGGGTGCTCGGGGTGCGCGAACCACCCCCGGTGACACGTGCAGGGCACGCCCCCCTGCGGGTCTGGGCCACGCTGCGCCGCCTGCTCACCGCCCACCCGCGCCCCTGGCGCTGGCTACTGGTCGCCCTCTTCCTGAGTGCGGGCGCGCGGAGTATGGTCGAAACGGGCAGTTCGTCCTTTGCCGTCTTTACCTTAGGGATGCGCTTGGGCGATGCCGCGGCGCTGCGGGTGGTGGGCGTCGTGGCGTTGCTGCTCGGGGCGGTGCCCAGTGCCGTGCTAGCCACACGCCTCGGCCGCCGCCAAACGGTGGCCCTGGGGCTCCTCCTGGTCCTCGCCGCCTATGGGGCCACCGCCGTATGGGTGGCCACACCCGGCGCGTATGCCGTGGTCCTCGGGGTGGCCGGGCTCGGCGGCGCACTCGTGTTGGTCAACATCCTGCCGCTGGTCTTCGACCTCGGTGCAGACACCGAGTTTGGCACGTACACCGGCCTGGCGGCAGTGCCTGTGCAGGCGGCCGCCGTGGTGGGGCCCAGCGTTGCTGGCCTCCTCGTCGAAGCGACCGGCAGCCAGCGCGCGCTCTTTGGGGTCGCTGCGGTGGCCATGGGGATCGCCTGGGTCCTGCTGCAGCGGGTGCACGTCGAGACCGTGTCGCAGTAAGCGATGCCCAGGACAGGGGGGCATAGTCGCCCATGGGCCGGCGGCGGTCACGTCCCGCTGAGCGACGCTAGAGGCTTGCCGTCTCAGGACTATATCAGGAGCGTCCAAGACAGACTGCGGGGATGGTGTCAGTCACTGGAGACGGAGCCCGTGGACACGCCCCGTTGTCCCGCATCGGCAACGGCTTATGGTAGCAAGAGATCTGGACATTCAAGGTATAGCGAGCAGCAGCCCGCGTGTTTCACCCGGTCTCTGTGGGTTGCATCCACGGCGCGGTGGTCCAGCCAAGATGGTGATGCGCGTTCGCCAACCGTGCGATGGCAGGCCGTTGGGTCAAAATACTCGAACTCGGTTGCTCAAGAGAAGTTACGACCCAATCATCGCCGCCTCTTTCGCTTGTCTTCTTCCCCGCTATCCCTGATACTCACCACGAATGTGGGGAGAACAAGCAGAGGTGGAGCAACGCATGGATTGGAAGACATTGCTCGCATACATTACAGGGTCTGTCGATCAGGAACTGTTGCTGCGCACGCGGAGCGGTGGGTGCACTCAGTGAAGGAGGAGTGTCTCGCGCGGCTCATTCTCTTTGGGGAAGCGGCGTTGCATCATGCCTTGCGTGAATACACGGCGCATTATCATTACGAGAGAAATCATCAAGGCAAGGGCAACGGGCTGCTCTTTCCTGCGGTCAGCCAAGACACGGCGCGTCAAGGCCCCATTCAGTGTCGCGAACGTCTTGGGGGCCTCCTCAAATACTACGAGCGCGAGGCTGCATGAGGCGAAGTTCCCAGAGAGCTGGATGAGAGGGAGGCAAGCATCCCGATGAGTACCTTGCAGCAAAAAGTCGAGGCGATGGAAAAAGTGGGTGCTGGCGAGGCGGCAGATCAAGCCTTGCACAAGCTCATGCATCTGCATATGCAGCGGTATGAACGTCAGATAGCCGCAGTGCAACGGGAGTTGGCGCCGTTTGAACAGCAATACGGGCTGAGTTCTGCGGAGTGTCACCAACGCTTTCTGGCTGGGGACATGGGTGATAGTGCCGATATCATGGAATGGATGGGACTCTATGAGGATGTGCTGCTGTACCAAGAACGCCTGGGCACATTACGCGCGGCGACTGAGGCATGATTGAGGCGTATCTGCAAGGGATTGATGCCCTCTTGAGTGCCAGCCCACTTGTGCGTGACGTGGAGATCGTGCGCAGGTCCATTCGGGATACGGAGTTCGAAAAGGTGTTACATTATCGGTATCGCGTGCTACTGGCCAATGGCGATTTCATTGAGATGACGGAACGGGTTCTCGAAGCACAGGGGAGACTGGAGGTGACGAAATATCGGCATCATTGGCAGGATCGCCATAGCCGGCTGCTGAAAAGGTGGGATAACGCGCCGCATTACCCAGCCATTGACACGTTTCCGCATCACCTCCACAATGGGACAGAAGATTATGTAGTTCCTCATCCAGCGATCACAGGTCTCGAGGTGCTCCAATACATCCTCGAAACCGTAGAGGCCCAAGAGGAGAGACAGGGGTAGAGCCCGTTGTGGCACAAAAGCCCAACCTCTCGGGAGTTGTCTGAATACAGGGCGAAGTTTGGGTTAGCACTACTGCCACAAAGCTGGTTTGAGTTTTTTGACTATTCGAGATTGTTTGAGGAATAATATATGAATTTGTTTGATAAAGGTTTGTCTATTATTACTGACTTCATAACAGAAGAAGAACAAACTTTCATAGTTTCAAACATAACACCGTCTTCTAAAAAGAAAAATACTAAAGGACGAAACAGCATTCTTAGATATGGTTCAAGTAAACCATATCCATCTAACATGGAATCGGTAAAGATGCCAGAGTTTCTTGATTTTGTGGTAGACAGACTTGTAGATAAAAATATATTAAAAATTAAACCAAATCATGTTACTGTTAATGAGTATTTGACAGGGCAAGGACTCTCCCCACATATTGACAGTGAGGCTAGTGGAGAGATAATAACAATTCTTAGTTTACTCTCTCCGGCAGTAATGGTTTTCAAACTCAAACCATTAGAGTTTTCTATAACAGTTCCCGAAAGGTCACTTCTCAAAATGGAAGGAGAAGCAAGGTACAAATGGCAACATAAAATTTTACCTGTTAAAGACCTTCGATATTCACTTGTTTTTCGCCAGGGCTAAGACTTCTTTCTTAGTAAATTTACCAAGATTAACAATATTTGATCCTTTAAAGAACGTAACTTTCTGTCCTTTTTGATTTCTCTGCTGTACAGGCCCGCCATAACATCCGGCGAAACCTCCCCACAGGGACGCGGCACAGCCAGAGGGCTACCGGTGACGGTATGCACGATTGGTCTGACATGTCCTCCTCAGCATGTGTCGACTCGTCCTGCTAGCTTCCCGGCTCCGCGACGAAAACCGGGAGCCGTCGGGTGATCCGTGTCTGATACTCCGCGTCAGGTATGCCCTGCGGCGTAATTGGATGTGCTCACCGTCGCATGCTATACTGCGGTGGCGCACGTGGTCGTGCCCGCCTGCGGCACTTCGCACGCGACATCATGCTGCTCTTTGCCGAGGCGGGGCTGCAGCGGGGCACCGTCCGCGCGAGTGTCCACATGCCATCAGAGGCCGCTGACCACGTGCTTCTGGGGCCCGCACTCGTGGGCACAGCGCGCCCATCCCCAGGAGATTGTATGAGTATCCTGCTCGCCGAAAGCAATCCGACCCACCGCCATTTTGCACGGCAGTTACTCGACCAACACTTCCCTGATTACGGCCCCGTGCTCGAAGTGGCTGACGGCGCCTCGGCCATCCAGAGGGCGTTGACTGAACGTCCAGGGCTCCTGGTGGTGGATATGGACCTCCCGGGGATACATGGCGTGGAGGTAGCGCGGCAGATCTGGGCCCATGCCCCGGACATGAAGATCATCTTCTGGGCGCAGTTCGCTGATGAAACGTGCATGCGCCAGACCTTTCACCTCATTCCGCCGGAGACCGTTTATGGCTATCTCCTGAAGAGCGCCAGTGCCGACCAGTTTGTACACACGGTGCGCGGCGTCCTCATCGAGGAGCAGTGTATCATCGCCCGCGATATGCATCGCGCCTACGCGCAGGCCACTGATCGTCAGACGGGCCTGACGGACGTCGAGTACGAAGCGCTCGTCGATATTGCGCTGGGCCTCACCGACCAGGCAATTGCGCATCGGCGCTTCCTCTCCCGACGCGGGGTAACCAGCCGCTTGCATGCGCTGTATAGCAAACTGGGGGTGGAGCAGCACCAGCTGGAGACGACTGCCTGGGGACAGACGTTCAGCCTGCGCCTGCTTGCAGTCCGCGTCGCCTTGCAACGCGGTCTCCTGAACCGGGTCATTCTGGAGGATGAAGCGACTCATCTAGAGACCTGGCTGCACACGTACCGCCGCGACATAGCCACGTGAGCTGGTCGTCCTAGGCGTGTGAGGTCTCCTGCGTTGCGGCGCTGCACCTCTGACAGTCCTGCCAATGTGCTTCGGGTGTTCCGTCTCGGACAGTGTCCCTGCTGTGCAGGGCGAAGAGTACAGGTATGTACGTCTGCGCAGGTGCGCAAAACATTGACGCATGTGCACAGTCACAGCGCCCGCGTTTTTACCTATACTCTTGCTCTCGATGGTGCTCGTTGGCATGTACCTTGGCACGCCTCGATTATGCACGACGACGTCCTCTTGGGTTGTGACGTCCGGGCTGAATGTGTTGCACCATCGCAAACATACTGTAAGGCGCCTGGCAAGCGCGTGTCTCCTGTGCACAGGAAAGGAAGAAGCCATGATGACAGTACGACAGGCACACGAGCGCGGAAAAACTCAGACCCCGTGGCTCGATAGCAATCACACGTTCTCCTTTAACCAGTATTACGATCCGCGCCACACCGGATTCCGCGACTTGCTCGTCATCAACGAAGACTACGTCGCACCCGGCAAGGGATTTGGCACGCATGGGCACCAGGACATGGAGATCATCTCCTACGTGGTCGAAGGCCAGCTAGCGCACAAAGACAGTACGGGCGTGAGTTCGGTCATGCGCCCCGGCGACGTGCAGCGGATGAGTGCCGGCACGGGTGTGCGCCACAGTGAGTTCAACCCGTCCGACACAGAGCCAACGCACTTCCTGCAAATCTGGATACAGCCGGAGCGAGAAGGCCTACCGCCCAGTTATGAGCAGCGCGCCTTTCCTGAAGCCGACCGACGCGATACTCTACGTCTGGTGGCCTCACGCGATGGGCAGGACGGCTCAGTGACCGTGCATCAGGATGTCCGCCTCTACGTCAGCACGCTGGATGCTGGCACCGAGACCACCCATCGCCTAGGCGATGACCGCCATGCTTGGGTGCAGGTCGTGCGGGGAGCGGTGCTGCTCAACGGCACACCACTCACAGCCGGCGACGGGGCTGCCGTGAGCAAAGAGGCAGTGCTCCAGATCCACGCTACCGATGCGGCAGAACTCCTGCTGTTCGATCTCGCGTAGGCGTGCGTTGGCGCACACGTGGTCGAGGAGGGTTCAGACGATGACAGACGCCATCACGATTCTTGGCATTGCGGGGAGTCTGCGCCAAAGTTCTTTCAACGCTGCCCTGCTGCGTGCCGCCGCTGCTGCGGCGCCCACCGGCTGTACGGTGGATATCGCCTCCATCAGGGGTATCCCTCTCTATGACGGCGATGTCGAAGATGCTACGGGTGTCCCTGAGGGAGTGGAGACACTCAAGGAACGTGTGGCGGCTGCAGATGGACTGCTGCTGGTGACGCCCGAGTACAACAACTCGATTCCCGGTGTATTCAAGAACGCCATTGATTGGCTGTCACGCCCCCCACAGGACATCCCGCGCGTGTTCGGCGGACGTCCCGTAGCCCTCATGGGGGCGACGCCAGGTGGCCTGGGGACGGTGCACGCCCAGACCGCCTGGCTGCCCGTGTTGCGCGTCCTGGGCATGCAGCCCTGGTTTGGCGCGCAGCTCTACGTGTCCGGGGCCCACAATGTATTCGATGCGTCGGGCACGCTCCTCGACGAGCAGATCAGGGAGCGGCTGCGAACGTATATGACTGGATTTGCTGCCTTCGTGCAACGACAGTCCTAGCCCGCGATACTCACAGCAGTTGCCTGCACGCTCACGCTCTAGACGACACGTTCTTGCAGTGATGGCGGACACTGGCGGTGGCTCACGCCGCCAGCCAGGTCAGGGCCGCGCATGTCTGTTCCAATCATGCTTCTATCTCCATTACGACTCCGAAGATTCCTTGCGGAACGCCCCTGGGGCTGTACCGAACTCCCGTTTGAACGCGCGGTTGAAGGCTGCTTCCGACTCATACCCAACTTCGTAGCCGATTTCTGCAACTGATTGTTGACCATGGCGTAGTCGCTCGGCGGCGAGCAGCAGCCTACGACGACTCAGGTAGCGCATCGGCGGCACGCCGATGTGGCGCGTGAAGCGCTCGGTCAAGGTAGAGCGCGATAGTCCAACCTCGTGTGCGAGTGCGTCAAGCGTCCAAGGATACGTCAACTGCCCGTGGAGGAGCGCGAGAGTCCGCCCGACAAATGGGTCACGCAATCCGGCCAGCCATCCCCTCTGGCCGGGCGGTAACGCCTTGACATATTCACGGATGGCCTCGGCGAAGAGGAGCTCGGCGAGGCGTGCAAGGTTCGCACTCGCTCCTGGGCCGCCAGCAGACAGCTCGCGCGCCGCATACCGCATGGATCCCTCGATCCAGGTTCCTGTCAGCTTGTCCTGCAGATCGAGTTGCACGACCGCCGGCAAACTGGCAATCAGGGGAGCACTCCGGTCGTTAGTTCCAAGAAAGCCGCACAGGATGCAGGTGCGCGCGCCACCGCCGCCAAAACGAATACGCGCCAAACCATCCGCGCCAGCCGGCTCGATCAGGTCGTCTGCGTTGGCCGGCTGGAGGTCCAGGGCACTGCCCAAGAGGTGTTGGTCGTTGCGCGGCAGGACGAGCAGGTGTCCGGCGGCCGCCGAGACCGGCGCTTGTCCTGCAATGCGCAGCAACAGGCGGCCCTCCACAACATAGTGATAGGCAATCAACTGGGCGGGCTCAGCTATGAAGGGACGGCAGTCCTCCGGGCCGACTTTGGCGATAATGCACCAGGGCTCCGTGAACTCCGCGTCGAGGAACACCCCGCCGGAGAGCCTCATAGCTCTGAGCACATCCGTGAGCGCATCCATGGGGCCACATGCCTCCGTGACCTACCGGCAGATCGGGCAAGCAATCCGGCAGATCGGTCATTGGGGATTCTGAGTTATCGTCATAGAATATCACCAAATCGCATCGATGGACACGGAGCGCGCTTCAGGAAGCGCGCTGCACTTACAGTATAGGAGGAACTGAAGCATGGCGAAGTACAGACAGCATCTCCCTCAGCTCAAAGGCGACTTATTCCTCACTGACGGCGGGATCGAGACCACGCTGATTTTTCAGGCAGGACTCGATTTACCATTCTTCGCCGCGTTTCATCTCCTGAAGGACGAACAGGGCACGGAAGCCCTGCGTCGGTATTTCGCCCGCCATGCCACCATCGCGCGGCAGCACGGCACCGGCTTTATCCTCGAAAGCGCGACATGGCGCGCGAGCTCCGACTGGGGCGACAAGCTCGGATACTCTAGGCGAGCGCTCGATGAGGCCAACCGCAAGGCCATCGCTCTCCTGCACGAGCTGCGCTTGGACCTGGAGACGGAGCGCGCGCCGATGGCGATCAGCGGGTGCGTCGGGCCACGCGGGGATGGCTACGATCCCGGTGTCCTCATGAGCCCCGAGGAGGCCGAGGCCTATCACACGGCCCAGATCAGCACCTTTGCTACGACCGAGGCCGATTTGGTGACGGCCATTACGATGACCAATGCCAATGAAGCGATCGGTGTGACACGGGCGGCCAGGGCGACAGGCATGCCAGTAGTGATCTCCTTCACCGTCGAGACCGACGGGAAGCTGCCGACTGGACAACCGCTGCAGGAGGCTATCCAGGAGGTTGACGCGGCGACGGGTCGAGCCCCTGCCTACTATATGATCAACTGTGCCCACCCGAGCCACTTCGAGGCAGTTCTAGATGGCCAGGCATGGATGGAAAGGCTGCGTGGCATCCGCGCCAATGCGTCGAAGTGCAGCCATGCCGAGCTCGACGAGGCGACGGATCTCGACGACGGCGATCCCGTCGAACTCAGCCAGCAGTATAGAGACCTGCGTGCGCGGTTCTCACAAATCAACGTGCTCGGGGGCTGCTGTGGTACGGACCACCGGCATATCGAGCAAATAGCTACGGCTTGCACGATCGCGGCCTGAGGAGGATGACAATGGCCATGATTGGCCCAGGCCCGCGCGGGGCGAAGGCGTCGGCCAACGGGCCAGGCTCGGCGGGCTGCGCCACCGTTTTCAACTACTGATTGTCTCGTTTTTCCGCAGGAACCCCCGTCACTGTCTGGCATAACTATGCTATGATCGCGTGCAGAGCGGAGCGCCCGTTGGCTGAGAAGAGACAGCGGGCAAAACTGCCCGAAAACTCCACGCATCTCATCTTATCAGGGCAAATGGCCTACCAAGCAATGGTGAGAGCGCTTACTGCATGATGGAGGCTCCCATGCACCGAGTGAATGTGGTCGCAGTTACAGTAGTCGTGACCCTTGGTTTCCTTGTCGGATGCGCGATACCGGTGTCCGCGCAGTCCGTCACCGTGTTCGAAGGCGCGCGGCTGATCGTCGGCGACGGACGCGTGATCGAGAATGCGACACTGGTCGTGGATGGTGCACGCATCGCCCAGGTCGGCCAGACGGCCGACGTGCGCGTACCTGCGGGCGCCACGCGCGTGGATCTCGCCGGCAAGACCGTGATGCCGATGCTGATCGACACGCACGTCCATCTCAGCCCGACGCGTGACGCGCTCATACGGGACTTGCGATTGCGTGCCTACTACGGCGTGAGCGCCGTACTGAGTCTTGGCACGGACAACTACGAATTACTCGATATACGCAGCCAGACAATTCCCGGTGCCGCGCGGTTTCTCAGTGCCGGGCGCGGGATCACGATGCCCGAACCGGGGCGCACTACCGTGCCCTATTGGATTACGACCGCGGCGGAAGGCCGCAAGGCGGTGGAGGAGCTCGCAGCGCATCAGGTCGACATCGTTAAGATCTGGGTCGACACTAGGGACGGCAAGTACCCGAAGCTGACTCCTGAACTCTATGGCGCCATCATCGACGAGGCACACAAGCGAGGGCTCCGGGTCACCGCGCACATCTTCGCTCTCGAGGACGCGAAGGGGCTCATGCGTGCCGGGATCGACGCGTTCGCGCACGGCGTGCGCGACAGGGATATCGACGACGAACTGGTGGCCATGTTTAAGCAGCGTCCCAACCTGATCCTCACGCCGAACCTGCCGGATCGGGGCGTGAAGGTGGATCTGCGCTGGTTGCGTGCGGGCATGCCGGCCGCCGATGTCGACAAGCTCGAGGAGACCAACACCGACCGGCCGCAGGTGCAGGCCTTGTACGGAATTCAGGCGCGCAACCTGGCGAAGCTGAATGCGGCGGGTGTGCGTATCACGCTCGGCACCGACGGCAACAGGCCGTGGGGTGCGCATGACGAGATGCAGGACATGGTGCTCGCCGGGATGACGCCCATGCAGGTCATCGTGGCGGCGACGCGCAACTCGGCGGAGTTCCTGCGGATCGCCGACGCGGGCACGCTGGAAGCTGGCAAGAGCGCCGACTTCATCGTGCTCGACGCCAACCCGCTGGACGATATCACCAACACACGACGCATCTCGGCGGTGATCCTGCGCGGCGCGGCAGTGGACCGCGCGCAGCCGGTCCGCTAAGGGCCTGCCTACCGTATCGCATCACCGGAGCGCGGGCTCGCTGCTTCATACTGCTGGAAGGGTCGCGATGCGTGTGCCCCATCACAAACCATCTTTGCTGTCGATTACCTCTTGCGGAATCGCACCTGGCTTAAATCGGCTGCAACCACCATAGGCCGCGGCCGCAGCCGGAAGCAGTCGCGGCCCATGTCCGGGCCTCTACCATGCTCTAGGCACGGGGTCTGAGTATGCAGAACTCGTTGCCCTCGGGATCGCGCAGCACCTGCCAGCGCCCTCCGGCGTAGATGTCGTCGGCCCGGATGGCGCCGAGTGCCAGGGCCTGCTCGACTGCCGTGGCGAAATCACGGCTACGTACGTCCAGATGCAGACGGTTCTTGCCTGTTTTCGGCTCGGGCACCGGCAGGAAATCGAGTGCCAGGCCCTCCGGGGTGTGCAGCGTGGCATAGCCTTGGGGATGTATCTCGACCGCGCCGCCGAGCAGGCGCCTCCACCAGTGGGCCAGCCCAGGCGGGTCGGTGCAGTCGATCGCGAGCGCGGCGATGCCGCCAATCGCCGGGGCCTCCTCGCTCATACTGTGCTCCTTCTCGGGACCGGACATGCGCCGGCCGTGGATCGTGTTCATGCAGCAAGCGAACCGTACTGGATGTTTCGATCTGTCAGCACGTCCGCGGCCTACCCCTCTCCTCCACCATGCAGAGCGCGCCAGATCTTCTCCGCCGTGAGTGGGGTATCGATGTGGCGCACCCCAACGCTGGACAGCGCGTCCATGATGGCATTGGTCACGGCCACAGGCGCGGCCACCGTCGGTAACTCTCCGATGCCTTTCACGCCCAGGGGATTGGTCGGTGACAGGGTCTCCATCGTTTCGAGCGTCACCGGGGGTACCGCGCCGGCCTTGGGTATCGCATAGTCGAGCAGGCTGCCCGTCAGGGGTTGCCCTTCGGGGGTGTAGACCATGCCTTCCATCAGCGCCTGCCCAATGCCCTGGGCCATCCCGCCGTACATCTGCCCTTCCACCAGTTTCGGGTTGATGATGCGGCCACAGTCGTGCACCGCCGCATACCGCAGGAAGGTGACCTCCCCCGTTTCCCGGTCCACTTCCACGACCGCGACATGGGCGCCAAAGGCATAGGGATTGCCCGGCAACGTGTAGGTGCCGCTGAACGCCAATCCCGCCTCGATCCCTGGCGGCAGACGACTCGGGTCATAGGCCGCCGCAGCGACCTCGGCGAAGGACACGACCTGCGCTGGGTGCCGGCGGTCGCAGACACGCCCGTCCTGGAGCATCACGGCCTCGGCAGGACACTGCAGCAGGTGTGCAGCAAGATGTACCACCTTCTGGCGGGCCTGCTGCAGCACAGTATATAATGCGGAGCCACCCACCGTCAGCCCACGGCTGGCCCCGGTGCCGCCGCCCGAGGGTAACAAAGCAGTATCGCCGTGGCGCACCTGCACCTCAGACGTGCTCACCCCCAGCGCATCGGCCACGATCTGGGCGAACGTGGTATCGGAGCCCTGGCCATGTGGGGAGACCCCGGTAGAGGCCGTCACGTACCCGGATGGCGCGATGTGTACCTGGGCGCTCTCGACCCGATAATCGCCATAGGCCCCCGAGGCTTTCACGACCGTGGCCACGCCAATGCCAATAAGTGGTGCATGGACGCTGCGCCGCTGCCGCGCCCGCTCGCGCCAGCGCTCGTAGTCCGCCAGCGCCAGCACGCGGTCCAGCCCCCGGGCATAATCCCCCGAATCGTAGGTGACGCCAGTGGGTGTCGTGTACGGGAAGGCCTCGGGGGCCAGCAGGTTGTGTCGGCGCACCTCGGCCGGGTCGAGGTTGAGATCGTGGGCGATCAGGTCGACCGTGCGTTCCATACAAAATGCCGCTTCCGGCCCTCCGGCCCCACGGTACGCCCCAGTGGGCGGCTTGTTGGTGAGGACCCCCAGCACCTCCACGCGCATCGCTGGCGTCTTATACGGGCCGGCGACGCGATGACCAGCGAGGAACGGCACGGCCGGGGTCGACAGGAGAAAATAGGCCCCCAGGTCAGCCACGATTCGCACGCGCATGCCGCGGATAGTGCCATCGTGCTGCACGGCGACTTCGACATCGACGGTGTGGCCGCGCGCGTGGAAGGTCAGCATGTTTTCTTGGCGCTCGGCCACCCACTTGACGGGGCGTCCCAGGAGCGTGGCAAGGTACGGGATGGCAATGTCCTCAGGGAACAGGCAGCCTTTCTCGCCAAAGCCACCCCCGACATCTGCAGCCAGCACGCGCACCCGGCTCTCGGGGCGATCCAGGAGCTGGGCCACATAGTGTTTGACCCGATGCGGTGCCTGGGTCGAGTTCCACACTGTGAGGAAATCCTCCTGGGGCTGGTAGGAGGCTGCGACGCCGCGCGTTTCGAGCGGGGTAGGAGCGAGGCGTGGCACGTGGTAGCGTTGCTGGAGCACGCGATCCGCCTGCGCAAAAGCCGCGGCCAAGTCGCCACCCTCGTGCGCCACCCGCAGTCCCACGTTGGTCCCCAGCGTCGCATGGATAGGAGCGGCCTCCGCCTGCAGCGCGACCAGCGGGTCGAGAACCGGGGGTAAGGGTTCGTAGTCGACCTGGATGAGCGCGACGGCATCCTTGGCCAGATACCGGTTCTGGGCTACAACGATGGCGACGGGTTGTCCGACGTAGCACACCTTGTCCCGGGCCAACACCGGCTGCTCGACCGGGTGCATCTCATCCACTTCCCAGCCCCCGCTCATCGTTCTGGTCGGGACATCTCCCAACACGCCGGCGATGTCTGCACCAGTGAGCACCGCCACCACCCCCACCATACGACGGGCTACGGTTACGTCAATGGCGCGGATACGCGCATGCGCGTGGGAGCTGCGCACGATAGCGGCGTGGAGCATATCCGGAAGTTGTATGTCGTCCACAAAGGATCCCTGGCCAGTCACCAGTTTTGGGTCTTCAAACCGTTTCAAAGGCTGACCTGTGTATGGCATGCTCGGCCTCGCTTTCTCTCTGTAGTGAACGGAGCCTCAGACACTGCAGGCGAGGCGCCATGGCTGATTGTATGCGAGGGCAGCGCGAGAATCCACCAGCGACTGCAAAGGGCCAAGTGCTCCGGGAGCGCTATCAGCAGGCAAAACCGAGGTCAGAAGCGGAGCAGTCACGTATGGTCTGGCATACCCCAGGTGTGTCAACACCTGGGGTATGCTATTGTTTGGCCTAGGGCGCCACGGTTTGCACCGGTTTCCGCTTATAGACCTTCTGGTTCCTGCACTGGCACGCCTCGTTGAAGGCGTCCACGTCCGACTGCCGCACGTAACCAGTTCCCTCAAATTCAACATGCGGCATCGTGCCTATCGCTAACCATCTGCGGAGCGTGATCGGCTGCACATGAATCTGCCTGGCCGCGTCCTCCACGGTGACATAGCGTTCGTCTGGAAGCATCGTCCTTCCTCCTTTCCCCTGAAATGTGCTGTGCTATACGACCGCACCCAAGTGTGCCTCACGTGTCTCGCAGGTACAAGAACATTTTGCATATCACCATAGCTCTGAATGAATATGTTGCGCAGCGCAGGCCCATGACGCCGCCTGCACACCATGGTATGATAGCGCACCGAGTGGAGAGCCTCTATTGCCTGATATACGCATCGGAGAGCGCATGATTGACTCACAAATAGTCGCCTTTACGTTCGCAGCCGCGGTGCTGACCGTGACCCCTGGCCAGGACACCATGTTAGTCGTGCGCAATGTCCTCCGAGGCGGCCGAGGCGCCGGGGTCGCCACGACATTGGGCATTTGTGCGGGCCTCTTCATGCACGCGACGCTCTCGGCTTTGGGCGTGTCAGTCATCCTGATGCATTCCGCCATGGCCTTTCACCTCGTGAAGTTCGCTGGCGTGTGTTACTTGGTGTGGCTGGGCGCACGATCGCTGTCCAGTGCCATGCGTGGGGCCCCCCATCCCGCAGGCCACGCGCACCGGCTCGCCCCAGACGCCGCCTCCCCCCAGCGCTGCTTTCTCGAAGGCGTGCTCAGCAATGTGCTGAATCCGAAGACGGCGGTGTTCTACCTGGCCTTTCTGCCACAGTTCATCGGCCCGACAGACCCGGTGCTGCAGAAGTCCCTCCTGCTGGCGGCCATCCATTATGTCGAGGGCATCGTGTGGCTCGTAGGGGTATCCATGGCGGTGGATCAGACGCGCCGGCTTTTCCTGCAAGCCACGGTCCGGAGATGGCTGGACGGTATATGTGGGACGTTGTTTATCGGCTTTGGGGTGCGCCTTGCCCTCCAACGCCAGTAGTCTGTCGGCATTTGGCTCTGTTCGACCTTCATCAGCGTGTGAATTATGCCACCGTGAGGTGGAGGAGATCACCACCCATTATCTCAGCCACAGGGCCACCGCAGGGACTGGTATCCATTCTCAAGCAGACAAGGCCGGCACCTACCGAGCGCACGCGCCGCGTCCAGGCTAACGCTGTCCGGAACTACGGCGCTATGCCGGCCCCACGAAGCCGATGTAGGCGCCGCACGCATCGTCCGGGCGCACGAGCATCGCCTGTTCGCCGGTGTTGCGGATGCCACGCGCTGGCGGCGGCACGCTATGGTCTGCCATCCAGCGTGCCGCGGCGTCCATGCTGCGCGTACGGTACAGTACCTGGAATGGCCCGGGCCCGCGCCGGGCGAACGCGTCGGCCGCCGGGCCAGGCTCGGCGGGCTGCGCCACTGTCAAGCCCGTTGGCCCGAGGTCGAAAACCGCCATGTCCGCTTTGATGACCGCACCGCGCTGTACCTTTGGGACAGATATCCCGAGCACGTTGCTATAAATCTCTGCCGCGGCGGCCACGTCCGCCACCGTAATGTACACGCGATCCACACGGAGCACCCCGTTGGGATGCGTGCCGGCCTGAGCCGCCTGACGGCGCTCGCGTAGCGGCGTGAGGTGCTCGATGAAGAAAATCGGCAGCGGGTTGCGTGGACCTAGGGTCGCAGCCTTCCAGCGCAAGACCTGGCCAGTGGGCGTCTGACGTCTGCCTTCGCTGGGATCACTGACGTCAACGCCGCGCTGGCGCATCTGTACCACGTCGGCTACGAGGTCGTCGCTCTGTATGGCGATATAGCGCAATCCTCCACCCTGCGCTAGAAACTCGAGGAGGCCACCGCCTGGATGGCCCGCGAGGTACTCGTCCTGGTCGCGCATACCCAATAGTTCGAGATAGTCCTCCTCATGGAACGCGATGGCGTTGTGCGTGCCCTGGCCCGGATGCACGCCGCCGGGAGAGATGTGAAACCCGAGGCACGTGTAGGTGTCGATGCCGTGCTGGAGGTCGGGGACGCAGATCATGACGTGGTCGATGCGCGTCAACATAGGTATTCCTTCCGTGCTCGAGATTGTCGGATTAGAGCGAGGCTATCCCCTTGACGATCTGGCCGGCCTTGAGCACGCAGGTGATGTGCTCGGCATGCTGCAAGACCCGGATGTCGTCGAGCGGGTTCCCCTGCACCAGGATGAGGTCGGCCCACTTGCCTGGGGCGAGTGTCCCCGCACCGTCCTCAATACCGATGGCCTCTGCCGCCACCCGCGTCGTGGCCATGAGAGCTTCCGCTGGCGAGAAGCCATACTGCGTGAGCAGTTCTAACTCCAGCGCATTCGCGCCAGCCACATTGAACGGTGTGCCACAATCCGTCCCCATGGCAATTTTGACGCCCATCTCATGAGCGCGACGTACGCTTTCCTTGTGGCGTTCCATCACCAGGTGCGATTTGTGCACGGCATACTCTGGGATACCACTGCTCGTGCCCCCGGCACAGATGTGGAAGGGCGCCGCCAGTGTCGGGACGTAATACGTGCCATGCTGTTGCATCATGGCGATGGCTTCCTCATCGAGCAAGGTGCCATGCTCCACCGTGTCCAGGCCAGCGCGGATAGCGGCTTTCACGCCTTCCGCCCCGTGACAATGCCCGGCGACGCGACGGCCCAGCTGGTGCGCCTGGGCAATCGCTGCCTGCAACTCGTCCGGCGCCCACTGCAGGATGCCTACGTCCGAGCCGTCGGTCATCACCCCACCCGTGACGAGCAATTTAATGACATCGGCATGCATCTTGATCAACTCGCGGACCGCCCGCCTGGCTTCCTCAGGGCCGTTGATGAGCCCCTCGCGTTGTATTTGTACTTCGGGCCGATAGTAGCTGTCACCGTGGCCACCAGGCACACTCAAGGAGTGGCCGGCCGCATAGAGCCGTGGGCCTGGCACCAGGCCGTCTTCGATGGCCTGGTGCAGGGCGATGTTGCCATATCCCGGAGCGCCGACATCACGTACTGTCGTGAAGCCGCTCTCCAGCATGCGGGTGGCATGCACCGCGCCGCGGATAGCGGTGTACGGGAGTAACTCCTTCAGGCCACGACTGGCATAGTCAGGGGCTGCCGAGGACAGCAAGTGCACATGGCAATCGATCATCCCCGGCATGACGAACTGGCCGGCCGCATCGATGACGCGGACATCGCGGCCGCCTGTGGCTATGGCCGATGCCCGGCCGACCGCCGTAATCCGATCATCTGCGATGCAGACGACGCCATTCTGTATGACCTCACCGTGGATCGCATCAAAGACGGCACCGCCGACGATATGTAAGAGAGCCATCATAACCTCCTCACATGCATGCTGATGGTGTCGGCCTCACCGACGAGAGCCCGCAGGGAAGCGCTGCCGGCGCTCGGGCACGTAACGGTCGGCCTGGGTGTCGGGCGTGACGCCAGCAGAGTACACTGCGTCGGTGATGGGCAACTGCTGCTTGTTCCAGGTCTCCCACTGCTGGCGCAGGCGTTGAAAGATCTCGGGGTAGCAATCACGCAGGTTGGCGCGCTCGCGCACGTCGTCCACCACGTTGAACAGGAATTCGTTGTCGTTGATTTTGAGGTACTTCCAGTCGCCATCGCGCACCGCGCGCTGGGCCTGCGCCTTGTAACGCCAGTACAGCGTGCGCGGATACGGCGCGCGCGTGCCCAGCAGCACGGGCAGGATGTCGTCCCCATCACTGGGATAGGCGGCGTCCGGCTGGGTGCCGGCAGCAGCCAGCAAGGTGGGCAGCCAGTCCATGGTGATGGTGACCTGCTCGCTCACCTGCGGGGCCAGGCGTGCCGGCCAGCGCAGCAGCGTAGGGACGCGCAGGCCCCCCTCCAGCAACTCGGTCTTCTGGCCGGTAAAGGGCCAGGTCTTCGAGAAGCGCTCGCCGCCATTGTCACTGGTGAAAACGACGAGAGTGTTGTCGGCCATGCCCTGCGCGTCCAGCGCGGCCAGCACCTGCCCCACGGCCCCGTCGAGCGCGCGCACCATCGTGGCATAAGTCCTGAGGTTGCCGCCGTTGTGATGGAACAGGTCCTTGAGGTTGCGGGCCACCGCCTCGTCCTCCGGCCCCTCCCAGGGCCAGTGGGGCGCTGTGAAATGCAGCGAGACAAAGAAAGGGCCTGACGGCCCTGCGCCGACACCGTCGCGCCACGGGCGTGCCTGGCTCTGCTCGCCACGGGCGCGGATGTACTGCTCGGTTTCATCCGCCAGGATCTGTGTGTAATAGCCCACGCGCTCTACCGGCACCTCGCCCTCGTACAGGTCGCAGGGTACATGGGCACCCACGGCGGGCTTGTGGGTGAAATAGTCGATCGCCCCACCGTAGTTGCCAAAGAAGCGGTCGTACCCACTCTTGAGCGGCCCGTAGTTTGGCATAGCCCCCAGGTGCCATTTGCCGATCAGGGCAGTGGTATAGCCCACGGCCTTGAGCAGTGAGGGCAGCGTCGGGTGCTCCGGCGGCAGGCCGAGGCGCTGGCCCCTCTGGGAGAGGGGTTCTTCCAGGCCGCCCGGCAGGCGGTACTGGTAGCGCCCCGTCATCAGCGCAAAGCGCGTGGCCGAACAGACGGCCGAGTTGGCATATGCCTGCGTGAAGCGCACGCCCTGTGCAGCCAGGCGATCCAGATGCGGAGTGGTGTACTCGGTCTGGCCGTAGACGCTGAGGTCGGCCCAGCCGAGGTCATCAGCGACGATGAAAAGGATGTTGGGTCGGGTGGCTGTAGGTTGACTCATGATTGTCCCCAGACACGTGACATATAGCACTGCACACAAAAGGGATGCTTTTTGCCGCCAGGCTGACTAGATGCCCAGGAGACGCTCCAGGTTTTGCCACAGAATCGCGTCTTTTTCCTCCTGGGAGAGGCTCTGCAGGCTTTGCACCCAGGCCACGGGTGATGGCTCCCAGGTGACATAGGGCCAATCACTGCCGAGGACCACCCGGTCGGCTCCGACCTGGTCAAGTAAAAAACGCAGCGCTGCCTCACTGCTCGTCAGGCAGTCGTAGTACAGACGACGCTGGTAGGTGCTCGGGGGCTTGTGGAGATGCGTGCGGGCTTCGGAGCGCACCTGCCAGCCGCGATCCAGGCGCCCCATGCCAAAACAGGCCGGACCGCCACCATGGGCAATGCACACCTTGAGGTCCGGGCAGGCATCGAGAATGCCCCCAAAGATGAGCGTGGCAAGCACCAGCGTGTCTTCCAGCGGCACACCGATGCTATTGGTCAGACCGTACTTCTCCGTGCGCGAGAGCAACAGATTGGCGTGCGGTTGCGGATGGAAGAACAGCACAGCACCCATGGCCTCAGCGGCCTTGAAGAGGGGAAGGAAGTGCGGTTCATCCCAGTTCAGCGTGTTGACGACCGTGTCCAGTTCCGCCCCTTTGAGGCCCAGGACCTGCACCGCGCGCGCCAATTCATCGATAGCCGCACTCACGTCTTGCACGGGTAACGTCGCCAGACCAGCAAAGCGCGCTGGCCATTGGCGCGTCATGGCGGCAATCTCATCGTTCACCTCGCGCGCCAGCTGGCGTCCCTGCGCCGCATCCAGATAATAGCCAAACAGCGGTGTCGCCACGGAGATGACCTGCACGTCCACACCTTGTTCGTCCATATCACGCAAGCGTTCTTCAGGGGTGAACCGCAGCTTGGGTGTGAGCACCGGATTGCGTCCCCCGGGACTCACCGTCCAGCCCCGATCTGCCGCCTGTTCATAGCGCACCCCGTACCAGGACTGGCCCTGGTCCACCGTCTGCCAGAACTGGGGTGGCATCAGATGCGCGTGTATGTCAATGCTGCGCCTATGAGGGACACGGGGTGAGGATGCCATACCTGCTCCTGTCATCTGTAAAGCTGGCCAGTAAACCCGCAACAGCGTCCAAACCGTCCGAGAAGCGCCATCGTACCGTCCCCGGGCACAAAAGGCAAGAGCGGCTTGACACCCTATGGTCTAGTACGTATCCTGCCGGAGGCATATATGGGGAACAATTGGCACCAACCGATTACCCAGGTGTTCCTGGAATACCTGGGGCGGCGCCTGAGGGAATGGAGGCAGGTCCATGGCCTTTGACGAGATTCTGGCCCAGGTACTTGAGTTGTTGCAGCACGAGCAGCGGCTCTCATACCGGGCCCTCAAGCGACGCTTTGCCCTGGACGACGAGTACCTCGAAGACCTGAAGGCCGAACTCGTCGAGGCAAAACGGCTTGCCATGGATGAGGATGGCAAAGTGCTGGTCTGGACTGGTGGGACTGCGTCAGCTGCAAATACTGCCGCGCCACCTACACCGCCCCAGGCGCCGCTCGCTTACACCCCATCGCACCTGACGGAAAAGATCCTTGCGGCCCGCCGCACCCTGGAAGGTGAGCGCAAGCAGGTCAGCGTCTTTTTCGCCGACATTAAGGACTCGACGCGCCTTATCGAGGGGCTCGATCCAGAGGCCGCACAGCGCCTCCTGGATCCGGCCATCCACATTATGATGGACGCTGTGCACCGCTACGAGGGCACCGTCAACCAGGTGCTAGGCGACGGCATTATGGCCCTCTTCGGAGCACCCATTGCCCACGAAGATCATGCCCTGCGGGCGTGCTATGCGGCCCTCGCCCTGCAGAGCGCCATCCGCCCGTATGCCGAGGAGGTGCGCCGCACGCATGGTATGCTGCTGCAACTGCGAGTGGGGCTGAACTCCGGCGAGGTGGTGGTACGGGCCATTGGCAACGATCTGCACATGGATTACTCGGCGGTAGGGCAGAATACGCACCTGGCGGCGCGCATGGAGCAGCTCGCCGCCCCTGGCAGCATTCTGCTCACGGCCGCCACCCTGCGGCTGGTAGAGGGCCTGGTACGGGTGAACGCCCTGGGCCCCATGCCGGTGAAGGGCTTGACGGGCCCTGTGGAGGTGTTTGAGCTGGTGGGGGCCAGTGCCCTGCGCTGGCGCTTCCAGGCGGCCACAGCCCGCGGGCTGACGCGCTTTGTCGGCCGCCAGACAGAGCTGGAGGTGCTACAGCAGACGCTCACGCAGGCCGGGGCCGGGCACGGCCAGGTGGTGGCCATTGTCGGTGAAGCTGGTGTGGGGAAGTCACGCCTGGTCTACGAGTTTGCCCACTCCTACCACACGCAGGGGTGGTTGGTGCTAGAAAGTGCCTCGGTGTCCTATGGCAAGGCCACCGCCTACTTTCCCGTGGTGGACCTGCTCAAACGCTACTGCCACATCGACGACAGCGACGAGCCCCGCACGGTGCGGGCCAAGGTGACAGGGCAGGTGCTGACGCTCGATGCCTCCCTCCAGGAAGCCATTCCGGCCCTTCTGTCATTGCTGGACGTCCTGCCGGAAGACAGTCCCTTTCTGAGGCTCGACCCGCCTCAGCGGCGGCGCCACACCCTGGATGCTCTCAAGCGCCTGCTGCTGCGCGAAACGCAGGCGCAACCCGTGCTGCTCGTCTTTGAGGACCTGCACTGGATTGATTCCGAGACCCAGGCCCTGCTCGATACCCTGGTCGAGAGCCTACCCACGGTGCGCCTCCTGCTGCTAGTCAACTACCGCCCGGAGTATCAGCACGGCTGGGGCAGCAAGACGTACTACGCACAACTGCGACTGGACCCGCTTCCCCCGGCGAGTGCCGAGGACTTCCTGCAGGCCCTGCTGGGGGACGCTCCCAGCCTTGTCCCGCTCAAACAACTGCTGATTGCGCGCACGGAGGGCAATCCCTTCTTCCTGGAGGAAAGTGTGCGCACCCTGGTCGAGACCGGCGTGTTGGTCGGCGCGCCTGGAGCCTACCGTCTGGCGCAGGCGCTGCCCACCATTCAGGTACCGGTCACGGTGCAGGCGGTACTGGCGGCGCGTATCGATCGCCTACCGCCTGAGGAAAAGCGCCTGCTGCAGACGGCCGCGGTCATTGGTACAGAGGTGCCCTTTGCTCTGTTACAGGCCATCGCCGAGCTGCCCGAGGCGGACCTGCACCGCAGCCTTGCCCGCTTGCAGGCCGCCGAGTTCCTCTACGAAGCCAGCCTGTTCCCGGAATTGGTCTACACCTTCAAGCATGCCCTCACCCACGAGGTGGCCTACAGCGTCCTCCTACATGAGCGGCGGCGTACCTTGCACGCCCGCATTATGGAGGCCCTGGAGGCGCTCGTTGGGGACTGTGTAGCCGAGCAGGTCGAACGCCTGGCTCATCATGCCTTGCGGGGTGAGGTGTGGGACAAGGCCCTGGCGTACTGCCGGCAGGCGGGGGAGAAGGTCATGGCGCGGTCGGCATACCGCGAGGCCGTGGGGTACTTCGAGCAGGCCCTGAATGCCCTCCCACATCTGCCGGAGCAACGCGACACACGTGAGCAGGCCATCGATCTCCGATTCGCCCTGCGCACGGCACTCCGCCCGCTTGGCAATTCTGGGCGTATCCTGGCGTGTCTGCGCGAGGCCGAGGCCCTGGCGGCGGCCCTCGACGACACTCGTCGACTGGGACAGGTCTCTCGCTTTCTGTCAAACCATTTCCACAACATGGGCATATATGACCAGGCCATGGCCGCTGCCCAGCGCGCTCTCGCGCTCGCTACGGTCAGCGGGGAGGTCGTCCTGCACGTGCTGCCGAACTACTACCTCGGCCAAGCCTACCTGGCCCAGGGCGGCTATCGTCGGGCGATCGACTGCTTCGGGCAGATTGTGGCGGCCCTCGAGGGCACGCGGAGCCGCGAACGTTTCGGCCAGGTCACGCTGCCAGCAGTATCCTCCCGTGCCTTCCTCGGCGAGTGCTGTGCCGAGTTGGGCACGTTCGCCGAGGGCAGAGCCCTTGGGGTCGAAGGGCTGCGGATTGCCGAGGCGGTTGATCACCCTGCGAGCCTCATGATGGCCTCTTGGGGGATTGGGCTGCTGGCCCTCCGCCAGGGCGACCTGCCCAGGGCAGTCCCCCTACTCGAACGGGCTCTAGACATTTGTCAGACCACGGACCTCCCGGTCCGGTTCCCCCGGTTGGCTGCGACCTTGGGCGCGGCGTACACCCTGGCCGGGCGCGTCGCCGACGCCGTACCGCTACTCACGCAGGCGTTGGAACGGACCACTGCCATGGAAATGGTAGTCTATCAGGTGCTCTGTAGTCTCTCCCTGGGGGAAGCGCAGGTACTGGCTGGCCACCTGGAAGAGGCACACGCCCTTGCCGAGAGTGCCCTGGCGCTCGCCCGTACGCGCCAGGAACGGGGCCACCAGGCATATGCCCTGCGCCTCCTCGGCGACATTGCGGCGCGGTGCGAGCCTCCAGAGAGCGAGCAGGCCGAAGCATACTACCGCCAGGCCCATGCCCTGGCCGGGGAACTGGGCATGCGCCCGCTCCTGGCGCACTGTCACCTCGGCCTTGGCACCCTGTACGGCCGCATGGGCCGGGGCGGGCCCGCCCGTGCCGAACTCACCGCCGCCATCGAGTTGTACCGCGCCATGGACATGACCTTCTGGCTGCCGCAGGCGGAAGCCACGCTGGCACAAGCCATAAGTGGGTGAGACCTCCTTATGCCAGTGCCACCCTTTGAGTCTGGCGGTGATCTACCGGAGGGCCTTCATCAAGCGGACTTGACCGAGTTCTTTATGCGGTTTGGCCGTGGGACTGCGCAGCGTGAACGAGTAGCAATGCAGCTACGACAGGCGTTTGAGCTGGTACGGCCGCTCCAGATTGTCGCGCGGGTCGTCGTGTGGGGCAGTTTTGTCACTGCGAAGCCCGCTCCCGCTGATGCCGACATCCTCTGGGTGACGCGCCCGACTTTCGATCGCAGCCAACTGCCCGTACAAGTGGAGGTGCTCTTCGACCCTGTCGTTGCGAAACGCCTGTATGGGATCGACGTCCTATCGATCCCGGAGGATTCAGCCTATCTGGCCACGCTGCTTGATGGTCTCTCTGTCACCAGGGCGTTCACCAAGCGTGGTCTGGTGGAGGTTACACTATGATCCAGAATGATACGGAGTTTCAGGCCACGCAGTATCGGCTAGCGCAGATTGAAAAGGTGGTGTGCGGGCTCCGTCATGAGCTCTCGCCACGAGCGTTTGCCGATTGCATACAAGGATATATACTCGAGATCCAACGCATGCGAGAGGAGATCGACGAATATCTCTTACGCCCCCTCAAAGTCTCTCCCTCTGTTACCGATGAAGCGACATAGGTCACTGTCTTCTCGCTTGGCGGACAGTGTCATGCCACTTATACTGCAGGAGACCATCGCACATTGTTGGCTAGGGAGCAGGCAAAGGCACTGCGAGCGAAGGATGTCCCTGATCCTGATCGGCAACTCTCATTGTATTTCTAGAAAACCAGCTTGCAGGGGCAGCTGTTTACTTTCTGGTCGCTTCTCGCACTGACTTGGACGCTATGGAGAAACAACAATGCCTAAGGCAGACTGGAGAGAGCGCATCGTGATCGATTCGCATATCCATCATGTGGTCCCTTGCATCAGGGGTACGCGTGTACCCGTGAGTGTGTTGGTAGGAAGTCTCGCTGATGGGGATTCCATCAATGATCTTTTGGCAGCGTATCCCCACCTGACCGAAGAGGATATTTACGCCGCGTTAAAATTCGCCGCTGAAGCCGTGAACAACACAGATTTCATCCCGCTGGCCGTGCAGGGGTGAACATGAGCATCCGCGTCAAGGTGGATGAGGACTTGCCCCGACAGGTCGCCGAACTGTGCTCTGAGCGCGGTCACGATGCTGCTACTGTTGTCATGCAGGGCTGGCGGGGTTTCACAGATGCAGCACTCTGGCCACTGGTGCAGCAGGAGGAACGGTGGCTCATCACTGCGGATAAAGGCTTTGCAGATATACGGATCTATCCGCCAGGAAACCATGCAGGGGTCCTCCTGTTCCGTCTGGAGGAAGAAAGTCGACGCGGTTACCTGGAGTTGACGCAGACAGCCCTTGAACGGTTGCACTTCGAAGAGCTGACCGGTTCTATCATCGTTGTGACCCGACGCGGCATCCGTATCCGCAAACCATGAGGATGCACTGGGCCCTTGCCACCCTTTGTTTGACGGCAATCAAAACGGATCGGCAAAAGTATTACAATGAACTCCTGAACAAAGTCATATCCCATACCAGGGGAGCCCAGGAGCGCACATTCTCGTTGCTATACCATAGAGGTGAAAAGACGCCTACAAAGGATTAAGTATGATTGTAGTGACTGAGGAAATCCTAGACGAGATGGTGGACACACTCGTCCAGGAGATTGCCCCTGAGCAGATATATCTCTTCGGTTCCCGTGCCCGTGGAAATGCCAGACCGGACTCGGACATTGACCTACTGATTGTCGAAAGCGAACCGTTTGGGATAAATCGAAGCCGGCGGCAAGAGCTGGCGCGCATCCGTAGAGCTTTATCACGGTTTCAAGTCCCGAAGGATATCCTGGTGTATAGCCGGGATGAAATCGCCAAATGGCAGCACGCTGGCAATCACATCATTTCTCGCTGCTTATGTGAGGGGAAGTTGCTCTATGAGCGACCATGAGCATGCCCGTCTGATGCTCAGGATGGCCGAGAAAGATCATACAGCCCTGCAGGGTATGCTGGATACGCAGATATTTGCTGATGAGATCTTTGGTTTTCACGCACAACAGGCTGCTGAAAAAGCTCTGAAAGCATGGTTAAGCCTTATCGGCGTCGATTATCCCCGGATTCACGATCTGGAGGAGCTTCTAGCACTTCTGGCACAACGTGGAGCAACTGTCTCTGAGCGATTCTATGGATTGATAGACTTTACTGACTTCGCCGTGCAGTTTCGCTATGCAACTGTCGAGGAGGAAGACGAGCCCCTGGACCCGCTTGCTATGATCCAGCAGGTTACAGAGTTAATGGACCATGTAAAGCAGCTACTCGTGGACACAGAGGAGGATATCGAACAATGACTTGGCCTCGTGCGCCACTTGATGTGGGTAGTCCTTAATCCTTGAACAGAGGCATGACTTGCGTCGCAAACAGCTCTAGCGAGTCGAGCACCTTGCGGTTTTCGATGCCGCCATAATTGACGAAGAAGATCAGATTCTCAATCCCGGCCTGCTGCAGACCGGCAATACGTTCTGCCACCAACTCTGGGGTGCCGAAGAGCGCCACATTCTCTGACATGGCATCATAGTTGGCATAGACGCCGCGGGCAAAGCGGCGCCGGTATTCTTTGAAATCGTCAGGCAAGAGTTCGACCCGATGGTCAGGCGGTGCGCCGACTTCCTGCCCGGTCCGTTTGAACCACATAAAGGGAGCCTCAGTATCCCGGCGGGCCTGCTCCTGGCTGCGGGCGGTGTACATGGCACGGGCCGCAATGACCTTGTCCGGGCTATAGGTGAACCCGGCCTCTGCGACGGCACTATGAAAATACTCCACCTGCGCCGCGACCTGTTGGAAACTCTCACCCTGGCCGATCAGCAGGTTCCAGTTGTGCCGCGCCACCCGATCCATGCTGGTCGGACTGGACGCCGCCACCCACAGCGGCGGATGGGGCGTCTGCACCGGCCTGGGATGCAGCGTCATGTCGTTGAAACTCCAGAATTCTCCGCGATGGTCAAACGGTTCAGTGGCAGTCCACGCCCTGGTCAGCACGTCCATCGCCTCTTCAAAGCGTCGGGTCGCCTCCTCCATAGGGACGTCGAACTTGTGGAACTCGCCCCACTGGTAGCCACGCCCGACGCCCAGATCCAGGCGCCCATTGCTGAGCAGGTCGACCGTCGCCGCCTGCTCGGCGAGCTGGATCGGGTTATGGAACGGCAACACGGCCACGGCGGTGCCGAGGCGAATGGAGGTCGTCACGCCAGCCAGGTACGCTAACACCGTCAGCGATGCCGGCACGATACCATGGCGAGAGAAGTGGTGTTCGGTAAACCATACGGAGTGAAAGCCAAGCTGCTCCGCCCAGCGTACCTGTTGCAGGGCTTCCTGATAGTATTGTACCTGCGCTCCTGGCTCTGGCAACTGTACCGACTGGAAGAGTCCGAATTTCATCGCTGTCTCCTGGGTTATAACGCAAGCGACCATCACCCATCACGCTATGGCTCGACAAAATCCAACGTTTTCTTCAAGCGCTCCACCACATTGTAGACGATCGGGCAGGTTTCAGCATTGTCGATGACTTGCCAGAGGCGGGAGCGAAAGTTCCGATGCAAATGGGGATAATCGGCGCAGACGGCCGGCCGCACCTCGTAAATCGAGCAGAGGTTACCGTCGAGAAACGGGCAGGGGAGGGCCTGCGTAATATATTTGCCGGTCTCCGCATCGGACGTGAGATAGCGGGCGCGTACCTCCTCCAGACTGAGGCCCAGATAGGCCGCAATGCGTTGGGCCTCCGTACGGCTGAAGACCGGCTGCCGGGTGCGACAGCAGTTGGCACAGGAGCGACAGTCAATGTGCTTCCAGACCTCGGACGTCGTCTCACTCACCAGCGTATTGAGTCGGCGGTCTGAGAGTTCCACTTCGAGTTTGACAAAGGTGCGAAACTCTCCATTCTCATCCTCCTTGGCTACAGTAGCACGCTGAATCTGCGTCAGATCAGTGATGATCTCATCGGGCATAGCCTGCCCCCTTGTCAGGATGTATGTACAATCTCTCACGGCAGTCATCATACTACAAAGCTACATGGATACGGCACTTTTCTCTTGGTCTTTGCCAGAAGCTTGTGTACAATCGCCGCCATTGCCGACCCCACTATGGGAGAGTCGGCGGCACAACTGCAACGTCGAGAAGAGAAGCACCTACGATGACTGAGGCACAAGCCAGAGCAAAACTGCAGAAGTTACTAGCCATCACGCTGGAGCGGGGGGCAGCGCCAGGCGAGCAAGCCAACGCGACGCGAGCGATTGGGGCGATCCTGCAGGAACACCCGAGTCTGCGCGACATGATCAGCCACGCTGGCGACACGGCAGCCTCGCACCGGCCTGCAGCAGGCGTCTGGACCCAGGAGAACATATGGGCGTTCTGGCAGGGAGTACTGCTTGGTGTTGGCACCGCAGTCAGCACCGTGGGTGTGGTGGTGTTGAGCCATCTCTTCAACCGAGGTAACCATTCCTAGCTCCCTCTCTCAGAGGGACAGGGGGAGTGGAGCGGCTCCCACGTCATCCCGTCTTTCCCATATAGGCGATAAAAATTCTGGGTGGAATGGTGCAAGACATCCGCTACAGGCACCTCTTTGACTTGGGCAATGGCCTCTGCCACGTAACGCACAAACGCCGGTTCGTTACGGCGCCCACGATAGGGGAGGGGGGCAAGATATGGGCTGTCCGTTTCGATCAACAGCCTTGTGAGCGGCACAACGCGCAGTGCTGCACGGACGTTGTCGGCTTTGGGAAAACTGACAATACCTGTGAAGCCAATATAAAAACCCATGGCCAGTAACTGTTCAGCCATAGCCGGCGTACCGGTAAAACAGTGTACGTGCCCAGAGCGGGGTACTGGGTAGTCCTGCAAGAGGTCCAGGGTGGCCCGCTCTGCCTCGCGGGTATGAATGACTACGGGTACGTTACACTGGATGGCGCGCTGGAGTTGAGCCGCAAACGCCTGCTGTTGCACATCTCGGGGACTGTGATCGTAATAGAAGTCCAGCCCAATTTCGCCCCAGGCGAGCACTTTGGGGTGATGTAGGAGAGCTTCTAAGGCGTCCAGGACGTCTGGCCCTACGGTCATCGCCTGATGGGGATGCACCCCGACCGCAGCATAGATGCCGGAGACATGTGCGCTCAAGGTCACCACGGTCCGGGATTCTTCCAGGTCACACCCGACCTGGAGCAGTTGGGTAACTCCGGCGGCCGCCGCACGGGCAATGACGGCATCGCGGTCATCACGATAGCGCTCCGTGTAGATATGGCTGTGCGAATCAATCATGCATGCTCCTTGTACCAGGCTCCCTGGGCTGTGAGTATAACACGCCTTGCTTCAGCATGGGGGTATGGTATGATAGGGCCACAGATCGCAGCGATCCTCACACATACGAAGGAGCAAACGTTATGCCGAGATATGTTATTGAGCGAGCCATCCCAGCCATCGGCAGTGCGGAGCGCGAGACGCTGCGCGGTGCGGCACAAAAATCGAATGCCGTCCTTGCCGAGATGAAGGCAGAGCGGAAAAACATCCAATGGGAACACACGTACGTGGCTGGCGACAAAACTTTTTGTATCTACCTCGCGGATAGTGAGGCGCTCATTCACGAACATGCCCAGCGGAGCGGCTTTCCTGCTACACAGGTGACCGAGGTACGCCGCATGATTGACCCGGTGACCGCAGAAGGGTAGGCGAGGCGCGCGGCGTGGCAGCCGCAGTGAGCGTCTAGGCACAGCCCACGCCGCACCATACCACTCTCTGGCTCAGGATTGCTTCGGTGCTTCAACCAATCTTACCAGATCACTGAAGGTGTCAATCACATAGTCCGGCTGGCAACGCTGGAGTTCTTCCAGGCTGCCAAAGCCATACGTGACAGCACAGGTCCTGATGCCAGCAGCCTTCCCTGCCAGGATGTCCGCTGTGGTATCGCCAACCATCAGTGCCTGCTGGGGAGCACAGCGCAACGCGGCCAGCGCGGCGAGGACGGCATCTGGAGCGGGCTTTAACTGCAAGCCAGGAACCCAGCCCTGAATGTGCTGGAAGAAAGACGCCAGCTGCAACTGACATAGGACCATCTCGGCCTGCTCCTGAGCTTTTGTGGTGACCACACCAAGGGGCAGAGATGACAGGGCATGCAAGGTGGTGGTGACGCCGGGATAGGGACGCGTATGGTGGGCACAGAAGGCGGCGTAGCGGGAGCGATACGTGTTTAGGAAGATGGTCAGTTGTTCTGGTGAGAGGGGATACCCCAGCTCCCGGGCCATATGTTCGAGTGGTTTACCAATGTGCTGCGCAATGGCTGTCTCGTCTGGCAGCGCACCTTCGACAATGCGGTGCAGGGCGTATTGAAAGGCCAGTGCAATATCACGCCGTGAATCAATGAGGGTACCGTCAAGGTCACACAAGATGGTTGTGATTGGCCTTGCCATCATAGAACACCAGTTCTCACAGCAGGTACGCCTGTACTTCAGCCCTAAACACGTTCAGGAGGCGCAGTGATAGAAGGCTCACCGTACCGCAGCATAACAGAGATAGCATAGTGGCACAAGGAGGAGGTGATGGCACGCAAAGTCTCGATCAGTTTTAACTGGCAAGGTCCAATGGACTATGATCAGGCCCTGGCCCGGGTACGTTTAGCTGATGAGGCCGGGGTCGATACTGCCTGGGTAGCAGAAGCCTGGGGGCGTGACTGCTTTACGATACTGGCGTTGATGGCACGCGAGACGCGGCGCATTCATCTCGGCACGGGAATTGTCAATACCTATTCCCGGACGCCAGCAGCGCTGGCCCAACACTTTGCCACCCTCGATGAACTCTCCGGCGGGCGGATGATCATTGGCCTGGGCACCAGCGGCTATCGTGTCATCGAGCATTGGCACGGCATCCCCTTTCAGCCATCGCTCACGCGCCTGCGGGAATATGTCGAGATTATGCGCATGATTCTGGCCGGGGAGCCCCTCAAGTATTCCGGCAAGGTTTTCAATTTGCAACGCGGTTTCCGGTTGCGCTTCCAGCCAGTACGCTCCCGCATTCCGATTTTCATCGCCTCCCTGACTCCCAAAAGCGTGGCGCAAACCGCGCGTATTGCTGACGGCTGGATGCCAGTCCTCATCCCGCTGCAGCACCTTGGACGTGAGATTCAAAAATTCCGGAAGCTCGTGCAAGAGGCTGGACGCGACCCGCACAGTGTCATCGTCCGCTCTCCGGGCAGCGTCACCGTCACGCGCGATGTCGACAAGGCGCGTCAGGAGAGCAAGGCACACACCGCCTTTTACATCACCAACATGGGGGACTATTACCGCGAGCAGCTCGTGCGCATGGGCCATGAGGAAGCCGTAACTGTGGTGCGTCACGCCTGGGAGGAAGGCGGCCACACCGCTGGCATTGCCGCGGTTCCCGATGCCCTGGTCGACAGTCTGTTTTTTGCAGGACCAGCCGAGGCCTGTGTGGAACGCCTGGAAGCCCAGGCAGAAGCTGGCATCGATCTGCACACAGTCAACGTGGCCCTAGATGATCCGCACGAGACGGCCAGGAGCCTGGCAAAATTAGTAGGCTGATCTGGGGCGAGCTGATGTGAGCCAGGATATGGGCATAGGGAGGGCCTGCCCTAAGATGCTGTATCACTCACGCGACACTGCTGTTCTGTCTAGCAGCCACGACTGACGACGCAGCCGTGAAGAGCCTATGACCCGACGACTTGCTTTTGTTGCCCTCGCACTGCTCCTGCTCACCCCTCGCCCTGCGGTCGGGGACGAGTTATCGACGCAGCCCTTCAGGCTGGCCCCAGCGACCGACCTGGCACTGTCCAGTGCGGAGGAAAGTCATCCCTCGGACCCCTGCTCCGGGTTCACGCTGTTCCTCGCCGATGAGCGGCCGGTCGATTGTCCACGCCTGGCACCCGCGGGTGACGCGGAGCCCGCTGGACTTGCTCAGGAGCTTGAACCGCTGACACAGCTCCAGAAGCCCTGGCCCTATCGGGTCCTCCCCTACGCGGCCCCCGTCGCCCTCACGGCAGCAGGACTCGTGACCTCGCTCGCAGGTAACTCGCTGCGATCGTTCCGTTTCGCGCACGAGGGCTGGTTCGACGCCAACACCTATGCCGGAGGGGCAGACAAGGCTGCTCACTTCGTGAACTACACTATCCTCTCCAAGGAGATAGCCTACATGTACCAGAAGCTGGGCTACTCCGAGAGCGCGTCGATCTGGCTGGGATTTGGCATGAGCGTCCTGGAGGGACTGACGAACGAGTTCGGTGACGGCTTCAACAAGTACGGCTTCTCGCTCGGGGACGCCACGATGGACACGCTCGGGTCTGGTACCTCCGCCCTGATTCTGGCCACGGGAACGGAGGACCTGTTTAACTTTCGCAATGGCTTCCTGCTTCCCAAGACTACGGCGACGTGCTGCGCGGTCCCTGGCAATGGTCGGGACTACTCGTACAGGATCTATACGGCAGATCTGAAGCTCGCCGGGGTGAGCCACCGTCTGGGCCTCAACGTCGGGCCGCTCCGGTATCTGCTTTTTTCCGTGACCTATGGCTCCAAGTTCTATCCCAGCGGGCCGCCGGACCTCAGAGAGCGGCAGGTCGGCTTCGAGATTGGTCTAAACTGCGAGGAGATCCTGAATGCCCTCGGGGTATGGCGCGACACGTGGTGGGGCTACGGCCTCCATATCGTCTTCGACAACATCCGATTCCCCTTCACCTCTGTCGGATACCAGTGCGATCTGAACCACGGACGATGGTATGGGCCAGGGAACGGCAATCAGTATTCCACTACACCCTGACTTTCAGCCGAAGATCAGCAGAAAGTTGCGCGTGCAGGCGAAGGTCGAGGCGCGGACCATATCCCAGGCAAGGTAGCTCATGAAGCCCTTGTGTGCATCGAGAGTGTCGGCGCGGATACAGGACGGCAGGGTGCTGCGTCGATCGGCCGGCATCATCGCGGTGGCCGGCGTGCTGCTGCTGGGCGCAGGCTGCGCGCTCTCCTGCTCACCGGGGTCCGTCAGTGACCACTTCGACGGCTGGCGCTTCCACCAGCCCGAGCCTCTCACCATCGGCTTCACCGACTGGCTCAAGCGCAAACTGGGCGATTCCCGTCGCGGCCTCTGGAGCGACTACACCGACACGCCCCCCGGACCGCCGCCACCCGTGCGCGTCGACGGTGGCCGCCTGCGCGTGACGTTCGTGAACCACGCGACACTCCTGATCCAGATGGACGGACTCAATATCCTGACCGATCCGATCTGGTCGAAGCAAACGGTCCCCATCTTCGGCGTCCGGCGCCGCCGTCCTCCGGGCGTCAGGTTCGAGGACCTGCCTCCGATCGACGTGATCCTCGTCAGCCACGATCATTACGACCACATGGCCCTGCCCACGCTACGCCGCCTCGCCAGGACCCATCGCCCGCATCTCTACGTCGGCCTCGGCAACGCCATCTTCCTCGCGGGCAAGGGCGTGCCGGGCGCGGTCGACCTCGACTGGTGGCAATCGGCCGACATTGCACCGGGCGTCACGGTCACGGCCGTGGTCGCCCGGCATATGTCGGGGCGGGGGCTTTTCGACCGGGATCACCGACTCTGGTGCGGCTTCGTCGTGCAGGGCCCCTCGGGCTCCGTGTACTTCGCCGGCGACACCGGCTGGGGCTCCCATTTCGCCGAGATCGGCCGGCGATTTCCCAACTTGCGCCTGGCGCTCCTGCCGATCGGCGGTTTCAAGCCACGGTGGTACCAGCACGAGCAGCACCTCGGACCCGCAGACGCTGTGGCCGTGCACCGCACGCTCGGCGCTACAACCTCCGTACCCATCCACTTCGGCACGTTCCCCAACGGTGACGACGCCGAGACCGAGCCAGTGACTACCCTGCGTGCCGTGCTCGACGCCTCCCCGGACGTGGCACCGCACTTCGTCATCCTCGACAACGGCGAGTCCGCCGAGATCCCGCCAACCTCATCGCTCCCCAGACAGTGAGGGCCAGGAACAACCGCAGTCATGCATTTTCTCGTGTCCACGGCCGGCTAGCCGGATGGTCACGCGGCATCGAGGTATTGCCACTCAAACGCAGAGCGGGTTGTCACCACCAGTACCGCCCATTTGTAGACTTCTTTGTAATCGACCACCACACTGCGCGTGTGAGGCTATGGCGTGCTCTTCACCCCCAGAAGGATCAGACCCAGGATGGCCACCGCATAATAGCTAGCGATTACCACTGCACCACCGTAGTCCTTCGCCAGGCGCTGGCCAAAGAACAGACAGAGCAGTGCGATGAGCGAAAAGATCAGCCCCCAGAGCGCCAGCCCTGTGCCACACCCTACCAGGAGGCAGAGAGCTCCCAGGCCGCAGAGCACGCCAGCAATGGCCTCCAGAATGGTGATGGCCAAGAACATGGGCTGGACCAGGCTGCGGAGGGGGCTTGATGTGAAATGACCTGTGAGATACTCAAGATTGCCTTGCCTATCCACTATCTTATCCACTGCGGACTGCAGAAAAGCGACGGCAAAGAAGGCGGTTACCGCCAGGCGGCCGAACCACAGTGGAAATGCTTCCATAGCGTAGCTCTCCCTGATTTAGGCGCGCACGCCCGTTTTGACATCGTGCGCAAAGCGCTCCATAACGCGCTGCATCTCGGTAACATCGGCGGTCATGATGTCAAACACCATGTGGCTGACCCCACAATCAGCGTAGCGGCCGATGTCGTCCTGGATCGCTGCCGGGCTGCCCGTCAGGGGCTGGCGCGAAGCCCCGCCGTTATTGGCAAAGGCAAGAGGAGCGCGGAAGGAAATGGTAATGTCCTGCGGATTGCGGCCTGCTTTGCTAGCCTCATCGCGCAGGCGGGCGACAGCTTCGCGCATCTCGGGGGGCGTGAGGCTGGCCGGCGCACGCAGGCCAATGGGATGCCAGCCATCTCCCAGACGCGCTGCACGACGAATGGCCGGAGGCGTGTGCCCACCGATCCAGATCGGCGGGTGTGGCTGGCGGGCTGGTTTGGGCGCGAAGCCAATGTCCGCAAAGCGCACGTATTGGCCAGTAAAATTTGGTTGCTCGCTCGTCCACAGGGTCCGAAAAACTTTAATATACTCGTCGCTGACCTCACCACGCTGGTGGAACGTGTCGAGACCGAGCGCGTCAAATTCCTCTTCCATCCAGCCCACGCCAATCCCCAGGATAACGCGGCCACCGGAGAGCGCATCGAGCGTGGAGACCATTTTGGCGGTGAGGAGGGCGTTGCGGTACGGCAGGATGAGTACGCTGGTACCGAGTTGCACCCGCGTGGTGCACGCCGCCAGGAACGCCAGGGTGGTCAGGGGTTCATAGTAGTCTTGATCCGGCGCTGAGGGAAAGCGGCCCTCAGGATCATAGGGGTAAAACGAATCGATTTGCCTGGGCACAATGATATGGTCACTGACCCATACAGAATCTAAACCTAAAGCCTCGACATGCTGCGCCAGCAGACGCATGTTCTGCATGGTCGCCGCCTGTCCACGGCTGGGCAGACTGAAGCCAAATTCCATACGACCGCTCCTTGTTGTTCGTTACGGCGCTGTGATGATGGCTGTTGTAGCAGATCTGCTGGACCAGAGCAAGTCGTGTGGCAGTCTTGTCGCACTTAAGAAAGTCGGCTACACTGCCGGGACGCATCCAGGTTTCTTGCGCAGTTACAGGGAGAATACCGCCTTGGATCCAGGTCAGGCCATCCGCGAGTTGGGAGCGATTGTCGGGGCAAGCAATGTGTTGTCGTCGCGTGCCGAGCGCACCGTTTATGGCTATGATGCTTCCGTGTTCCGTGGTACGGAGCTGCTCGCTGTGGTATTGCCGGAGACGGCCCAGCAGATTGCGCGTCTCGTGACCTGGTGTCAGCGGCACCAGGTGCCCTATCTGGCTCGTGGTACAGGAACGGGCATTAGCGGTGCAGCGATTCCGACGCACGGGGGCCTGGTCATCGAGATGTCACGCATGAATCGGGTCCTGGAAATCGACCTGGAGAATGGGGTAGCCGTCGTCGAACCGGGGGTCATCAACCAGGATCTGAAACAGCTTTTGCTGGAGCACGGCTATACCTATACCTACGTCCCGGACCCGGGTAGCCAGGTGGTCTCGACCATTGGCGGCAATGTCTCGACGAATGCCGGCGGCATGCATTGCTTGAAGTATGGCATAACCAGCAACCACATCCTGGGGCTGGAGGTCATACTGCCCAATGGTGACATCATTGAAGTAGGGGGGAAAGTGGTGGACCAGCCCGGTGCTGATCTGACGGGCCTGCTGGTCGGCGCAGAGGGGACGCTGGGGGTCGTCACTAAAATCATCGTGCGTTTGATGCGTCTGCCTGAGGCAGTCGTTACTCAGTTGGCCCTGTTCAAGACCGTGGACGACGCGGCCCACACGGTCTCGGACATTATTGGCGCGGGGCTCTTGCCAGCGGCGCTGGAACTCCTCGATAAGGCCATCATGCAGGCGGTGGATCAAGCAGTCCACATAGGCTATCCTGCCGAGGCTGGGGCTGCCTTGATTCTTGAGCTCGACGGTCTCCAGGAGGACATGCCACGCAGCCAGGAGATGGTCGCGGCATTCTGTCGGGAGCACGATGTCCTCTCAATCGAGACCGCCGAGAGTGCCGAAGCTGCCGCCCGCCTGTGGTTGAGCCGACGTGCCGCGTTTGGAGCCATGGCCCGTCTGGGCTCGCACTGCTATATTGTCGATGGCTGTGTGCCGCGCACCAAACTGCCCGAGGCCCTGCGCCGCGTCATGGCCATTGGCGAACGCTATGGCCTGCGTATCGCCAACCTGGCCCATGCCGGTGATGGCAATCTCCACCCGAGTATCCCCTTCAATAAGCGTGATCCCAGGGAAACAGCCCTTGTCCTGCAGGCTGGGCGCGACATCCTCGCAGTGTGCGTCGAGTTAGGCGGCACCATTACCGGTGAGCACGGTGTGGGTATGGAGAAACAGAACGAGATGCCCTTGATGTTTTCACCAACAGACCTGGAGGTAATGCGGCGCATTAAGCTCGCCCACGATGCCGCTGACCTGTGTAATCCCAAGAAGATTTTCCCCCTGAGCATGCTGACGGATACCGCATCATGATGACGTTTGAGGGACTACGCCACCATCTCGCAGGGCTGGTGGGCTCCGACAACGTCTGGACCGATGACACGCGCCTGATGGCGCATGCCATCGACAGGCGTCAACCCAGACTGGTAGTGCAGCCTGAGACAACGGCCCAGGCGGCAGACATTATTGCGCTCGCTGGGCGCGAGCGCTTTGCGATGGTGCCGTGGGGGCAGGGCACCCAGATGCACCTGGGGCAAACACCAGAGCGTTATGATTTCGCCCTGTCACTGGCAAAGTTGACGCGAGTTGTGGACTACGACGCCGCGAACCTCACGCTTATTGCCGAAGCTGGCTTGCCGCTCTGCGAGGTCTATAAACTGACGACGCCCTGTCAGCAGTTTTTACCGCTGGGCTATGCTGGTACGACGGCCAGTCTGGGGGGGCTGCTGGTGACCAACACCAGTGGCGTGAAGCGCTGGCGTTACGGTGGTGTGCGCGATCTGGTGCTGGGTGTACGGGTGGCCTTACCCGATGGCGCCCTGGCGCACTTTGGCGGGCGGGTAGTAAAGAACGTGGCTGGGTATGACATGAATAAGCTGTTCATTGGCTCATTGGGGGCATTTGGCGTGGTGCTAGAAACCACCTATCGTCTCGCTGCCCTGCCAGAGGATGACAGCGGCCTGGCCGTGCTTTTTCCGACCCTGGCACAGGCCACAGCCGCAGCGGCGACCCTGCGTGCCGCACCACTGCTCCCCTCAGCGTTACTCCTCCTACATGCTGATGTGGTAAACGCCTGGCATGCTGCCCTGCCATGGACGGCACAGCCTCCCCAGGTGGCCCTGTTGCTCAACTGCGACGGTATCCGTGAGGCCATCGCGCGCCAGCTCCGTGACAGCCGTGCCCTGTGCCAGACACACGGGAGTCTGGCGGATACCACCCTGTCAGGTACGGCCCTGCCCACCCTGTGGGCGCTCCGGGAGGGCTGGTGTCATACAGTTGCGGCCACGGTGCAGCCATGGTTGTACATGCGTCTCGGTGTGGTGTCGACGCGTCTGGAAGCCACCTTGACGCATCTCGCCCAGACACCCACGTTCTGCCAGCAGCCTATTGGCTGGGTTGCCGATGCTGGCCACGGGCAGATCTGGGCGCGTCTGGCACTCCAGCCATCTTTCTCAGATGAGCTGAGCCAGGCCGTCCAGGACTGGTTACACACGCTACGGACGCAGTTACAGGCGTACCATGGGTATGCGGTGGTCGAGGCGGCCCCGGCAACGCTACGCCAGCAGCTTGACGTCTGGGGCAACCCTCCAGGCACACAGTTATTATCGCTTTACAAACAGCATTTTGACCCCTATGCGGTTCTGAACCCTGGCCGCTATATTGCCGGGCTCTGAGGTTATGCGGAATTGGGAGAAGATTACCGATCATGCCTAATGCCACTGTTGCCACCACGCCTCTCTCACCCCTGCAAAACGTGTTACATCATGCTGGGACGAGCTGCATCCAGTGTGGTTTCTGTCTACCCAAGTGTCCGACCTATCGCCTGACAGGCCATGAAGCGGCCTCACCACGTGGTCGCATTGCCCTGATGCGGGCTGTGGCGGATGGCGACCTGGCAGCCGGCGAGATCTTTACGCAGCTAGACTTTTGCCTGGGTTGCCGGGCGTGTGAGACCGCGTGTCCAGCCGGGGTCGAGTTTAGCAAGCTGCTTGAGGCCGGGAGGACGGAAGCACGGGTAGGCCGCCCGGGTTCACGTCTCGGCGCCTTGGGGCAGCGTCTGTGCTTGCAGGCTCTCTTGCCCGTGCCGGCACTGGTGCAGCAGGTCGCTAGTTTCCTGTATGTCTATCAGGTCAGTGGTCTGCAACAGCTCCTACGCGCTAGTGGGATTCTTCGCTATCTCGTACCGAGGCTGGCAACGATGGAGATGCTCTTGCCACGGGTGCCAGCGCGCGCCGAGCGCCACCCTGTTCCCGTAGAAACGGCTCCTGTAGGCGCAGAGCAAGGGCGGGTAGCCATGCTCACGGGTTGTATCATGCCGGCCCTCCTGCCAGAAGTGAACCACGCCACAGCGCAGGTGCTAGCGGTTAATGGCTATCGCGTCTATGCACCACCAGCCCAGCGTTGCTGTGGTGCCTTGCAGGCACACGCCGGAGAGATCGAGATGGCCCGTCAACTGGCGCGACACAATATAGTGATATTTGAGGCGACAGATGCCGAGTGGGTGGTAGTGAACTCCGCTGGCTGTGGGGCGCTGATGAAGGAATATGGGCACTTACTCAGAGATGATCCGGCCTTTGCCGCACGCGCCGAGGCATTTAGCAGTCGCGTACGCGACGTGAGTGAGATGCTGACGGCGACGCCGTTATGTCAGCCTCTCCACCCTGTGCCACTGCGCGTGGCCTATGACGATCCCTGTCACCTCCTGCACGGTCAGAAGGTCTGTGAGCAACCTCGCCGCTTGTTGCAACAGATCCCAGCGCTCACCTTGCTCGAAGTCCCCGAAAGTGACTGGTGTTGTGGGAGTGCTGGCATTTACAACCTCCTCCATCCAGAGACCTCACAGGCCCTGCTCGACCGTAAAATGAGGCACCTGGCTGCGGTGGAGCCGCAACTTATTGTCACAGGGAATCCTGGCTGCATTCTGCAGTTGCGCCAGGGAGTGGCGCAGTATGGGCTCACCGCCGAGGTGTTGCATCCGGTCGAAGTGCTAGCGCGAGCCTATGGTACGCCTGCGGCAGAGGGGGGAGAGGCGTCGGTATGACGACATCGCAACTTGCTCCGTACTCGTCGTCCTTGGTACCATAAAGGTACACCTATAACCTCCCCATCAGACATACCCGGACAAAGGAGACTTTCGTGGGAGTGCTGGACGGTAAAGTGGCCATTGTGACAGGCGCCGGGCGCTTGCGCGGCATTGGGCGAGCGACTGCAGTGGCGCTAGCAGCCCACGGGGCCGACGTCGTAGTGACTGGCACCGGGCGCGACCCAGCGACTTTCCCGGCGGACGAAAAGGCTATCAACTGGAACGACATACACAGCACCGTCGAACAGATCGAGGCACAGGGGCGGCGTGGCCTGGCACTCATTGGGGATATCAGCCAACAGGCTGACGTCACCCGCATCGTGCAGCAGACGCTGGCCACATTTGGCCGCCTCGATATTTTGGTGAATAATGCTGCAATTGCCCGTGGCGCTGACCGGGTACCGGCGGTCGAACTCAGCGAGGAACTGTTTCGCCGTGTGCTGGACGTCAAGGTGGTGGGGTCGTTTCTGCTCTGTAAAGCCATTATCCCCACGCTGCTGCAGCAGAACCAGGGCGGGAGAATTATCAACCTCTCTTCGGTTATGGGAAAGCGTGGCGTGGCGAACACGACGGCCTACTGTGCGGCGAATTTTGCCATACAGGGGTTTACGCAGGCCCTGTCCCAGGAGCTGGCACCGTACCGCATTAGCGTCAACGCTGTCTGTCCTGGCACCATCGATACCGCCCGTATGGACGTTCTGGGGCGTGAGGAGCTGTGGCAGAGCATCGTGGAGGCTATCCCTATGAAACGTGCCGCCTCAGATGAGGAGGTGGCTGGGCTCATTGCCTACCTATGTTCCCCCATTGCAGAGTATATTACTGGCCAATCCATCAACATCGATGGTGGCCTGGTGATGTGGTAAGTGTGGCACGGCCTGGCGCACGTGTCTGTCGAGGAGAGTCGTAATGGCTGCCATCCGGTTTGGGCTGATTGGTATGGGCACGCACGGCATGCGCTATGCCCGGCATCTCATGCATGATGTGGAGGGCGCGGAACTCTATGCCGTGTGTCGGCAGGATCCACTGCGTGGCACGGCCTTCGCCCGCGAACATAATGTGCGCTACTATCGCGAGTATTTAGATTTGCTCGGTGATCCCCAGGTGGATGCAGTGGCGGTCGTCACCCCCTCACGCCTGCACGAACGCATCTGCACCACAGCACTCTCGGCCGGTAAAGCCGTCCTGGTCGAAAAGCCCATGGCCTGCACGACGCGTGAGGCGATTAACATCGTCGAAGCAGCCAGCCGTTCGGACCGGCTGTTGATGGTGGCCCACACCCTGCGATTCAACACTGTGGTGCAGGCGCTGGAGCAGCATCTTGACGAGATCGGGGCCATCCACACCATCAGTATGAGTCAGCGTCTGGAGCCGCCAGAGCGCGACTGGATGGACGATTTTGCGCAAGCTGGCGGTGGGGCTATTTTGAACACAGGCATTCATCTGTTTGACTTGCTACGGTTTCTCTCCGGCGATGAGGTTCGGCACGTCTACTGCGAAACGGCACGGATTTTCTACGAAGAGCTCGAGGACTCCTGTGTGGCGACCATGCGGCTGCGCCATAGCAAGATCCACTGTGTCCTGGATGTGGCGCGCTATGCTGGCGGGCGTTCCGGGCGCATCGAACTGGTCGGGGAGACCGGACAGCTCATGGGCGACTTCGATCACGGCTATGCCATGATCATTCGTGGACGCCGTGCCACACCGCTCGATCTCGCCCCACCTGTGCAGACCATTGTCAGTGCGCTCAAAGCGTTTGTGCAGGCGCTGCAGCACGACGAGGAGCCACCGATCAGTGCTGTTGATGGCTATCACGCTGTGGAAATTGCGGAAGCGTGCTATGAGTCAGCCAGTGCCCAGGAGCCAGTCGAAATCGAGGCAGACGACGATGACGGCACTCCTGAGGACTGGGACGAATGCTGAAGAGGCAGCATCGGAAGGAAGCCATGAGGGAGGAGAAGGAGGGTACATGACATCCGCGCCAACTTCCACTGCAGCCATTGAGACTCTAGCTGATTTGCTCGAGCAACTCGGTGGTATTGCTCCCGAGCGGGTACGGTTCCGTCCTGTCCCAGGTACGGCGACCGAAGAGGACGTGCTGACGATACATGCGCGTGACCGCCGGCTCTACGAATTGGTAGATGGCGTGCTCGTGGAGAAAGCGATGGGATTACGTGAATCGTTTCTGGCCATCGCGTTAGCCGCAATCCTACTAAACTTCGTGAGGCCAAGGAGACTGGGTATAGTGACGGGCGCAGATGGCATGATGCGCCTCTTCCCTGGTCTGGTGCGCATTCCTGATGTTGCGTTTCTCTCTTGGAATCGTTTTCCCAATCGACGCGTGCCAACCGAGCCAATCCCAGATGTTGCTCCCGATCTGGCGGTGGAAGTATTGAGTACCGGGAATACCGCCAGAGAAATGGCCCGTAAGCGTCAGGATTATTTTGCCGCTGGGGTACAAGTCGTCTGGCAGGTCGATCCTCGCACGCGTACTGTAGAGGTGTTCACGGCCCCTGACCAATCGACTGTACTGCATGAAGCCCAGACACTGGAAGGTGGTATGGTATTGCCAGGCTTTACACTGCCGCTCCAGGAATTATTTGCTGAACTCGACCTGCAAGGGGAGGGTTAAGGGCACCCGCTGTGCCAGAGCGATGCCACGCTCTGGGACACGCGCTCCCTGGCTGATTGTGGTCTCAGTCTTCCGAGGCTTTTTCCTGGCGGTGGCCATTGCTAGGCCCTCTTCATGAGGTTTGCAGATCACTCACGCGCAACACGCGGCAGGGTACTGGGCTAGTGAGCAAGAGCAGCGAGAGTGAGCGCGATGACCGCTTCAGCACTTTGGCACAGGAACTCCAACGTGAGCGTATCTTCGGGCATGTGCAGGCACCTTGTCAAGCTGTTCCACGCCTGCAGCGAGCGGCAGGGATGCACGCGAGTTTCTTATACGCTTCAGGCCGCGATCTCCTGGCGCCAGACGTCCCCCTGCAACTGCGTGGCTCTGGTCTCTTCTTCTTTGGTAATATCGGCGTGGGGCTAACTGCCCGCCGCCATGATGACGATCTCCACCGGCCGGGAGTCGCCAAAGCCCTGCGCCGCAAGGATATTCGGGTTCACGCTCTGCGCCACCAGGTATCGCACTACCCCTGTGATCGCGTTTGTGTCGGCCAGCAGGCGCGATTTTCTGCGGGATTATGTTGCCAAACGTGACGAATACTTGCGCGTTGGGGTGTTGGAATACTGGATCATTGACCGCTTTCGGCGGCGCATGACCGTGGTGCGGGGTGGGACTGACCCGGTGACCGAGATCGTCATAAGCGAGCACGAGACGTCGTATCGTCAAAAAAACTCACGCGACTTCACGATGGCATGCCCCGTATGCCATCCGGAGATAGGATGAGGACACGCGTGTAAACCCTACGATAAAGTCACGTTCGAGTTTTTTGACCGTACGACGTTTCCTATCCCTCCTCCAGTATGGACGAGGGCAGCGCCTGGTGGAAGAAGGCGGTGACTTCGGGCGATTGTGCTGTGAAGCGCACCAGGCACCGCCTGGCGTCCGCCGTTGTGGCGTGCATGACCTTGGCATAGAGATCCCCGGCGATCTCTGCGCCAGTATGATCGAGGAACCGTATCCTGAGATCGCTCATGGCCGGGAGGGCACGGTCCGCGTGCAGCTCGCCCTGGGTGGCGGAGAGCTGTACCAGATGCCCCGTGCCTGCAACCGCGCCGACATGTTTCGCTTCCAGGACCGCATAGCGCAGGGCAATCGGCGTGGCGAGCGGCACAAGGGTGGTGGTGTGCCCGGGCAGAAACAGGTTGTACGGACCGCCAATCCCGCCCACGTCGTAGATGGTCATCGGGGCCTGGGCGCCCTTAGGTTCGATGGTCAGCTCGCCGTCGAGACGCACCAGTGAGGCAACCGCAGTGCGGGTGGCCTCCGAGATCAAGACCTGGCCGCCGGTGGTATAGGACTCGATGCGGCCGGTCATGTTCACAGCACTGCCGACCACCCCATACTTCGTGCGTTTGTGCGAGCCAATGTTGCCAGCAACGACCTCGCCCGTGTGTATGCCGATCCCCATGCCCACCTCCGGCAGGCCCTCGCGACGATTCTGGGCGTTGACGTCGTCCATGGCAAGCTGCATGGCCACCGCACAGGCCACAGCCCGCAGCGCATCGTCGTGGCGCGCGATCGGCGCCCCAAAGATGACCAGGATGCCGTCCCCAATGATCTCATCGATGGTGCCTTTGTAGTGTGTGATACGCTCCACCATCGTCTCCAGATAGCGGTTGAGGAAGGCGACGACTTGCGCTGGCGTCAGCCGCTCTGCCAGGGTGGTGAATCCCCGCAGATCCGACATCATAATGGTGACAGTACGGGTTTCCCCCCCGAGCCGCAGCCCTTCGGGGGTATCGAGGATACTGGCTACAACATCCTCGGTGACATAGCGCCCGAAGGTGTCGCGCACAAACTGGTGCCGGGCCTCGAGGGCTTTGATCTCCTGCAGGTCTTGGGCAACCCACACAATGCCCTCCAGGGCTTCGGCAGGCCCGCGCATGACGGCGCTGGAAAACAGCAGCGGCACCTGGCGTCCATCACGCACGTGATAGAGCGTCTCGCGACTGCCAATATGCCCGTGCTGGAGGACGTCCTCAAGCCAAGCAGCGGGCGCAACGGTGTCCGGGAGAACCTGGCTGATGGGCAGACCCAGCAGCTCGGACTCGGTGTACCCCAACAACGCACAGGCCGACGGATTCGCCCGCACGATCACCGCATCGTCCGGGTGTGCGGGTGTCTGTGCTGCCGTGGGAGCGAGCACCAGCAAGGCGTCGTGCATGGAGATCAGAATATTATCGACATAGGCTTTGGACACGGTTGTGTGTTGCAGCTCCTCCGCCATCTGATTGAACGCAGCGGCCAGCTGCCCCACTTCGTCTGCGGCGGTGACTGGAACCCTATACGACAATGTGCCGTGGCCAAACATCCCCATGCCAGCGATCAGGCGCCGTATAGGTGACACCATGGTGCGAGAGAGCACAACGGCCAGAGCGGCAACGGCGAGCCCCAGAAGGCCCGCGGTCAGCAGAAACTGCTGGCGCAGGGCATCGACGGGATAAAAGGTCTCCGCCGCATCGATTTCGGACAGAATCGCCCACTGCACATCGGGGATCGTGAGCGGGGCATAGGCGCTTAGCACCGGAATGCCCCGATAGTCCGCAATAATCTGGGTCTGTGTGTGCCCCTGCAGTGCCGCTAGACTCGCCGCGGTGCGGACTTCCTGCAATAAGATGGTGGTGTTGTGAAAACGCATGGCGCGCACGACGTCCGGTGCCGTGCCCCGCTGCGTCACCTGGGCCCAAAACGCCTCGGGGGTTTCGAGCAGAAACCGGGAATTGCTGCGCATCGTGTAGTCAACGCCGACCAGGTAGGTCTCCCCGCTATCCCCCAGGCCCTCGTGCTTCCACCGGCGTCCACCCGTCATAATGGCGTCGATGGTATCAATCGGCACTTGAATGGCCAGCACCCCGAGGCGCTGGGTCCCGGCAAAAATGGGGGTAGCAATAAACGCCGCCGGGGCATTGTAAGAGGGTACGTACGGCGCAAAATCGACCATGGTGACGAAGCCATTCGGTGCCTGGCGGACAGCCCGAAAGACCTGTCCCAGGGTAGTCTCTTGGAGCGGGCCCGTGAGCAGATTGGTGGCAAAATCGACCTCTTTGAACACCGTATAGACCACATGGCCGGTAGTGGCATCAATGAGGAAGATATCGTAGTAGCCAAACTTGCCGAGATAACTCTGCAGGAGCCGATGATACCGGGCGTGCACGCGGCTATAGGCACTGCCATCTTCGACACTGAGCAAGCGATCCTTCTCGCCCAGGGGATGGGGGTTCTGCGCGATGTAGGCGGATTGCAGCATGATGGTGATGTCGTCATGCGGCAGATACTGCTGGATGTCGACGGACCGCGTCTCATTGACGGTCATGAGGCGGTCCAGGAAGACGTTGCGGTAAAACGCGTGCAGCGCTGAGGCGGAGTCGGCCAGAGGCGCGTTGGTGGCTGGGAGATCGTGCGGAACCTGGTAAAACGCCGCCTGGAATTGCTGCATGGCCTCGATGATCATGTCATTTTCCGCAAAGGCCACGATTTGATGGCGGAGCTGGGCGAAATAGGCTTCGATCTGGCGTTTTTTCACTTCGCGAATCGCCGTCAACGCATTAAAAGAGGCCTGTTCCAGAGCCCGTTTGGCACTATAGTAGCCTTGCCAGCCGGTCACCAACACAGCGAGGAGCCCGATACCGACAAAGACGGACAACAGTTTGGTCTGTAGACGCCAATTGCGCCACATACTGCCCCCCTCATGTTCCCGGTGCTGCGAAAGCCGCCAACAGCCGTTTCAGGGGTGTGTTGCTCACCCTCCTGCCTACTGGTTGAGTTCCTGCTCGAGCGCTTGTGCGTTGTCTAAAGCCCGGTCATCGTCTGGGCGTTCCTGGCGGATCACACCTTACCCCCCCGTACCTTGCAGCGCAATCATACCCGGATGTGGTGGACTGCCACAAGTAGATATCACACGGCAGCGCGGAGGCGCCAATCCCTGACAGACCAGGGGGGCCACGCACCTACGGGCAGTCCCGCAGGTTGCGTCGCAAATTTTGCTCAGGAGGTCGTGAATTTGCAGCTGATCCTCTGTGTTCTCCCTCTCTCGACCAGTCCGGGTGACAGAGGAAGATCATACCGGAAATCGGGCAGGAGCAAAATTGCGACAGAACTCAACTCTCCGCACCAGAGTTCGAGGCATTTATCTTGCCGCACCTCTCGATGCCCAAGCGTGGTCCAAAGTGCAAACTGGGCTATCATCGGGTCTTCAATCTCATCTTGTGGGTGCTCTACACCGGGATGCAGTGGAAGTGTGTGCCCGTGCCACAAGACGCCCAGGGCAAGCCGGCCATTCATTACACGACCGTGTACAAAGTCTTTGCCCGATGGGCCGATGATGGGTCGCTCTGGCAGGCGTTCGTGGCCAGTGTGAGGCATCTGGCAGCCGAGAAACACCTCGATACCAGCGTGCTCTATGGAGACGGGACCAACACGGTGGCCGAAAAAGGGGCGATGGAATTGGCTACTCGGGCTACAAACACCAGAAGGGCGAGAAAATCATCGCGATCATTGACAACAACGGCTATGTCTTAGCGCCCGTCCCCGTCGCTCCCGTCAATGAAACGGATATGATGCTGCTCCCTGATGGTCTGAAAGCGTTGAAACGCGTAGCCAAAGAGGTCGGTTTGGACCTCAGAGGTGCCTACCTCAACCTCGATGGTGGCTTTGACTCCATTGCCAATCGCACGTACATTTTCAATACGGGTCTGATTCCCATTCACAGAATCGACACTGTCCCCGGTAAGCACTTCCTCTCGCGAATGTGGTAGTCAAACTCCGCCCGGAATTTCTTAATAGCACTCTCCACCGGCCACACCGCTGCATCCCCTAGCGGGCAGATGGTACGGCCAAAGATGTTCGTACCCATGTGCAGCAGCAGGTCCACATCGCCGGGGCGACCCTCACCATGCTCAATGCGATGTAAAAGTTTTTCCATCCAGCCGGTGCCCTCGCGACACGGGCTGCACTGGCCGCAGGACTCGTCGTGGTAGAATTCCGCAATGATGTATGTCGATTGCACGATACATACCGTGTCATCAAGGACCATCATGCCGCCGGAGCCACCCATGGAGCCGGCTTTTTGCAGGGCGTCAAAGTCGCTGTTTACCTGCATCGCTTCGTCGGCTGTCAGGATAGGTGCAGAAGAGCCACCAGGAATGACGGCTTTCAGCGTACGGCCCTCGTGCAGGCCACCAGCGCATTCGAAGATAATATCGCGCAGCGGGATACCCAGAGGCAGTTCGTAGACCCCAGGGCGTTGCACATTCCCGCTCACGCACCACAGGCGTGTGCCACGATTACGCTCGGGGCCAATGCTGTTGTACCATGCTGCACCACGTTCAACAATATGGCGCACATCGGCCAGCGTTTCGATGTTGTTGACCACCGTAGGCATGCCAAAGGCCCCGATGTTCGCGGGGAATGGCGGTTTGATACGCGGGTAAGCACGCTTGCCTTCCAGTGACTCGATCAGACCGGTCTCTTCGCCGCAGATATAGGCTCCAGCCCCACGGTGCACGAGAACATCGAGCTGCATACCCGAGCCCAGGATATTTTCGCCGAGATACCCGGCGGTGTATGCTTCGTCAATAGCGCCCTGCATCCGCTGTGCCCCTAGAAAGAACTCGCCACGGAGATAGATGAACGCCAGGCTGGCACGGACCGCGTAACAACTGATAATCAGACCTTCGAGCACCTGATGCGGGTCATCCTCAATCAAGACACGGTCTTTGAAGGTGCCTGGCTCTGACTCATCACCGTTGCAGACAAGATAGCGCGGGCGATTATCCTTCGGCAGAAAGCCCCACTTGACACCCGTGGGAAAGCCGGCGCCGCCACGGCCACGCAGGCCGGAGTCCCGCACCATGGTGACGATGTCGTCCGGTTGGTACTCCCGCAGGGCTTTTTCGAGCGTCTTGTACCCACCAAGGGAACGGTAGGTGTCCAGCTTCCACAGGTTGGGAGTGCCGATATGCTGCAGCAGGATCTTTTCCATATGGGACCCTTACCCTCGCTCCACGCAAACCCCCTCCCAGATGGAGGGGGAAATCTACTTACTTTGAAAGTTCCTGGAGGATCTGATCGAGTTTTGCTTCAGTCAGGTTGGTGTGCATAATCTCATTGTTGATGTGCATCATCGGCGCCTTATCACACGCTGCCAGGCACTCCATACCGCGCAAGGTAAAACGCCCGTCCGGAGTAGTTTCGCCGGCTTTGATGCCCAACTTGTTTTCGAGATAGCGCAGACAACGACGCGCGCCATTGAGGGAGCACGACAGGTTGATACAGATTTCAAGACTGTATTTTCCGTGTGGCTCCGTCGGAAACAACGAATAGAAGGTCGCCACGCCTTTCACGTCCACCATGGGCACTTGCAGCAAATCCGCGACAGCCTGGCAAACTTCATCATCAATATAGGGAAACTCACGCATGGCCAGGTGCAGCGCCGGCAGCATCACCGCACGCCGGGTCGGATAGCGTTCGAGCAGCCGTTGGATTGTCGCCTGGCTTGCCTGGGAGAACTGCGCTGCCATACCTGCCCACCACCCTTTCGCTCAGCGATCGTTTTCCCCAGCGATCATGTTGATCGTCCCGAACGTGGCGACAATGTCAGCGACCATGCCACCTTTGAGCATCTTTTGGAGACCCTGCATGAGCGCAAAACACGGTGGACGGACCCGACACCGATAAGGGCGCCCCGTGCCATCACTGACTATGTAAAAACCCAACTCACCGTTGGCCCCCTCGACGGGAAAATAGGCCTCACCCGGCGGTGGCTTAGTGCCCTCAATGATCAACTTAAAGTGGTTCATCAAACCCTCGATGGTACCGTACACTTCCGCTTTGGATGGCATGGTCATGCGGGCGTCGTCAAGCTGTACGGGGCCTGGTGGCATTTGCTGCATGCACTGTTCTACAATGCGGATGCTCTGACGCATCTCTTCCATACGCACGAGATAGCGGTCGTAGTTGTCTCCCTGCTCGCCCAGTGGCACGTCAAAGTCCAGGCGATCGTAGACCAGATAAGGAGTCGCCTTGCGTACATCGTAATTGACCCCGGCGGAGCGCAGGACTGGCCCCGTAAAGCTCAGGGCGATCGCGTCATGTGGGGCAATGATGCCGGTGCCGCGTGTACGGTCGTAGAAGATACGGTTTTGCTGAATGAGCTGGGCCACATCGCGCATAGACTCGCGTAGGCCAGCGAGCGTATGCGTCAGGCGCTCGGCAAAACCCTCGGGGAGGTCGGCCATCACCCCACCAACACGGGTGTATGTCGTGGTCAGTCGGGCCCCGCAAATCGCCTCGATGAGACGGTAGAGTTCCTCGCGGGACTTGATGAAGTAAAAGTACACCGTAAGGGCCCCCAGCTCCATGGCGTTGGCCGCGATGCAGGTGAGGTGATCGGTGATCCGGGACAGCTCACTGACGAGCACACGGATGTACTGACAGCGCTCTGGCACCTGCACGTCGAAGAGCTTTTCGACGGCCAGCACATAACCCACATTGTTGATCAGCGGCGAGACATAATTGAGCCGGTCGGTGTAGGGAATTACCTGCGTATAGGTATGGCTCTCCGACTCTTTTTCAAAGGCGCGGTGTAGATAGCCGATCTCCGTATCGCCATCGACCACCGTCTCACCGTCCAGTTCCAGGGTCAGGTGAATGACACCATGCATCGCCGGGTGCGACGGCCCCATGTGCAAGAGCATGTGGCGCATCTCGGTGCCCTGGTCATTGCGTTTATTCATGTAAAACGATGGATCAAAGGCGTTATGATCCAGAGGCTGCTCTTTGTCCTGCGGGTAGTCTTTGCGCAGGGGATGCCCTTCAAATCCCTGGTACAGCAAGATGCGACGCAGATCTGGATGGCCATCAAAGGTGATACCGAACATGTCGTACACTTCACGCTCAAACCAGTTCGCCCCCTCCCACACCGGCATCAGCGAGTCAATGCGTGGATCGTCATCCGGGACCGGCGCCTTGAGGCGCACGCGCTGGTTATGCGACAGAGAATAGAGATGCGCCACTACCTCATAGCGCGGCGTGCGTCCCATCACGAGGTAGTCCACCGCCGTCAGGTCCATCAAAAAATTGTAGCGCAGGTCCGGATCATCACGCAGAAACTGCATGATATCGCGCCAGGCAGCGCGCTGCACGACCAGCGTATCGTCTCCGTGCTCGGCGTGCTGCGCCAGAATAGCCGAGCCAAATCGTTGCTGCAGCCTGACGCTGGTAATAGAGGCATCGTTCATCAGTCTCTCCACATCTCCGTGCGTTTAATCCCACTCCAGGGCGCCACGCTGCCAGGCATAGAGGAAGCCAACCGCCAGGATCACCAGGAACGCCAACATGGCTACCAGCCCGGGTAGACCGAGCTGACGAAACACTACTGCCCAGGGATACAAAAACGCTACCTCGATATCAAAGATGATAAAAAGCATGGCGACCACGGAAAATTTCACGGGAACCTGTGCCCCAGGCTTATTGATCTGCTCCATACCACACTCAAACGGGATGACCTTCACGGGCGTTGGCCGTCGTGGTCCCACAAAGCGTGACAGACTCAGCAATAAGAGACACACCACAGCCCCAAGCAGGAACGTAATAAAGACAGGTAGCATGGTCACGGCCGTCGCTCCTCGCGCGCAGAGATAGTGACATTGGGCCTGCCGCATTCAGCCTGCCGCATGCCCTCACAGGGTTGCGCTACCATAGTTTTCTGCATCTGCATCTGCTCCAGGAGATGGGCTGTGGAGGCGTCCATAGGGCGCAGAAACGTGTACGGGTACACGCCAATCCACACGATCATCAGCACCACCGGCACGAGCAGGGCAATTTCGCGCGGTGAGAGGTCGCTCAGGTGGCGATTTTCCTCATGCGTGATCTCGCCGTACATCACTCGCTGATACATCCATAACATATAGACAGCCCCGAGAATAATACCAGATGCCGCTAACACCGCGAAGGATCGCTGGTATTCAAACGTCCCTAGCAAGATAAGAAATTCGCCGACAAAGCCATTGAGGCCGGGCAGACCAATGGACGAGAACATGACCACCAGGAAAAACACCGCAAAAATCGGCATCTGCCGCCACAGACCACCGTACGCTGCGATAAGGCGTGTATGCCGACGCTCATAAATCATCCCTACTAGCAAAAATAGGGCGCCCGTGCTCAGCCCGTGATTCACCATCTGCAGGACGCTCCCCTCGATCCCGGCCGTCTGCCGCGAGAAGATACCCAGCACCACAAAGCCCAGATGGCTCACGCTGGAATACGCCACCAGTTTTTTCACGTCTGGTTGCACCATGGCAACCAGCGCCCCGTAAATGATGCCAATGATCGCCAGCACGGCAATGGTAGGCGCATACGCCGCAGCGGCTTCCGGAAACAGCGGCAAGCAAAAACGCAGCAGTCCATACCCACCCATTTTGAGCAGTACCCCGGCCAGAATCACGCTGCCAGGCGTTGGCGCCTCCACGTGCGCATCGGGTAGCCAGGTATGGAAGGGGAAGAGCGGCACCTTAATGGCAAAACTCAGGAAAAACGCCAGAAACAGCCACTTTTGCTGCCGTAGAGACAGCGGCACGCGATACAGATCGAGGAGGTCAAAGGACAACTGCCCACTGAACTGCTGATTGAACACATAGAGCGCCAGGATAGCCACCAGCATCAGGGCACTGCCGACCATGGTGTAGAGGATAAATTTGACCGTGGCGTACAGGCGGTTCTCACCCCCCCAGATGCCAATGATAAAGTACATGGGGATCAGCATGGCTTCCCAGAAGATAAAAAACAAGAACAGGTCCAGCGCCAGGAAGGCCCCTAACATGGCGGTCTCAAGCAGCAGCATGAACATGGCAAATTCTTTGACTTTGGTAGTGATGCTGCTCCAGGCCCCGAGGAAGGCAATGGGCGAGAGAAACGTGGTCAGGAGTACCAGCGGCAGGCTAATGCCATCGACCCCAAGGTGATAGAAGATCCCCACGCTACTGATCCAGGCACCGTGCTCGCTGAGTTGCATCCCAGGCAACGCCGGATCGAACAGCGGGTACAGTGCCAGCGATACCCCAAACGTCACGAGCATCGCCACGAGCGCCCCCCAGCGCAAGCCATTGACGTGCTCACGGGGAATGCCGGCCAGCACCATAGCCCCGAGCAAGGGCAAGAACACGATCACGCTGAGCAGTGGAAAAGCCATGCCAGGCTGTCCTTTCTTCCTCGCGCATATGCTCCTACAGCAACACGAGAAGCATGATGACGGCCCCTCCCACCAACGTTAAGGCATAGGTCCGCACATAGCCGGTCTCCACGTAACTCAAAAACTGGCCATTCAGACTTATAACACGCCCCACGACGTTGACCAGACGGTCGACTACCCCCACATCAAAGACGCGCCACAAGGCGCTTTCGGAGAGCGCATACAGCGGACGCACAATGTACTTGGTGTAGGCTTCGTCCACGTAATACTTGTTGAGCAAGAGTGTGTAGTAGCCGTGCCAGCGCTGGATCCACCGGGCTTCCAACTCGGGCTCCTGGACATAGACCCGGCGCGCTAAGAGCCAGCCACTCACCGCCACCGCGAGCGAGATGAGCATTAGCACCACGTCGCCAAAACCAAAGTGATGTGGTCCCCCACGGAGATGCTCAGCCCCGGCAAAAACGGGTGCGAGCAAGCGGTGCACAGCGCCATGCTCTGGGGGAAAACCGAGGAAGCCGCCCAACAGTGAGAGCAGGGCCAGGAATATGAGGGGCACGCGCATCGCCGGAGGCGCTTCATGCAAGTGTTCCGCCACATGAGGCTCGACGCGCGAGGTCCCATAAAAGGTCAGATACAAGAGACGAAACATATAAAAGGCCGTCAGGAACGCCGTAAAGAGCCCCACAAGCCACCACAGGATATTGATACCACCCGCCTTGATTACTCCAGCTAGGATTTCATCCTTACTCCAAAAGCCCGCAAACGGAAAGATCCCGGCAATGGCGAGTGTCGCCCAGAACATGGTCCAATGGGTGGTTGGCAAAGCGGCGCGCAAGTTCCCCATCCTACGCATGTCCTGCTCCCCGGCCAGGGCGTGAATCACCGCGCCAGCACCCAGAAACAGCAACGCCTTAAAGAAGGCATGCGTCACCAGATGGAAAATGCCGGCAGCATAGGCTCCCGCACCGACGGCAAACACCATATAGCCCAATTGACTTACGGTCGAGTAGGCTAAGACACGCTTGATATCCGTAGCCACAAGCGCCATGGTCGCCGCAAACAGCGCTGTCGCAATCCCCACAAACGCCACGATACCCGAAGCGGTCGGTGCCAGGGTAAAGAGTAAGGACGAGCGCGCGATCATATAGACCCCAGCCGTCACCATGGTCGCGGCATGGATGAGGGCGCTGACCGGCGTGGGCCCCTCCATGGCGTCTGGCAGCCAGACGTACAATGGTATCTGCGCCGATTTCCCCACCGCTCCAGTGAACAGGAGCAAGGCAATCGCCGTGAGCACCCCAGCGCCGGCGTGGAAATGGCTGAGTTGTTCTTGGACGCTGAGCATGTCTGTCGTTTTGAAGGTCACAAAGAGAAGTAAGATGCCGAGCATGAACCCAAAGTCACCGACCCGGTTGACGATAAACGCTTTTTTGCCAGCGTCCGTGGCACTCTGGCGTGTGTACCAGAAGCCAATGAGCAAATACGAACACAACCCCACCCCTTCCCAGCCGACGAACATGAGCAGGTAATTATCGGCCATAACCAGGATAAGCATAGCCCCCACAAACAGGTTGAGGTAGGTAAAGAACCGGGCGTAGTCCTCCTCGTCGTGCATATACCCCGTGGCATAGATGTGAATGAGCAGCCCTACCCCTGTCACCACCAGCATCATGGTGCATGACAGCCCGTCGATCAGAAAACCCACCTGAGCACTGTAGTCCCCCGCAGCGATCCAGGGAAATACCGACGCCTGATAGTGCGGTTCCGCCTGGCTCAGAAAAGCAATAAAGGTTATCAGGGAGATGAGAAAAGCCACGCCTACGGCAGCAATGCCAAGCTGACCGACGGTCTCACGGCTATAGCGCCGCCCAAAAAATCCGTTCAGCATTGCACCTAGCAAAGGGCATAACGGAACAAGCCACACACTATCAAGCATACGTAGATCCCTCGTGCCTACCCCCCAGCAGCAACAAGTCTCTGCCCGTCATCACGCGCCTAGCGTGCAGGTATGTCCTGGATCGAAAGGTGAGACGTACATGCGGTTAGCCCCCATTATAGGGGCTAATTTCGGGATGCGATCTTAGCAGAGCGACTTCAAGAGTGTCAAGACGATTCCCAGGCATACCATCTTGCGACGTTCCTGACATGCCGTCAGCAACCTACCCCGACGCGAGCAGCATGGGCCCTTTGCAGGTCAGGCAGGACATGCTCAGGCACCGCATACCCTGGGGCGATCTGCCCCAAGACGGCGCCCTCCGGACGGCCATGGTAGTCCGAGCCGCCCGTGGCCACCAGATCGTAGCGCGTGGCGCAGCTCTGAAATAAGGCAAGGGCATCCGGGTAATGGCAGTGATGGTACACTTCGAGGCCAACGAGCCCCATGGCTTTGAAGGCGTCGAGAAGAGGATACAGCACGTCTGGATCTGTGCTCAGCGTGCCTGGGTGGGCGAGCGAGCATACTCCTCCAGCCTGTGCGATCAAAACAAAGGCTTCCTCAGCCCCCAGAGCCGCCTTGGGGACATTACAGGGGATGAGAAAGGTCTCAAAAGCGTTCTGGACATTACTGGCGTAGCCGCGGGCAATGAGCGCGTGAGCCAGGTGGGGACGAGTCAACGCGCCGCGGGCACTCTGCAGCACGCGCTCCTTGTCCAGAGGGGCCTTCCCGTCTTGCACCAGGAGCGCGTTGATGCGCTCCAGCATCGCCACGCCACGCTGGACGCGGTGCTGCTGCGCCAGAGCCAACTGCGCTTGCAGGGCGGCATGCGTGGGGTCAAAAAAGTAGCCTAACAGGTGAATATCGTCGTACTGCTGGTATTGCACGGTCAGCTCAACGCCTACTAGTACCTCAACTCCACAGTCGAGGCCAGCTTGCCGAGCTTCTGACAGCGCCGTCAGGATATCGTGGTCCGTAATGGCAATGCTATGTAAACCCTGCTGAGCCGCTTTGGCAACCAGTTGAGTCGGGGAATCCAGACCGTCGGAGTAGGTTGTATGCGTGTGCAAATCAACGCGTAGACGCCATGTAGCCATAACACCTCCTTGATGGAGTCATGAACGTACGCAATTACACGGCAAAAGACAAGGCCAAAGCATTGGCCAGCGCCTCTGGTGGCACCAGCGGGGCGATGGACAAGGCACGGCGCCTGTGCTAAGTTTTTAGCGATAGAGCAGGACAACGACATGTCAAAAATATGCTGGGTGTAAAGCTTTCAGGGCAGTCATACGCGATCGCCGATGCGGCTGTACTGGGCTGGGGCGGCGCAGGGAGCAGGGCG
>Ga0081455_10000304_pt1 | contig 64864 bp, 89 predicted proteins | sample TabmetS3T2R1_FD_70207 | JGI IMG/M metagenome (GOLD analysis project Ga0081455, IMG submission 70207) | Tabebuia heterophylla rhizosphere microbial communities from the University of Puerto Rico - S3T2R1 | ecosystem: Host-associated > Plants > Roots > Rhizosphere ...
ATTTCACCGGAATCTGGAACACCAATCGCATCGGAGACACGCTCTTCGGCATTCCCTGGTACGTCGACACCCGGGTGATCTTCTATCGGAAAGACATCCTGGCAGCCGCGGGAGATCGCGAGATGCCGACCAGCTGGGCCGAATGGCGCAAGTGCATGGAAGCGATCAAACGGCGGGCTGGGCCCGATCGCTATGCCATCTTCCTGCCCACCAATGAGTGGGCTCAGCCCTACGTCCTTGCGATGCAGGCGGGGTCGCCGTTGCTGGACGAGCAGGGGCGACACGGCGAGTTCTCCGGCCCGGCCTTTCGCCGGGGGTTCGATTTCTACGTCGGCCTGTTCCGCGCCGGGTTGGCCCCGGCTCTGGGCAACGTCGACATCGCCAACCCGGTCTCGGGTAGCCCGGTAGAGGCGACCCCGACCGCCAATATCCACTCGTTGACGCTGACGTCCTCGATCGACCAAGGAATAGCGCTCTGGGCGATCACTGACGCCGAGACCATCGGCGCGCCGACCACCATCGAGAACATCTGGGGCGGGTTCGGCGGCGGGTCGAGCGCGGTCAAGTCCGCCAGCTCACCGATCTCCGGTACCCAGTCGCTGCTCAATACTTGGTCCACCCAGCAGCGGATCAGGATGAACATCAACTCGGCGGACGTGATCACCGGGCCACGCGCCATGCAGTTCTCCTTCAAAGTGCTCGGCACCGAAGAGATCGATCCGACCTGGGTCGATCGAGTCAGCAAGTCGCGACTGGAGGTGAGATTCTGCGACAAGAGCAACAAGGTCTGGGCGACCAACGTGCTGGGCTTCCCCGGCAACGTGTCGCGATCTTGGTCCACTAACTTCTCCATCCCCGCGGGCAGCAACCTAGGTCGGATCGAGATCATCGGGTACGGCTGGGACGCTAGCGGGTCGGCGCGGTTCGATGAGATGGTGCTCAGCGAGGTGCCGCCCTACGCGGTGCGGTTCGTCCGGAAGACCGACGGCGGGTACGTGCGCGGCGGGCACCCGGCGCTGTGCGTGAACGGCACCGCGTACGCCTTCGACGACGAGCTGACCCCTGATCAGCTCACCGAGTGGTACGCCGAGCCGATCTTCCCCGACGGCAGCGTCGGGACGCCGACCGGCACCGTGGAGTTCACCATCGAGGACCGATCGACTGATCTGTGGTCGACGATGATCAAGTCCTTGGAGAATCCCGGCGTCGTGATGTTCCTCCCGACTGACACGCGGGAGATGACCCGGCAGAGATCGACGACGTTCGTCACCAAGCAGTCCACGGGCAAGCCGGCGGGCGGGATCAACAGCGCGTACAGCTTGTCCGGCGACTACATGCTGATCACGCAGACGATCGCTGAGCTGAAAGAGCTGATGGTGCTGCTGGACGAGACGGTGCTGTACGTCTCGCCTACTGGTCGGTTCCATCGTCCGCCGTTCTTCGCCACCGTGCTGGAGTACTCGATCAACGACTTCGTTCGCATAGACGGCGAAGAGAAGATCTTCATCATCAGATTCCAAGAAGTCGAGAGACCCGACACCGAGGGACAGCCGAGCTATCTGCCGCTGGCGGACTATAGCTGGCTGTCGCAGCAGCACAGCACCTACGGAGATCCGGCGCTGACCTCGCAGACCTACGACGATCTCGCCTTCTCTTCGGTTATCTGATCATGGTCTATCGAGTTCCTGGCCCAGTACTGAACGCGCTGAACACTGTCACCAAGCGGCGAGTACGGATCGAGTGGTCCAATGATCGCTTCGTCACCGTCGGCGGGTCGCTGGACGTCTACGAGAGCCAGTTCTCCTGCGACTCCACCTCTCAGATCCGCTGGACCGCGACCTGCTCGGCGATCGACGTCGACCAACGGATCAACCAACTGATCACCTGGGTCCGTGCCTATCTGGAGATCAAGGGCGTCCGGCAGCAGTGGTGGACGATCCCGATGGGGGTCTATCGGGTGTCAGGACTCGGCATCAGTGGTCGATACACGAACTTCGACCTCGAAGGTCTGGAGGCGGTGATTCAGGACTATCGCTTCCACGTACCGCGCTCGCTGCCGATGCAGCAGATGGACACCCCGGAGACCACGCTAACCAAGCTGATCTTGGAGGCGATTCCCACTGCGAAGATCATCTGGACAGTACGGACTTCTCAGACTCCGATGGTACCGGTGACCTTCGACCGAGATCGATGGTCCGCGATCGACGGGGACAACACCGCGAAGTCGATCACCAAGTCCTTCTCCGCTGACTGCTTCGCGGACCGCCTAGGACAGTTCGTCGTGGCCCCGACTCCGATCACCACTAATAGCCCGATCTGGTCGATCACGGTAGACGACGGAGTCAAGGTCAGCTCAGCGACTACTCTGAGCCGGGAGAACCTGCGCAACGTCTGGACCGTCTGGGCTGCTCCGAGCAACGCGCCGGTGATCGGTCCCGTGCACGTCTGGGACGCCGATCCTAACAGCCCGACCTACGCCGGGTCCAACCCAGTCAAGCTCGGCGCCATCGACGCCTCGGCGTTCGGCATCGTCTCGGGGTTCTATCAGAGTCCGCTACTACGCACTCTCTCAGAGTGCGCCAAGGCCGGGCGAACGCGACTGGCGATGTCGCTCGCGCCGCGTCGCCACGTAGAGATCACGTCGATCTTCAACCCGACGCTCGACGCCGGGGACTGCGTGTCACTGATCCCAGACGGCAGTGATCATCTTGAGAACTTCATCATCGAGAAGGTCGACTACCAGATGGACGACGCGGCGACCAAGATCTCGATGCGGACTCAAGGTCCGGAGGCGCTTGCTGAGTCCGAAGGCGAGGAGGTAGCTATCTCATGAGTGGGGTCGATCAGCTAGCGAAAGCGGCGTGGGTCGAGCAGGGACAGGAAGTCCACGAGTTCAACGGCGCCACTGTGACCAACGTCAACCCAGACGGCACGGTGAACTTAAACTATCTGGGCGAAGATCATCTCAATATCTCCGCGATGAGCAACTACTTGGATCGGCAGACCGGCGACTTCGTCGTCGTGCGAAGCAACGGAGATCACTGGATCGTGATCGGCAAGGTCGGCATCGCTTGGGAGCCGACGTTCCCGACCACGCCTCCGACGCACCAGCATCCGTACACGGACATCCAGAGTCCGCCGCCGACCGTCACGTGGGGACTCACCGACCCGTCTCCGATGACCGGATGGAACGTGGTGATCACGGGCGTGATCTGGGCGCACAACGACGGGCGGATCTACATGAAGGCTGGGACGGGCACGCCGCCGCCCGGGACCCCGCCTCCCGATCCGCCGATCACGCCTCCGGTAGGACAGGTCTATACGATCAATCAGACAGACGATCGACTATTTCTTAACTTCTCCGAGCCGTGGAACGGCCAGCTTCCTAGCCTTGATCTGCAGACGTGGAACACCGGTCAGCGCGCGCAGGGCACCGAGTTCCACGACCTCGGCTACTACAACTACTCCGAGGGGCCGTTCTGCACCGCTTGGTACTACGGAAGCGCTCTCCGGGACGCGGCGAACGCGAACCCTAGCAAGATGGAGTTCTTGATCAAGAGAGATACCGTCGACGACGGTTCTGGCGGAGCACTGCACAAGCCGATCTTCTACTTGCACTCCGCGAGCGCCGCCGTAGGCAGCACCATATCGCTGAACGACGGACCCTGGCAAGGGCCGTCGCTGGCCTACGGGCAGAGCGCCTGGTGGACGCTGCCGTCAGCGATGGTCAACCAGCTCAAGACCGCGGGCGGCCAGAGAGGCATCGCGGTCTGGTCCAACAAGATCAGCGGCTGTCTGCGCTTCAACGCGGCAGGTTCCGGCCAAGTCAAAGTCACCCCCTAGGAGAAGAGATCATGGGATCAGCATTCACCACGCTCGGCGGGGACCCGGTCCCATCAGTCGACGACCAAGTCCTCATCCCAGCCGACATCCTGGCGTACGCGGAGTCGGTCGGCCACAAGATCGTCCACTGGGTCACCGACCAAGCCGAGAGGGACAGCCTGTACACCAACGCGGTCGCCCCGGTCTGGGTGGCCTCGCCGAACGCTCTGTGGCTGAAGATCAGCGGCTCGGGCGGCAGCTCAGTCTGGCGCACGATCTGGGAGGACACCGGATCAGTCACCACCGGGATAGTCGCGGGATCGAACTTCCAGTACTCCAGCGGCTACTGTCGAAAGATCAACAAGAACGCGTTCTTCTCCATCGACTTGATCAAGAAAGTATCGACGATCACGATGAACGCGTACAACCACTCGACCTCCCCGGGCAACATCACCGGCGACCCGGTCTGCGTCACGCTGCCGACCGCGTTCTGGCCCGATCACGTGGTGCAGTGCACCTTCCGGGCATTCAACTGCAACGGCGTCGCGGAGATCAACTTGAACGGCACCGTAGAGCTGCTGTCAGGTACTCCGAGCGGGGTGATCAACATCGACGACGTGGTGATCGTCTCGGCGGCGTACATGGTGCCATGAGCGAGTACTGGCGAATCGTCAAGCCGGGATACGCGTTCTGGTCCGGCGTAGTGGCGTTCACGGCGAACATGATCGCGCTGCTCGGCATCGATAGACTCAGCATCACGCACGTCGATCTCCAGGCGAACTTCCTCGGCGCTCTCGCGGTGAGCGTCCCAGTCGCGCTCCTGGTCTACGCCAAAGAGAAGGTCTCTGAGTACAAGAAAGTAAACGGCCATGGCAACGATGCGAGCCCTGCAGCTTAACTTCCGTCGCAGCGACGTCGACGAGGATCGCAGGCGCGAGGAGTGGCCGCGACGACTGCCAGCGATGATCACGTATCTGAAGCGGATCAGGCCACAGGTGATCGGCGCCCAGGAGCTCACCAACGACGCCATGGCCGACGTGCAGGATGAGCTCGGGGAGAACTGGACGTTCGTCGGAAGACATCACAACGTCAAGCTGATCTGGGACACCAAGGTCATGGTGGCCGAGGAGGGCACGCTGCTGGAGACGACGCTCCCGTCCGGGGAGCGGCACCGGTACTTGATCACCGTGCGACTGAACCATCTCGTCGCCGGGTGGGGAGCGTGGTTCTCGTCTATTCATCTGGCGTCCGGAGGAGCGACAGAGCCGAACGCGCCAGTGCTGCGGCTCAAGCAGATGGCGCAGGCGATCGACATCCTCGAAGATCACATCGCCGAGCACCCGCACGCGCACGCCGGGGACGGCGCCACTCCGAACTCGATCTTGCTCGGGGACATCAACGACGGTGCTCAGTCGGTGCGCAAGATCGCGCTCGGCAAGGGGTACAAGCCGCTGCAGGTCCGGCTGCCGATGAGCAAGATCAGCGGCGAGTCACTGAGCACGTTCCACGGGTTCCGCACCCCGACGCCGAGGGACGGGCGCTGGATAGATGAGATCTTCACCAGAGGAGTGAGGCTGGAAAACGCCGTGCTTAAGCGAACTGATCTTGATGCCCTGCCAAACTATGCATCGGACCACAACGGTCTGTATGCCGACGTGATCATGGAGGTCGCAGATGCTGCACGGCAATGACGTATCGGGATACCAAGGAAAGGAGTGGAAGCCCGCCAGCGGCGACGACTTCGCGTTCGTCAAGGCCACCGAGGGTCGCACGGTGGACAACGACGACGGCGCAGCGCAGATCAAGACCGCGCGGGGCGCCGGACTCGTCGTGGGTCACTACCACTTCCTCTGGCCGGGCAACGCCAAGGAGCAGGCCGGATACTTCACCTCCAAGATCGCTGATCTCAAGCCAGGTGATCTTCTGGTCTGCGACTGGGAGAAGACCGGCGGCGGTCACCCCTCCGTAGAGGACGCCAAGAACTTCATCGCTGAGGTGAAACGTCTCAAGCCAGACCACAAGTGCGGACTCTACTGCAACAAGTCCGACTGGCTGAACACCACGGTCAAGAAGGGCGACTTCCTGTGGATCGCCAGCTGGGGCTCCACCCCCGGCGGAGGCGTCAAAGACTGGGACTTCTGGCAGTACACCGACGAGCCCATCGATCAGAACTACGCGAACCCGCGATGGAAGACGGTCGAGGACCTGCGATCATGGGCGCTGCAGGACCCGGACACGCCGATCTTCTGGTCCGACACGTGGAAGTCCGAGTACCTGGCGTTCGGCGGGTCGGCCAAGTGGATCACGCCCATCGACAAGACCGTGCTGGTCGCGTGCGCGCACGCCAGCGGCTGGGGATCGATCCGGATCATCCAGGGCGGTCGTCGACCGCACACGAGCTACAGCGGGTGGACGCACAACGGGCTCGGAGTCGGAGACATAGCGATCGACGGTCACGACAAGCCGGAGGTGTGGAAGCTCAGCGCGCACCTGACGAGGTCGGGCCTGCGGCCGTTCCCGCGCGGCTACGGCGGCGACCCGTGGAAGGACGAGAAGCACATCCACTTCGGGAGTCGCGAGTCCTACGAGCACGCGCACGACGACCTCCAAGATCAAGTCCGAGCGCACGAGCGCGGGAAGAACGGGCTCTCCAACGACGGTCCGTACAACGGTCCGAACGTGCCGCGTGGGCGCTGGGCGGACTCGCCGTATAACCCGAAGAACGTGGAGGTGGACACCGGCATCTACGAGGTGATCACCGACACGCTGAACGGATACACGGTCGACAAGATCAAGGTCAGGGAGCGAACCAAGGGCTACATGATCGCGGGATCGCTGCGCATCGACCGCTGGGGTCGACCGAACATCGTCACCAAGACCCCGACCTACTACAAGCTAGAGTCGCTCAAGCGAACGAAGATCTAAGGAGAAACGATCATGGACAACGGAGACGTCGTCTTCGAGATCGACTGGCCGCTGATCATCAGCACGGTTATCTCGACGATCCTCCCGCTGCTAGTCGGGCTGGTCACCAAGACGACCACGTCCGGCGGGCTCAAGGCGGTGCTGCTGGCGGCGCTGTCGTTCGTCAACGCCGGACTGACGCAGCTGTACGTCGCGATGACCGAGGACGTGGTCTTCGACCTGGGCACCTGGCTGGTCGGGGCGATCGCGTCGTTCGCCGTTGCGGTCGGCTCCCACTACGGCTTCTGGAGGCCGACGGGCGTCACCGGCAAGGTGCAGTCCATCGGGCCCAAGCACCCGCCGGAGCCCGAGCAGCCAGAGGAGACTCCGCGAGCGGCCTGAGAGAACTTTTCGCGTTCGCCTCCCAATGACCGACTGCTCGGCTAGATTGAGCCGCGGCCTATCGATCGATCATGGAAGGGGCCTAATGGTGAGGAAGATCCTCGCACTAGTCATCGGGGGAGCGCTGGCGCTGGCTAGCTTGCTGATCTCTCTCCCCGCCAACGCCGAGATCGTCCCGGACGACGGCGGCTTCATCGACACGCAGACCTGCGAGGACGCGGGCGGCGTGCCGTACACAGTAAGCGCTCACTGGCGATTCAAGTATGAGGACCCAGCAGGCAAGACCCGGGTGAGCCTGATCTTCGTCGTCGAGCGCGACGACGGAGACGCGGGCCCAGCCGCCGACGCCGGGGTCGATCTTCACTGGGACGTCTCCAGCCACGGGACCGTGCGCTGGACGCAGCACCGAATCATCGACGGCCTCGACCTCGACTTCGCGGCAGACGACCAGGCGACGATCAACGCCCGCAACCCGATCTCAGACGCCAATGACACGTTCCTCCGCGTCAAGGTCGGAACCGACGGCGACGGTCTGGACAACTGCGAATGGCTGTACTTCATCCAGCCGGCCGGAATCGAGTTCCGGGCGCCTAGCTCGTAGGAGCGAGCGCCCTCCTCAGCGACGGCGAAGCCCCCGGCCCTAATGGACCGGGGGCTCCTGCTCTGCCGCTGCGCAGGTCGAGCGGGCATCTCCATCGCTGGTTCCGAAGAGAGTGACCAGACCAGCGGCTCGACCTTCGATCCCCGACTTATCCGAGGTGACGTTGACGCCTGGCAGAGCGTCGCTGAGCGAGGCTGAGCGCCTCGCTCTTGTCTTCTAGTACCAGATCCGCACGGACCAGTCTCCAGGGTCGAGAGACGCCAGCTACTACCACGGCGGCCATGAGCAGTCCGACGCCCAGCAGCTCGAACCAGCGCTCGGACCACAGCACCAGGAAGTTGCCGGCCGCGACCAGTCCGACGCTGATCAGCATCGACCTGCTGATCATCGAGCGATATCGCTCGGCCGTGGTCACCTCGACCCACTCCTCCCCCGGCGGCGGGACCATGCCCTGGCGCTGCCGGTCCGTGCTCCGGCCTACCGCCCCCTGGCCCGTCGGGTGCCTGCGGGACCGGCCCGCGTTGTCTCCGATCATGACTTGTCCTTCTCTAGTTTCCGCTTCATTCCGTTCTCTTCCATCCACTGATCGGTGCGCCTGCGCGGACGCCTTGATCTCCAGCTTCTTCACGGCCAGCGCGTGCAGACGTCTCGCCTCGATCTGGTTCACGGTCCCGCACCATAGCAGGATGCCCACGAACACGGCGAGACACGCGAATGCGAATACCCAGATCATCTCTCTGTCCTCTCGATCGCCTGCTGCAAGATCAACCTAGCTCGGTCCTTGTGGCTCTGCTCGTTGTACGCGCGATTCAGACCCGACGGATGCGGGATCGCCGCGACCGAGGTCCCGTAGTACGGCCACCAGAACCACTCGTAGAACGGCACCCGCTGGGTGAAGAACACCCGCTTCATCCGGGCGCCGAGCAAGATCATCACCTTCCCATGCCACTCGTCCCTTCGCTGCTCCGCGACCTGCCTGGCGACGTCCACTGGGAACGCCGCCCCCTTCCCGGCGCGACCGGGGTACTCCTCCAGCAGGTTGTCGAGATCGTAGTGCCGCTTCAGCGTCCAGTAGTAGTGGCCGTACCGGGAGGTCCCAGGACGGGTGCTGAGGGCCTCGTCCTCGAGCCCGGCAAGTTGGCACAGGGTCACGCCGACCGGGCCGGAGAGCGGGAAGAGATCCGCGACGATGGCCTTGCCCTTGCCCGGGGCCTCGCCCAAGATCAGCGGCTTCATGATCACCTCACCAGCGCGTTCACGTGATCGCGGAGCATCAGCGGCAGCTTGGAGTCACCGACGATCGTGGGATGAATCCAGATCCGCCTCCGGTCCCACTCGCCGTCGACGTTCTTGTACGGCTGGCGGCGCCAGTGGCCGCGCCGCAGGAACCGATGCGACAGCTCGCGCCGAGACTCCTGATCTTGGCGCGCGCCCTCGGCCCGCCGATACTGGATGATCGTGACGTGGCTGTGCCTCATCGTGATCTTCCCCCGCAGGCTCCGGCGCACGTTCGCCGGCAGGCCGGTGTCCGTGACCTTGGTGATCGTCTGCTGCATCAGCCGCAGACACGCCACCAGCCACACCATCACCGCGTCCGGTCGGATCTCGGGCTTCAGCGCCGACGGGTCGTAGCCCTTCGGAAACGAGATCGCCACGCTGCTGCCCTCTCGGTGGATCGTCACCTCCTTCGCCATCTCCGGCGGGATCACCATGCCCAGGCTGAGCGATCTCACCACCGGCTCGCCGATCTTGCTGCGGACCACGCACCACGGCGTCAGCCGGGACACGCCCGACATGCCGCCGAGTCCGTACTCCTTGTCTAGCGGGTGCCGCTTGTCGACGAAGAACACCAGGGTCACGGCGTCGCCGAGCATCGACCACAGCACCGCCGAGGTGGGCATCGGCACGCCGCGCGCGTCGATCTCGACGATGCCGCCCGGTATCCACATCCAGCCGTGCTCGGTCGGGAAGTCCTCGGCCAAGATCGTCTCGTCGTCCTTCCAGGAATCCGCGGCCGCCGTCACCAGCACGGACATCTCGGGTGTCACGTAGTAGTTGTGGCTCAGCTGCAGCCAGTGGCGCAGCTGCTTCTGGAATCCCTGCCAGTCGGCCGGCACCATGCCGTGCTCGGGCGCCGACTGCTCCAGCCAACGGCCCTCCTTGTCGGTGGTAATCTCGGACGGGCTGACTATGCCGTACTGGGCCTTCGACGATCGCTCGTACCAAGATCGCAGATAGCGCGCGTAGAACTCGGTGCCCACGTCCTCGAGCGTCTCCTGCTTCATCAGGAAGCTGTCAAGAGGAGGCATGGTACTCCTCCATCTTCTTGAGCTCCAGGCCGTGGTCCTTCAGGCCGAAGATCACCGAGTCCAGGGACCGCACGCCGAAGTTGCGGATGTCGAGCAGGTCCATCTCGGTGCAGCCGACCAGCTGGCGCACGGTCGTGATCTTGTTCCGCCGCAGGGCGTTGTACGCCCTGACGGTCAGATTGAGGTCCTCGAGAATGATCTCGTCGAGGGGGTCGCACAGCTCGACCGTGACGCGGACCACCGCGTCCTCCGGCATCTGGCCGAAGGCCGCGGTCATGAAGCTCCACGGCTGGATCCCTTCCCAATGGTGCGGGGGCTGGAAGTAGTCCTCCTGGGAGTGGGTGTGCCAGGCGCCGAGCGAGTTGCGGGTGAAGTCACCGACGATCTTGTCCACGCTTCCTCATCTCCTCTCGCTCCCTGTCGCGGTCCCGGTTCCGGCGGACCGTCCAGAACGGCGCCCACAGGTCGTCGACGTCGGCGGGGTACGTGGTGTACGCGGTCGCCCGCGCCACGCTGACCCAGACCTCGTGGACCTCCATCTCGTAGACCCACGTGACGACCTCCTCCCACGACCAGGAGTCCACCGTGACGCGGGAGGTGGAGACCCAGGTCTCCGGCGCGGTCTTGAGGAACGCCGCCCTCAGCATGTGCTGCTCGTCGGCGTTGAACGGCCGCAGCCACGTGACGTAGATGATCGTCGCTATTGGCCAGTCGTCCGGGCCCATGGCCTTGACGTGCGCGAGCTTGGCCCTGACCTCGGCCAGCTCGATCTCGAGCTCCTTCTCGTTCATGATCTTCCTCTCTTCATCATCAGGTATAGGTACGCCATGTAGGCTTCGCGGAGATCGCTGCGCATCTCCACGTAGGCCGCTATCCAGCCGATGAGCATCGACTGGGTCGCGGTGACGTGGGCGTGGCGGTACTCGTCCGCATCGTTCGGGACGAAGATCAGCAGCAGCGGGCGGCCGTCGTCGTGCCGGCAGGCGTCTCCCATCATGACCGCCGCCCCCTCGCATAGTCCATGATCGTCTTGTGCGCCTCGAGCAGCGCGCTGCGGCAGCGCTTCTCAGCGCCTATATCTCGCCCGCCCTTTTCTTGTCCCGCTCCTGCGCTGAGGATGCCGCGCGCTAAGCGCCAGATCAAGATCGGACGGGACAGCTCGTTCAGGGTCCGCTCGAGGGCCTCGGCGTCGAACGGCTCCTCGCCGCCCGTCGCCTCGCGCACCTCGATGATGAACGTCCTGCCGTCCTCGGTGTCGACCATGATCGACTCCTGATCCTCGCTGAGGGTGTGACCCTTCCAGCGATACCATCCGGACTGCTTCATGATCACGTGCAGCCCGATCGCGTAGTCCTTGGCTTCCATCGGCTTGTCCATCTTCCTCAGCCTCTCTAGCTCGTCCATGATCCGGCTCGTCACGACTCCACCGATCCCCTCGCGAAGCTCGCCCTGCGGCCGGCCTCGTGCCCGGCGGTCTGGGCCCTGGCGTTGCCGAGCAGCTGGCGGTTGCGTCCGACCCGCGTGCTCGGGTACATCTGCTGGAAGCGCTGGTCGACCATCTGGCCGCGGTTCGCGAGCACCAGGTCGGTTCCCTTGGTGGTCCTGATCTCGGCGTCTCTCTGGGCCACCAGGCGACGGTTGACCGCGGTGGCGAACGAGATGATGAACTGCCTCTTCATCTTGAACCGCTCCATCCCGGTGTAGTTCGGGATCGACCGGCGCTCGTTCTTCCACCAGACCTTGTACGCGTCCTCGCACTGGACCTTCAGCGACTCGAACAGCTGGCGGCCGCGCTCGAGGTCGTGCGTGAAGCCCACGAACGTGACCTGGGTGAAGTTGTGGTCCTTGCCGGTGTAGATCGGCCTGATCGTCTTCGTCAAGCCGATCATGACGTACGTGGCGAGCGTCTCCCATCCCTGGTGGTACTCGCCGGTGAGGTTCACCTCGACCTTGGTGACCTGGTCGACGAGCTTGATCTCGCCCTTCTGCCTGGCGGCCTCGATCAGGTGCGCCTCCTCGATGCCCCACTTGATCATGAGACGCTCGGCCGCCTTGCTGAACGCCTCGGCCTCCTCGGGGTGGTTCGTGCTCTCGGCCTGGGCGAGCAGCGCGTTGATCTTGTCCGCGTACTTGTGCTCGGTCCTGGATACTGACAATGTTCTCTTTCCTCTCTTCGGTGGTGATCAGTAGTCGAGTCGGTTGAATCGGCGACGTCCGGCGATCTTGGCGATCGTCTCGCGCTGGACGTCTTCCAGTATGTTGCTGATCTGGCTGGTCGAGCGGCTGTCCCCGCGGAACCCGTCCATCAGGTTCTCGAGCGCGAGATCGCGCCAGTGGTCGAACGCCTCGACCCAGTCTACGTACACGACTTCAGTGTCTGTCTCTCGCTCGGCCTGCCTCTGCATGCCGTCGCGCATCGAGATGATCGCTCTCTTGACGTAGTGCTCGGCCTGCGCGTGGATCAGACGCGAGTACGTGAAGTGGTAGCGATCGACCTCGTACCCGCCCTCGATCTCCTTGGCGAACTGCGACTGCGCGTGCGCCCACTCTTCGTCCGCGTCCTTCACGAAGTCGTAGATCGTCTGGTTGCGGTACTCGCGGCGCTGTTCCGCGCGCTCGTCCTCGGTCGGCTCCTCGCGGATGACCTCGACCTCGGAGTCGAGCTCCTCGCGGAAGATCAGCTTCGCGCCCTCGTCGCGGGCCTCGACCCACTTGGTGCCGCGCTTGATCTCCCTCGCGACCATGATCGACATCTGGCCCAGAGCCGTGGACCAGACGACTCCGCCTGGCTTGTCGACGACGACGTTCTCGCCGGCGCGCACTTCCTGGACCTTGATCGTCTTGACGATGGTGACGGGCATTGCTACTTTCCTCTCTTCGGGCTTGGGTTTGTTGATCTTGGAATTATTCGTGGGTGCAGACGTCTTGGCTACAGTTCCACACGACGGGCTCATTGCAGCACCGGCTGTATCCCTGGAACTCGGGATCAGTGCCGGTATCGATGTCTTCGGGCTCAGTGGAACCGCAGCTCTTGCAGTGGTTCTCGTCGATGATCATTCTTTCTTTCTTCCTCTCTTCGGGATCAGCGACCGATTGTCGCCTCGGCGACATCCTACCCAAAGATGTGAAACTAGTCAACAGGTTTTCTCAGATGGTGGATAGAATCTCACGCCGCCCGCCTGCCCGACGGCCTACCGCCTTGTGAGGGTACGTATCTCCGCCACCAGAGCAGGACCTCACGCGGGCTGAAGACGTCCGACAAGACCCCCCGCCGGCGCTCCTCGACCCCCACTCGATCCGGGAACCCGTTCCTGGTCCTGCGACTGTGCCACGCCCAGATCTGCTGCTTGGAGACGCCGAGGAGGTCAGCCAGCTCGGACTTGGTCATCGTCTTGTTCATCATGGTCATCTCCTACAGCATGTTGCTTCCGAGGAACGGCGTCGACACAACGATGCCGATGTACATCTCGCGATTCCCCTCATCCAAGATCGTCTTGAACCCCTTGTCGCGCATCATAGTCGCGAATTGCTGGCGACTCGGCATCCTGATCACTCCGACGTTGCTGCACCAGATGCGGTACGCCATGTACGCCGCGTTCAGCGCGGTGTTGGTGCCGTCGGACTGGCGCACGCACTCGTCGACGAACTGCTGCATCTGGTCCTGCTCCTGGTGGTACTCGAACACGGCGGCAGTCACCGGTAGCGGCTGCTTGAGCCCGTCACGGTACCACTCCATCGCGCCCTTCACCGCCCACGCCAGCACCGCCTTGCCTCCGACGTCGGGGTCGCGGAGCATGATCTTGAGCTTCTTGCTGCGCTTCTCGGGCGGAACCGCGTTCGGAAACTTGATCAGCTTGATCCTCCGCCACAGCCCGTCGTCACGCGCCATCGGTGTGTGGTTCGTGCCGATCCAGAGCTTGAACTTCGGCTCGAACTCGAACGGGTTCTCGTAGAGGAACTTCCCCGTGATGCGGCTGTCGCCGGTGACGGCCTTGATCAAGTTTTCGTTGAACGCCTGGCCCTGCTTGGTCTCGGACATGGAGACCAGCCGCATACCCGCCATCCTGGCCAGCTCCACCTGCGGCTGCTGACCTCCCTTCGTCCACATGAACGTGTCCGGCGACGTCGCAGTGGCGTAAGAGCCGAGCGCCGCGTGCATGGCGTCCAGCAGCGTGCTCTTCCCGGACGCCGGCGGACCCCAGATCATGAACAGGCACTCGTCCTCGTGCCTGCCCGTGAGGGAGTACCCGCATGCCCGGCGCATGTACTCCATCAGCTCCTCGTCGCCGTTGCACGAGTCCCACAGGAACTGCTCCCACTCCGGAAGCTGGAACTCGGGATCGTAGATCACTCCGGTGTTCTTCGTCACGAGATCGTTCCGGTCCGGGAGCCTGATCGATCCGTCTCGCAGGTCGACGATCCCGTTCCGGCACGACAGCAGATGATCCTCGGCGTCGAACGCCACCACCGATCTCCTGATCTCCGGCTCGTCCTTGGCGACCGAGAGAGCGTTGTTCATCGTCCCGACGGCCTGGCATCTTCGCGCCCACTCGGCGTACCTGCCGAGCGTCTTCATGTCCGCGCCCTCGGCCTCCAGCTGACGCGCCTCGTCGATCACCAGCTCGCTGAGGTTGTGCGTCAGCGCCGCGGTCCATCCCATGTCGTCGCGCTGCCAGCCGACGTCCGTCCAGACCATCCATCCCCAGCCCGAGACGTAGGTCACGTCCCTGCCGTACTCCTCGATGTACCGCTTTCCGTTGCCGAGGTCCGTGAGCGGGTGCCTGGTCGTGATCCCCTTGTCGGCGTCGAGCTGGCCGCTCGGCGCGCCCGTCGCCCAGTCCACGAAGCTGTCGTCGTGATCTTGCCGCCACGCCTGCTCGACCTTCCGCAGCGCCTCCTCGTCAGGGAACGGCGGCGAGCAGCCGCGGGCCGCCTTCAAGATCGCCATCTCGACGATGTCGCGGGCGCCGTCTCCGAGCTGACGCCTGAGCCGGCACGCGAGGCGGAACAGCTCGTCGTCGCGCCTCCCCTCGGGGACGCCCTTGAGGATCTCAGACGTGTCCGGCAGGTCGCCGCGGGTCGAATTAGCAGCCGACTGTCGAGAGAGGTCTGAGACGACGTCTGGCGGCATCAGGACGGGCCTCTCACCCCAGTTGACCCAGGCGTACCGGCCGCCGCTGAAGTGCTCGCCCTCGGGTAGGACCACGTAGCCGCCGTCGGACTTGACGTCGACGCCCTTCAGCCACCTGCCCCGGTTGTCCCCCTTGATGGTCGCGTCCGGCGGGTACGCGTAGAAGAGGTGCCGTCCGCCGCCTCCGGTCGACGACCGCAGGGTCTCCGGCAGCGGGCCGTCCTGGCGGTTCTGCTCGTACTCCTCGATGGAGTCGAAGCCCCCGTTCCGGGGGTCGATGTCGATCACCACCACGCCGTTGGCGCGCCCGGTCGCCAGCGCCCAGTTACACCAGGGCCAGCGGGCCAGCCAGGCTCTGATCGTCTCCTGGCTGGCGGTGGCGTCCTTGAACCCGTTCTGGGTCAGCGGGTGCTTGCCGGGGGACTGGCAGTTGATGCCCTTGGGGCACGTGCACTGGCCTCGCTGTATGGAGTGGCAGGGAAAGATCTGCCATCCGTAGTGCGTGATGTAGTCGTACGGCGAGGTCAACGCGCGCTCCCCAAGATCAGCTAGTTTCGTCGAGTTCGATCTTGTCTGTCAGGACGCTGATCATATGGCCGGTCCTGGCGTGGTTGTCACGAAACGATGTCTCCATCGCGGCGACGTGCCGGCCTACGGCGGCCGCGTCGTCCCAGGCTACGCCGACCAGCACATCCATCCGGAGCACGGCCACGACCGTGCCCTTGTGCGCGAACCCGCAGGTGCAGACGACTCTGTCTCCCTGTCTCAAGCTCTTCATCGTGATCACCCGACCAGAATCCCGCGCTCGTCCAGCCAGTTCACCGCCCGATCTAGGGTCGGTACGTCTGCCGCCGTGACGGTGATCGACAACCGGCCGTCGTCCTTGATCGGCGAGACGTCGACGCCGTACAGGTCTCTGATCGTCTCGGCCGCGTCGTCACCGTCGCGCCCTCCGACCTTGAGCTTGACGTCGACCTTGTGCGTGCTCCGGATCGGCAGCGCGATCCGGCTCGGACTGGTGATCAGCGTGGCGGGACCGACTATCTTCTTCTGCTCAGGCGTCGGGACGATGCCGCTACCCGGGCACGTCTCGTCTCCTCGCTCATGATCGTAGAACCACCCCTCCGGGTGTACCTCGACGCTCTTGCCGCAGTACCAGCAGTGCCTGTGTCTGATCTGCGGCGCGTCCTCGGACGGGTAGTCGCCCATCGGCTGGCCCGAGGTAGTGCACCGGACGTTGTTCTTGTGGTGCTCGCCGATCGTGCCGTCGAGCCTGATCCTGACGAGGTAGTGGCACACGGGGCAACGGTAGGTCTTCTTCTCACTCGTCACTGGTCGCCACCTCCCTCAAGATCGCGGTGAACCTGCCGACCGGTCGCCATCCTCCCACGACCACGTGGCCGACCAGCCCCTCGTCGGGATCGAAGCTGAGCTGTACCGAGACGTCGCTGCTGATCAGCTTCGGCTTGACGACCTCGAGCACTAAGATCGCTATCTCCTCGGTGCTGCCGACCTTGACCGGGAACGGCTCGACTCGCTCGCCGCGCCCGACGGCGTCGCCCTCGAACTTGACGGTGTAAGTGTCTTTTCTCATATCAAGCCCATCGGTAGCACCACGATCACGTTGCCGGACTCGGGCTTGACGGCGAGGCTGGTCAAGTGACCCTGCGACGTCTCGACCGCCATGATCTCGATCCCGTCGTCGCGGTCCATCAGCCGCCAGCTGTTGCCCTGCTTGTCGACCACCTCGAAGTATTTCCGCTCGACGACGACCTCTTCGTGGCTGCGACCCCCGACGGGGGCCTTCATTCCTCTGTGAAACTTGATCTTCATTGCTATTTCCTCTCTTCTGATTCGCTAGGTGAAGGATCCCCGGCGGCAAGGGACTCGTGTTATTTTTCGGCGCCGGGGACCCGGTCAGTGGGCTAGTCGATCACCGCCTCGTGCAGTTGATCGTGCATCTGCCTCACCACCCCATCTTCTCGGCGCATACCGGCCCGATGCCGCGGGCGCGGGACTCGTCGTCCGTGAGGCGCCGGCCGCAGTGGCCGCACCGGCTGGTCTCTTTGCCGAACAAGATCATCGCGGCCCTGGGGTCTGCGGCGATCAGCTCGAGAATCCTGCGCGCGCCCTCGCCGCGGACGGGCATCTTCTCGTCTGACTTGTACTGGCTGACGAACGTCCGGCCGGCCCAGCGACCCTGGGTCGGGCGATCGATCTTGAAGAACGCGACCTCGTTCTTGTAGCCGTCGAGGCCCTCGAGAGCGTACCGGCCCTCGGCGACGTCTGGGTACGCCTTGGGCTGGGGGGACTGTCGCTGAGCGGCCTGCTTGGACTGCAGCGGCTTGAGGACGTCGATGAGATCGCCGACGTCGCGGTGCTCGAGCGTGAGCGGGTCGGTCTCGGAGTCGAGCAGCGCCATGACGATCGAACGCCAGGCGGCGGGATTGAGCCGGCTGGTCTGGCGGTCGTTGATCAAGAACCGAGCGTAGTTGATCATCTTCTCAGTCGCTGGCCGGTGGGCTAGCATGCGCAGAGCCTGGGCGTCTGCGCCCGCGAGTGTGGTAGGGGCTGGGAGTGCGGGATGAGCCATCGGGGGTTCCTTTCTTCCTCTCTTCGGTGTGTGGCTTCAGCCACATCTTACCGAGACGCCGCCAACTAGTCAACAGGTTTCGCTCGGATCCTGGACGACTACCTGTGCGCCCTGCCCGTAGCCTCGCAGACAGCGCCGCTGAGCAAGGGTTTCTCGCGCTTGTGCGGGACGTAAGCGGCGTCGACCCAGACCCACCGGAGCTGGTCGAAGAACAGCGTCCACTCGCCCCGTGAGTTCTTGATGATCATCCATCCGCAGTCCTCGCAGCGCTTCCACGGATGACCGCCGCCCCCAGCGTCCCCCGCCTGCTGGGAGTCGGCGACGTCCGTCCCTCTTACCGAGGGTTTGCGGGCTGGGATCTCTCCGCCTCGACCCGGTCGAGCGCGTCGTTGACGATCTTGCGCTCGTCCTCGGTGGTTCGCACCCCGTCGTGCTCGATGCGGTAGATCTTCGCGTGCGTCAGCCCGGCGGCGTCCGCTAGCTTCTGGCGCGATATCCCGAGCCCCTTACGGCGCTCCTCGATGCTCGGCATTGGTCTCTCCTCTTGTCTCTCAGTCGTGAGATCTTCTCGATCCCCATACAGGTCGTACTCGACGTCGCTGTCGAGACTCTGGTGGCGCCACACTCTGGCGGTGGCGCCCGTGATCTTGCTGGTGATCACCTCTGGCGTCCAGCTGTACCCCTCCATGATCTCTTGGTGCTCGAGAAGAGTGGTGAGGGCGTACGCCTTGCCGTCCAGCTCGCCTCCGAGGAAGTAGTTCAGCATCTTGTCCCCGAGGCTGCGGACCCAGTGCTCGCGGGGCTTCCCGCACTGCACGTGAATCCACCATCTTGAACCGTTGGACTCACCCCCTAGATTGACGAAGGGTGGGTCCGCGGGTCGGCACGTGCACACCATGCTGTACACCTGTCGATCTCCCTTCTCGCCGGCTTCGATGGGGACCCTATCTCACGCGGTCGACTACGCGACCCGCTCTGATAAACTTCCCGGAAGCCTGTCTCTGTACTTGTTCTTCACGTCGATCGTCGTCTCCCGATCTCCCGACTCCTCGCCGGTGATCGATCCGGGCGTGCCCTCCAGCGCCAGCCGCGCGAAGTGCGCGATCCACCGGCCAGCGTGGACGGGCACGCCCTTTCCCCATCCCGGCCCAAGATCAGCTGCGTGACGGACAGGGAAGATCTGCCACGCGTCCGGGAACCCCTGTATCCTGGCGATCTCGCGGTGCGTCAGCGTCCTCGGTTGCCGCGGGTGCACGACCGCGTTGGCCGCCCCGCCCGTCACCACGTTCGCCGGTCTCTCGCCGCGCCACCTGATCGGCTGGTTGTGCCCCATCGAGAAGTCGGTCTCCACGAGCCTCTCGTCCTTCATGATCGGCTGCACGACGATCTTGCCGTCGTGGTCGACCTTCTTGAACGACACGTACCGCCAAGATCGCGGAAGCTGTCCGTGATCTTCGTAGTACCGACGCAGCACGTCCGAGATCCGCTCCCCCTGCCGCCACGGGGAGACCCCGTCGACCTCGCGCGCCAGCTCCTCGATGCGCGCCAGCATCGGCGGCCTGATCACGTCGTGGCCGTCCACGATGCCGGACCCGTCGTGCACGTGGTCGCGGCACCACTGGGAGGCGTCGACGACGTCGGTCTTGGTGATCACGAACTCATCGACGTCGAAGTCCCAGTCCACGCCCGGTATCGCGGACGGGTACATCTGCGGCAGCATCGTCTGGCTGAGCGGCTCGAGGTCTCTGATCACGTCGTCGAGGGACGGCACCGTGTGGGGATCGTAGACGACCAGCTGATCATGGATGAAGTCCCATCGCGTGTTGACGTCGTCGACGCCGAACTCCACGCGGGACGCCACCCAGAAGTACCGCTTCCTGATCGAGCAGCCCCCGGTGCTGGCGTTGTTCATCAGCACGTGGTACAGCTGGTAGCGAAGCCCAGTCATCTCCTCGAGCTTGTCCCTGAGCTGACGCATCAGCCCGCGGCCCTGCGTGTAGGCCTGCTGGACGGACTCGAAGATCACGATCTCCGGGCTCACGCGGCCGGCGTACGTGACCAGCTCCCACATGCACTCGTTGATCACCGAGTCCTCGCCTCGGAACTTCTTCGGCGACAGGGTGCTGAACCCGGAGCACGGTGGGTTGCCGAAGACCATCTGCACGTCGTCCTCGACTGTCCAGTGATCGGGAGGCTCGGCCTGCGACTCCCAGTGATCGCCGAGCAGCTGGCGGTTGGCCAGCGTGTTCAGCACGCCGAACCCGACGTATCGGGACTTCTTCGCGACCAGCTCCCACCCGGCCTGCACGGCGCCAAGCGTGAAGCCGCCCCCGAACCCGTGGACGTCGACGGCTCTCACTTCCAGTACCGCTTCAGCACGGCTGCGACGTTCGGCGCGACCCAGCCCGCTGGCTTGATCACGTCGTACCCGTTGCCGTACCGGGACCCCTCCCCACTGGACGGCGCTCGCTGCTTCCGCATGTTCGCCTGGTGGACCTCCTGCCACACCGCCTCCCACGGGTAGCCGAGGACGTGCGCGGTGCCGAGCACGACGTAGACGAGGTCGACCAGCGCGTCGGCCATCTCGGCCTGGTCTCCGTCCTCGTACGCGTCCTCGAACTCCTCCAGCTCCTCGCGCATCCGCAGTATCCGCAGCTGCATGATCGACTCGAGCTCCTCGTCCTGGGGAGGCTGCTTGGGTCCGCCGTCGTGGATCACGCTCGGCAGTCCGAACCTGTGGTGGAACTGTCCCACGTCTCCGAAGTTGGTCACGTCACTGTCTCCTGGTTCATCTCCTTAATCAACTCTTCGGCGTACTCGAACATCGGCACCGCGACGAAGCGTACGATTCCGCTCCATTCCTCTGGCGGCATCTCTCTGATCAAGTTCCAGACTTGACTGGAAGCGCGAGTTTGTCCTGCTTTGCGGAACGCAGTGTGAATGCCCTCGCCCAGGTAGGCTCTAAAGTCTTCTACTGCTTGTTCGTGGGTCTTGCCCATGATCCTTCCTCCATTCCTCATTGGCGCGCGATGCCGAGCCTTCTCTCGATCTCCGTCACGCATCTCTGTTCTTTGACGCGCCGGGCCAGCAGCCGATACTGGGCGCCGGCCAGCCACTCGTACGTCGTCCTCGACGAGCACACCGCCTTGACTTTCGTCCTGAAGTCCGCCGCCGACGTGCAGCGCAGCCAAGATCGCAGCCAGTGGACCTCCTCGTCCGGGTCGTCCAGCGGGAGGATGTGGTCTTGGGTGTCGTACAGCGGGTGCATGAAGCAGATCGTCCCGGACCGGAACGCCTCCCACGTCTTGAGCGTCGGCCACCCGGACCCGGACGTCGGCGTGGTGATCGTGGTCTTGGTCTCCTCCATCAGCGGGAAGATGCCCTCGTACGGCAGCGGGTCGATCCTGGCGCCGAGCCTCGTCTGACCCTCCTCGCTCCACGTTCCGTAGAAGTACGACGGCTCGGCCGGCATGGCGTACTCGAGCATCGTGTTGACGCGCATCAGCTCAGGCCGCATCCCGTAGTTCCGGGCCTCATTCGCGATCACTCCGAAGTCATACCGGCGATCCTCGAACCCCGGCGTGATCTTGGACGGGGGAACGCTAGTCAGCTCGAGACCGTCGTACGTGTACTTGTCCCGCACCAGCCACTTGCCGTCGACGACGTGCAGGACTAAGTCCTCACCGTACCCGAGCTCGCTCGGCGATCGCGGGTCTTCGTACCTCTCGACCCACTGCTGCCGGTCCCAGCAGAACTGGCTCAAGATCGACTGCGCTCTGGGCCACTTCAAGTCGCGGCCCTTGAGGTAGTTCCTGACGTCGGGCAGTAGCCAGATCTCCTCCCTGCTACGCGGCCGCTGCTTGCGCCATCGGTTGATGCCGCGCAGCAGGAAGCCCGAGTAGTTCAGGAAGCTCTCCTGCGGGTGCGTCAGCTTATCGCGATCATCGACCGTCGGGATCGGCGTGTTGCTGGTTCCGTGCTGGCCGAGCCAGAGCACCACGCCGTCCAGTCTCTCGAAGGTCGGCATCGTGACCTCGTCGTATCTGGCCACTCGGTCCGCCTGCGACGCGCCCTTCATGAACTTGAGCTCGTCGTGCCAGCCCTCCCGCCACATGTTGGTGATGTTCGGGCGCGGCGGAACCCAGCCGCGGTTGCGCCCGACCACCAGCCACTGCACGTCCGGGTTCCGGTCCGCCAGCGTCAGCAGCAGAGCCGCGGGCTCGTTGTCTCCTCCGACCTCGCCCCAGCGAGCCGGGTCGATCTCGATGACTCGACCCAGCTTGCCGTAGGCGATCGTCTTCATCGTCAGAAGATCTGCGGGACGGGCGGAGCGGGCCGCTCACCCTGCGGTGTAGGCTGACCTGGCTCTTGCGCCAGCTGAGGCGCTGGGGCCGGCTGAGCCTGCTGCGGCGGGGCCTGCTGCGGCGAAGTCGCTTGTGGCTGCTGGCCCTGCTGGGACGCGAGGTACGCCTGGATGATCTGCTGCTGCATCTCGTCCGTGATCACCGGCGTCCCGATCTCTCCGTTGCCGACCGAGGGCGTCGGAGGCGCTTGAGGCGCTGGCTGAGTCGCTTGAGGCGCCGGAGCCGCTGGGGCCGTCTGCGGCGGCCACTGCTGGGGCTGACCCTGCGTCAGATCAGGCATCGGCGGGGCGGCGGCCGGAGGCGGGGCCGGGAGCGGAGCCTGTGACGCGGGCTGCGGGACAGGCTGCGGAGCGGGCTGCGGTGGCTGTTGATCTTGCTGTGCCCCCGGCGCCTGCGCGTACTGCTGCGGCGGCGGCGGGGCAGCCATCGGGGCCTGGTACGCGCCGGTCTGCGGGGGCGGGAACCCCTGCTGTCCCATGGGCATCCCCATCATCTGCGACGCCGGCGGGTTGATCGTCTCGACGTTGTTCCTGATCACGCCGCTGTTCTTGGGGTACTCCCTGTGGGTCAGCTTGATGCGCGCCTGGCGATGGACTAGATCAGTCGCGATCTGGTCCGGTGACGGGTTGGTGTTGAAGTACGCCTCGTTGAGTCCGAGCGCGTCCATCTGGCGGAAGAAGATCGCCAGCGCGTTCGGGTTCTCCGGCGACACGGTGATGTTGCCCCATGCGACCCGTCCCGCGTACGGCCCGGTGATCACGCGCCACGTGATCTTGAACATGATCTTTCCGTTGCTCGACTTGGCGGCCTCGGACGCCGAGACCTCCATGTCGTACTCTGCGATCGGCAGCGGTTGGAGCTGAGTCCCGGCCTCCTCGCGCCACTGCTGCCAGTTCCACGACTCTTGCTCGACGCTGATCCCGCCTCCTCCGGGGGCGGGGATGGTGCCCATGCCCGGCCACTGGCCCAGCTGCGCTTGCGGTTGCGGGACGCCGGGGACACCCGGCATCTGTGGTGCGGTCATGCTCTGGTCAACTCCTGTTCTGGGCCGAATACTTGATCAATCATCCCGGGGATCGTCGGCTCATACACGATCGCGGGAAGTCTTCCTTGGCAGCGGTTGCCCGCCTCGTAGATCGAGCTCGGCTCGACGCCGAGAGCCCGCATCTGGATGGGCGCCTTAGTCGGATCCTCTGGGTCCGGGATGCTGATCACGGCCATGAAGCCGATCACGTCCAGGAAGTACGGCATCTTGATCTTGAGCTGCCCCTGCACGTACGGTCGCCACTTGCCGTTCTCGTTGTGCGTCATCGACGTCAGCACGACGGCCTGCAGCGGGTTGATCGGGTGCTCGGTGAGATCGCGGAACTCGCGGACCAGTCTCTCCATGTCGTTGAGCAGCGCGCCCCACTTGCCGAAGTCCATCTCCCCGGTGCCGTCCGTCAGCTGGTCCTTGCACCGCGTCTGTATCTCGCTAATCGAGTCGACGATCCCGGACCGGAACGGGTGCATCCCTTGGATGAGCCAGTCCTTGCATCGGACCATCGTGCGGTACTCGCGGACGATCACGACGCACGTGTCCCAGTCCACTTGGTAGACCTGCGAGTCGAGCCTCGGCTCGATCCGGCCCTGGCCCAGCGTCGGCGGGGCCTCGAACATCGGGTCCCAGAAGATCTTCCTGGTCCCCGGACGATCGGGCAAGAACCGGTACGCCGCCTCGGCGTCCATGAGCAGTCTCGGGGCCGGCGCGGTGTTCGCCAGCGTCGACTTTCCGATCTTGGTCTCTGCGTGGACCATGATCGAGAGCGCCCTGCTTACCATCTCACGACTTCTCCTTCTGTTGGTCTCGGTAGTACCGCTCGTGCGGGTCTCTGTGCTCGTAGTGTCTCTCGATCAAGCCCTCCACGTTGCTGCCGTCGTCGAACAGCGGGCACGCCGCGAGGAAGTCGCACTTCCACGTGCAGTCGCGCGACGGCCTGGGCGGGCAGTGGTACTGGTGATCGCCCCCGCGGTCCAGCTCGTCGCGCGTGTCGACGATCTCCTGCAGCACCTTGTGGACGCGCTGCCACGTAGTCGCGATGATCTTGCTGTTGTGCCTGACCTCGACCTGCTTGTAGAACGGCGGCCTCGCGGCGGCGGTGCGCTTGACTCGCCTCAGCATCAGGTACAGCGCGCCGTCGGTGCGCCACATCAGCGATCTTCCATCGTGATCTTGCCCGTCGCCCAGCTCGGTGTTGACCTTGGCACGGTAGCGGGCGTCTAACTGCTCGAGCAAGTGATAGAACCTGGCCTGCTCGTCGAGGGGAAGCATCGCCTCCAGCTCTCCGAAGCTGCCCGTGGTCTTCCAGTCCCTGAACAGCCGGGCGCCGTCTGATCGTCTCTGGATGCGCTGATCGAGCATGCCGCGCATCTTGACGCCCGGGATGCCCGAGTCCACCTCGACGATCTCCTCCACGGAGACGACGTCGTACTCGGCGTCGATGGCGTTCTCGGCAGCCCACTCGAGGTACCCCTCCAGCATGGCGTGGGCGAGGTCCTGCTCCTCCTGAAGCTTAGTGATCTTGTCGTCCATCCCGACCTCGATCAACTTCTGGATGTCGTCGTAGTAGATCTCGTCGATGGCCTCGATGGGATTCACGCCGCGCTCGTACATCGCCTGCAGCGCCGCGTGGATGCGGGCGCCGAGGTTGCGGACGCCGGTCGGGTCCTCGAGCTCGCGACGAAACCCGAGCTCGCGATAGTAGGTGAGCCACCACCTGCGGCGGCAGTCCTTGAATGTCTGGATCTCGCTGTTCGAGATGCTCAAGATCGTCAGCGGCTGTCTGACGAGCGATGACTTGGTCATGCTGCCACTCCCAGAAGCTGTCGTATGAATGTCCTGTCGCGGACGACTTCCTCGAATCGCTCCGCCTTCATGAACAGCAGCTCGCGCTGCCGCTCCTCGATCGTCTCAGTGGACATGATGTCGATGATGTCGATCTGATCGTGGACCTCGGACCCGATCCGGTGGATGCGGTCCTCGGCCTGGCTGTTGTCGATCTTGCTCCAGCTTCGCTGCAGAAAGATCGCGGTGCTGGCCCGAGTCAGCGTGATCCCGATGCCGCCGGCTGAGATCGTGCACAGCATGGCGCGCAGCCCACCCGCCTGGAAGTCGCGGATGGCGATCTCGCGGTCGATGGCCGTCTGGTCTCCGGTGATCAAGCCGTACTTGATGCCAGCGGCGTCGAGTCGCTTGGCCGCTAAGTCGATCAGCTGCTTGTGGAGGGCGAACACGACGACCGGCGCGTCTCCCATGTCCTCCAAGATCTCCATCAGCGCGTCGATCTTGCAGCTCGGGTCGGACAGCCGGACGTCGCCGTTCTCCATCGCCGCGTGCGCGGACGCGAACTGCGTCAGCCTGGTGAGCTGGACGAGCGGGCTGGCCGCCACGACCACGCCGCCGTCCAGGTGCGCGATCATCTCCTTCTCCATCCGGCGATACGCCTGCGCCTGCTTGTGCGCCATCGTGACGTAGCGGGTGGAGTAGACCTTCGGCGGCAGCTGCTTGAGCACGGCCTCCTTCGGCATGCGGCGCATGATCGGATCGATGATCTTGTAGAACTCGGCGCGCCTCTCAGGATCCGGGCTCAGCCCTACGACCTGCATCGGTCCGAAGGCGTTGAACGACAGGCGACAGAAGCGCTCGATGTACAGCTGGCGGGTCGGGAACTCGCGCGGCCTGATCAGCCGCAGCGCCGGCCACAGGTCGTGCGGCGCGTTGCCTATCGGGGTGCCCGTGAGGGCGAAGACGTAGCGGGCTGGCGCGATCTTGAACGTGGCGGACCCCTCGCGCAGCGCCCAGCAAGCGCGGGTCTGCTTGGCCTTCGGGTTCTTGAGCCGGTGCGCCTCGTCGACGACGATCGTCTGCCACGTCCGGTTCAGCTCCTTGCGGCAGTTCTCGCAGCGCGACTGGCTGTTGCTCTTGGTGTCCGCCAGCGTCGGGTCGCACACGATGCAGCGCTTCAGTCTGATGCTGCCGTACGCGGCCAGCCGCGAATGGGCGCGGACCGTCTCGTAGCTGATCACGTGGACGTGCGCCGGGGTCATGATCATCTCGCGCCGCTTGGCGGCTGGCGTCCCTCCCGGGATCGCCACGACCGTCATGCCCGGCCACCACCTGTCGAGCTCCCGCTGCCAGGTCAGGACCATGCTGTTCGGCGCGATCACGAGCGCCGGGAACGGGTTCTCGCCGCGGCGCACGAGCTCCATGAACGTCCTGATCGTCTGGACGGTCTTGCCCAGCCCCATGTCGTCGCACAACAGGGCCTGCTCGGCGAACGCCATGAACTGGACGCCGGCGCGCTGGAACCCGTAGAGGTCCTCGTCGCCGGCGGCGTCGAGGGCGACCCGCAGCTCGAGGGCGGGCGCGATCCTGGCGGCGTGCTCCTCCCTGGCCCAGGCGTCCAGCGCGGGAGAGACCACCAGGCGGTCGCCGAATATCCCGCGCATGACGACGCACGACGCCCACGACAGCGGGGCCAGGAACCGGTGCTCCTTCTGGTTGTACCGGACGCCCGGGAGCTGCATGATCAAGTCTTTGTCGCGGAAGGGGAAGGGCGTGACGATGTTCATCAGCGACGGGTCGCGGTCGTACACGTCTATGGTGATCCCGTAGTCGTCCATTCTTCCTTCCATCTCGGTAAGATCCTACCACTGAGCCGTGAAAGCTGTCGACCTCTCACTCGTCTTTGGGCCCTAATCTGTCGTCCCACCACCCGTGCTTCGCGAGGTATCTCATCAGGTGCCGCGACCCGTCGTTCGCGTTGGGCTTTCCGGGCAGATACCAGCCGAACGCCTTGAGCCGATCCGTGTACGCGAACGTCTTGGCCTCGGCCTGCAGCTGCATGATCAACTCCTGGTCCGTGTTCACCAGCGAGAAGTACCTGGCGACGCCGATCATCTCGAGCGACCACGTCGCCTGCGTGTTCTTGCCCGTCTGAGTCGTGATCAGGAACGTCTCGAAGACGACGTCCAGATCGGTGGCGTAGACCTCCGAGGTCTTTCTGATCATCTCGCAGCTGTCGACGAACTCGAACTCGTCTGACTGGAAGAACCCAGTGGCGTTGTCGTAGAACGCCAGCCCGGTCATCTTGCCGGGATCGCCGGCCAGCACGTAGCGCCTCATGGCTCGATCTCCGGCCTCGGACCGCGATCTTGGTCCGGCGGGCTCCACTTCTTGAAGAGCGCCGCTAGCGCCTGCTGGTACGTCGGCGCGGTGACGACCACGTAGTCCTCCATCTCGATCGTCAGCGTCGTCGTGTAGTGCGCCGGCCAGCGGTACCACGAGTCGTACGAGGTGAAGAACTCGTCCGCCTCGACCTCTAACATGGCCTGTGTCATCGAGGTGCTGGCGAAGACCAGCACGCAGTGCCCGTCGATCGGACCCGGAGGAATGCGGACGCCGACGATCACGAACTCCGGCTGCTCGTGCGAGCTGAAGTTATCGAGTCGAATGCCCGGCGACCGGCCTTGGTAGCGGTCGACGTCACTCATATTTCTGGCCCCAGCTCTTGTCGAGGATGTCTCCAGACCACGTGATCGGCACCGTGTAGTCCACGGCGTCGTTCATGATCTTCACCGACTCGCGGAGCACCTCGTCCGCGATGTCCTCCGGGACCTCCATGACGATCTCGTCGTGCACCGGCAGCACCATGAACTCGCCGAACCCGCGAGCGTCCAGCAGGCAGAGACAGAGCTTCAGGATCTCCGCGGCGTGACCGGAGATGAGGTAGTTCAGCAGCGTGTAGTCGCGGAGCTCGTCGGAGGGTAGTCTCCTGCCGTACGGGGTGATCACGTACGCGGCACCCTCGGCGCGCTTGCGCGCCATGCCGACGTCGTTGATCTCCCTCTGGAACCGCTCCACCCCGGGGAACTTCTCGTTGAAGATCGCGATGAACGTCTGCATCTGGTCGAGCGTGACGCGCGACGTCGCGGCCATGTTCGCGGCGCCGGCGCCGTAGATGCGTCCGTAGATCGTGTTCTTGGTGAGGTCGCGCCGGCGGTCGTCTTTCTGTAGCCCGGGATCGAGGAAGATCTGCCTGGCCAGCGCGACGAAGAAGTCCACGCTCTGGTCCGCGAACGCCGCGATCATGCCCGGGTCCTTGCTGAAGATCGCCATCAGCCGGGCCTCGATCTGGTCCGCGTCGATGGTGATCAGCACGTTGCCTGGTGCCGGAACGAACGCGTGCCTGATCGTAGGGTCCTTCTTGTGCAGGGTCTGGAGCGGCGGGTCGGTCACCGTCTGGCGCCCGTGCCTGGTGCCGAGGGACCAGATCGTCGCGTGCACCCGGCCGTCGGAGTCGGCGTCCGCCATGAAGCTGCGGAAGTACGTCCCGACCATCTTCCTCATCTTCCGGGCGCCTAGGATATACCGAGCGAGGTCGTGATCTATGAGCTCGAGCACCTCCTTGTCCCACGACTGCTTGCCGCCGGGCGTGTACTTGACCGGGACCTCGACGTCGAGTCGCTCGAACGCTCTTCCGATCTGATCGTTGGAGTCCACCGAGCGAATGCCGTGCTCGGCTGCGAGGTACTCGACGATCGCGCCGACCTTGTCTCCGAACTCGTGGATCTTCTGCTGGCAGTAGTCGAGGTCGACCAGCGCGCCCTTGCGCATCATGTTCGTGACCACGCGCAGCACCCCGATCTCCAGCCCGTACGCCTCGCGGCAGGAGCCGTTGATCGTCTCGTCCTTGAGCTTGTCATAGACGTACGCCGTGAGCACGGGATCCATCGCGGCGTACACGGCGTAGTCGGGAAGATCGTACGGCACGGTGGCGAACGTCCACTTGTGGACCGCCATCTTCTCGTCCAGAGTCCTCTGAGCCGCTGCCGCCGACGGGTCGACGTGCATGGCCGCGAACGCCTTCAGGTTCTTCGATCGCAGCGGATCCACCAGGTGCGCCATCGTCAGCGTGTCGTTGGTCCGGTCCCACGGCCAGTTGGCGATCTCGGGCGAGTTCTCCATGAGGAACTTGACGTCGAACGGCGAGTTGTGAAACACGACCGGGCCGTCGTACCTCTTGATCGCCTCGACGGCCAGGCCCGACCACCGGTGCCACGGGATCGCCCACCCCTTCTCGAGATCGCCGAACTGCACCATCCTCAGCGGGTCGCGCTTGTGGTCGAACCCGCCGGTCTCGGTGTCGATGCCGAGCACGTCTCGGCGGCGTCCCAGCCACTCCAGGAAGTCCGCGGCGTCGCCCATCGTGCGCACCAGTCGCAGGTCCACTATGTCCAAGACTCCCATGATCGTCCTACCCTAGCTGGTTGATGTCTGGGCTCGGGTACATCTCGTCCTCCGGGTCCCCCGTCTGCTCCATGATCGTGAACTCCATCCCGCAGTTGTCCAGGAACAACAGCGTCTTCGTCGGATCTCTGTGCCGGTCGAGCTCCCAGTCCACGTTCATGACGACGCGCTTGGCGCCTGAGTTCGCGATGATCTTGGCGCACTCCCAGCACGGCGTGCTGGTGACGTAGATCGTCCCGCCCTCGTACGTGCGGCGGTCTGCGAAGATCACGGCGTTCGCCTCGGCGTGGACCGTGTAGCAGTCGTCGTACGTCGTGGTCCTCAGCTGCGGCGGCTGGATGGCGGCGCGCGGACAGAACCCTCGGCAGTCCATAGCGTCTTGCGTATCGAACCCACGCGGCGGGCCGTTGTACCCGCTGGACACCAGGCGGTTGCTCCGGTCGACGATCACCGCTCCGATCTTGCGCCCGGTGCAGATCGACCTGGCCCCGACCACGCCGGCCACGGCCATCCACGTCTCGTCCCACGTCGGCCTATCCACGGTGGATCCTCCACGCCTGGTGCTGAAGCCAGCTGTCCTGCGCCCACTCGATCTTGCCGTCTAGCAGGGCCCTGGCCTTGTCCACTTGGTGCTGCCAGGCGCCCAGCGATATCGGCACGAGGAGATCTCGATGGCCGTCGGCGGGGTCGGTCAGCTCCTTGACCGCGTCGAAGTCTCGCTCGTAGTACATGTGGAAGCTGTCGGCGTAGTGGACGTAGGGTCCGACCTCGAGTCCCATCGCCGTCGCCATGTGGACCTGCAGCGAACAGAACTGCGTCACGTCGTAGCACCAGCCCCACCACACGTCGTTGGATCGCATGTGAGTGTGCATGATCAGCTTTCCGTCTCTGATCATGAAGCTGAGATAGACCGTGCACGGCGTGTCCGCCGTGTCGGCGAACCCGTCGTACGCCGGGTCCCAGATCGTGGCGATCGCTTGCCGGCTGTTCATGTCCATCCTGAGAGTGTCCATGATCTTGGGGATCTGCTGCCGCAGCCGGGGACCGTACGCCCCGTGGAACGCCTCGCCGTCCAGAAACCGCGCGGTACTCGGGGCCACCGCGGCCATGAGCTGCGGGTACTGTCTGCCGGCGATCAGCTGGAGCGCCTCGAGCGCGGCGAGCTTGTGGTTCCACTTGCGGTTGATCCCCATCATCAGACAGTCATTCGGGTGCCCGATGATGATCGTCAAGTGCGGGACTTCTTTGGTCTCGATGCCGCGGGGAGCCACGCTCTCGCCGTGGAACCACAGGTGCTCGACCAGTGGGGACAGCGACTCGGCCGCCGAGTCGAAGTAGAACTCAGGCACCGCGCCTCCTGTAGTGCGACGGGTGGTCGACCGCGTCAGACATGCGCCCCCTCCATGATCGACAGCGCCGACTTGATCGGCGTGGCCTCTATACCGGCGATGGCGCACGCGGCGTACGCCTCGGGGTCCGTCGCGATCACCGGCGGACGACCGAACAGCGCCCACGCGTCCTTGATCTGGTCGCCGTCCTGCGACAGCACGCCGAAGTCCTCGTACGGCATCAGCCGCTCCAAGATCGCGTGGTTCCTGGGCGAGCTCATGGTCGGGGTCAGCGCCGCTCTGAACGCCGGCATGTTCGGATGCTGCGGTCGGTGCCCCGAGAGCACGATGAATCGCGGGTTCAGAGACCCGACGTACGACGGCATGGTCGCGATCTTGAGCTGGGACATCTGCGCGGACCTCGCCAGGTCGATCAGCTGCTTCGGGTAGACCTTCGTCGAGGTCACAGTCCGCCACCCGGGCACGCGCTGGGCGTAGTCGGCGTAGAAGTCCCAGACCAGACCGACGTGCTCGGGCCTCAGGAAGCTCTCCCCGCGGTCTCTGAGCCTGTCCTGGACGACGCCTATGGAGTCCGTCACGACCACCCTGAGAGCGCCCAGAGACTCGAGGAACAGCTCCACGTGCTTGGCTGCGGGCTCGGTCAGCAGCGACCTCCCGCGGTACAGCGGCCCGTACACCAGCTCGCCGACGTGCCACCGGTCGAGCACCCACAAAGCCGTCAGGTCGCGCCGGTCGTAGTCGCGCAGCGACCACTCGTACGCGATCATGGGATCCTCGTGGAGCTGGGCGCTGTGCAGCATCCGGGTCCGGGCGCCGTGCTTCATCGCGAGCCGGTCCTTCAGGTGCGTCTTGCCGGCGCCGTCCACTCCCTCAAGAACGATCAGCATGTCTCTCCTCGTTGCTGAGCTCGACGAGCCAGTTGTTCACGGCGATCACCTTCTGCACGAGCTCGGAGTGGTCCTCCTCCATCTGGGCCTGGAGCTGCTGGGTCTGCCAGATCGTGCGGCGAAGTCTGCGGACCTGCGAGACCATCAGTAAGATCACGCCCAGCTGGCCAATCGCCGTGAGCGCGACCAGCACCGTGAGCGCGGTCATCGTCGTCATCGCCTGGACGCCGCTTGCGCCGGGAGCGTCACCGGCTTGATCATGACCGAGCGCTCCCCCATGGAGATCGTCGCGATCGCGGACCACGGCGACGGCTGCCACAGCTCCAGGGTCAGTCCCTCGATGTCGTCTGTCAACAGCCAGTGGTTCCCGTTCTGGTCGATGAGCACGTTGCGCATCTCGCTCTTGACCAGAATCTCCTCCGTGCGAGGGTCCTTGATGATCACTTCTTCGTCCTCCTTCTCCTCCGGACGACCGTCTTCTCGTCGTCCGCGGCCGCGGTAGCGTCGTCGATCTCCGCCGCGGCGGTCACGTCGAAGATCGTCGGCTGGTCGCCGACGGGATCCCCGATGATCTGCGTCAGCGGGCTCGAGCACGCCGCGTCGTAGGTGTCGAGATGCATCCATGGGTTCAGCGTGCCGGGCGGTACGAACTCGCCCGTCTGCTTGGCGATGTAGGTGTAGATCCCATGGCCGCAGTTGCCGCAGACGGCCCGGACCTCCCACTGCCCCAGGCTCGGGTTCGGCTCGGCGGTCATCACCCGCTCCCTGAGTCGTCGATCGCCGGCTGCTCGCCGGTGTCGATCTCGGACATGGGCTGGCCGACCATCACCTCTCCGATGATGATCTTGCGGAGGATGGCGTTCACCGTCTGGGTCTCCGGGTCGTCCAAGTGATCGACCAACTCGTCGGGACTCACGCCCTCGTGCAGCGCCGCGCGGATCGAGGCTCTGAGGGAGTCGTACTTCCGCCGGACGTCGATGAGCGCGGCGGTCCTCGGCGCCATCGGCATCAGGAGTCACCCCCGTAGATGGACGGCCTGGGCGGCTCGACCACGGGCGCGTGGTCCAGCCATCTCTTGAGTCGGTCCCAGCTGCCCAGGCTGGACTCGAAGATCGCGTCCGCGCGGAGCAGGCCCCGCATCAGCGGCGTGTCCTCCATCCACGTCGGGCCGTCGTCCAGCTTGGCCAGCATCTCCTCGAAGGCCCAGAACACGCCGTCGCTGGGGTCCTCCGGGCACTCCATCGCGAGTCGCCAGTACTCCCCCATGGCGAACACGTCCGCCTTGCGCCGCAGGAAGTTGATCACCCTCTTGCGGTGGTCCGGGTCCATGACCTCGATGGGATGCACGACGCGGTTCTTGTCGACCCAGATCTGGTCCTGCATGAACCGGCTCCACGCCATCTCACACCTCCTCTACGCGACTGGCACGGCCTCGTCCTCGGGGAGCGGCTGGACCTCGACGTCCTGCGCCAGGAACAGCGCGATCCGCTCGCGGCGGGCCTTGCTGAAGTAGACGTTGCCGACGTCCCGCCACAGCTGCGGGCGCCAGTACGCGCGGCTGATTATCTCGAACAGCCCGCTGGGCGTGACGCGATCGATCCGGTGACTGCCGCAGCCGCGCAGGCACGTGACCTTGCGCTGCCAGCAGCGCTTGCCGGTCCTGGTCGTGGCCACGAACCACGCCGCCTTGTGGTCCCACGCGCACCGGAACTCCTTGCACGCCAAGATCACGTCGGCGTCCGCGTCGTCGACGTCGTCGCCCTTGATGAAGTTAAGACTGCTCACGTGGCGTCCACCTTCCCTATCCCGTCCATCACCGGCTCCGGCGCCTTGCTGGGCGCCTCGACCACGTCTCGCTGCGTGCGGAGCCGAGACAGGATGAACTCGACCTGCGTGGCGTCCCAGCCAGTCACCTCGCGGAGCAGGGACACCTCGGCCTCGTCGACCCAGGCGAACGGGAGCGCCGGCGCCTGCGTGCCGTAGCCCCCGTTCCCGAAGCAGAACTTCGAGTCGCCCTCGCGGATCGACGCCCAGTCGGCCGGCATGAACTCGTGCGTGCCATTCTTGTAGACGATCAGATACGTCTTCAGACTCATGATCTTTCTTTTCCTCTTCTAGTTCTCGATCTTGGTGCACGCGCCCCGGGAACTTCGATCCCCGCCTTCCCGGGGCGCGCGGTCTGCTACAGGGTGTGTCCCCGCAGGGTGTGTCCCCGCACGCGATCACCTCCCTTCCTCTTCTACGGTCTTCTACCTGTAGAACTGCAGCTCGACCAGCCGGCCGTGGCACTCGCCGCCCTGGCCGGACTGCCGGATGTGCCTGGTGCCCAGATGGTGCAGGAACAGCGACCCGCACTCCGGGCACCACCACACCTCGAGCTCTATCGGCGGCTCGCCGGGGCCCGCTTCTCTGATCATCCGACGCAGCGTCATCGCGCCCACGCCAGCACGATGATCACGTACGACAGCAGGACCGCCAGGCAGACGCAGGCGACCGCGGCCGGCTGACGCCACCTAAGCCTGGGACCATCGTCCACGATCATCCCACCGCGCCGATGCTGCGCGAGATGTCGGCGAGGCCCTCCTCGAGAAGGTCGACGAGCCGGCCCAGATAGATCGCCTGCGCGACCTGGGCCTGGGCCTGGGCCAGCGCGGCGTAGTGGTTGAACTTGTCGCCGACCAGGTGCTCGGCCGCCTCCTCGATCAGAGACTGGGCCTCGGCGACCGCGGACCCGGCCTCGTCTGGGACGACCTTGATCATGTCCACGGGGTCGCGCGCCGGCTCGTGGATCTGCGAGTCGCGCCAGCTCATCGCTCGACGCTCCCGTCCGCACTCATGATCATCGTCTCGGGATCGAAGCCGCGCTGGAGGTCCTCCTGCGTCGGCTCGCTCGGGCCGTAGTCGACCGCCGCGGCGGCGACGTACTGCGCGATCAGCGCGTCCACGTCGCTGAGCTGCTTGTCCCGCTCCCTCAGAGCGGGCTCGAGCCCGCGCATGTTCTTGGCGCCCAGCGCCCGGGCGATCCGGACGCGGGCGGTGTGGTACCGGGCCAGCGGGGTGGCCAGGTCGTCGAGCAGCTGCTCGAGCAGCTCGTAGTCGGGGAGAGCCATGATCGTCTTCCTCTCGTCGGATGCTTCCTTCCCGTCGGTCCCGACACTACCACGGACCGGGAGACGGGTCAACGACTGCGTCGCCCCAGGGACCCGATGTCGAAGTCCAGGAACGCCGCCTCCAGGTCGCGGTCGCGCTCGAAGGCGTCGCGCAGCGCGTCCTCCGCCAGCCAGCTCAGGCTCCACAGCCCGTTGCCGTCCCTGCTGTAGCAGGCGGCCACGGCGCCCTCGGGCCTGTCCGCCACGGACACGGTCGCGTGGTCGTTCTCCAGGTACCCGGTCTCCTGCGGCTGCCGGAAGCAGCGCTCGCAGGGCTGGTGGCCCGGCGCCACCGTCACCAGCTCCAGCGGGTCCTCGTTGTTCCGGAGCACGTGGCAGCGCATGTGCGCGTGGACCACCCGGCTCTTGCCGATCTTGCTCACGACGTACTTGCCGTCGTCCGTGCGGTAGATCGTGATCTCGGTCCACCGGGGCTTGCGCTCGCCGCGGTAGCCGTGCTCGCTGCTCGCCCGGGACAGCGGCTCGCCGTCGAAGCGCAGGGTCTGGTCCCCGCTCCGGAGCTCCTGGCTCGCCATGGCCGTCATCTGTTCCTCGCGTCTGTCTCGCTCGCTATGATCGCGGCGACGATGCCGAGGCTGACGATCAGCGCGACCACCATCACCGCCATGCTGGCTGGACCCCGATCCCGGCCACCCGCCCGGCTTCCTCTCGCTCCCGGTTCTCTCGGTCTCTTCTCCCGGTACCTCACACTACCACGGACTCCCGGCCGCGATCTAGGTCGGGGACTGGGTCTCACGGAAGGACTGGTAGGCCTCGACGACGCGGGTCATCTCACGGTCCAGGACCACTATCGTGTGCCCGACCTTCCCCCACTTGGGGTCCTGGGGATGCCGCTCCCACTTGGAGTCGCCGCCGAACTGGTACTCGGACCAGCTCTCCCGCGGAGGCTTGGCCAGGAAGACCCCCTCCGCGATCTTGATCGGATCCGCCAGCCACGCCGGCCACCTGCCCCCGCCGGACGGGTGCGTCACGAGGAAGTAGGCGTCGCTCCCGCGGGCGTACGGGCCGTAGCCGTCCAGCTGGGGCCTGTGCTCGTCGCGGCCCGTCGGGCGCCTGCCCTCCGGGCGCGGGAAGATCACCTGCTCGAAGACCGCGAACGTCCAATGCCGCACGCCCTCCCACGCGGAGTGGGTGTTGATCGAGACGACGTCCGGGCGGATCCTGGAGCGGGTCACGGCGGTGACGCGCTGGGTCGCCTCGACCCGCGTCATCTCCGGGAGGTCGGGGTCGAGCCCGGACGACGGATCGAGCCAGTCGCCGATCGCCAGGTCGAGCGGCGTCGGCGGCGGCCGGCGCCCGCGCCAGTCGATCATGCTCCCGTCGGGGCGGCGCGGGAAGACCACCGGCTCGTCGCCGCGGAACTCCCACGACCCCTGCGTGGTGGCGATCACGTAGCGCTCCTCGCCGGGAGACGCGCCCGGGACGATCTCCTTGGAGACGATCTTGTGCGGCGGGGTCCCGGCCGGGTCGGCGAGCAGCTGCTGCCGGACGGTCATGCCGGGTCTGGCGGACGTCCCGGACGGCGTCAGAGGTCTCACGGCGGGCTCCTTTGCTAGGGTTCCCAAAGACATTCTCTGGGATCTATAGAGATACCTTATCTTATTACACTATTACTTACTTGATCAATAGGATTCCTATGTAGGTACCAAACCCGCGTACACGTAGGCCTAGTCGCCAGCTAAGTTCCTTACTGCATAGGGATCTGCAGTAATAGTCACGAATCTGTATAAAAGAGCATAGATCTTCCTATCAATATCATCTTCGTGGCCCCCGGGACCTCCTAAGGGCGCATGACCCGCGCAGGCGTCCCGGGTACGCGCGTCGCCTGCGCGCGTGACCCGCGCGCGCGTCGGGCCGCTGGCCGGCCCCGCCTCGCCCGCGGTCCTCTTCGCTTCTTCCCGGATCTCCCGGAAGATCTTCGCGCTTCTCGCCAAGATCATCGCCCGCCTTGACCGCCGGGCCGGGTCCGGGTAGCGTGCCCGGGAGAGGGCGCGGGGGAGCGAGTCTTCCGGCCACCCGGCCGACTACCGCGGTCCGCGTCCTCGCCCACACAAAGACGTGGGCGCCCGGGCTCTGGGTCTCGTGGCAGGCGTCACGGCGTGATCACCGAGCCCCGTCTTCCCGCCCGGGCACCCGCCTCATGCCGCGGAGGCGCGGTCGGCCCCCATGGGTCATGCTGCGGAGCTCATCCATCACCGCCGCGCCTCCCGCGCTGGTCGCGGGGTCGCCCAGGCCCGATACCGGGGACGCGGTCTGGGTCGTCTCGCAGTGATCGTCCTCTCGGGGGAGGGCAGAGCGGGGGCGATCATCTTAGGGGCGGCTGGCTCGGCCCGCGACTCGTCGTCGCCGCGGACCGGGCCGGGCCGCTGCCGATCATGGAGTTTCGAGCCAGCCCAGACGGGCTATAGTCTCCTCGGTCGCTGGGGCGGTCGTCCCGCGCCAGCGACTCCAGGCGATCCGGAGCTTCCTCCTAGATGATCACCGCCCGCAGACACGGGGTCCGAGCGGGAGTCCCGGATCGCGCCGACCATCGGTGATAGGATCCCGCCATGCCGGACGACATCCGCCGCGAGCCCCCGACTGAGTACGGCGGGAACACGGGCCTCGTCGAGGAGTTCCCGCACGTCATGAGGGCGCGCGAGGTGATCAGTAAGATGCGGCGCGAGGACGACCCGGCGGACCCCACCAGCGGCGTGGACGTGCAGGACCGATTCGAGTCGGCGGGCTGACCCGATGGTCGACAAGATCTCCATCTCGCTCGAGGTCGTCGGCGCCGCCGCTCAGGACTTCGTCACCAACGTACAGCAGTTCGTAACCAAGCTAGGAGCCCAGATGTCACAGCTCGACCAATCAGTAGAAGCTCTCAACGCCGCCGTGTCCGACCTCGCCGGGCGCATCGAGCAGGCGGACCCCGCCGCGCTGCAGGCCGCGCTGCAGCAGGTCCAGGACCTGAACGCCCAGCTCGCCGACCTACAGGCCCAGGGCACCGACGCCGACCAGGCGCAGATCGACTCGCTCACCGCCGAGCGCGACGAGCTGTTGTCCGACTCGGTGGAGAACGCCGGCAAGATCGGAGAGGTGACGGCGGCGATCCAGGGTTTAGCGCGGGGCGAGGCGCCGACCCAGCTCCCGAGCTGATCATCCTCGTCTGCTCCTGCGGCACGTGGACGGTGACCGGCACCTCGGGGATCGTCGGCGACGCGGCGGAGCGCCACGTGCTCGATCACCCCGACGAGCCCAGCCAGCACGAGATCGCGATGATCGATGCCGCGTGACGAGCTCGCCGGCCGGATCGTGCTGGCCCGCGTGCTGTGGGGGATCGGCGGCCTGCTGATCGGGCTGGCCGTGGGCTACATCGCGTGGGGAGGATGACGTGCCGTTCCGGTCGCGGGCCCAGCGCCGCTTCATGTGGGCCCGGCATCCCAAGATCGCCAGGCGCTGGGAGCGCCACACGCCGAAGAAGAAGAACCTCCCGGCTCGGGCGCGCAGGTCGCGGCGGAAGCGGGGGCGCTGATGGCCGAGGAGATGTGGGTGCTCCAGCCCGGCGACCGCTTCGCCACCATGACCGCGGAGGGGCGCGCGGTGATCTGGCAGATCTCCGATCGCGGGACTCCCGAGCTCAGGACCGAGGACTTCGCTCGCGCCTCCGATCGTCTGTCGATGATGCCCGAGCCTAGGGCGAGTCGCCGTCCCCGACGGGCAGACAGGCGGTAGGATCCCGATCATGGCCAAGCTCACGACGCGCGGCCGGAAGAGACTGAAGAAGTCCAGCTTCGCCCTCCCCGGCCGGCGGTATCCCATCCACGATCGCGCGCACGCGCGGAGCGCTCTGTCGCGGGTCGCCCAGCACGGCTCGGCGTCCGAGAAGCGCCGCGTCCGCGCCGCGGTCCACCGCCGCTACCCCTCGATGGGGCGACCCAAGCGAAAGCGGAGGTGAGGCGGCTACTCGGGGGAGTACGTCGCCGGAGGAGCCCGGCCGAGAGGTGGGCGCTCGCGATCTTCAACGGGACCGCGGTCCTGCTGGTCTGCACCGTCTTGCTGATCGCCATGACGTCGTGTCGCCCGGCCGAGCCGAGGTACAACCGGACCACCGAGCTGCGCCAGGTGCCCACCGTCGGATGCGAAGACCCGACCCTCCTGCCTTGATCGCCGTGAGATCTTATGGTTAGGTAGCTCCCGTTAGGCGAAGACATGCCGGCCGTTACTGACGGACGCCAGACGAGCTGAAAGAAGTGGACCCGTGGACCCGGTCTCGGCAGGTACCGGCGCGATCTTGCCGTGGCCGATCATCGCCGAGGGACTGGCCGAAGATCATCCAGGATGGCTCGAGCCGGGCGAGCTCGGCGATCGCCAGCCCGGCGACGACGACGACGACGACGACGACCAGCCTCCCGACGATCGCTGGGGCGCGCGGTGAGCACGTGGGGCGACGTCGCCGCCGACCGCAACCACCGCGACATCGGCGACTATCCGGACGACTTCTACGACGACCGCGGCAGGTGGGACTACGACCGCGACGACTACGACCTCCGGGACCGGGGCGACGTCAAGTCCTCGATCTGGGACCGCGACGGGCACGCGCCGTACGACCAGGACTACCAAGATCGGATAGACGAGGAGAAGCGCCGGCAGGCCGAGGAGGACGAGGCCAACCGCGACACGGGCTGGTTTGGCGACAAGACCCGCGACGTGCTGGGCGACCCGTGGCGCGGGGCGCAGGGCCGCTACCCGGGAGGACCGGACGACCCGTACGGACGGAGATCCCAGAGCCGGGACCGCGTCAAGCGCGGCAGCAGCGTCCGCGTGGATCGCTTCGCCAGGAGCCGGCGCGCCCGCAGGCGCCGGATGCACCAGGCCGGGTGGTACCAGCCGCGGGACGCGTGGCGGGCCGCCAAGAAGAGCAAGCGGAAGATCACGAAGAGGGGCTTCTGGTTCTGATGATCGACTTGTACCGGGTCGTCAGGTGGCTCGAGCCGAGCGTGGACAAGCAGATCCTGGTGCTCGGCGGCGAGCACAAGATCCTGGAGGTGAAGAAGCACTGGGCGGCCAGCATCTGGGCGATGCTGCGGCTGGTGGTCGCGGCCGGGCTGTACGTCTGGAACGCCCTCAACCCGGTGGAGTGGGCGTACTGGGTGGTCACCGCAGTGCTGATCATGGTGATGCTCCAGGCGCTGTGGCACGTCGCCGGCGAGTTCCGGGACCGGTTCGTGATCACCAACCAGCGGATCTTCCGGGTGAACGGCATCCTGGGCACGGACCGGGCGAGCATCCCGATCCTGCGCATCCTGGACATCACGACGAAGCACCCGCTGATGGGGCGCATCCTGAACTACGGGCACTTCGTCTTCGAGTCGGCGGCGCAGATCCAGGGACTGTACGAGATCACGTACGTCCGGGACGTGGACTACCGCGAGCACGTGCTGCGGATGGCGATCCACGGCGACGAGATGCACGAGCTCGTGCGCATGAGCGGCGACGACGAGGAGGACGACGGGACGTGATCGACTGCGTGGTGGTGTTCGTGATCGCGGGCGAGGAGAGGCGCCTGCCGGGCAAGATCAACGGTCACGGAGGGGCGTTCCTCGACGTCAGCGTGGACCCGACCGCGGTCGTCGTCGACTACCCGCCCAGCCAGATCGTCGCGGTGCACGTCCCGGACCAGAGCATCCCCGTGACGCGGCTGCTCGGCGCGCAGGCCGGGCCGACCATCCGGCTGATCATGACGGGCGGGCCGTCGCCGTGATCGAGCTGCTGGGCACGGCGATGGTGACGATGGTCGTCGTCGCCTGGTCTCTGCTCGGCGCGTACGGCCTGCTCCGGCTCCGGTCGGACCTCGCGGCGCGGAGACCGAGGCCGAGGCCGAGGCCGGCGATCCCTGGCGATCGCGCGTCCCCGTGTCGCGACTGCGGGACGCTGATCATGGTCGAGCAAGAGTCATGGAACTGGCAGCTGGTCGACGAGCTGAGCTGGACCGAGACCGAGGACGAGTTACGCGGTGATGATCAGATCATCACGACCAAGGGCAAGTGGGAGCTGGACGAGACCGCGCAGCGCTGCGACCTCTGCTCCGCGATCAGGCGCGCTGAGCTCGAGTACTACGGGTTCACCCGATCATGACTCGCCGCGTCGGCCCGACGCTGGAGGGCTCCCTCGCCGAGTGGCAGGAGGGGGAGACCACCCTCAGGGAGCTCGTCGGCGAGAAGGTGCGCCGGTTCTGCTGGGCGACGATCCCGCCGCTCAGCGTCGCGACGATGATCACCGGGACGATCGGGTGGGCCAAGTACCGGCTCGAGCAGACGATCAGCAGCGAGGAGCTCGCGACGATCATGACGCGAGTTGCGATGCTCGGCGTGCCGGGTCTCTCGGTGACCGTGGGCGTGCTGCTCATGTACGGCATGCACCTGGCCGAGACCATGCCGCCCATGTTCCTGGAGGAGGTCGCGCCGCTGGGTCCGAGGCGCTCGCCGGGAGACCTCGAGTCGTGGGAGCACTGGCTGTACCGGGGCGTGCGGGTCGGCCGCTGGCAGAGCCTGGACGGGTCGGGGAGAGCGGGCGCGATCGCCCGGATCCCGATCATGGACGAGCACGTGTTCGTCGCGGCGCGCACCCGGTGGGGGAAGTCCACCGTGGAGTGGGCGATTCTGGAGGACCTCGAGGAGGCGATCAAGCAGGGCGTCGTGCGGGTGATCTTGTTCGACCCGAAGAACGGCATGGAGATGGCCGCCGCGGTCAACCTCAAGTACGTCGCCCAGAGCGACTTCTACTTCGGCGAGGACGTCGGCGAGGTCGACCCTCACACGGGCAAGTGGGAGGGCCAGCTCTACGAGGAGACGTTCGTCAAGCCGCTCGAGGACCTGGTGCGCGAGATGCGCCGGCGCGCGGACAGGATCAGGTTCAAGGACCGCAGGCACCACGCGAAGCCGGGCGACCCGCACATCATCGTCATGGTCGACGAGCTCGCCCAGCTGGTCCGCGAGACCACGCCGACTCCGGTCAAGAACCGGATCACCAACGCGATCTTGACGCTGTGCCACCAGGGCGCGGCCTGCGGCATCACGGTGATCGGCTGCACGCAGCACCCGAGCATCGAGGAGATCGGCCCGATCCGCCACGGCCTGACGTTCGGGCTGTGCGGCAAGGTCAAGTCGGCGAAGGCCGTGGACATGGTGCTCGGCGAGGGGAGCCGCCGGCTCGGCTCGAGGGCGGACAAGCTGGACCGGGAGATCACAGGCGTGTGGTACACCTCGGAGTCCGGGCCGATGGCGCTGCGCGCCCAGCACTCGGGTCCCGAGTTCGGCGAGGACGAGCCCCCGCCGGCCGACCGGCGACCGCCGCCGAGCGAGCGGGACGAGGAGGCGGCGGACCGGCTGTGGGAGCGCATGCGGTCGCGGCGCGCGGCTGATCGGATGGCGGCGTGAGCGCGGGCAGCAAGATCAGAGGGCGCGAGTACGTCGAGCTGCTCGAGGAGGTCGCGTCCGGCATGCCGCACGAGGAGATCGCGGAGCGCCACGGCCGGGCGTGGGGGACGATCGACAACTTCGCCAGCCAGCACCGGCGAGAGATCGAGGACCTCAAGGCGGCGCACGCGAGCGCGATCAGCCACCTGTGGATCACGCGCATGGAGCTCAGAGTCAGCGAGGCGATGGCCCGGCACGAGGCGCTGACCGAGATGTTCTGGGAGATCATGGAGCCGGGGGGAAGGGGAGACAAGATCATCTCCCAGCCCGACGCGATCAAGCTCAGCGCGGAGCTGCGCGCGCTCGAGACCCAGGTCGCGGAGGAGTGCGGGCAGCGCCAGACGCGCGCGAAGAACGACGGCGGCCTGCCGGACGCGGTGGTGTGGAAGATCACGCAGGTGCCCGACCATGGCTGAGCACGAGTACGAGGCGCGCGGCCCGCACAGCAAGATCTTCGGCATGACGGACCGCGAGGTGCTGCTGTCCGGGCCGGCGAGCACCGGCGCCGACCGGGCGATCATGGAGAAGCTCGCGACGTGCGCCATGACGCACCGGGGCTTCCGCGGGCTGATCGTCCGCAAGGTGGAGAAGTCGCTGGCTCTCACGGTGATCCCGATCCTGGAGCGCAGGGTGCTCAGGGAGCTGATCGCGAGCCGCGGGGTGAAGTTCTTCAACGCCAGCACCAGGGAGCCGCAGCGGTACGAGTTCGGCAACGGGTCGGTGATCGTGGTCACCGGCATCGACGACTCGAGGAAGATCGCGGGCAGCGAGTGGGACATGGTCTGCGTGGTCAACGCGACGGACCTCGACCTGGTGGACTGGGAGGACCTGTCGATGAGCTGCTCCGGCGACGCCATGGGGTACACCCAGCTGATCGCGTGCACGCTCCCGGACAAGCCCGGACACTGGCTGAACCAGCGCTGCCGGGAGGGTCGGACGATCATGCTCGACTCCCGGCACGAGGACAACCCGGAGATCTACGCGCGGGCGGACGGGCACCTCAAGATCACGGACCACGGCCGCGTGATCTTGTCCAGGCTCAACGACCTCACCGGCGTGAACCGCTCGAGGAAGGCGCTCGGGCTGTGGGTGGACGCCGAGGGGATGATCTGGGAGAAGTGGGACCCGGCCATCCATCTGATCAACGACTACCCGCCGCCGATCGACTGGGCGCGGGTGTGGGGCGTCGACTGGGGCACCAAGCACCCGTGCGCGTGGGGTAACTGGGTGCGCGAGCCCGACGGCCGGATGACCGAGTACCAGGAGATCCTGATGACCGGCTGGACGGTCGAGCAGCTCGCCGAGACCATCCTGGACGCCACCACTCGGGACGGCCAGCCCAGACCCGAGGCGATCGTGGCGGACCACGACCTCGAGAACATCGCGAAGCTCGAGAAGATCTTGGCGCGGGAGTGGGGCTTCGAGTACGAGGTCACGCTCGCCAGGAAGGCCGTGAAGGCCGGCATCGACGCGTTCGCGAAGCGGCTCAAGAACCACGACGTCGCCGTCATGCGCGGAGCTCCGCTCTTCAGGGATCCCGCCCTGCTGGAGATGCAGCGCCCGACGTGCCTGGCCGAGCAGATCCCGTCGTACGTCTGGGCGGACGGCGGCAGGGACCAGCCGCTGAAGAGGGACGACGACTCCTGCGACCAGGCGCGGTACGTGATCATGTACGAGGACGCGGCCACGGGTCGCTGGGTGAGGATGCGGGGAAGATGAGGGACCGGGATGTCGACAGCTCGCCCGGTCTCCCGGTAGGATGGGGTGAGGACCGGCAGACGAGAGGAAGACGATCATGGCGGGGAGCACGACCAACGGTCAGGAGGACTTCGCTGCCGTGCTGCAGGAGCGCGGCGAGCACATGCGCAGGCCCGGCAGGCGGTACGTGACCAGAGACCACCCGCAGATGGGGCTGCGGGGCGAGCTCAGAGAGATCGAGGACGTTCAGATGGTACTGGGCGATCGTCCGGTGGAGGACAGGGGCAGCGGTGCCAGGGCGGATGCCATACCGGCCCGCCCTGGCGTCGCGCACGACGCCCGGGGGTTCGGCGCGCCGTTCCAAGTCTGGGCGATCGACCCCGAGACGATCGAGGGGATGGAGATCGTCGAGCGGGCGTGGCCGATAGTCGATCGCGACCCGCGAGGGAGGCTCCCGTGATCCTGCTGATCTTGTACGCGGCTATGATCGTCTCGTGGGCGATCTTGGGCGAGCTGGCCCACCGCATGCCGATGCGGCACCGCGACGACGGCTTCGTGAGGGGCCTGGTCGCGTGGCGCCGCGAGAAGCGAGAAATGTTATAGAGCCGAGCTTCCCGGCCATCTCATAACAGCTCGGCAACACAGAGGACCCGCGACCCGCCGGACGGTAGAGTTCCGTCGGAGCCGGCCGCCCTACCCCCGGGGGAAGAGCCGCTCCTCGTCTGGCGGGTCGCGCTTGCTCGGGTCCACGGCTGGCGCGGCTCGCCGCGATATGATCTCATCGTGGCCGTTCCCAGCTTCAGCGAGATGTACGCCTCCGTGCAGGAGGGCCGGCGCGCGCTGACCCGTCCCCAGCAGTTCGCGCGAGGCTTGATCACGACGGACGACCTGGACGACGAGGAGCTCGCCCGGCAGCAGGTGCGCGAGGACGACGGGTCGTTCTCCCGGACGCGTCCCGCCATGCCGACCGACAGGATCAGCGAGATGCAGCGGGCGCTGCTGGCTCGCGGGAACGACGTGTTCAAGCGGGCGTTCATCAAGGCGACCGAGACGATGATGGAGATCTGCACAGATCCGAACGTCGAGGCGAGGACCCGGCTGGCGGCCGCGAAGATGATCGTCGACAAGGTGGCCCCGACCGCCACGGTGATCGAGATCAAGCCGAGCGACCCGGTGATCGAGTTCTTCCGCGGGATCACGGAAGACGGCGCGACGGAGACGATCAGTGGTACGATCGTCCCGGACGTGCCCGAGATCACCACAGGAGACTAGATGGCCGGCGAGTTCGTACCCGATCCCCCTCACAGTCAAGATCAAGAGGCGAAGAAGCTGCTCCGTCGCAACGCGGGAGGCCGCGGCTCGGCGACTAAGCCCGCCCCCCAGCTCACCAAGTCCAACGGGCGCGTGGGCGCCAGGGTCGGCGGCAGGCGGGTGGCCTCCGGCGCGACCACCGTGCGTGGCGGCGCTTGGTAGCCGCGCGACGCTCCTCCCCCCGCGGGTCGTAACCGAGGACTTCGCGTACCGCAAGATCAACTGGCGACCGCACGAGGGCCAGCGTCGCGTGATCGACGCGCGGGTGCGCAACCGGGTGCTGGCGGCCGGCAGGCGGTTCGGCAAGAGCGAGATCGGCGGCACCAAGCTCGTCCACGAGGCGATGAACACCCGGCTCGCGGTCTCGATGCTGGAGGACCTCGGCAAGCGCCGCGAGTTCTGGATCATCGGGCCGACGTACACCGACTCCGAGAAGGAGTTCCGGGTCATGTACAACTCCCTCTCCAAGATCGGGATCGCGGACTACTTCGACCGGCCCGGGACGTACAACGACCCCATCGGCGGCAACATGCACGCCAGCCTGTGGGGAGGCCGGTTCCAGGTCCACGCCAAGAGCGCCCAGCACCCCGAGAGCCTCGTCGGAGAGGGTCTGTCGGGGGCGATCCTAGCGGAGGCCGCGAAGCTCAAGGAGACCGTCTACAGCAGGTTCATCCGGCCCACTCTCGCCGACTTCAACGGCTGGTGCCTGATGACCTCGACCCCGGAGGGCAAGAACTGGTTCTATGAGATGTGGCGCCGCGGCCAGGACCCAAAATACGCCGACTGGTGGAGCCTCAGAGCCCCCGCCTGGCTGAACCCCTACGTCTACCCCGGCGGAGGGTCCTTCGACGCGGTCGAGCGGTACCGGGAGCTGTTCCTCGCGGGGGCGCCCCGCGATCACGTCGAGATAGACGCCGAGATCGCGGCACTCGTCGAGGACCTGACCGACGAGGCTTTTGACCAAGAGATCGGAGCCGACTTCACTACCTTCGTCGGCAGGGTCTTCAAGGAGTTCGACGAAGAGATCCACGTCACTGACCTCGAGTACGTGCCGGGGTGGCCCACGTACGCCGCGGTGGACTACGGCTTCACCAATCCTAACGTGTGGTTGCTCATCCAGGAGGACCCTCACGCCGAGATCGTCAACGTGCTCGGCGAGGTGTACCAGCCCGGGCTGGCTCCGGACGAGTTCGCGGACGAGATCATCTCCCGGCGACTGTGCCCCGGAGACGTGATCGCGTTCTACCCGGACCCGGCGTCCCCGGGGGACACCGCGATCCTGGAGAAGAAGCTCAGGATCCGGCACCGGGGGAGCACCGGCGGGGAGATCAAGTTCCGGATCGACGCCATCCGCAAGTGGATGCGGTGGAAGCATCCCCACCTGCCGCACGACCACGAGGAGAACCGTCCCAAGCTCCAGTTCGACAGGTCGTGCGTGCGCACGATCATGGACATGCTGAACTACCGGTACGCCCAGAAGAGGAGCGAGACCACCGGCGAGCCGGAGAATCCGATGAAGAGAGACGATCACGGCCCGGAGGCTCTCGGACGATTCTTCGCGGGAAGGTTCGGAACCCCGGATAGGGTAGCCCGCAGGCCGAGACAGAGGAGGGCGTCGATCAGTGGTTGATCTTTCTCCCTACGCGACCGCGAAGCCGCTGTTCGGGGTGCTGCCGACGTGGCTGTCCGAGGCCGACGCGGCGCGCGTCGAGGCCTACGCTCTGTACGAGGGCATGTACCGCAACGTTCCGGACGCCTACAAGATCATCCAGCGGGGCAGCGAGTCGAACCCGATCTACGTGCCGTGCGCGAAGACGATCGTCGAGGCGACCAACCGCTACCTCGCGAAGGACTGGACGTTCGTCGCGGATCCCAGACTTGGCACTGATAGCGAGCGGGCGATGATCCAGCAGGTGCTCACCCCGCTGTTCCGTCGCGAGCGGGTGTGGTCCAAGTTCGCCAGCCAGAAGCGCTACGGCCTGATCAGGGGAGACACGTGCTGGCACATCATCGCCGATCCCGATCTCCCGCAGGGCAAGCGGATATCGATCATGGAGCTCGACCCGGCCTCGTACTTTCCGATCTACGACCCGGAGGACGACACCAAGCGCGTCGGCTGTCACATCGTAGAGATCAGGACGAACGACAAGAACGAGTCCATGATCAAGAGACAGACCTACCGCAAGGACCCAGCCAGCGGGACGATCACCCACGAGGCCACGTGGTGGGAGCTCGGCGCCTGGGACGACCGGAACATGGATCCCAAGGATCTGAAGAAGGCGAAGAACCCCCCCGTTCCCGCCGTACCGGAGCATCCGCTGCCGCCGGGGATCACAGCTCTGCCGGTCTACCACATCAGGAACGACCCAGCTCCGAGAGATCAATTCGGAGTCTCCATCCTGGCCGGGCTCGAGCGGATCGCCGCCGCGGTCTCGCAGGTAATCAGCGACCAAGAGATCGAGCTGGCCCTCTCGGGGCTGGGTCTGTACGTCACTACCAGCGGACCGCCGGTGGACGAGAGCGGGAACGAGACGAGGTGGAAGATCGGTCCGGGCTACGTCGCCGAGATCGACCCCGAGGCTGACTGGAAGCGCGTCAGCGGCGTGGCCAGCGTGGATCCCAACCTCGATCACGCTCGGTACCTGGAGCAGAAGATCCAGCAGGCGGCGGGCGTGCCCGACATCGCCGTCGGCGAGGTGGACGTCTCGGTCGCCGAGTCGGGGATCTCGCTGGCGTTCAAGATGTCTCCGATCTTGGCCAGTAACTCCGAGCGCGAGGGCGAGATGCTCGGCGTCTACGACCAGATGCTGTACGACGTCTCGCGCGGCTGGCTGCCGGCGTACGAGTCGATAAACTTCGGCGAGGCGGCCACCGCGGTGTCGATCGTCAGCGACCCTATGCCGATCAACCGAGAGGCTTTCCTGAAGGAGATCGGCGTCATGATCGACAAGGGCATCATGAGCGTCGAGTACGCCCGCGTGTTGATCAGCGAGAAGCTCGGCCTCGAGTTCCCGGCGACCATGGGCGAGCAGGTCGTCGCCGAGCAGACGGCTCTGGCCGCCGCGCGCAACGCTGACCCGTTCGAGGCCAGGATCGCGAGGGAGCTGACCGGTGTCGAAGCGGCGTAAGAAGCGGAGCGTCCGCGACTCACACGTGTCCAAGGATCATCTGGACGCGATCTTGGTCTTCATCAGCAAGATGACAGTCATGATGGGACTGCCGTCGTACCGGATCCTGATCATGGCGAAGCCAGCCGACAAGGGCTCCGTCGCGGAGATCATCACCACGGACGACCGCTACGTAGCGCAGCTCTACCTCTGCAAGGACTGGATGAGCCGGTCGGACGACGAGCGCCGGGACACGATCGTGCACGAGGTGCTCCACCTGTGGCACCGGCAGCTGTCGGACTGGCTCCGAGAAGACGTCCACGGTGCCACCGGCGTGCACGAGTATGCCAGGCTCGAGCGGCAGTTCCATAACATCACGGAGCTGATGGTGGACGGCATCGCGATGATCTTGGCCGACACGCACTTGATCAAGGAGGAGTGGGAGGAGGCCCACGGTGGCGAGTCCTACTCCGCTGACCGAGTACCTGAGGGTGCAGCGGTCGACTGAGCTGGCGATCTTGGCGATGCTGCGCCACGCAGAGCGCAGCGTCGGACCGGAGCTGACGATGATCGAGGGGATGGGTGACCTCAGTGTCTCGCAGAGGATTAAGAGGCTTCAGCTCGCCCACTCGCTGGCGGCGATTCACCAGACGATTGATCACCACTACGCGATGGTTGGCGGCGAGATACGAGGGCGCCGGTCGCAGGTCGCGGAGGTAGCCGGTCGGTCGATGGCCGACGCAGCGAAGATCTTCAAGACCGCCGGGCTCAGCGACCGCGAGGTCCGCACCGCCCAGGCGTCCATGATCAGGTCCGCGCAGACCGGCGTCGAGGCGGCGATGGCCAGGGCGCAGGGCAGCTCGTACGTGCCGCTGTCCCGCCGGGTCTACAAGACGGCGGCGCTCTCCCGGGGACAGGTGTCGCGCATGATCAACGATCACCTGGCCCACGGGTCGTCGGCCAGCGAGCTCGCCAGGGACGTGCGCCGGTTCGTGCGCCCGGACGCCCGCGGCGGCATGCGGTACGCCAGCACGAGGCTGGCCAGGACCGAGCTGAACAACGCCTTCCACGCGGTGCAGAGAGACCAGGCGATCAAGAGCCCGTTCATCGAGAGGCTGCTGTGGCAGCTGTCCGGGAGCCACCCGCGCCCTGACGAGTGCAACGACTACGAGGGCCGAGAGTTCGCGCCCGGCGATCTTCCCGCCAGGCCGCATCCGAACTGCTTCTGCTATACGACTCCGGTGACCGCGTCTCGCGATCAGTTCATCGAGAACTATAGAGCTGGGAAGTACGACGAGTACTTGGGCGATCTTGGCGTGGAAGCTGCCTGATCAAGAAACTCACTCGATCACGGCCATCTGCAGTTATAGTGATCGTCGTCTACCTGATCAGCAACGACCGGAGGTCACCAATGGGGCGGAGCCTCGCTGAACTTGCCATCCAAGCACGCACTCCACTGTTCATGATCGACGGCAAGCCCGTGTACCCGATCATGGGCGGGGCCGAAGACGGGGAGAGCGAGCAGGAAGAGAAACCGGGAGACGAGTCGGCGCCGGGGAGTGAAGATCACTCCGAGAACGACGACGACGACAAGAGAGACCCACGCATCAAGGAACTGAGTGACGAGAATGCTCGGCGTCGCAATGAAGCTAAGCGACTGGCTGACGAGCTGGCTAAGGCGCAGGCGCGTCTCAAGGACATCGACGACGCAGACAAGTCAGCGACTGAGCGCCTCGAGTCCAAGATCGCCGAGCAAGACAAGCGCATCGAGGCGCTCGTCGAGGCGAACAAAGAACTCTCGATCAAGAACGCGTTCCTAGCCGACAAGAAGCACGTGTGGCGCAATCCCGACTCTGCTCTCAAGCTGCTCGACCTCGGCGAGGTCGAGATAGACGATGACGGCAAGATCACGGGTCTCGACAAAGCGATCAAGAAGCTCGCTGATTCTGACTCTTACCTACTGGAGCCCCAGGACGAGGACACTGGCTTGCCGAAGCAGCCCAGCGGTGATCGGACCAGACAGACCCCTACGGACAAGGCGAAGAAGACGCGGGATGACTTGATCAAGAAGTTCCCAGCGCTCCAGCGCTGAACAAGATCAAGACAACCTAAGAGAAAGGGGCTGTCGTGGCTGCGCGCTATGACAAGTACGACCCCATCTCTGGCGGATTCCGAGCCCCACTGAACGCTGACTGGCTTGACGCCGACGTCGGCATCCCGTTCGCGGTAGGGCTGAACGCCAGCGGCAAGGTCGTGAAGGGCGCCGGGACCACCGGCGTCAGGGCAGTCCTCGTGGTCGACGCCATCGGCAAGAAGGCGAACGACATCGTCGACTGCATGACTGCCGGGGAGATCGTCGACGTCACGTCGCCGGCTCTCGCCGCCGGCACTAAGTACGCTGGTGTAGCGGCCACGGGAGTGATCGCGGCGACGGGCGTCGGGTCCGAGGTCGGATTCACTGTCGAGGCGACTCGACTGATCGTTAGGACTAGCGGGGTGGCGACGACATGATCACGCGCAATCCATTCGGTTCCTCGATCTACGGTGTTCCGCCGACCGCGCTAGATCTGAATCTCGAGAAGATCAAGCTTCTCCGTTCGCTCGGTCTGATCCCGCAGATCGCCGGCGGCGCGTACGGCTACAACGCGGCCGCCGACATCCTCGGTCAGACCGCCGACGGTCGCGATCTCAATGAGATCTGGGCCGAGTTCCAAGCCACGCTGGCGATCCAGAACGAGTCGCGCCAGCGGCTCATCGATCTTCTGACGTTCCCCGTCACGAACATCATCGAGGACGTCCCGCAGTTCGGCGGCGGCGACTTCGAGGAGATGTCCGAGTACGGCGTCCCGAAGTCGATCAGGCCCGTCGGGTCCGTGCTGCAGCTCGGCTACACGTTCAAGTGGTACGACCTGGCGGCGAGGTTCACGTGGCTGTTCCTGGCGGACGCCAGCGCAGCGCAGGTGGACGCCGTGCACCAGGCGGCGCTCGACGCCGACAACCGGCTCGTCTTCCTAGAGGTCATGCGATCGCTGTTCCGGAACACCAACCGGACGACCAACATCAGGAACCAGAACTACAACGTGTACACGTTCTGGAACGGCGACGGCAACGTGCCGCCGTCGTACAAGAACACCACGTTCACCGGTACGCACACCCACTTCCGCAACTCGGGCGCGGCGACCATCGACTCTGGTGATCTCGAGGAGATGATCGACGATCTCAAGTCGCACGGCTACTCGCAGGAGAACGGCACCACGCTCTACGCCTTGACCAACGAGGCTCAGGCGAACGTGATCAGGACGTTCCGACAGGGGCAGACGAACAACAACGGCGCCGTGGCGCGCTGGGACTTCATCCCGGCGGCCAACCAGCCGGCCTTCATCGTGCCGACCACGATGGCGGTAGTCGGCGGCCAGGTGCCGGGCACGTTCCGCGGCTTCAACGTGGTCGGGAACTACGGTCCCGCGGTGATCGTCGAGGAGTCCTACATCCCGGCTGGCTACGTCGTGCTGCTGGGATCCGGCGGCGAGGCGAACCTGCAGAACCCCATCGGGTTCCGCGAGCACGCCAACGCCGCTCTCCGCGGGCTCCGGCTCGTGCAGGACAAGCAGTCGGACTACCCGCTGATCGACTCGTACTACGTGCGAGGCTTCGGCACCGGAGTGCGGCAGCGGGGCGCGGGCATGGTGATGAAGATCAGCGCCGGCGCCTACTCGGTCCCGACTCAGTACGCATAGGAGCTGATGATCATGAGCAAGCAACTCGATCTCACCAAGCCACTGTCGCAGGAGCAGATCGACGAGCTCCTCACGAAGTGGCCGGTCGAGAAGGTCCAGTACTGGGTGGAGCAATCCAGCGGATCTGAGTTCGACGAGGAGGAGTTCAGGGCCCAGGCCGAGCAGTCTGGGACCGAGGACTACGACGGGTACACGGTCCCGCAGCTCCAGGAGAAGCTGCGCGATCGCGATCTTCCTATCTCGGGCTCCAAGCAGGAGCTGGTCGACAGGCTCCGGGAGGACGACTCGCAGACGTAGGGGGTAGAACTCCTGCGAAAGATGAGAGGGTCGTCGTGGTTTCGCCGACTGGGTCGCCGACCCTCTCATCCAAGATCACTGAAGGAGGCGTGATGGCTTCTGTCGATGAGATCGAAGTAGTTCGCGCCAACACCAACGAGCCCACCCAAGATCACTATACTGACGCTCAGCTCAGCGACATCATCGACGCGTGGGACGGTAACTTGGACGCGGCGTCCGCCGCTGTCTGGCGGATGAAGGCTGGTCGCTACGCGGATCTCGCCGACGTCCAGGAGGGCTCGTCCAGGCGATCGCTCGGCGACCTCCACGAGCAGGCGCTGGCCATGGCCAAGACGTTCGCGACCTCGGCCGCTGGCGGCGGCTCAGTCGACGGCGGGATGCGGCCCGGTAGGACCCGACCGATCGAGCGACCATGACCAGGAAGCTCGTCCACCAGAACTTCCAGTACACCAACGGCCAGATAGCCGCCGGCGAGGACATCTCAGTGGTCGCCAGAGGCACTCTCTCCCCGGCTGCCTTGTACTCCATGGCGTTCGGCGGGGTGGCGCTCTCGAACCCGCTCATCGCGGACGACTCCGGGAACATCAGCTTCTACGTCGACCCGGGATCGTACGACTACGTCGTCAACGGAGCCCGCGTCCCGTTCGACGTCACGGAGGACGGCGGCACCGACTTCTACCTGCAGCACGACCAGAACGTGGCGGTCGCGACGTGGACGATCCTGCACTCGTTCGGTCGGCATCCCAACGTCGTGCTGATCGACGCAGACGACGAGATGATCTTGACTGATCTCGAGTACCCAGACCTAGCAACCGTCGTCGCCACGTTCCCGGCGCCGACTACCGGAAAGGCGATCCTGCAAGCATGAGCATCAAGGTCATGAATGGCCTGAACCTGAACAGCCAGAAGATCGTCGGTCTGGCGGACGGGTCGGCGGCCACAGACGCAGTAACCAAGCAGCAGCTAGACAACGCGATCAACGGCCTGTCGTGGAAGCAGCCGGTTCGAGTGGCGACCACGGCCAACGGCGCTCTGGCGACTGCGTACGCGAACGGCCAGAGCATCGACGGCGTATCGCTGGTCACCGGCGACCGGATCCTGATCAAGAACCAGACCACCCAGTCCGAGAACGGGATCTACGTCGCGGCGGCGTCCGGCGCGCCGACTCGCGCGACCGACGCTGACTCCAGCGGCGAGCTGCAGTCGGCGACGGTCTACGTGGTCGCGGGCACGACCAACGCCGACAAGTCCTTCAGCCAGACCACCGACAACCCGACGGTCGGCTCGTCCAACATCGTCTTCGCCCAGGTCGGCGGCGGGCTCACATACGTCGCGGGCAACGGCCTGACTGAGTCGCCGGCCCAGACGTTCAACGTCGGCGCGGGCACCGGGATCACGGTCGCAGCGGACACGGTCGGCATCGACCCGGCGTACACCGGGCTGGCCAAGCGGTTCTCCCAGAACATCGGCGACGGCTCGACGAGCGCGATCGTGGTCACGCACAACCTGGGTACCCGCGACGTCGTGGTGAGCGTTCACGACGCGACCACGTTCGACGAGGTATTCGTCGACGTCCAGAAGACCACGACGAACACGGTCACGATCACGTTCGCGACCGCTCCGGCGTCCAACGCGTACCGCGTGACTGTCTTGGCGTGATCTTGAGTGGTCAAGGTACTCGGGCCGAACGACAAGAAGATCAGCGGGCTCGCCGCTGCTAGCGCGCTGGCCAGCGCCGATCTCGTGCCCGTCGTGCAGAGCGGCACGACTGAGAAAGCCACGATGGACCAGATACGGTCCTTCGTCGGCGGCGCGCTCGCGTTCGGCAGCACCGGTACTCAGGGGGCTGGGTTCGCGTCGGACACCTACCTATCCGGGACTGGGATCACCATCGCCGACCCAACGGTGATGCTGAAGGCTCGGACGCAGTTCTGGTGCATGTTCAGCGTCTCTAAGTCCGGCGCCGGCACCGTGGCGCCGATCATCACCATCAGGTACGGCACGCTGGGCACCACCTCGGACGCTGGCGTGCTGGCGTTCACCTTCCCGGCCCAGACGGCAGTGGTCGACGAGGGGGTCTTCGAGATCTTCGCGCACTTCCGCTCGGTCGGGTCCGGCACCGCGGCGGTGATGGCGGGGGTAGCCCGGCTGACGCACGACAAGGGCTCGGCGGGCACCTCTGCGGGCACCGGTCTGTCTGTGGAGTCCACTCCTGCCGTGATCATCATCGGCAGCGGGTTCAACTCCACCCCGGCGAACTCGATCATCGGGGTGAGCGTCAACGGAGGCACCTCCGCGGCGTGGACGGTCGCGGTCTGCCAGTGCCGGCTCAGCAACCTGTTCTAGAGGTGCCGCATGGTCGACGAGATCTTGCTCACCGAGGACGGACATCAGCTGATCCAAGAGACGGCCCATCACCTGCTGCTCGAGGCTGTCCCGGAAGTCTCCGAGCCTCCTTGGATTAACCTCGCCAAGGGCACTGCCCTCCCGAACGGCACCACGAGCCACACCATCAACTTCGGGTTCACCGCCGGCACCGGGACTGTGCTGGTCTTCATCATCATCGGAGCCGTCACCCACACGGTGTCTGCGGGCGGCTGGACCAAGCGACAGGGGCCGGTCAACTCCGCCGAGCTGGCGCTCTTCGAGGTGGCGGGTGCCGGGCAGACCTCGATCACCGTCACCCACAACGGAGCCGACTACTCCGCCCGCTGGCTCTGCTACGAGTTCCGGGCTGGTACTACCTACACCAACTCCTCCAGCGAGACGGCCAACGATAATACCCCGCCCGCCCTAGGATCACTGCCGGGCACAAAGCAGGTGATCATCGGCGCGTTCGGCATGGACGTCAGCAGTCTGACCGGCTCCACCAGTACGACCTCTTGGATCTCGCCGTGGGTCGAGGACGAGGACACTTTCGTCAACAAGAGCGGGACAGCCTTCACGGACGGCTCCTACCTCACCGTCGCGCATCAGATCAACTACACTGGATCATCGATCACCCCGCCCACGATCGCGCTCACCGACAGCGGCAGCCCGACCTACGCCGTTGATCGTCAGAAGGTCATGGCGGCCTACAACGTCCCAGCGAGTTGATCAAGAAAATCGACGATATCCAATGATCAACAATTAGGATTCATGCTGTGACGATCGTCATCCCTAGTCCTCCCGAGGCGCCGGGCGGCTACGTCGGGCTCGGCGACGAGATCGACGTCCAGCGCCGGCTCACGGTGGCCTACATCGATACCAAGCCCGTCATGATCACCTTGATCCCACGGGTTCGAGCCAAGAAACTTACCGGCGGCTTCGCGTTCCAAGAGATGACTCCCAGGAGCCCGCAGAAGATGCGCTTGATCGAGCCGTACCACGGAACCCTGCCGATAATGCTCACAGGTTCTGACGGCGTTCAGCGCGAGATGGAGATGATGCTGCTCGGACGCTGGGACTGTGATCTTGAGAAATACGACATCTTCGAGTACAGCGGTCAGGCATACGAGGTGGCGCAGCTCTACTTCTTCAACGGGTACGAGCAGCGCGCGGAGGTGATCAGGTTTGGCTAGGGGCGTCAGGTGGGACGATCAGATCAGTCCTAAGCTAGAGCGGGCCAGCAGGAGCGGGGTCGATAACTTTCTTCGGGCCGTGGTCCAGCAGCACGCGCCGAGAGTCGAGACCGCTGCCAAGCGAGGCGCCAAGTGGCGCGATCGCACCGGCAACGCGCGCAACGGTCTGAGGGGCATACCAGAGAGCCAGAAGGGTGGGCCGTACAAGATCATCCTCGCGCACGGAGTGCCGTACGGGATCTGGCTGGAAGTCCGGTTCTCTGGGAAATACGCGATCATCAACCCGACGATCTCCACCGAGGGGCACGACGTGATGCGCACCGTGCAGAACGGCCTACCGAAGATCTTCGGATGACGGCGCGCGCCGCAGTACATAGGCTGCTCGAGGAGGATCCGATCCTGGCGAGCATCGGCGTGAGTGCGGTCTACGGGGCGATGTCGGTCGACACCCCGCCGGAGGATCTCTTCATGACGGTGCACTGGGATGAGCGCAACATCTCTTTCCAGCAGCGGGGTTCCGAGACGCTCGTGATCTGGGTCCATGATCGCCAGAGAGACTTCGGACGCATCGACGCCGCCATCGAGAGAATGATCACGATCTTAGAGGACGTTGTTCATCTATCGGGGGACGACGGGATCCTGACGCAGGCTCGGTGGGTCGGCACTTCCCGCGACCTCTACGACGACGGGTACAACACGGTGACGAAGAACGTCAGCTTCACGGCGGTCTCCAGATAGACTACGCCTCGAAGGAGGAAGATCAACTTGCCTGCAAGATCATCTGGCAGGTCGACCAAGTCGACGCCTGGGAAGGTCGTGAAGTACACCGGTCCCTACGACGTGAAGATCATCACTGAGAAGGACTGGAAAGCAATCGACATCGATGATCAAGGCGATGTCAAGTGGGACTGGCGCAACGACTGGGCTGTGTCCGTGGACCAGTTCTCCGAAGTCGCGCTGAACTATTGCAAGAACCGAGATCCCAACCTCAAGATCATCGACAAGGCGAGTGACTGAGCTTCGATGCCCGACCAAGCTGCATGGGATCATCCGGGGCGGAGTCCTGGAGATCAAGTGTCGGTCGAGCCGCTGCGGCGCTGGTTCGGACGTGGTCGTGCTGCACCAGTTCAGCATCCTTACGGGTGAGTTGATCAAGACCCTCAGATTCAGAGAACCTCGGATCAGAGAGCGCCAGACGCCGTCCGACGACAGCAAAGGACGGCAGCATGCCTCTCTCGACAGCAATTCCCTACGGCATCCGTGACATCAAGGTCACCGGGTACGACGACGCCGAGGGTACCGATCTCTCAGCCACCTCAGTCGATCTTCCCTACGCTCGCACGCTGAGCTGGACAGAGACCGAGGACTTCGAGGAGCTTCGAGGCGACGACCAGATCATCACGACCAAGGGCAAGGGTCCCGAGGTCGAGTGGGAGCTGGAGGCCGGCGGTCTGTCGCTTCCCGCGCTCAAGATCATCGACGGCGGAACGCTCACCGAGAGCGGGACTACTCCAGCCATCAAGATCACCTACGCCAAGCTGGTCACCGAGTCCAAGCCTTTCTTCAAGCTGGAGGGCCAAGTAATCAGCGACTCGGGCGGCGACGTGCACTTGGTGATGGATCGCTGCCGGGCCTCAGGCGACTTCGAGGGCGAGTTCACCGACGGCGAGTTCTTCCTCACCGCGTGCGCCGGGGTGGCGCTCGGATCCCGGATCACTGGCCGCGAGGGAACCGTCTTCGAGTTCATCCAGAACGAGACCGCCGACGCCATCGGCGCATAACAAACGATCAAAGGACCAGGAGCACCAGATGCCGTCCACAGCCAAGAAGACATCAGCAGCACCACAGAAGCGGGCACCCCGCAAGCGAACGGCAGCGACCGTCGCCGAGGCACCTCCTCCTTCATCGCCTAACGGCGACAGGTACGCGCCGAGCACGTGGGGTGCGGTTTCCGCCTATGAGGATCTCGTAGTGCCGTCCGGACAGATGTGCTTGGTCCGTAAACCGGGACTAGAGGGTCTGATCAAGGCGGGAATCGTCAGTAACTTCGACACGCTCACCAGGATCGTCAGCGATCAGGCCGAGCGGCTGAAGACCGGCAAGGAGCCGGAGTCTGACGAGTCGATCATCCGGGGGGTGATGGATAGTCCCGAGCGTCTGGCTGAGATAATCCGCGTCATCGATAAGATCGTGATCTACGTGGTGGTGAAGCCCGAGATCCAAGCCGCGCCGAACGACATCACCAACCGGAAGTCGGGCGTGATCTACTCGGACATGGTCGACATCGACGACAAGATGTTCATCATGAACTACGCGCTCGGCGGGGTGCGCGATCTCTCTCGATTTCGTGAGCAACACGAGTCAGCTATGGCAAGCGTGGGTGATCAGTCAGCGACTGAGGATCAGACCGAGCCAGTTGTGCGGGATTCATGATGATCTTGAAGCATGGGCGTTCGATCGAGCGGCATGGCTTCTGGCCGTCGAGATCGAAGCCGATCTTGACAAGATCAAGGGCAAGAACGAGAAAGCAGTAGCGCAGAGACGATCACAACGACTCCACAAGTGGCTAGGCGGAGCTGAGGACACCACGGGGAGATTCAAAGATCCAGTACCTGGGATGGTGAGGAGAGGCTGAGCTCCGATGGCCAATTATGATCTTGGTACTGCTCGGGGCGTCATTGAGCTTGACTACAAGGGTGACGGTCCTAAGCAAGCTCAGCGAGATATGGACGACCTCACTAAGAGGTCGCGCAGCGCGGGGGAAGCTTTCAGCCAAGCGGGCGGCTCCATGCAGAAAGCCGGAGCCGCCATCGGCGCCGGCGTCGCCGTAGCCGCCAAGAGCGCCGCTGACTTCGAGGCGCGCATGTCCGCCGTCAAGGCGGTATCTGGGGCCAGCGCCCAGGAGATGGAGCAGCTCACCCAGAAGGCTCTACAGCTCGGCAAGGAGACGAAGTTCTCGGCGTCTGAGGGCGCTCAGGCGATCGAGGAGCTGGTCAAGGCAGGCATCGCCGTACCCGACGTGATGAACGGCGCAGCGGACGCCACAGTGGCGCTGGCGGCGGCCGGGGAGCTTGAGCTTCCGAGGGCAGCTGAGATCGCTGCTAACGCGATGAACCAGTTCAAGATCAGCGCCCAGGACATGCCACACATCGCCGACGTCTTGGCAGGCGCGGCCAACGCGTCAGCGGTGAGCGTCCAAGATCTCGGAGAGTCGCTTAACTACGTCGGCCCGGTGGCGCACTCGGCGGGAGTCAGCTTCGACGACACCGCCGCCGCGCTCGCGATCTTGGGCAACAACGGCATCAAGGGATCGGCTGCTGGAACGGCGCTGCGCGGGGTCCTGCTGGGTCTGACCCCGACCACCGACAAGCAGAAGAAAGCCTTCAAAGAACTTGGACTGGTCACCAAGGACGGCGCTAACCTCTTCTACGATGCCGAGGGCAGGGTCAAGCCGCTCAACGAAGTCATCCAGATCTTGCACGACAAGACCAAGGGTCTGTCGGCGCAAGAGAAGGCGACCTTCTACGAGGGCGCCTTCGGTCGCAACGCCATGACCGCGGCGACGATCTTGGGTGGCGAGACTTCTGAGTCGTTCCTCAAGATGGCCGCCTCGATGAGAGAAGTCTCGGCCGCCGACGTCGCCGCCGCTCGACTAGACAACTTCAAAGGATCTCTGGAGCAGCTGAAGGGCTCTCTCGAGACTTTCATGATCATCGCGGGCACGCCGCTGATCAACTCGTTCCGCGGGATCGTCGACGGCATCACCGAGTTCATCAACAAGCTTCTGGAGATCGATCCTCGGATAGTCGAGGTGGGGGCTAAGATCGCGGTCTGGTCAGCAGGGATCTTGGTCGCAGTTGGAACGATCATGAAGATCGTCGGCGCGATTGCTCGGTTCGTCGAGGCGCTACGAACGATCATGAGCATCGCTGCCGTGTCGACCGTGATCAGAGGTATCGGGGGCGCGCTGGCAGCGCTGGCCACCGGTCCGTGGGGGATCATCATCGCGGCAGTCGCCGCTCTGGTCACCGCATTCATCGGGCTGTACACCCACAACGAGAAGTTCAAAGCTTTCATCGACGGAATCGTTCGGGTGATCAAGGAAGTCGCGGTCAAAGCTTTTGATCAATTAGTTCGCGGAGTCAAGGCGTTCTGGGAAGTCCTGAAAGGCGAGGGAACTACTACCACGGGCGGCTTCGTCGGCTTCATGGAGCAGCTCGCGGTGTTCGTCAAACCCGTGGTAGACGCGCTCAAGGAGCTGTGGGAGGTCTGGAAGACCACCATCTGGCCGATCTTGAAAGACGCAGCGTCTCAGGTCTGGCAGGCGCTCAAGCAGGCATGGGTGGAGATGTCTCCGGCGCTCAAAGAGCTATGGGCTGCGCTCAAGGAGCTGTGGACCGCGCTAGAGCCGATCCGGCAGCCGTTGTTCGACATTCTCGCAGTCGTTCTCAAGCTGGTCGCTGCCTTCTTGCTGTGGTCGGCCAAGATGAACATCGAGACGATCACCGCGCTGATCAAGCTATCTGCCGCGATCATGGAAAAGATGGCGCCAGCTATCAAGATCGCCGCCGACTTGGTCTCATTCATGATCAGCAACTTCGCCAACTTCGTGACCGCCATCGCTGGCGTGATCACCAAGCTCGTGGAGTTCGCGACTGCTGTCGTGCAGCACGTCACCAGGGGCAGGGACGCGGCCTCCACCGGCATCACCTCGATCATCGGATTCTTCACGAACCTCGCCGCCAAGATCAGTGAGTTCGTCACCACTGCGCTTCAGAAATGGACCAATTTCTGGACCCAGTTCCGGGACAAAGCAACGCAGATCTGGGAGTCGGTCAAGACCGCGGTGCAGACTGGTTTCACCGCTGTCGGAACTGTCCTCACCACGGTCGGCAACACGATCAAGACTGCTTGGAATACTTTCTGGGAAGGGCTCAAGGGGATCGTCAGCACTGTCTGGACCACGATCAAGACCGCGGTGCAGACCGGGATCGATAGCGTTCGCACAGTGATCGCCACCGTATCTGCGGCGATCAAGGCGGCTTGGGACTCTTTCTGGAACCTATTCGGTCCTCCGGTGCGCGCTGCCTGGGAGTTAGTCAAATCGGTAGTGCAGCTCGGCATCGCTGCCGTGAAGCTCGTGATCGTCACCGTGCAGACCGAGATCAAGCAAGCTTGGGACGCTTTCTGGAACGGGTTGAAGACCACTCTGGGTCCGGTCTGGGAGCAGATCAAGTCCACGGTGAGCGCCGCCGTGACCGCCGTGAAGACCACCGTCACCTCAGCCTGGACCGCCATCCAGTCGGCTACCACGGCTGCTTGGAACAGCCTGAAGACCAACACCACCACGGTCTGGAACTCGCTCAAGGACGTGATCAACTCCGCGCTCAATACCGCTAAGGCCACGGTGCAGGCCGCGACCACCGCGATCAAGTCTGCCGTCGATACTGCGTGGAACGCCATCAAGTCTGCTACTAGCACCGCGTGGAACGCCATCAAGAGCGCCGTAGAGGGTCCGCTGAACGCGCTCAAGGGCACCGTGCAGTCAGCGGTCGGCGCCGTACGGTCCGCCGTCGAGGGTGCTTGGAATCAGATCCGCAGTACGACTCAGTCAGTCTGGAACTCGATCAAGAGCGCTGTCTCTAGCGCAGTCAACGCGATCAAGAGCGCCGTGACTCCGGGACTGAACTCGGTGCGAGACACCGTCAAGCAGGCGTGGGAAGCGGTGAAGACCGCTACCACCGAAGCCTGGGGTAAGCTCTCCTCGATCGTCAAGACCGAAGTCGACAAGATCACCGGTATCGTGAGTAAGATCAAAGATACCGTGGTGAACGCCATGAAGGGCGCCGGTCAGTGGTTGCTGCAGGCCGGTAAAGATCTCGTGCAGGGCTTCATCGACGGCATCACCTCCAAGCTCGGAGAAGCCAAAGCCAAGGTGGACGAGCTGACCGCCACGGTGAAGCGCGCCACCGAGGAGAAGCTCAAGCTAGGCTCCCCGTCCAAGATCTTCTTCCAATACGGGTCGTTCACCGTACAGGGCTACATCGACGGAATCGACAGTCTGCTCGCCAGCGCCAAGACCAAGATCGAGGAGCTAGCGAAGATCGTCTTACAGGCCACTAAGGAGAAGCTCAAGCTCGGCTCACCGTCAAAGTTCTTCTTCCAGTTCGGCGAGTTCACGGTCCAGGGGTACATCGACGGCATCGACAGCCTGCTGGGCTCGGCGCGCGCCAAGCTCGAGGAGTTCGTCGGGATCGTCAAGCACGCGGTCGAAGAGAAGCTGAAGCTCGGCTCGCCCTCCAAGATCTTCTTCAACTTCGGCGAAGACACCATTAGGGGGTACATCGACGGGCTGGAGAAGTACATCCCTCAGGCGCAGCAGATCATGCAAGAGCTAGGCGCGGTATGGCCGCAGGTCGCCGACACCGTCAAGAGCTCCATGGACTCGATCATCAACAGCCTGCGAAACGGGGACATCAAAGGCGCCGTCACCCAGGTCATCGACTCGCTGAAGCCGCTGTCTAGCACGCTGCGGAGTATGAACATCCAAGATCAGTTCAACGACATCGCGGACAAGCTCGGCGGATCTGCCCGGCAGATCAGAGGTCAGCTACAGCCGCTGACGCAGGCGCTCAGAGTCAGCCTCAGTGAGCTAGAGGCCAAGCAGATCGCCCAGCAGATGGCGCCGCTAGCCAAGAGCATGCAGGGCAAGTCGATAGGCGACGTGATCGGCATGGTGCAGCAGCGATTCCCGCAGATCAACATCCCACCAGTCCAGGTACCACCCACGCAATTCCCACAAAAGATGATCTTGAAGGTCGGTGATCGGGAGTTCGAAGCCTACGTCGATGATCGCGCCGACGCACTACTAGGTAAAGCGGCCGCGCTGCTGTCGCGAGGGAGGAAGTGATCTTGTGGCGACGTTGACCGACGCCTCTGCCGACGGCAAGCTGCAGGCCCGCTATCTCAATGATCGGCGCGGGGTGGCGCTGCGAGCCAAGTACGGCGCCGGTCAGATCCTGCTGCAGCAGGACTTCGAGCCGCTCGGCTCTGTCACCTACGGCGACGTGACGCTGACCCCGCAGGTACGCGGCTCAGCGACCACCTGGGGATCTGGTACCTCGCTGAACGTTCCGCTGCCGTCTGGCTGGCAACCCGGCGATCTGTGCATCATCGCGCATACCATGCTGGCGAGCGCTCCTAGCGTCAACACTCCCAGCGGCTGGTCACTGCGCGAGCAGAAGGTCTCCGCGACGAACTCTAACGAGGTGCTCAGCATCTTTCGCCGTGAGCTACAGGCCGGCGACGGCTCGGTGGCGTTCACCTTCGCCTCCGGGCGGCACGCGTTCATCAGCGTCGCTATCTATGATCATGAGCCGGGAGCACCGGAGGACGCGTCGTCGGAATCGGACAGCAACTCCGGGGTGACCGGCGCGAGCGTTCGGGCGCCGTCGATCACCACGGTCCGCGACACCGCTCTGCTGCTGACTTTCCACGCTGTGCGCAATGGAACTAGCGGCGTCACCAACATGAGCTTCACAGCTCCACCGGGTATGACTGAGGTGGCAGAGATCACCAGCGCCTCCACCTCGTCCAATACCGCGATCGAGTGCGCCAAACAGGAGCTGACTGTCGCTGGCGCTACCGGCTCCAAGATCGCTACGCTGGCCGGGTCCACGATCACCAGCATCGACCGGGTCGGCGCTACCGTGGCAGTCCGTCCGCGCGGGCAGTCCTCAGCGCTGCCGATGGCGGGAGCCGCTGCCTGGAAGCACATCGGGATCGCCGGACCGCACAAGATTATCTATGACGTACCGGGTACTGCGTCGGTGCCGATCCAGTGGTGTGGACTGATCATGAAATCCAACGACACGCCGATCACCGTGAACGCGTCGATCGCCGCCATCCGGTCTGAGGTCGGGGTCCCGTCGTTGCCCGCCGTGGTGCCCGTCGTGCGATCTTCAGACAAGTATGGCTCCACGGCGTCTGAGACCTCGTCGACTATCCCGTTGCCGCCTGGCTGGCAACCTGGTGATCTCTGCTACATCTCCTATGTGCTGTCAGGCACGTCAGTGGTGACCACGGTGCCCACTGGCTGGACGGCAGTGGTACCGGAGTTCTACGCCACTGGATCGACCGGGGCTTCGCATGGAACGATCAAGAGAATTTTGCAGGCCGGGGACACCTCGGTCGCGATCAGTCACACCAGCGGCAGGTTCTCAGCGATCAGCGTGGCGATCTACGGTCACGACCCGACCACTCCTGAAGACGTCACCCCGACCACGACCAGCGTCGCGGCGGGGTCGATCTCGTCAGTCCTCTCGCCGGCGATCTCTCCGGTCTCCAGCGACGTGCTGCAGCTCACCTTCCACTGCGCGAGAAACTTGGTCACTAACGTCACTAACATGGCCTGGTCTCCGCCATCGGCGATGACTGAGGTCAACGACGTCACGTCGACTTCGACGTCGACGAACACCACGATGGAGGTCGCGCAGCGAACTCTGAGCAGCCCGTCAGGAAACAAGTCGGCGGGACTGACCGGCAGCGACTTGAGCAACGTCAACAGCTTGTCGAGCTCGATCTTGGTCCGGCCCGCTGATCTTGGCACCCCAGCGGTATCCGGGGTCCCATCGGTCGCTGCCACTGCGCCGTTCAACGTTCCGGCGAACTCGGTCGTAGCGGTATTGATCAGCTACAACGCGGACTCCGGGGACGCCGCCGGGGAGAAGATCACCGTCACCAATAACAAGAGCTTGACGGTGACTAAAGCGGTGGAGCGGGCGCACTTGGAGGGCGGCGCCAATGGCGGCGCAGCGATCGCGTACATGATCAGCTCTGGCGCGCAGACCGGCTTGGTCGTCACCGCGACGATCAGCG
>Ga0081455_10000305_pt1 | contig 64685 bp, 57 predicted proteins | sample TabmetS3T2R1_FD_70207 | JGI IMG/M metagenome (GOLD analysis project Ga0081455, IMG submission 70207) | Tabebuia heterophylla rhizosphere microbial communities from the University of Puerto Rico - S3T2R1 | ecosystem: Host-associated > Plants > Roots > Rhizosphere ...
GGCTTCGACGAGTTCTTCGGCAATCTCTATCACCTCAACGCCGAGGAGGAGCCGGAAGGCTACTTCTATCCAAAGGATCCCAATTTCCGGAAACAGTACGGACCGCGCGGCGTCATCAAGTCGTCGGCCGACGGCAAGATCGAAGACACCGGTCCGCTGACCACCAAGCGGATGCCCACGGTCGACGAGGAATTCCTCGGCGCCGCGAAGGATTTCATCGGCCGCCAGGCGCGCGCCAACCGGCCGTTCTTCGTCTGGTTCAACTCGACGCGCATGCACGTCTTCACCCATCTCAAGCCTGCGTCCCAGGGCAAGACTGGGCTCGGTCTGCAGGCCGACGGCATGGTCGAGCACGACGGCATGGTCGGCGATCTACTGAAATTCCTCGAGGATCAGAAGATCGCCGACAACACTATCGTGATCTATACGACCGACAACGGCGCCATGAAGAGCATGTGGCCCGACGGCGGCGTCTCGCCCTTCCGTTCGGAGAAGGACACCAACTGGGAGGGTGCCGTGCGTGTGCCCTGCGCGGCGCGCTGGCCGGGCGTCATCAAGCCGGGCACGGTCATCGACGGGTTGTTTTCCGCCGAGGATTGGTTGCCGACATTGGTGGCAGCAGCCGGTGGGGATCCGGACATCAAGGGGAAATTGCTCAAAGGCCTTCAGGTCGGCAGTAAGACCTTCAAGGTCCATCTTGACGGCTATAACCAACTTCCGGTGCTGAAAGGCGAGATGACGGCATCGCCGCGCAAGGAATACGTTTACTTCGACGACGACGGCAATCTCGTTGCCTATCGCGACGAGCGCTTCAAGTACAACTTCACCGCACAGTTCGCGATTGGTATCTCGGTGTGGCGCATGCCGCTCACGCCGCTGCGCGCGCCGCTGATCATCGATCTGAAGGCCGATCCGTTCGAATACGCCTTCGACGGCTCGACTGTCTTTTACGACAAATGGATGATGGACCGCACTTTCCTCATTCTGCCCGCCGTTGAAAAAGTGGCAACCTACATGGCCACTTACAAGGATTTCCCGCCAAGGCAGCGGCCGGCATCGTTCTCTATCGATCAGGTGATGGAGAAAGTAAACGCATCCCTCAAGGCACCTCACTAGTAGGGGTTCATGTCTGCTCTTGATCAGATCCGGGAAATACAGGGCCGGGTCAACCAGTCGGTAATTGGCCAGGAACGCGTGGTCGAGCGATTGATCATCGCGCTCCTGGCCAATGGCAATGTCTTGCTCGAAGGTCTGCCGGGCCTTGCCAAGACGCGCGCCATCAAGAGCCTGTCGCAGAGTCTCGAGTCGGAGTTCAGCCGCATCCAGTTCACGCCCGATCTTCTGCCGTCGGACGTGACGGGCGGCGAGATCTACCTCAGCCAGGGAGCAGGGGCTGGCACCTTCCAGTTCCGGCAGGGACCGGTGTTCGGCAACCTCGTCCTGGCCGACGAGATCAATCGTGCGCCGGCCAAGGTGCAGTCGGCCCTGCTCGAGGCGATGGAGGAGCGGCAGGTCACTGTCTCGGGCAAGCGCTACAGGCTGCCCGACCTCTTCATGGTGCTGGCGACCCAGAATCCGATCGAGCAGGAAGGCACCTATCCGCTACCTGAAGCGCAGATGGATCGTTTTCTGATGCATGTGCGGATCGACTATCCGAGCGACGCCGACGAGGTGAAGGTCCTGAAGCTCGTGCGCAGCGAGCAGGAGCAGGGCCGAAAGGACCTTGCACCCGAGAAGGTGCCGCAGAAGGCGATCTTCGAAGCACGCGCCGAGATCGACAAGATCGCGAGCGTCGATGCCGTCGAGTCCTATATCGTGGCGCTCGTTGCCGCCACGCGTCGGCCAGATCAGTTCGGTGACAAGCTCCAGAAATGGATCTCGATCGGCGCCAGCCCGCGCGGTTCGCTGGCGCTTGACCGCTGCTCACGCGTCCACGCCTGGCTGAAAAATCGGGATCATGTGCTGCCGTCGGACGTACAGGCGATCGCGCACGACTGCCTGCGCCATCGCATCGGCCTCAGCTACGAGGCGAGCGCCGATGGCGTCGGCAAGGATCAGGTGATCGACGAGATCGTGCGGCAGGTGGCCGTCGCAGGCTGAAAACGGGAGGGGGATCCATGTTTCAGCTGAAGGTGGCGGCTTTTGTAACCATAATCGTAAGCCTCACGACGGTCGGCTGCTCTATTCCCGCCCGTGGGCCGGCGGTGCCGCGTGCGGAAACCGCGCTTGCTCTTCCGCTTGGACTCTCCAACGCCCGGTTCTTTCCTGACGCTGATCCGCGGCCGGCGATCCAGGAGGGTGAGGCCGCGCTCCAAAGGGAAAAGACTGCCTTGGGTGTCGCCGGCAACGCCAAGCTGCCGCCGGCTTATTTCCTTGCGGTGTCGGGTGGCGGCGACAATGGTGCGTTCGGTTCCGGGCTCCTGAACGGCTGGACAGAGACGGGCACGCGGCCGCAATTCAAGATGGTGACCGGCGTCAGCACGGGCGCCCTGATCGCACCCTTCGCCTTTCTCGGACCGGCCTACGATGCGCAGCTCCGCGAGGTCTATACGACCATGACGCCGGATCGGGTCTTTGAGCAACGCGGCTACACGGCAGCCCTGTTCAATGACGCCATGGCCGATACGACGCCGTTGGCGGCTCTTATTGCCAAGTACGCCAACCAGGACCTCCTGGACGCCATCGCGGCGGAGTATCGCAAGGGTCGGCTGCTGATGATCGGCACCACCAATATCGACGCGCAGCGGCCCGTGATCTGGAACATCGGTGCCATTGCCGCCAGCGGGCATCCGGGGGCTCTCGACCTGGTGCGCAAGATTCTACGTGCCTCGTCGGCCATTCCGGGTGCCTTCCAGCCGGTATTGATCGACGTCGAGGTCAATGGACAGAAGTATCAGGAGCTGCATGTCGATGGTGGTGCCATCGCCCAGCTTTTCCTCTATCCGCCATCGATCGACTTAAAGGGTACGGGCATCAAACGCGAGCGGCATGCCTACATCATTCGTAATGCCCGTCTCGATCCAGACTATTCGGTGACCGAACGGCGAACCATCTCGATCGCTGGTCGTGCGGTGAGCACGATGCTGGCGGCCAGTGGCCGCAACGATGTGCTGCGGACCTACTTCGTCACCCAGCGCGACGGTGTCGACTATAGCCTCGCCTACATCGGCACCGATTTCCAGATGACCGAGGAGGGCCAGTTCGAGCAACCCTATATGAGGGCGCTCTACGACTATGGCTTTCAGCAGGCCAAAGAGGGGCGTGCTTGGCGCAAAGAACCGCCCGGCCTTGCTGAACCGAACATGACCGTTACGCGGTGAGCGGCGATGACTGCGAGCAGCCGAGCCTACGTCTCCCTCGAAGAACTGCTCGGTTTGCGTCATCGCGCCAAGGGCTTCAGCTTTTTGCCTCGCCAGCCCGTTCACAGCCTGCTGACCGGGCGGCATGCGTCGAGACTGCGCGGCCGTGGCCTCGATTTCGAGGAGCTGCGGCACTACGCCGAAGGTGACGACACGCGCACGATCGATTGGCTGGCAACGGCCCGGCGCGCCAGCCCGCACGTGCGCGTCTATACCGAGGAGCGGGACCGCAACGTGCTGCTGCTCGTCGATCAGCGACTGACGATGTTCTTCGGCAGCCGCCGGGCCATGAAGTCGGTGGTGGTGGCAGAAGCCGCGGCCCTCGCGGCTTTCCGCGTGACCTCGCTTGGCGATCGAGTGGGGGCCGTCGTCTTCTCCGAGCACGCCGTGACCGAGATCCGACCGCAGGCACGCGAGGCAGGAGTCCGCCCCGTGCTGCCGGAAATCGTGCGGCAGAACCATCTGCTTGCGGCGGACAGCCCTCTTGCCCCCGATCCCAGCCTGCTCAACGCCGCGCTGGAGCGCGCAGCGCGGTTGGCGAACCATGACTGGCTGGTCGTGCTCATTTCCGATGCGTCCGGTGCCGATGCGCACACCATGGAGCTGGTGACCAGGATCACCGCGCACAACGATTTTCTGATTGTCTTTGTGTACGATCCGCTGGAGGCGGAGTTGCCCGCTATCGGTCGCACCGTGCTGGCCGGCGCAGGACAGCAGATCGAGATCGATCTGTCAGCGCGCGAATTGCGTCGTGCCTTCGCCAAGGATTTCTCCGACAGGCGTGCGAGCGGTGCGCGTTTCTCGCTTCATCACGCCATACCGGTGCTGCCGCTTTCGACACACCGTGACGTGGTCGAACAGTTGCGCGAGCTGCTGGGACGGCGACTCGAACGTCGCCAGCGTGTTGCATGAGCGATCCGTCAGACCTTTCCAACCTGCGCGATATCGTCGTGCCGCCTGACGTGTCCCTGTGGCCCCCGGCACCTGGTTGGTGGATCGCTGGTGCTGGGTTGCTGGCAGGCGCAGCCGTGCTCGCGGCCATGGTGGCCCTGCGTTATCGACGCGACGCCTATCGGCGTGCAGCGCTCGTCGAACTGGCCAACATCGAGCCTCTGCCGCCGAGCGAGGCAGCGCGGCGCATTACAGCCGTGCTGAAGCGTGCCGCGCTGGTCGCCTACCCGCGCGCCGAGGTTGCCGAGCTGAGCGGCGAGGCTTGGCTCAGCTTCCTCGATCGGACGGGGCATACGCAAGCCTTCACGAGAGGTCCTGCCCAGGCACTGCCGTCGCTCGCCTATGGTGGGAGGAGCGAGATTCCGGACCTTCCGGCCATCGTCTCGGCGGCACGCGCCTGGGTGCGCCAGCACCGATGCTGACGTTTGCCTATCCCTGGTTTGCGCTCCTGCTACCGGCGCCGTTGCTGGTCTATTGGCTGTTACCGGCGCGTGTCGAAAGCCGGCGGGCGCTGCGCGTGCCTTTCTTTAGCTTGCTGGTGTCGATCTCGGGGGAGTCGCCGCAAGCAGGCGTCATTGTCGGGCGGCGCGGCCTGTGGCGCAGCTCAGGCCTTGCCGTGTGCTGGCTCCTCGCGATCGGGGCGCTGATGCGGCCGCAATGGATCGAGCCGCCCGTACATCATGAGAAGCCGGCGCGCGATCTTCTGTTGCTGGTTGATCTTTCAGGGTCGATGGACACGCAGGACTTCACCGATGCTTCCGGCAAGAAGGTCAACAGGCTGACGGCGGTTAAGCAGGTACTCGACGACTTCCTGTCGCGGCGCAAGGGGGACCGTGTCGGTGTCGTCGTCTTCGGCAATGCGCCATTCGTCCTCGTGCCGTTTACAGCCGATCTCGATCTCTGCCGCCAGCTCATCCGGGAAATGCAGGTCGGTATGGCGGGCCCGCGCACCGTCTTCGGCGATGCGATCGGCCTCGGTGTCACGCTGTTCGCCCATTCGACAGTGCCCGCCCGCACCATGATCGCGCTCACAGACGGTAACGATACCGCAAGCAGTGTGCCGCCGGCCGACGCCGCGCGCGTGGCGCGGGACCACAAGATCGTCATCCATACCGTCGCGATCGGCGATCCGACGGCTGCTGGCGAAGACAAGCTCGATGAAGCGGCGCTCAAGGACGTGGCAAGTGTCACTGGTGGCGACTTTTATCGCGCGCTGGACCGGACTGAGTTGGCCGACATCTATCGTCGCCTCGACGAGATTGAGACCCGCAAGATCGATACGGTGAGCTTCAGTCCCAAGCGCGAGCTGTTCTGGGTTCCGCTCCTCGCCCTGGTGGCCTTCTCCATGTTGATCGAGGCGGGCCTGCTCCTGGCTTCCGGCATTCGCGTTCACGCACGACGGATGGCGCACCCATGAACGCCTTCTTCGAAAACATCCATCTGCTGCGACCCTGGGCCTTGCTGCTCATCCTTCCGGCTCTGGCGCTTTGGTGGTTCGGCCGACAGGCAGCCGATACAACGCGCCGCTGGGCACGCGTCATGGATCCGGATCTTTTGAAACTGCTGATTGTGGGAGGGGAGACGGGCCGCCGTCTCGGTCCGCACGACCTTCTGCTGCTGGGATGGCTCGTCACAACCATCGCCGTCGCGGGCCCAACCTGGCAGCGCGAGCCGTCTCCATTCGCCGACGCCTTGCCGCCCGTCATGATCGTTCTCAAGGTGGCGCCGTCGATGTCGACGACGGACCTCGCCCCAAGTCGACTCGATCGTGCGCGCCAGAAGATGGCGGATCTCCTCAAGGTACGCGAAGGCGGTGCGGCCGGCCTGATCGCCTATAGCGGCTCGGCGCATCTGGTCTTGCCGCCCACCCGTGATCGCGACGTCGTTGTGACAATGGCGACTGCTCTCGCGCCAGGCATCATGCCGCGCGAAGGGGATCGGCTGGCTGATGCCGTCACCCTTGCCTCCCGGATCCTTCGCGAAGCCGGGCAGGGAGGAGCTGTGCTCGTGATCGCCGACACCGTAGCGCCTGGGCAAACGGAAGCCCTTAAGACTGCAGCAGCCGGGATACCGGTCGTGTTCTTCGCGATGGCCCCGTCGGCGACGGCGGAAGCAGACAAGACATTGCAGTCGGCCATTGCGGCGCTCGATGCACGGCTGATCGAGACGACGGTCGATAGCGGCGATATCGACACCCTCCGGCGCCGCCTCGCAAGCGCCGCCGCGCAACCTGCTGAGCCGGGCGAGGCCCAACGCTGGCAAGAGGCCGGTTACTGGCTGACTTGGGTGATCGCCGCGATCACGCTGGCCTGGTTCCGTCGCGGCTGGGTGATCTCGACATGAAGCGCCTGCGCATCCTTCTGGTCGCGATTGCCGGCATCACTGTTGTCGCATTGCTCTCGACAGGCTGGTGGATCGGCTGGGCCGATCTTTTGGCAACGCCGGACCAGCGTGGGCGCAGGCTAATGCACGAAGGCCGCTACGCCGATGCCGCCACCATCTTCGCCGATCCGATGTGGCGCGGCGCGGCCCTGATGAAGGCCGGCGACTTCAAGGATGCCGAACAGGCCTTTGGTGCGCTCGATACCGCCGAGTCGGCTTTCGATCAGGGCAACGCCCTGGTGATGCTCGGCAAGTATGACGATGCCATTCGCCGTTACAACCGCGCTCTGGAATTGCGGTCGGGCTGGGCCGACGCCGAAGCCAACAGGACGCTGGCGCAGTTGCGCGCCGAAAGGATCAAGAAGACCGGCGGCGACACGGGGATCGAAGATCAGAAGGCAGACGAGATCGTCTACGATCGGAACAAGAAGAGCCAGGACGGCATGAAGACGCGCATGACCGGCGAGATGACCAATGCCGCGGTGCGCGATCTCTGGTTGAAGCGGGTTCAGACGCGGCCGGCCGATTTCCTCAAGGCGCGCTTTCTCTATCAGCTGGAGGAGAAGGCGCCGTGAGATCTTTCCTGCTGGCGGCGCTGCTGTGCTGTATCGGTTTGACTTGCCGGGCGCAGGATACCGTTGTCCGCAGCCGCATCGATCCCCAAACGGGGGCAGTTGTCGGCCAGCATGTACGGATCATGATCGACGTGCTGTTCAAGGGTGACATGCCGCGACCGCCGCGTGTGACCATTGGCGAAGCGCAAGGGGCGCAGATTCTGCGGACCGAGACCCAAGCGACGACCATGAGTGACCGCATCGATGGCCAACTCTATACCGGGCAGCGCTTCGAGTTCGCTCTCTATGCTCGGCGCGGCGGCACGATCGATGTTCCGCCGGCAACGGTCACGTTACTGGATGCCAAGGGCGGCGAGGTGGGCACGGTCCAGGGAAAGCCTTTGCAGATCGCGATCTCCGTTCCTGCTGGCGTTGATCCCTCCGCGCCAGTGGTCGCAACAGTAAAGGCGACGCTGGAGGAGCAGTGGAGTCCTGTTCCGACGGCACCCTTCAAGACCGGCGACGCCCTTGTCCGCACTATCATCCGCACGGCGGCGGACGTTCCGGCAATGGCGATGCTCGACCTTGCTTTTCCTGTGCCAACCGGTGTGCGCGTCTATGTCGATCCGCCGCAAGGCGAGGATAGCGTCGATCGCGGTGATCTCACCGGGCGGCGCGTCGACCGGGTGACCTACATTTTTGAATCGGCTGGAACCTTCGAGATTCCGGCGGTCGTGCAACCTTGGTGGGATCTCAACGCCAGCCGGCTGCGACAGGCGCAAGGCGCAGGAGCGACGGTGAAGGTTGCCTCGGTTGGCCATGCCCGCAGTTGGCGGCAAATCGCCATGATCGCCGCTGGCACGGCAGTCGTCGTTTCCGGGTTTGGCTGGTGGATGGTGCCACGGGCGCGGGCCTTCTGGAGTGACCGACGGCAACGTTGGCATCAATCCGAGGCCAAGGCGTTCCGCGACTTGGAGCGCACCTGCAGGCAAGGCGATGTCCAGGCGATCTACCGGGCCTTCGTGATCTGGCGGCAACGAAGCGCGCAACCGCGAATGCTCGGCTCATTGGCCGAAGAACTGGAGCAGGTCCTGTTCGGATCGGATCGCAATCCAGTATGGACTGGTGTCGAAAGCCGCCGTTTTCACGAGGACGTTCGCAGGGCCAGACGAATGGTCCGACGTGCTCAGGGCATCGCTGGCCGTAACGACCTGCCGCCTTTGAACCCGTCGAGATACAATGAGGGAGGTCTCGATGAACATCGCTTCGCTACACGCTAGTCTTGATTCGACATTCGATCATCTCGAAAGAGGCGACGGCCCATCTTCGGTAGCGCACAGCTTCACCGCAAAGCGTCCCTCCGTCGCTGAGCGTCTGGAAGCCGGCAAGGCGCTGCGGAAAAAGGTGCCGCGCAGCACCCACGCCGTGTACGAGCAGGGCCGCGATCGCGCCGATCCGATCGATATCCTCGAACAGCAGAACGGCACGCGAGTGCCCAAGCTGGTGCCGGTTCGATATGCGCGCATGCTGGCCTCGCCTTTCGCTTTCTTGCGCGGATCGGCGGCTGTGATGGCGGCTGATCTGGCACGGACGCCGGTTACCGGTATTCCCGTCGCGGCCTGTGGCGACATGCATGTGTCGAATTTCGGCGTGTTCGCTTCGGCCGAGCGCAACCTGATCTTCGCCATCAACGACTTCGACGAGGTCCATCCGGGTCCGTGGGAGTGGGATCTCAAGCGCCTGGCAGCGAGCGCAGCAGTAGCGATCAAGTTCCAGGGAGGCAGCAAGCCGGAGCAGGAAGCGGCGGCACGCGAAACAGTGCGAGTCTATCGCAAGCACATGCGCCGCTACGCCGAAATGGGCTATCTGGAAGTATGGTATGACCGCATCGACGAGCGGGCAGTGCTCGACGCGGCTTCGCCGCGGACGCGTCGAGCTGCCGAGCGGATCATGGACAAAGCCCGCGCCAAGGGCCACGTGGCCGTTCTCGAGAAGTTGACCGAGCAGGTCAATGGCGAGCACCGCATCATCGAGGACGCTCCGTTGATCGTGCGCGAGACTCATATCAACAACGGCATTCCGGTCGATGCGGCGCTCGACATGATGCTGCGATCCTATCTCGAGTCGCTCAGCGTCGACCGGCGGCGGCTCTTGGCGCGCCATCGGATCGTCGACTCAGCGCGCAAGGTCGTCGGCGTTGGCAGTGTTGGGACAGGCTGCTGGGTCGTCCTGTTACAGGGCGTCGACGGCGATGATCCGTTGTTCCTGCAGGTGAAGCAGGCTCAGGAGTCGGTTCTGGCGCCTTATGTCGACTTCCGTCTCACCATCAAGAACCAGGGCGAGAGAGTGGTCGTGGGACAACGCCTGACCCAGGGGTCACCTGACATCTTTCTGGGATGGGGCGAAGTTGGTGGGACGCATTTCTATGTTCGCCAGCTCGCCGACATGAAGGGCAGTGTCAAATTCAGCGAAGGTCATGATGAGAGCGTTGGTGCTTTTATCGAATATTGCGGGTTGTGCGGCCACGCGTTGGCGTTGGCGCATGCCAAGTCGGGCGATCCAGCGATGATTGCTGGCTATTGCGGGAACAGTGCCGCGCTCGACGATGCGATCGCGACGTTCGCGCTGGCTTACTTGAAGCAAACTGAACAGGACCACGAAGCTCTCGCCAAAGCGCGGCAATCCGGCCGCATCCAGGTTATCGACGAGGCCGTTTCCAAGTAGCATGCAGGAGCGAGCGAAGGGCAGGTGGCAAGGCCGGGCGATGCTTCTCGGCATGGCAATGCTGGCGCCGGCCATATGGCCGGTGCATGCGCAGACGAGCTACAGCAGGGAGGTTTGGCCGGAGATTGACTTGGTGTATCACCTGAATGACCGCGACAAGTTCATCGGTTTGTTTGATTACAATCAGAAGCGCGACAGCGGATCGAGCTATCAGGCCGAGACCGGTCTTACTTTCGAGCACAAGTTTACGGACTTTGTCTGGGCACGCATCGGATATCGACACGCCAATGCGACGAATGGAGGCGACTTCGAGGAAAATCGACTGCTTCTGGAGCAGACCTTTCGGGTCGCCTTACCTGCGCTGGTCATGGTCGACTTCCGCACTCGCGAGGATTTCCGATGGCTTAATACCGGCTATTCGATGCGCTTCCGCGAGCGCATTCAGGTGCAGCGCGACACAACGATCGGCAGCTACACATTCACGCCTTACGTGTCGACCGAGGTTTATTTCGATACCCGCTACGGCCAGTTCGCGCGCTATCGCCTCATCGCCGGGACGGCCTTTCCCATCGGCAAACATCTCACTTTCGAGCCCTACTTCGCCCATCAGGTCGATTTTGTGGATAGCAGTTCGATCGTGGATGCGCTGGGCCTGATCCTGACGGTGAGCTTTTGATCGACGAGATGACGAGCGGCTTCGCCAGCTTGTTGGCCTGCTGGGATGCCCCCGAATATCTCGGCAGCTTATGTCGGTTATGACGATGGCTACTTTCTCTATGCCGGTCGTGCGTTGCTTATGTCGACGCTCAGTGAAAGGAATTTTTACCCCCCATCGGAAATTTCGGAAAACATGGATCATTGGAAACTGCCAGCGAAGGTGGGCTTGTTACCATGGACAAGGGAGTTTGATGTGCGACGACCCGAAGAAGGCCACGCGATGAAGACCATTATTGCTTTTGCCGTGTGGTGCCTGACGTGCCCCGTCGCGTTTGCGCAAGTGCAGCTTGCCAATCCAGCGTCGCAGAACTGCGTGGCGCGAGGTGGTACTCTGCAAATGGAGAGCCGACCGGACGGCGGCCAATATGGCGTGTGCGTCTTTGCTGACAACCGCCAGTGCGAGGAGTGGGCGATGTTCCGCGGCGAGTGTCCGGTGGGCGGGCTGCGGGTCACCGGCTATGTGACGCCAGCCGCGCGCTACTGCGTCATTACCGGTGGACGCTACACCGCCGTCACGAACAGCGGCGCTGCGAACGAGCAAGGTGCCTGCTCGCTGCCCGGTAACAAGGCCTGCGTTGCCGATGCCTACTATGCCGGCACCTGCGGTCGTTGATGGCTCAACTGCCTGTGGATGCATAGCGCGCAACGCCAGCGCGCCAGGCGAGGAGTGACAGGGCAAGGAACACAAAACCGGCGAGAGGCGCAAGCGGCAGGAGCCAGTCCGGCGCGCCGAGCGGATCCGATCGCTTCAGGATGGCGAGCACTGGGTAGTAGGCGACGCAAGCGAGCGGCATGCCGAAGGTGAGCATGCGACGGAACCAGGCCGCATAGATGTTGAGCGGATACTGTGCGGCCTGGACGCCGCCGTAGGTGAGCACGTTCATGATCTCCAGGCTCTCGACGGTCCAGAAGGCAAGCGTGGCCTGCAAGACCAGGAGCCCGACGAACAGGGCCACGCCGCTGGTAATGGCCCATACGGCAGTCGCGATCGCGGGCAGATCCCAGGTGATCGGAACGAGGTGGCTCGCAAATATCAGCACGGCGAGGGCTTGCAGTAGCCGTCCCAATCGCGACAGCCGCACCTCGTGGCCGGCGAGTTGTAAGGCAGTGGTGCGCGGTCGCAGCAGCACGCGGTCGAAGGCGCCGGTGCGCACGAAATCAGTGCCAAACACTTCGAAGCCGCGGGTAAGCATGTCGGCGATCGAGAACATGATGTTGACCAGCGCATAAAACAGAGCGGCCTCGCCGAAAGTCCAACCGCCGACGGGCCCAAAGCGATGGAACAGCGCAAATACACCCAGGATCTCGATCGCTGTTGCGGCACAGTGGCCGGCGGTGAGCATCAGGGTCGCTGCCGGATACTGAGCCTGGGCGCGCAGCGAAGCCGAGACATAACGGCCATAGAGGGTAAGTGCATTCATGGTCAGCCGCCCTGCATCTCGAGCCGGCGCATCATGCGCTCCATTGCCAGGCGGCCGAGACCGATCAGCGCCAGCGTCCACCCTGCCTGCAGGGCCAGCCCCTGCAGTGCCGCGGCTCCCTTGAGGTCGGCGAAATAGATGCGGAACGGGATGTCGACCAGACCGGCGAACGGCTGCACATGCAGGAAGGGCCGTAAGGCATCCGGGTAGAAGTCGAGCGGTAACAGCGATCCGGAGAAGACGATCACCAGCGGCGTTAGCACGGCGTTCACACCGCGCTCGTTGAGGCTTGCAGCCACGATGATGTTCGCCAGCATCAGCACGGCAGCGCCGAGCATTGTCATAAGGGCGAAGGCCAGGACGAACAGCAACGCCGCCGTCGCCCCAGCCGGTGGCCGCCACGCCCAGTCGCCGAGGCCGACCAGCGGCAGCACGATGCCCGCCGCTATCACCATCAGTGTCGCACGCGGCAAGGCACGGGCCAGCATCCATCCGACGGTGCGTGCATACCAGTAGCCATAAGCATCGAGCGGCCGCAGGCGATCGTAGCCCACACCGCCGGTGCGTACTGCATGGCCGATCTCCGGGTCGGCGACCCAGGGCTGCAGCGCCAGCAGCGCCTGGCCGAGCCAGACATAGGTCACGGCGTCGGTGAAGCTGATCGGCGCCGCGGCGGCATTGACGCCGTAGAAGGCGGCGAAGACCAGGATGCGGATGGCACCCCACCAGAGCTGCGTGGCAAAGCCAGCCAGTGCTGCGGTGCGGTACTGCAGCATAAGCTGAAAGCGGGCACGGAAGGCGGCGAGATAGGGCCGTGCGGCCTTCATCGTCATGCCTCACCTGCATCGTGCAGGTCGTAGAAGCGCGCGATCACCTCCTCGATGGCAGGCTCGTCGACGTGGATGTCCTCGACGGCGTGCAGCGCGGGGATCACGGCGATCAACTTTGGCGCTGGTATTTTCGCCGGATCGAAGGCGAGTTCGAGCGAGCGTTCGCTGCGCACCCGGACCACGACGCCCGGCATCTCGAACTTGGGCGCGGCGCCCGCGAAGTCAATGTGCAGTCGCCGTTCGGCCAGGACACTGGCTCGCAGGCTCTCGAACGGGCCGTCGGTGAGCACGCGACCCTGGCCGATGACGATGACACGCTCGGCCAGCGCCTCGACGTCGTGCATGTCGTGCGTCGTGAGCAGCACGGTCACGCCCTGCTCGCGGTTGAGACGCCGCACGAACTCACGCACCGCGAGCTTCGACGGTGCATCGAGGCCGATCGTCGGTTCGTCGAGGAACAGGATCGCAGGATCATGCAGCAGCGCGGCGGCGAACTCCGCCCGCATGCGCTGGCCGAGCGAAAGCTGTCGCACCGGCTGGTCGAGTAGCGGCTCGAGCCGCAGCATGGTCACGAGCTCGTCGCGACGCTGGCGATAACGACCAGGCTCGACGCCGTAGATATCGGCGAGCAGATCGAAGCCGTCGATCACCGGCAGGTCCCACCAGAGCTGGCTGCGCTGGCCAAACACCACACCGATGCGCGCCACGTGGCGCAGGCGGTCCTCATAAGGCACCAGCCCGCCCACCTCGACCCGGCCGCTGGTCGGCCGCAGGATGCCCGACAGGATCTTCACGGTCGTGGATTTGCCCGCGCCATTGGGGCCGATGAAGGCCAGCAGCTCGCCCGCCTCAAGACTGAACGAGACATCAGCCAGGGCATGAACTTGCCGCCAGCGTCGGCGCACGAGGCCGCGCACTGCGCCTGCCAGACCTGGTGTGCGCTCGGCGACACGATAGGTCTTGGCCAGCGCCTCGACGAGGATCTGGGGCATGGGCGGCGGTCCGCAGGTTGGCCGAAAAGGGCGCGGAACCTATGCGGTATCCGCTACTGCGTCAAGCGCGCATGTTGAGAAGATGCGCGTGCGCGTTCGAGAAAATACTCGCGGGCCGGTCGCCACTCCGGCTGGCCATGTGGTTGCTACCTACGCACCGTGAGGTCATGGCCGCTTGCTCTTCGGATTGCCGCTCTTGGGTATTTCCCTCCCCGGCTCCCGTGCGTAAAGCTGCGTGTCTGCGTTCCACGCCGCCGCGAGTGCTATTTTCTACCCAAAGCGGAATTGCTTTGTAAAAGCACGATCTAGGACCAATTTGTGGAAAAAATTGTGACCGGGAAGCGACCAAAGATCTTCTGCAGCCCGATCTTTCCAGCATTTGATGCCGTTACGGCTTCTTCTTCGATCACATCGAACCATGCAATATCGCGTGGCAAGTCGATCGACATGCCCTTCCATGAGGAAGGATCGAGTTGAAACGTTCCGATGCCGGCCATCAGCGCCAGCGGCAGTCGTGGCACGACGACCAGCAGGTGACTGCTGCCATGGGTGCGCAGGAAGGCGATGATGTGGCGTGACATTGGGCCGTCGATCTGCACTGCTCGATAGTCGCCGCGGGCAAACAGCTCCGGCAGCGCGCGACGAGCAGCCAGTAGGCGGGCAATGATCGCCTGCTTGATCCGGCCATCTCGCCAATGGAGGCGTGCGTCGGCCAGGTCTATCGCTGACAGACTTTTGCGTCGTCGCTCGAAATCGACCGGACGGCGGTTGTCCGGATCGACCAGGCTGAAATCCCAGTAGTCCGTGCCCTGATATAGGTCGGGCACACCGGGCACGGTGAGCTTCAGAACAGTTTGCGCAAGCCCGTTCACGGCGCCTGCGGCGGCGATCGATTGTATGAAGGCAAAGATATCGGTGAGCAGGTCGGGCAGGGCATTCTCGACAAGCAGGCCGAACAAGAACTGCCGCGCCGCTCCTTCGTAGGCCGGATCGGGATCAGCCCAATCGGTACGCAGCTTGGCCTCGCGCAGCGCCTTTTCCTGCCACTTGGCGAGTCGTTCAGCAAAAAGGGCACGGCCAGCAGTATCTTCGATCACTAGATCGAGGGGCCAGGCGCCGACGATCATTTGGAACAGCATCGCGATGTCACCCGACGCCGGCTGCGCGTTCGAGCGCAAGCTGGCACTCGCCGAGGTCCAGCCTGCCAATCGGTCGATCCAGTCCTGCGGCCGTTCGCTCAGCACAGCGAGCCGTGCGCGCACGTCCTCGCCGCGCTTGTGGTCGTGCGTGGCCGTGGCCAGCATCGACTGCGGAAAGTTGGCAGCACGCGTCGTCATCAAAGCATGGAAGTTCGACGGCGTGCTGCCAAAATGCTCGGGATCGAAGCCGACGTCGTTGCGCGAGAGCAGACGGCCATAGCGATAGAACGCTGTGTCCTCCACTGCCTTGGCGGCAACCGGCGCGCTCAGCTGCTGAAAACGGGTGCCCGCGGTGTTGTCCGGCGTCGGTTCGGTGAGCCAACGATGCAGCGTGTCGATCACCCAGCTGTCGCTTGCCCGGCCCGTCTGCTTGGCGCCGGCAGCCGCAACATCGAGATAAGGCAGGTCGCGCTTGGGCCGTTCGGTCGGGGTCGCATAGCTGCGATAGACCGGGAAATGGACGAGCATCTCGATCAGCGCACGGCGCAGCGCCGGCCGGTTGATTTCGGTTGCGTTGGCGTCCTCAGCAGCGAGCTTGGCGAAAGCCACGATGACCGATTCGAGTGGCGCGGCGAAGCTTCTGGCAAGGATCTCGCGACGTGCGGCTTGCTCTTCGCTGGCAAAATCGGCCGTGCGGCCACTCAACCGTGCCCAGGCTTCGGCCAATGGTAACTCGGCGGCCGGATTGTGCTGCAAGGCGCTTACCTGATCCATGAAATCATAGCCTGTCGTGCCGTTGCATCCCCAGTCGGCCGGCAAGGTCTCGCCCTTCAGCAGGATTTTCTCGACCACAAGGTAGGGACGTGTCGGATCTTCCGGATCGAGCCGGCGACGCAGCTTGCGGCAGTAAGCGGCGGGATCATTGAGGCCGTCGACGTGATCAATGCGCACGCCGTCGATCATCCCCTCGCGATAGAGGCGGGCGACCAAGGCATGCACGTTCTCGAACGTCTCTTCATCCTCCATGCGCAGGCACACGAGCTCGTTGATATCGAAAAAGCGGCGCCAGTTGATGCGATCGTTGGCCGTGCGCCACCAGCCGAGCCGATAGGCTTGCCGCTCGATGTCGGTGCCGGTCATCGGCAGATGGAGATCGTAGTAACGCAGGAACGGCTTGCCATTGCGCTCCACGACCGTGAGCTCCCGTGCTGCAATAGCCTCTTGCAGGGGCTTGCCGAGCAATGGAAGGAACACCCGGCCGCGGAGTTGCGGATCCTCTGCTTCCCAGTCAATATCGAAGGACCGGGCGTAACGGCTTGCCTCGCCATGCTTCAGCACGTCGGCCCACCACGGATTCTCCAGGCTCGCTGCCATGTGGTTGGGCACGATGTCGACGATCAGGCCGAGCCCTTCACGACGCAGCGCTTCAGCGAGGCGTCGGAGGCCGTCCTCGCCTCCGAGCTCGGGATTGACCTGCGTCGGATCAACGACATCGTAGCCGTGCATCGAGCCAGCGCGAGCTGTCGTGATCGGCGACGCGTAGAGATGGCTGATGCCGAGCGCGGCCATGTAGGGCACAAGCTTTTCGGCGTCGGCGAACGTGAAATCCTTGTGGAGCTGCAGGCGCAGCGTGGCGCGCGGCGTCATGGCCGAGCCTGCTGCAGCAGCTGCACTCGCCGCGCGGCGGCTGGTTCCTGCAACAGCGTGTCGGCCGGCTGGCTGAAGCGGCGGCGCCAGTTGGGATGCTCGTCGGTCGTACCGGGCAGGTTGATCTGCTCTGTCGTGCCAACGATATCCTCGAGCTGCACGAGCGCCAGGGGAGTGGGCGTGGCGGCAACAAAGGCGATCGCTGCGTCGACCGCGCGGTCGCCATTTTCGATGGCTGGCGGCGTTCCTGTCGCCACATGGGCTTTGCGGAAGGCATCCCACAGTGCCCTGCGGTCACGCTTGCGCGCTGCGATCTCGTCGTCCTTGGCGATGCCGAGGCTACGCCGCAGCTCGATGTCCGCGCCTTGCCACCAACCTGCGATGGTCGGCAAATCGTGCGTGCTGGTCATCCCCACTGCATCGGTGCGCCACCGGCTGGGCGGGAGGAAGTTTCGCCCAGCGCGCGCGAACATAAGGATGTCCATGCCAGCCATGCCAAGCGCGCGACATCGCCGCCGGAAATCCGGCGGCACGGTGCCGAGGTCCTCGCCGATGATCACGGCACGATGTCGATGCGATTCGAGGGCCACCAAGCGCATGAGATCGTCGATCGGATAGGAAAGGTATGCGCCTTCGGTGGCTGGAACGCCGTTTGGCACCAGCCAAAGCCGCATCAGGCCCATCGCATGGTCGATGCGCACTCCGCCGGCATGACGAAGCGCGGCGCGAACCGTGGCGATGAAAGGCTCGAAGCCAGACGCGACGAGGGCCTGCGGCGAGAAAGAGGTAAGGCCCCAGTTCTGGCCGTTGGGATTGAAGGCGTCGGGCGGTGCGCCGATTCCAATGCCGGTCAGGAATTGTCCTGGATCGGTGCTGACCTGGGCGCCTTTGGGATCGAGGCCGACGGCAAGATCGCTGATCATGCCGATCTGCATGCCGGCGTCGCGCAAATCGACTTGTGCCCGAGCGAAGGAGATGTCGGCGATCCATTGTAGGAACAGAAAGTAGTCCGGTGGCGCCGATCCGGCCGCGGCTTCAGCCTCGAACTGCGCATGCCGCTGCAAGGCAGCTCCACCTTCGCTCACAAAGGAGCTGAACTTGGTCGCAAGCGCCGTGCCATGGGCAATGTCGTCGCGAACAAAACCGTCATAGAGGTGACGCAACAAGCCGAACTTCGCGGTGGAATCCTCAATCCAGTCGATCAGCGGTCGGTGCAGAGGCGAACGTGAACCGGCCGCCTCCTTGACGCGCATCTCGCCAAGGGCGTCAGCTGGATCGGCGAACAGTGGGTTGAGAAACAGCCGGCTCGACGGCGAGTAGGGGCCGTAGCGGGCAGAATCGGACGGGAAGAGGCTGTGCGTCGGGCTGATGGCGATGGCGTCGGCACCGTGTCCCGCCGCGTGCCGGCCGAGATCGCGCAATGCAGTAGTGTCGCCGATGCCGCAATCGCCGGCGCGGGGCAGGCTGTAGAGCTGGACACCAACACCCCAGAGCTTACGACCCTCGTCAATATCGGCAAGCGTCAGGCAGCGCTGCGGCGCCACGGCCAACGTGGTCTCGCGATCGGCATAGCGCAGCTTGTGATAGCCCGGGACCACGACCGGTGGCGCAGTGCCACCATGCAAGGTCAACGATCGTTTCGAACCGTTCTCGAAGACTAGCTCGGCCGGTACCTCTCCCGGGAAGGATGCGATCGGCGTCGGCACACCGACCGTTGCGGTGATCAAGGGAGGGTTGATGCGCATGCCCCTCAATCGTTCGGCGCTCTCGCTCTGATCGCTGTTACGGGTGCAGGGAAAACCGAGGGCGGTCAGCAATCGAACGAGGGAGGGGGTCGAGACCTGCCGCGGCTGGTCCGCTGCATCGATCCAGTCGACGGCGATGCCAGCCTGTTGGGCGAGCTGGCGGACCGCCGCCTCGTTCATTCGATATCCTCGATGAAGACGACGGTCGCCCGGGCCGCCAGTGCACCATCGGCAAGGGCCGCCTTGCGCGTCTCGAGGATCAATCGGCCCGAGGGACGCGCCAAGGGAATGGCGGCGTCGCCGAGATTGGTGGCGATGCTCAAGAGGGCGCCGTCGCCAAGGCGCCAGCGCGCCAGGACCGTCGATGGGCCGAGCACCCTTGCGTCAAGGCTCCGCGTTCCAGGCAGACGCGGAATGATCAGCTCGTGGCGCAGCCTGAGCGCCGTTCGATAGAAACTGTCATCACCTGCGCCGTCCAGGCGGCAGCGCTCGAAGGTTTCTAGGGCATTGGGATCTGGGATGTCCTTATGGCTGAAGCCCGAGAAAGCGGCGAACTCGCGCTTGCGGCCTTCGCGCACGGCGTCCGCCAGCTTGCCGTGATAGTCGGTAAAGAACTGGAAGGGCGTTTGTACGAAGCGCTCCTCGCCCATGAACAGAAGCGGGATCTGTGGGCCCAGGAGCTGCAAGGCGATGGCGGCGCAAAGCGCATCGGCATTGGCGAGCGCTGTTAGCCGGTCGCCGAACGGTCGATTGCCGACTTGATCGTGATTTTGCAGGAACAGCACGAAAGCGGTGGGTAGGAGATCGGTGCAGGGCGTGCCGCGCGGCTGGCCTTTTCGATAAAGTGACGGTTCGCCCTGATAGATGAAGCCCTCGGACAAGCAGCGCGCCAGCTTCTCTGCGGAGCCGGTCGCATAGTCACCATAGTAGCCACTGCGTTCACCCGTCAGCATCACATGCAGGACGTGGTGAGCGTCGTCATTCCACTGAGCATCGTAGGCTTGGCGCAGATGGCTCGCCTCGTTGCCATCATGCTCCAGAACGAGATGGACATGGCGTCCGTCTTCCACTGTTCGACGGATCTCGGTCGCCATTTCGTCCAGCCACGCCTTGTCGTCGATCGCATGCACCGCGTCGAAACGCAGGCCGTCGAAGCGGTATTCCATCAGCCAGTAGAGTGCGTTCTCGACGAAGAAGCGTCGAACGGCGGGCTGCCGGAAATCGATGGCCGCCCCCCATGGTGTGTGCACGTCCTGGCGGAAGAACTGCGGCGCGTAAAGACCGAGATAGTTTCCTTCCGGCCCGAAATGATTATAGACGACGTCAAGGAACACCATGAGCCGCAGCTCATGCGCGCGATCGATCAGGGCCTTGAGCTCGCCGGGCGTGCCGTAGGCGCGATCGGGCGCAAACGGCAACACGCCGTCGTAGCCCCAATTGCGCTGGCCCGAGAAATCGCTGAGAGGCATCAACTCGATCGCGGTGATGCCAAGGGCCGCAAGTCGCGGCAGTTCCTGCTGCAATCCGGTGAAGCCACCATAGAGGCCGGCATGCACCTCATAGAGAACGGTTTCCTCCCATGGCCGGCCCTGCCAGTCGGGATGGCGCCAACGGTAAGCCGAGGGATCGATGACGAGACTTGGGCCGTGCACGTCGTTGGCCTGACCACGCGACGCAGGATCAGGCACATCGCGGCCCGATCCCAAGCGGTAAACGTAACGACCGCCGGTAGGGCAGTGCGTCTCCAGCGCGAACCAGCCATCACCCTCGGCGGACATGGGCTGTGCGGCACCATCCTCGATCACGAGCGCGACCTGCTCTTGCTGCGGTGCCCACAACCTGAAGCGCGCGCGACCATTGCCGAGCACGGTGGCGCCGAACGGCAACGGCTGGGCGAATGCGGTCATGTCCTCTCCGGTTCGATAACGCTCCTGGTGAGAACAACGCTGCGCGACTTCACGAGCAAAGTGCGACCGTCAAGCGCCCGCTCCGGCTCCTTGGCCGAAGCGCTATCGATGACGATCTCCGTCGGTAGATCGGGCGGCGGAAGAGTGAAAGTCTGGTCTTCCGGCGTCGGGTTGAAGAAGCAGGTCAGGACGGTGACGCCCTGGCCGTTTTCCCGGGCGGCTCGCTGAAGGACCAGCGTCCGCTCCTGCGGATTGTTCCAGCCATCGCTTGTCATCTGCTGGCCCTGCTGGTCGAACCATTGAATATCGAGGATGCCTGGCGCCAGTTCATTGTGTCCGTGCACGTATTGGTGCCAGCGCAGCACGGGGTGGCGGTGACGCAACGCGATCACGCGGCTGACGAAATTGGAGAGCGCCTGGCCCTCCTCCGAGTTGGCCTGGTCCCAATTGAACCATGAGATCTCGTTGTCCTGACAGTAGGCGTTATTGTTGCCGTTCTGGGTGCGCCCGAATTCATCACCTCCCAGCAGCATTGGTGTGCCTTGAGACAGCATCACCGTAGCAAGCATGGCGTATTGCAGGCGTCGGCGGATCTCATTGATGTCAGGATCATCGGTCGGACCTTCGACACCCCAGTTCGCCGAGTAATTCTCGGGTGTGCCGTCGTTGTTGTCGTCGCCATTAGCCTCGTTGTGACGCTCGGCATAGCTCACCGTGTCGCGCAACGTGAAGCCATCGTGGCAAGCGGCGAAATTCACCGAGGTATAAGGTCTGCGTCCGCGATGCCCGAAAATATCGGCGGAGCCTGCCAAGCGTGCCGAAAAATCCGAGCGCTCGCCCTCGTCGCCGCGCCAGTAACGCCGCAGACCGTCGCGAAAGCGGTCGTTCCATTCGGCGAAGCGCGGCGGATGCCCGCCAAGCTGATAGCCGCCGGGTCCAGGATCCCACGGTTCGGAGATCAGTTTCACCTGCGATAGCACGGGATCCTGCAGGATCGCATCGAAGAAACCGGATCCGGGGTCGAAGCCGTAGCCTTCGCGTCCCAGCGTCACGCCAAGGTCGAAGCGAAAGCCGTCGACATGGAAGGCGGTCACCCAGTAGCGCAGCGAATCCATTACGAGCTGCAGCACGCGTGGATGGGAAAGGTTGAAGGTGTTGCCTGTACCGGTGTCGTTGATGTTGTGGCGCGGATTGTCTGGCACAAGCCGGTAATAGTTCGCGTTGTCGAGACCGCGAAAGGAGAGCGTGGGACCAAGCTCGCTGCCCTCGGCGGTGTGGTTGTAGACCACGTCGAGGATGACCTCGATACCTGCTGCATGCAGGCGGCGGATGGCGATGCGCATCTCCTCAGCCGAACCATCGGATAGGTAGCGAGGCTCGACGGCGAAAAAGCCGATGGAGTTGTAGCCCCAGTAGTTGCGGAGCTCGAGTTTCAGGAGATGCTGGTCCTGGACGAAAGCATGGATCGGCATCAGCTCGATTGCGTTGATGCCGAGGCGGCGCAGATGGTCGATCACCGCAGGTTCGGCGAGTGCGGCGAAGGTACCGCGCTCACGCGGGCGTAGATCCTGGCGGAGCATGGTCATCCCGCGCAGATGCGCCTCGTAGATCACCAGATCCGACCACGGAATATTGGGTGGCCGGTCATCGCCCCAATGGAAAGCATCGGCGGTGACGACGCCTTTCAGCATGCCCGGCGCGCTGTCGCGACGATCGAAGGAAAGATCGGCGCGTGGTGAATTCACGCGATAGCCAAAAAGCGCATCGGAGCTGCGGAGGTCGCCGGCAATACGGCGCGCATAGGGGTCAAGCAGCAGCTTGTGGGGATTGAAGCGATGGCCGCGTTGCGGCTCGTAAGGGCCGTAGGCGCGGTAGCCGTAGATGATGCCGGCACGGCTGCCTGGCAGATAACCATGCCAGATCTCGTCAGTGTATTCAGGCAGCGTATAGCGTGCGACCTCGCGGCGTCCGGCGGGATCGAAGATGCAGAGGTCGATGCGCGTGGCGTTGCCTGAAAAAACGGCGAAATTGGTTCCTAGTCCGTCCCACGTGGCGCCCAAGGGAAAGGGTGCCCCCGGCTCGAGGCGATCGGGAAAAGGCGCCATGGATCAGCTTTCCGGACGAAGATAGAGCGTCGAGAGGGGCGGCAGCGTGAGGTCGAGCGATTGGGTCTCGCCGTGGGAGGCTTGCGGTACGGTATGGAGCGCGCCGCCGTTGCCCATGTCGCTGCCGCCATAGAAGCGAGAATCCGTGTTCATGATCTCGCGCCAGGCACCAGCCCGCGGCACGCCGATGCGATAGTTGTGACGTGGCGTCGGCGTCATATTGCATACGACAAGCACCGGCACGTGATCGTCGTGACCGAGCCGGACGTAGGCGAACACCGAGTTGGAGCGATCGTCGCCCACGATCCACCGGAAGCCGGCGGGTTCGCTGTCGCGTCGGTGCAGCGCGGGCTCGCTGCCATAGAGCCGGTTGAGATCGCGTACCAGCCGTTGGATGCCGGCGTGGTCGGCGTTGTCGAGCAGGAACCAGTCGATCTCGCGGTCATGACTCCATTCGCGCTCCTGCGCGATCTCACCCCCCATGAACAGGAGCTTCTTGCCAGGGTGGGACCACATGAAGCCGAAATAAGCACGCAGGTTGGCGAATTTCTGCCAGCGGTCGCCCGGCATCTTGCCCAGCAGCGAGCCTTTGCCATGCACCACTTCGTCGTGCGACAGCGGCAGGATGAACCTCTCGGAGAAGCCATAGAGCAAACCGAAGGTCATCTCGTCATGGTGGTAGGAACGATGGATCGGATCGCGCGACATGTACTCGAGCGTGTCGTGCATCCAGCCCATGTTCCATTTGTAGGAAAAGCCGAGGCCAAGCTCGGACTCCGGACGCGTGACGCCAGGCCAAGCCGTCGATTCCTCGGCGATGGTGATCGCGCCCGGGCAGCGCTCCCTGACGACGGCATTGAGATGGCGTATGAAGTCAATCGCCTCCAGGTGCTCGCGGCCGCCGTAGATATTCGGAATCCAGTCACCTGCATTGCGGCTGTAGTCCCGGTAGAGCATCGAGGCCACGGCGTCGACGCGCAGCGCATCGACATGAAAATGCTCGAGCCAGTGCAAAGCGCTCGCGATCAGGAAACCCTGCACCTCGCGGCGGCCAAAATTGTAGATGAAGGTGTTCCAGTCGCGATGAAACCCCTCGCGCGGGTCGAGATGTTCATAGAGCGCCGTACCGTCGAAGCGTGCGAGGCCATGTGGATCGGTCGGAAAATGCGCCGGTACCCAGTCGAGGATCAGGCCGATGCCTGCGGCATGCAGGCGATCGACGAACTGCGCGAACTCGCCGGCCGTGCCGTAGCGCCCGGTCGGCGTGAACAAGCCGAGCGGTTGGTAGCCCCACGAGCCGCCGAACGGATATTCCGTGATGGGCAGCAACTCGAGATGGGTGAAGCCCATGTCCACGACATAGGGGATCAGCCGCTGCGCCGCCGTTTCCCAGGAGACGGAACCGCCAGGCCGCATCCATGAACCGAGATGCACCTCGTAGATGGAGATCGGTGCGTTGGCGGCCTGTCGTTGGGCGCGCGCTGCCATCCAGGCATCGTCGTGCCAGCGCCACTTCCGGGGCTCGGCCACCACCGACGCGGTCGCCGGTGACGGCTCGGCTTGCTGGGCCAGCGGATCGGCTTTTTGCGCCAGCAGCACGCCACCAGGGCCGGTGATATCGAACTTGTAGCGCATTCCCGGGGTGACGCGCGGCACGAACAGCTCCCAGACGCCGGCAGGAAAGCGCAGCCGCATGGGATGGCGACGAGAATCCCAGCTGTTGAAATCGCCGACCACGGCGACACGACTGGCGTTAGGGGCCCAGACCGAGAAGCGCACGCCCGCCACGCCATCCAGGGTCATGGCATTGGCACCCATCGCGCTCGTCAACTCGAAATGCCGACCTTCATTGAAGAGATGCAGGTCGAGATCGCCCAACAGCGGTCCGAAGGAGTAGGGATCCTCCGTCTCCTGTATCGCCTCTGGCCACTTGATCCGAAGGAGATAGGGAACTCGATCGCTGACAAAACCCTCGAACAGGCCGTTGCTGTTCTGCTGGCGAAGCTCACCGATCGACCGGCCGTCGGCTCGCCGCAAGACGTCCACGCCGATCGCGCCTGGCAGGAAAGCGCGAATCAGACGGCCCTTGTCCGTCTCATGCGGGCCAAGCACCTGGAAGGGATCATTGTGCCGGGCGCCAGCCAGAGCCTCGACGGCTTCGCGCGGCAGAGCGAAAGCTGTCGCGCTCACGAAGCCACCTCCACTTCCTTGGCAAGAAGGCGCAGCGTGTAGCGATGCAACCCATGCAAGGGGACGGAAATCCAGGCGGGCCGGTTGGCGGCTTCGTAGACGACCTCGTACGCTGCCTTCTCGATCATGAAGAAGAGCAACAGATCGGGATTGTCCAGGCCACCTTGCAGCTCGTGGACGCCGGCGCTGTAGGCTTCGTAGAAGGCCCGCTGCGAGGCATCTCGCAGACGCCGCATGAACTTGACGCGCGTTGCTTCGGGGAGTGGCGCATAGGTCGGTGTCCTGGGGTCAAGCGTCGTTGCCACCGCATAGTCGAGCGAGCGCATCAGACCTGCCACGTCCTGCAGGGGGCTCATCTTGGCCCTCCGCTCGGCGAGTGGCCGGCCCGGCTCACCTTCGAAATCGATGATGAAGGCGTCGCCGGTTGCAACCAGCACCTGGCCAAGATGGAAGTCTCCATGAATGCGCGTTATCAGCGTGCCCTCGCCAGATCGAGCCAGCCGTTCCATGGCCGACATCAATTCTTCCTTATGAGCCACGAGCTCCGCGGCCGCGGCATCGTCCGATTCGTTGTCGCCTTTCGGCAGTCGGGCGATGCAGTCGTACGCCTTGTTCACCAGCGCATGAGCGTGGGTGATCCAGCTCTCGATATCCTCGGCCGTGCTGACGCGCGGCGCGAAGGCCTCGTTGTCGGTCTCGCGGGCGAGCAGGACATGCATGGTAGCGAGCTGGCGGCCAATGCTCGCGACAATGGCGTGATAGTCCTCGACGTGATCTGCACGGGCCTCGGTCGAGGCTTCATTCATCGCGAGATCATCAACCGCGCGCTTGAATTGATTGAGCGTCCAGGTCCAGGCGTCACCCTGGTTACGCACGAAGGCCTGAGCGACAGCTAGCGAATGACGTTCGCCCTGGTCGTCGATCCGTACCATCTCCCCGAGCATGGCCGGCGTATTGGCAAAGCCCTGCTGCGTGAGATAGCGGCTCATCTCGGCTTCGGGATGCTGGCCAGCCGAGACACGGCGGAAAAGCTTCAGGATCGCCATGTCTGAAATGGTGAGCGAGCTGTTGGACTGCTCGGCCGACAGCCAGCTTACGGTTGCATCTGGCTTGGCCTGCAAGATCTCGCGGCCCGCCTCCGTCGCGGAGAAGATGATCTTGCCTTCCGGCGAATCGATCTCCTTGCCCTCGGCCATCGCGTTCGCGATGGTCGTGGCGAAACTTGAAATCGCAAAAGCGTCGGTCAACAGACCGACCCGACGACCCCGTCGTACGCGAGCGACCGCGAGCTGCCCCGGCAAGGGACCTGCCGTTTCGTCGTCCCACTGCATGGAGAGCGGTAACAGCCAACGGTTGGTGACGCCGTCGATCTGTGTCTCTGTCTCGGACATCAGGAGCTCTCGGTCGCCACCTGGGATGGAGGCGGTATAGGCGATCCGTGCCGATGAGATTTTCTGGTCCTTGGCCGAAAACCAGCGGCGTTTGGCAAGATAGGTCGGCAACACGTCGCGCTCTAAAAGCGTATTTGCCGACTGTCCGAGAGCGGCGGCGAGGCCTTCACGCAGTACCACCAGCGTGACGTAATCGGGCAGCGGCTCGGGGGCCGGCGTGTGCCAGGACGGAGCCTCGCTCTCCTGGGCCAGAATGAACCAGTAGAAACCGAAAGGCGGCAGGGTCAGCAGGTAAGGGAGTTGACCGATCGGCGGGAAAAGCGACGCGCCGCTGAGCTCGATCGGCACGCGGCCGGCGAACTCGGAAAGTTCGAGCTCCACGGCCTGCGGCGTGCGCGATACATTGGCGACACAAAGGAGCGTCTGGTTGTCATCCTCGCGCAGATAGGCCAGCACCTTGCGGTTCTTCGGATAAAGAAAGCGCAATCTGCCGCGGCCGAAGGCGGCATGGGCGCGACGAACGACCAACATCCGCCGCATCCAATGCAATAGCGAGTAGGGATCGCGAGATTGCGCCTCGACGTTTACCGTCTCGTAGCCATAGAGCGGATCCATGATCGTCGGCAGCGCAAGCGCATTGAAATCGGCGCGCGAGAAGCCGCCGTTGCGGTCGGGCGACCATTGCATCGGCGTGCGCACGCCGTCTCGATCACCGAGCCGGATGTTGTCGCCCATGCCGATCTCGTCGCCGTAGTAGATGACGGGCGTGCCCGGCATGGAGAGCAACAGGCAATTCATCAGCTCGATGCGGCGGCGATCCCGCTCCAAAAGCGGCGCCAGGCGGCGCCGGATGCCGAGATTGATCCGCGCGCGCCGGTCGGTGGCATAGGTTTGCCAGAGGTAGTCGCGCTCTGAATCGGTCACCATCTCGAGCGTCAGCTCGTCGTGATTGCGCAGAAAGATTGCCCACTGGCAATTGTCGGGGATCTCCGGCGTCTGCCGCATGATGTCGGTGATGGGAAAGCGATCTTCGCGCGCAAGCGCCATGTACATGCGCGGCATCAGCGGGAAATGGAACGCCATATGGCATTCATCGCCATCGCCAAAGTAATCCTTGGTGTCCTCGGGCCATTGGTTGGCCTCGGCCAGCAGCATGCGGTCGGGATAGGAGGCGTCGATCTCGGCGCGGATGCGCTTCAGGACGGCATGTGTCTCGGGCAGGTTCTCGTTGTTCGTGCCTTCGCGCTCCACGAGATAGGGCACGGCGTCGAGCCGAAGCCCGTCGATTCCGAGGTCGAGCCAAAAGCGCATGACGCCCAGAACCGCCTTGATGACATGCGGATTGTCGAAGTTGAGATCGGGCTGATGGGAATAGAAGCGGTGCCAGTAATAGGCATTAGCGACCGGATCCCAGGTCCAGTTCGATCGCTCGGTGTCGACGAAGATAACACGCGTCCCTTGGTACTTCTGATCGTTGTCCGACCAGACGTAGAAGTTCCGCGCCACTGAGCCCGGCTTGGCCTTGCGCGCACGCTGGAACCAGGGGTGCTGGTCCGAGGTGTGATTTATGACGAGCTCGGTGATGATACGCAGGCCGCGCCGGTGCGCTTCTGCGATAAAGCGTTTCACGTCGGCCATCGTGCCGTATTCGGGATGGACGGCACGGTAGTCGGAGATGTCGTAGCCGTCGTCGAATCGAGGCGAGGGATAGAAGGGCAGGAGCCATATCGTGTTGACGCCGAGATCGGCGATGTAGTCCAGCCTGGAGATCAGGCCGGGAAAGTCGCCGATACCGTCGTTGTTGGAATCGAAGAATGACTTCACGTGGAGCTGGTAGATGATCGCGTCCTTGTACCAATGTGGCACGCGAGTCGAGAGGTTGACGTCATCGGCCGCACGCAGGAACTCCTTGGCCTGGATATTCATGCGCCGTCTCCTTGCAATGGGCCGAGCCGCCAGATGGCGAATGGAAGGACGGTCGGGTCAAGCCGCAGGTGCTGGCCCTTGCCGGTCCAGGTGAAGCGATGGCCGGTCATCAGGTCTTCGGCGGCGAGCGAGCCGCTGTCGGGCAGCTTCCACTCCCAGAGCGGTAGCTCGAAGTCGGTCTCCTGCGCATGGTGCGGATCGAGGCTGACGGCGACCAGGATCATGTCGTTCTGCCCGGGATGCGTGCGACCATAGACCATCACCTGGTCGTTGCCGGCATTGTAGAAGCGGATGCCACGATGGCTGTGCAGCCCGGGATTGCTGCGCCGGATGCGGTTCAGTGCCGTGATCTCGGAAACGATGTTGCCGGGTGCATTCCAGTCGCGAATGCGGATCTCATACTTCTCCGAATCGAGATATTCCTCACGACCGGGCAACGGCGCGCTCTCGCAGAGCTCGAAGCCCGAGTACATGCCCCACAGACCCGACGTGGTCGTGGCCAGCACTGCACGGATCAGGAAGCCGGCGCGGCCTGACGTCTGCAGAAAGTAGGGGTTGATATCGGGTGTGTTGACGAAGAAGTGCGGACGGAAGAATTCGACCGGCGCCGTGGTCGAAAGCTCCGTCAGGTACTCGGTCAGCTCCCACTTGGCATTGCGCCAGGTGAAGTAGGTGTAGGACTGCGAAAAGCCAACCTTCGCGAGACGGTACATCATTTTTGGACGCGTGAAGGCTTCGGCGAGGAAGATCGCGTCCGGATGTCGGCCGCGTACATCGGCGATCATCCATTGCCAGAACGGCAACGGCTTGGTGTGGGGATTGTCGACGCGGAAGATCTTGACGCCGTGCTCGATCCAGAAAAGCACCACGTCGCGCAACGCTTCCCACAGCGCGGGCACGGCACCAGGCGCGTAAAATTCGACGTTGACGATGTCTTCGTATTTCTTGGGCGGGTTCTCGGCGTGCTTGATCGTGCCGTCTGGCCGGTGCTTGAACCAGTCGGGATGCGCCTTGAGCCAAGGATGGTCGGGTGAGCACTGGATTGCGAAATCGATCGCGATCTCTAGTCCCTGATCCTGCGCGGCCGCCACCATTCGGCGGAAATCCTCGAAGGTGCCAAGCTCGGGATGAAGCGCATCGTGGCCGCCTTCGGGGCTACCGATGGCGTAGGGACTGCCAAAGTCATCAGGTGCCGCCTTGAGCGCATTGTTGCGCCCCTTGCGTGCCGTCGTGCCGATGGGATGGATCGGCGGGAAGTAGAGAACGTCGAAGCCCATGTCGCGGATGCGCGGCAACTGCGCGATCACGTCGGAGAAAGTGCCGTGGCGCTTGGGATCGTTGGTCTGCGAGCGCGGGAAGAGCTCGTACCAGCTCGCGAAGCCGGCGGCGGGGCGCTCGATATCGAGTGGCAGCGGCTCGTGTCGGGTGACGAAGGTGCGTGGCGCGCCAGCCTCGACAAGAGCCTTCTCCTCGGCAATCTCGACCGAAACGTCGACGTTTGCTTCCTGTTTGAGCCTCATGGCATGGCGCACCGTTGCAAGTTCGTCGTGCCAGGCCTCCACTGTGAACTGCCAGCGGCCAACGCGCTGCAGGGTCATCGTCGCCTGCCAGCGGTCGTTGGCCAGTGGCGTCATGGACGTACGGTTCCAATCTTTCTGGTCGGTCGCCTTCCACAGGAGCTCGGCGCCCAGCACTTCGTGACCGTCCATGTAGATGTCGGCCTCGACGATGATCGTTTCGCCCACGATGCGTTTGACGGCGAATGGTCCGCCATCGACGCGCGGTGTGATGTTTTCGATCACGATGCGCGGCGCCGTGGTGGCGGCGCGAAGGGCTTCCTTGCGTCGGGGACGTGATTCGACGATTGGCGGCTCGGGAGCCAGCGTCACCAGGCGAACCTCACCCGGTCCCAATGTTGCACTCGCGGTCGACGGGGTGGGCAGGGCGACCGGGATCGACCGGGCGCGGGAAAGATCGTTGTTGATGCATAAGGCACCCTCGGCGTTGCGTGACTGCACGACACATACGGCGCTGCCCGAGCCGGTGAGTGTGCGCCACTCGCCAGCAACTTTCGTCGCTTCGGGCACCAGGGACGAGTTGGCGGCTCCAATATCGGGTGCGAGATCGGCATTGGCTTCGCGTCCCATCTCGCTGAAGTCGGCGGGCTCGCCGAACCGCGGATCCAGCTGGCGGCGGGCCAGGAACTCGAAGCCCATCGGGACCAGGAGACCGCCGCCGCTCAGCGCTGCAACCTGGAGGCCGCGCCGGGCAAGCGCGCGCCGGCGCTCGGTATCGCGTTCGTGTACGCCCAGGCGTTCTTGGAAAGGCGCCTCGGCAACGCCGATGGGCGGCGCCACGCGCTGCAGAATGTTGTGCTCTTCGATGTACCAGCTTGCGCTGCCATCCCACCATGGGGTCGAGGCGAAGACGGCATCGAGGCCTGCGTCGGCGAAGGCGGCGATTCGCTCCCATGGAAGCCCGAGCGTCCAGGCGAGGAACCGGCAGCCGGGCGCCTCGCGCCGCGTCGCGTCGATCATCAAGCGCAGGGCCGGTGCCGGTATTCGCTCGAGCCCCACCAAGCGGAAGCCGGCAAGGCCTGCTTCGACCAGCGGCGCCAGCCGCTCGGCCCACCAGTCGGCGAAGGTCTCGGCCTCTTCGAAGCGGGCAGGAACGGCACGGAACGGAGACGCGGGCTGCCTCGGATCGATGAGCATGCCGATGCGTTCCGGCGCACCGAACAAATCAGGAAACAAGAGCGCTGTCTCACCCGTGGCTGCGACGCGGTCGATCATGAGATCGGCCAGGAGGCCCAGTCCCGCATCAGTGGCGTGCTGCGCCATGATCCGCACGGCTGCTTCGGTCGTGCCATCGATGCCGAGGGCGGGATCGGGCCTGTCATGCTGGCCGGTCAGGAATAGATCGCCATCCGGCCCGGGCTCGAAGGGCTGCGTGACACAGACATGATCGAAGCCCATCCCCGCGATACGCTTGAAATGATGGTCCCAATCCGAAACTGGTCCAGCCAGCCGCGGCAGAAGGTAATAAATCTTGAACGGAGCCGATCGGACCTGGGCGTTCGCACTTTTTAGGCATGGCGACGAGTCAGAGGCGATAAGCGACGGCTCCATAGGGATGAAACGCAGATTTTCCATATGGTTCCGCGCCTTCCTGCAATATGTGAACTTGACTCGCGTAGCCTTTTTGTCCTGCCGCTGACAGTCAACGCGCGTCAGGGGTGCCCGCTTAATCGTCAATCGATTCTCAGCGGATTGACTTGCCCTCCGTCAAGGTGAAATACGCGAGTCTCTGCCTACGTCTTGCCGGATTTCTTATCGAGGGACCGGTTCGTGAAGCGGGCGTTGCCGAGGCCCGTGCCGATCGTAAAGATGCCCCATCGCTGAAACTCCTGCATCGAAGGCACTTCGCTCAACCCCTGAACGACGGCGTCGTTGTGGATGACGAAGAGAGGCTCGTGACTGTGAATGCGCGGCAGCCGGTGGGCGAGTTCCTTAGCCAGATTGAACCCGCCCCCCTCCCAGTTTCCGGGCAGATTCTGGCCTCCCTGACTGATGACACCATGCTCGTCGATCAAGCCGGGGCAACCGATGCCGAAGAAGGGTGCCAGCTTCAATTTGTGATCGGCGGCATCGTTGACGAGGTCCTGCGCCATTTCAGCCATACGATCGATCGCGGCATCACGCGTGGGTAGATCGTCGCGATGGCGCCAGTGCAGGTGCTTCCAGACGCTTGTCTTGGAAAGGTCGCCCTTCTTGATCTTCAGCTCGACCACTCCCACCCGCAGGTTGCTGCCACCAATGTCGGCGGCGAGGATGGCGTCGTGGCCGTCGAGCACCCATGTCGGTGCGAGTTGCACAGCGCCGATCAGGCCCGCTTCGTCGGGATGGTTGTCGATCGTCCTGAGGTCAATGGTGATGCCTTTGCCCTTGAGTATGACAACAGCACGTCCCATTGCGAGCCGGCCGATATGGCTGGCGCTTAGACCGCCCCCGATAACGATACACTCGGTATCCTTCCATGCGGCGAGCCGAAGGAAACGTTGGACGACTGTGGCCAGCTCATTGGCGAATTCCTCGACGGCGGTGTGGACCAGTCCCGCGGCGACCGGATCGGCGCCTTTAAGATAAGTCTCCAGCTTGGACTTCGAGATCTCGCCGGTCGGCGTGTCGCCAAACGGGTCTTCTCCCTGTTGACGTAGCTGTTCGCGCCAATCCTCGAGGATGGCGCGGAAAGCGCGCCCGCTGGCCCGATCGCCAACGAAGCCATTCTCGTCGCGCAGTTCTTCATTGTAAGCGTCGACAGTGACGGCCGCGAGCACCCGCCCGCCATGTCCCAGCGTGGCAGGCTCGTTTGCAGGCTTTTCCACGGGTTCCACTATCCGGCCATCCCCGACCATCAACGCGACGGAGATGCATATGTTGCGTTCCCGGATCCGGCTGCGCCGTGCGCGTCACCTTCCAGCGGCAACCCCTGCACAAGCCGGCACGTTCCCCTTTGGCGGTCGCCTTCGGCTGAAAGAGACCCAGGGAAAGGAAGTGGCATGAATACTCCCTCGCTGTTTCCCCGCGTTGTGGCCGCCTCCATGATTGGCGCCGCTGTGCTGGCAGGAGGCGTCGCTTCGTCGGTGGCGCAGAGCCCTTCCGCAAATCCACCCTCCGTCGCCTCTGCGACCAGCAGCAAGACCGAAACAGTCGAGCAGCGCATTGCCGAACTTAAAGCGGCGCTCAAGATCACACCAGATCAGGAGGCCAGATGGAGCAAGGTTGCCGATGCGATGCGCGAGAACGCAGCGCAAATGGATGAACTCGTAAAAAAGAAGCAGTCGGGGATGACGAATATGACAGCCGTCGATGGCCTAAGGGCCTATCGAGACTTTACCCGGGCTCATCTCGATGGCCTGAAGAAAGTCGTTGATGCCTTCGACACGCTCTATGATTCGATGCCCGATGCGCAGAAGAAGAATGCCGACCAGGTGTTCAAGAATTTTGGCCCGTCGGATGCGAAGACAAAGACTCCGTCTCAAGGTTGAAGGCTCGTAGTTGCGGAATCCAGATCAGCGGGTGACCGGCCGATCCACGTAGCTGCCATCGGAATAGACAGTTCGCTCGATCACCGGGGTTGGCGCAGGAGGCGGTACGGTCCTCTCCGTCTTCGAGTAGGACACGCAGCCAGAACTCATCATGCTCATTGCCGCCACGAGGCCTAAAGACAAGAACTTCACCATTGGGTTTCTCCGAACGACCTTTCGCGCTCATTGACAATTGCGGTGATGCAACGAGAAGGCATGCACAAGGTTCCTGACGCGAAAAGGGCCGGGAACCTTGCGTGCTACCTTTCCGTTGCATAGCCGCAGATTAGGAGAGGCGACATGAGGTCGATTGCTCTTTGCATCATTGCGGCGTGCGTTGTGTCAGCTTGCTCCGTTCGAACGGAAACGAGGGAAGTCCGGCCCGCACCTGCACCGGTCGTATATGCCCCGCCGCCTGAGCCGACACGGACAGTCTACGTTCCAGCAGACCAGACAAGCCCGAGCCGGGATGAATATGGCTTCCGCTACGATGCCAGGGGCAACCGGATCGACTCGCGCGGCAATATCATCTCACCGCAATCCACTTATCGCGACTGACGACAGCTGCGACCGTCAAACAGGCTTCACGTAGATACCGCCCAGCACTTTTGCGAAGTGTGCTTCTACTGTCATCGCGCAATGGCAGGAGAGCGCGTGCAGCTTGGCACTGTCCTTGATGACGATCGTGCCGCGCCGCGTCTCCACGGCTCCTTGCGCCCGCATGTCGCCGATCACACGGGTCACGAATGAGCGGCCGACACCCAGCATGTCGGCGAGCTGATCCTGTGTGATCGCGAGGTCCTGCTGTTGAGTGCGCGCCAACGCAGCGAGCAGGAGTTTGGCCGTCCGCTGCTTGATCGTATGTGTTGCGTTGCAAGCGGCGGCCTGGAACACCTGCGCCAGCAGGCAATCGGAGTAGCGTGAAAACCAGTGGCGCAAGGTGACGGATTGCAGCTTTGCCTCCTCGAGCGCCGCCGTCTTGATGCGTACGAATCGGCCCGGTGCTCGTACGATCGCGGTCGTGTAGGCGGGGAGTGTTCCATTGGACACGATGCCGCCGATCGCACCTTCGCGTCCGACGAGGGCGACGTCGAGCATTTCACCGCCTTCGGTCCCGAGGCAAAAGGCAGCCAGCGCGGCGTCGAGTGGAAACCACGTGTCGATCACGTCATCGCCAACGTGATGCAGGACAGTGTCGGCTGGAAGGTCGACTGCCGCGATACGTCCCGCAAGCCGTTCTCGATCCGCTGGGTCGAGCGCGGAAAGGAGGCCGTTCTGGGTCAGTTCAGAGGTGCTGGGAATGGTAATGGCGGCTCTCCTGGACAATGGGAACGTTCACTTGTGGACGGACAAGTGAGGCTTGGGGCCATTACCTATGGTCCCGCTTCCCGATTGAAGGCCGTCGCTAACGCCGGGAAAGCGTCAGGAGTTGCATGTCATGAGTCCGCCCATTGTGTGGCATGGGGAGCACGCGTGTCGCCGTTAGAAGCGGTGAAGGTACTGGTCGTCGAGGACGAGTTCCTGATCGCCACCGACCTCGAGCTCATGTTGCGCAAGCTTGGCGCATCCGAAGTGCGTATCGAACTCAACATCGACTCGGCACTAGCAGGGTTGTGTGAAAGGTTACCCGACTGCGCCGTACTGGATATTGGCCTTCGCGAGAAGACACCGGAGAAAATCGCCGATCTTCTGCTACAGCAGCGCGTGCCTTTCATCTTCGCGACCGGCTACGACAACGCGTTGCCTCTTCCCGATCATCTGCGCGCCGTGCCGCTTGTACGCAAACCGGTCAATGCTATTGACCTCGAAGAGGCCTTCGTACGCGCGTTCGCTCTTGTCCGTGACTAGCACGGGCTACCAATGGCCGAGGGGGCAACCTCTCTTGGTGCAGCATCGTTGGAAGATCGAACCCATTTGACAGACCCATTTGACAGAAGGGAGGGCGCATGCGCTCGATCATCATGCTCGCCGTGGCAGCTGCCCTGGGAACGCTGCCACTGACGGCCAATGCCCAGTCATCGCCAACCACGACCCCGACCAGTCCGACCACCACGTCCCGGTCGGAGACCGGCCAGATATGGGAGAAGTTCCGCGGTGCCTGGACCCAGACGAAAGGCGCCATCAAGGAGCAATGGGGAAAGCTTACTGACGACGATCTGGCCGAGATCCATGGGCGTCGAGACCAACTCGTTGGGAAGGTCCAGACACGTTATGGCGTCAGTCGGGAGCAGGCTGAGGCCCAAGTGAGTACTTGGGAGCAGAAGCATCGCGACATGTGATCGAGCATCGTCGTTTCACAGTTGCTATCGGCGATGGCGGATAGTTGGCCTTACCGGAAGCCATTCGCCAAAAGGAACCGCTCCATTAAAGATGCGTTACCCCTGACAAGGACCGTAACGAAGAGGAGCGAGCCAGTGCTCTATTGGGCCTTGATCTTTCTTTTGATTGCGCTGGTTTCCGCCGTGTTCGGCTTTGGCGGCATTGCAACCACTGCCGCCAGCATAGCGCAGATCCTCTTCGTCATCGCGCTCATCTTGCTCCTGATCAGCCTCGTTGTTGGGCTCGCACGGAGAAAGCGTTAGCGCGATCCAAGGAGGAGGACTTCATGTCGATACGTGTTTACGCTGCCGTTGCCGCCACTGCTCTTGCGGCTGCCTGTTCCTTCCACGAAACCAGGACAGTTACGGCACCGCCGACACAGGCGGACGATTCATGTTCGCTATATGGCTACACGCCCGGTACGAGCGCCTATAACCTGTGTGTGCAACGTGAAGCTGCCGCCCGGCGAAATGGCCGCGTGGCGGCAAATTATGGCGAGTCTCGAGTCGTGGCAGATTCGCAGAACGCCTGCCTGTCCTACGGTCTGACAGCCGGGACGTCGAGTTACGATCGCTGCGTCCAACGCGAGATCGCCTATCGGCGACCCATGTGAGGCTGAACAGCGATCGCGCCCAACGGATTTGACGCGTGAGTAAGGTCAACCGCAATGCAGCGTGAAGTCACTTCTGTCAAAGCGCGTGGCGGCAAGATAAGCGGTCGCGTGATCCTCGTTCTGATCCTGTCGTCGGTGGGCGCGATCATCGCGCTTGCCGCGTGCTGGATATTGCTGTTTGGCCGCTAGCGCTGGCCGATATCGTGATGCCGTCGAAGTGGCGCTGGACAGCGGCTTAGTGGGCGCCGACGACGCAGATGATGCATCGCCGGCGCAGCTGCAGACTTATGGGCGCTCGAGGAAGCCTGCCGCCACGACGCAAAATGCGGGAAGGGATCGGCTCAGGCCAGTGGCCTTCCAGGACCCAAGAACTGTCAAAGGTGTGACTGGGCTAGGTCACCAATTTGCCCTTCGTGTACCGGTGGTTCTGGCCTGAAAGCACGACCAGCCAGGCGGTGGCCATCACATCGTAGGTGTGATGGCCACCGTCGTGCCGTCGTCGGGCAGTTCAATGCATCGCTGGCTACTTCCAGTCGCGAGCGATTTTTCGCACCTTGTCTCCGTCAAAGTCGTTGATGCAGTCCGTGAAGCTATCGGTCGTGATCGCATCGATCGGAGGTGCCTTGGCGATTTGACCATCCTGCTCCAGAAGCGACATGTACTCGCTGAACTTCTTCTTATCGATCACGCCGTACTTCGCCTTGGGCGGGAAGCCGAGGTCGGAGATCTTCAGGATCTGCGTGAGTTCGCTCATGCCGTTTTTCACCGCCTCTTCGTCTGTCGCTCCACGTCGCGCGCTGGGCGAGACCTTCCACCACATGCGAAGCGCGGCATCGGGATTGGTCAGCGCAAACAGCGTGGCCTTGGCGTAGGCGCGACCGAAACCGCAGACTTCCTTGCGCTTGGCGGCGATGTTGGCATCCGAGACGAATATTCCGGAGTTGCCGAATTCCGCCAGCGTGGGGTGGTAGATGTAGCGGAAGTGATACCCCGCGCGCTCGAGGCCATAGTACATGCCATCGTAGAGTCCCAATGCCTGCACCTTGTCGGATGTCAGGGCGGCCATCGCCTGGTCCATCACGCCGACCGGGAGCAAGGTGTCGGCCGTAGGTTGAATGCCGGCGCTGCGCAGGATCGAGCGCACGACCGGCACCGCGGAGCTGCCGAAGTTCGCGACGCCGATCTTCTTTCCCTTCAGGTCCGCCGCAGTCTTTATCGGAGAATCAGGCGGCACTGCGATGTAGTAGATGAGGTGGTTGTTGGTTCGCGCGATGATCTTGCCGCGGATTCCCTTCTCGTAGCCGGCGATCAACGGTTCGATGGTCACGCTCGCGCTGTCCGCCTGTCCGGCGGCGGCAATCTGCGTGGCCTGCGCGGCGCCGGAGGCATACCGCAGTTCCACATCCAGCCCCTCATCCTTGAAGAAGCCCGTCTGTTGCGCGACGTATATCGAGAAGAACGCGATATAGGGTACTGGTGCCCCGCCCTGTACGATGTACTTCTTGAGTTCGTCTGCTGCCGCCCCCGATAGTCCCATGCCCAGAAAAACGCCCGCCATCGCGAGCACACGAAGCTTTCTCCACCGCATCTCTTCCTCCCACTGGCGAGCTTGGTGTGATATTGTTCGATCGATCGATCGAATGAGGCCTGAGTGTGCCGCAGCAGGATTGGAAGGTCCAGCAGAAGGTTCAAGTGGACACAAGCATGGCACTGAAGCCCGATAAGGCTGCACGCAAGAGACGCCGCAATGGCGGGAGCACCGCGACCCGTCTGCGTATTCTGGATGCGGCAGAACATCTCTTCGCCCAAAACGGCGTCGACGGAACGTCGCTCCGCAGCATCATGGCTGCCGCGGGTGTGAGCATCTCCCAGATCAACTATCACTTCGGAACGAAAGAGGTGCTGCTGCGGGCGATTTTCGAGCGCCGGGCCGTGCCGCATGTCCAGGAGCAGCTCCGCGTCGTGCGGGAAGCGGCGAAGGCGCCGCCCGAGCAGCGCCTCTCGGCCGTGCTTGCGGCCTATTTTGCGCCTGTCCGTTGGCATATCGATGGGGCCGAGCTGGTCGGGGACTTCAATCGCCTGCTCGCCCGGATCGGCGGCGACCCGGGGGAAATGGCTCGCGGAATCCTGGCCGAATTCTTCAATGGGTTTCAGCACCAGTTCATCGCCGAGCTGCGGCTGCTGTTGCCGGATCTTCCCGAGGACGACCTCTATTGGCGCTGGCACTGCCTGCTCGCCATACTGATGTACAGCGCGACCAACCTCGATCGCATGCGCCAGGTTTCGGGCAACCGCTTCGATCTCCGAGACGGCAACGCCTTTTTCGATCACGTCGTCCCTGCGCTTGAAAGCGCAATGCGCGCACCGCCGACGTGCTCCATGGATGCGAAGAAGCGAAACGGCCGGTCGCGAAAGGCTTGAAGTTCGATCGATCGATCGATATAGGCTCAAGGCAAGTCTGCAGATAAAACAAACTGGCGGGAGGACGCCCAATGGTCGCCGCAGCCATTGCCAGAAACATAGCGACTCCTGCGCGGTCGCCATTCATCGCGTTGGATCGCGTTGCGAAGACGTACGAGGCCCGATTCGGCGGCCAGGTTCAGGCCGTGGAGACGGTGTCGTTCGAGATCGGACACGGCGAGTTCGTCTCGATCGTGGGCCCGTCCGGTTGCGGCAAGACCACGCTCCTGAAGATGATCGGCGGCCTGCTCGAGCCCAGTGCTGGCCAGATCACTTACCAAGGCCTCGCGGCGGGCCGGAAGAAGCCCCAACTCGGCATCGTGTTCCAGGACGCCGTGCTGCTGCCATGGCGCACTGTGCTGCAGAACGTCAGCCTGCCGATCGAGGTCATGCGCAAAGACAAGGCCCAGGGCGAAGCTCTCGCGCGCCAGCTGATCGAGCTCGTCGGGCTCAAAGGATTTGAGGACAAGTACCCCACCGAGCTCTCCGGCGGCATGCAGCAGCGGGCTTCGATTGCCCGCGCCCTGGTCAGCGATCCGGCGATCCTGTTGATGGACGAACCCTTCGGCGCGCTCGACGCTCTCACACGGGAGTACATGGCGCAGGAGCTGCAGCGTATCTGGAGCTCGGCGGCCAAGACCGTCCTTTTCATCACGCACTCCATCACCGAAGCCGTTTTCCTGTCCGACCGCGTCATTGTCATGACCGCGCGGCCGTCGCGCGTCGCGGAAATCATCCCGATAGACCTGCCGCGGCCGCGTGATCTGCAGATGACGACCAGCGAGGTATTCGGCCGCCAGGTCGCCCATATCCGCACCCTGCTGTCTGCTACCGGGGAGCTATAGCGATGGCCACCGCAACTGCTGCCAGAGGAGAAAGCCCGCCCGGCCTTCTGCGGAGACTGGATACAGGCACAGCCCTGTCCGCTGCTCTGTTCATCCTGCTTTTTGGTGGATGGGAGCTTGCGGTGATCTGGGGCCTGATGCCGGCCTTCGTTCTGCCAAGTCCGTCGGACGTGGTGGTCCGGACGGTCGTCGACCTGACGACCGCGACGACGCTCAGCGACTGTGTCTATACGCTCACCGAGATTCTCGTCGGATTCCTTGGTGCGTTGATCCTGGGCGTGGGCCTGGGGGCCCTGATCGCCTTGAACCCGCTGGCCGACCGGGTTCTGTCGCCCTACATCGTGGCGTTGCAGACCATTCCCAAGGTCGCGGTGGCGCCGATCCTCGTGATCTGGTTCGGCTTCGGCATCGAGTCGAAGATCGTCATTGTCGCCCTGATCGATTTCTTTCCGATCCTCGTCAACGCGGTTTCGGGGTTCCGCAGCACCGATCCGCGTCAGATCCTGCTGATGAAGTCCCTCGAGGCGACGGACTGGCAGATCTTCCTCAAGGTACGTCTGCCGAATGCGACGCCGTTCCTGATGGCCGGCATCTACATCTCGATGATCTTCTCGGTGATCGGAGCGGTGGTGGGCGAATTCATCGGCAGCGCCCGCGGCCTCGGCAGCCTGATCGTGCAACGTCAGGCCAGCATGGACGTGATCGGCGTCTTTTCGGTGCTGGTGATCCTGACCCTGATCGGCATCGTCCTGAACATCGTGGCCAAGATGATCGGAAGCCGCCTCGCATTCTGGTCCGAGACGGAAGGCGCCTCCGGAATATGACGTTGGGATACGCTAAGGAGCAGTCACATGGCGAAGCGTAAGAGTATCGAGATCAAGGGATTCACCCACCAGAACCCGATCCCCAATGCCACGCGCATCGGCAACATCCTGGTTTCGGGCGTTGTCGTGGGATTCGATCCGGGCACCCGGACCATGCCAGCCGATCTGGATCGTCAGCTCACGAACATGTTCGCCCACGTCAAGGAGATCGTGGAAGCGGCCGGCGGCACGACGGATGACATCATCAAGCTCACCGTCTGGCTCAAGGATCCGGGCGATCGGGAGCTTCTGAACAAGCACTGGACCAAGATGTTCCCGGATCCGCATGCCCGGCCCTCCCGGCATAGCTTGCCGTTGATAGGCGGCGGCGCAAATACGCTCGTGCAGTGTGATGTGATGGCAGTGTTTGGCTAAGGAGTACGAAGTGAAAAAGTACAAGCTGTTCGATCCGAATCCCCGTACGCCGAAGCCACTGCCGCCTAAGGGAAGCTGCGACTGCCAGTTCCATATTTTCGCGGCACCGGACAAATATCCGATCCGGCCGGGCGCTGTGTATCACACGCCCGAAGCGACCATCCAGGCCGCGCTGAAGATGCATAAGGCGCTCGGTATCGAGCGCGGCGTGATCGTCAATTCGACCGCCTATGCAACTGATTACCGGATCATGCTCGATGGGATCGCCGCCGCCGGACCGAACTATCGCGGCATTGCCGTCGTCGACGATACGCTGACCGACGCCGACTACAAACGCATGCACGATGGCGGTGTGCGCGGCGTCCGGTTCAACTTCCTCAAGGTGCTCAACATCGTGCCGGCACCCGACACCTTCAAGCGCGTGGTGGACCGCGTTGCCGAGATGGGATGGTTCATCAAGATCCACGGCAACGGCCAGGACCTGCTTGATCTTGCCGACCTGTTGCGGCCGATCAAGGTCAACGCCGTGATCGACCATCTCACGAATCCGGATTTCAGCTTGCCCGTCGACCAGCCGAGCGTGAACTTTTGCAAGGAGCTGCTGGCCAAGGGGAACTGGTGGGTGATGCTGTCGAACGGCGATCGCCGTTCGACCACCGGCTATCCATGGGACGATGCGGTGAAATACGCCAAGGCCTACATCGAGGCCGCCCCGGATCGGATGATCTGGGGGTCCGACTGGCCCCATCCGCTCGTCACCGAAGACATGCAGATGAAGAACGACGGCGACTTGATAGAGCTCCTCTATCGCTACTGCCCGACGGAGGAGATCAAGCGGAAGGTCCTCGTGGAGAATCCGGCGCGTCTGCTGGGACTGCCGAGCTGACGGACGGCCTTTGCCGTCCGCAACGCCAGTGAGTTAGCCTTCAGACGAAAGTCGCAGTAGCGTCTTCGAGAAGTCCCGCTTCGCTTTGTAGGTGTCCAGAGACTTGGCCACGGCGGGAGGGTAGGGGAAGCCCGCGCGGGACGCCACCGGAACGCGGCTTGATGCCTTCGGCGACCCCGTGCCAGCATGGCTTGAACCCATTCCTGGAGGCGCCCATGTGCCGGAACATTCGCAATCTCTATAACTTCAAGCCGCCCGCCACCGATGAGGAGATCCGGGCGTCCTCGCTGCAATTCGTACGCAAGCTGAGCGGTTCCAATCGTCCATCCAAGGCCAACGAAGAGGTCTTTAACCGGGCCGTCGAGACTGTCGCTCAGGCAGCCCGTGAGTTGATCGATTCGCTCGTGACGACGGCGCCGCCACGCGACCGCGAGGTCGAAGCCGAGAAGGCGCGCGCCCGCAGCGCCCTCCGATTCGCTCGGCCGGCGTAGCTCTCAGGCTGTCTGGGCGCGCTGTTGCTGGATGCGCATGCGGCAGAGGGCGATGGCCTTTTGCGCCGTGCGCGTCTGGCTGGACGATGGTTCGAGCTCCAGGAAGCGTTCCCAGGCGGCGAGCGCTTCGGTGCAGCGATCGAGCCGCGTGAGCAGGAGCGCCAGGTTGAACTGGGCATCGGCATAATCGGGTTGTGCCCGTACGGCCCGGCGATACTCGGCGACGGCGAGATCGGTCTGTGACTCGTCTTCCGCCGCCATCGCAAGGTTGTACCAGGCTTCGGCGAAGGCAGGGTCGCGCGCCACCGCGATCTGCCACGCAATCTTGGCCTCGGCCGACTGACCCTGCGCCTGGAAGACATTGCCGAGATTGAAGGGCAGGACGGGATCGGCCGCATCTGCGCGCATCGCCGTCATGTACAGGCTTTCGGCCGTCGCGAGATCGCCGCTTTCCTCGGCCTGCTCCGCTTCGGCCAACAGATCGTCGATGCTGTGCGCCTTCTGCTCGAGATGCATGGTGAGCTGACCGCTGAGTTCGGCCAGCTGGCCTGAAATCTCGCGCACCAGTTGACCCGACGGGCCCTCGGTCAGCCGCGCCTCCGACAGATGGCCGCCGCGCCGCCTGAGCGCGATCGACGCGTCGAGCACATCGCCAAGCACCACGCCGCGCTTCAGAAGCCGGGCGGCCTCGCGCGCGGCGACCAGATCGCGATAGGCGTAACAGTCATCGCTGGGTTCGAGCACGTCGAACAGCGCCAGGCAGGACAACAGGTTGGGTGAGAGGCCTGCGAGCCGTTCGACCTCGGCTCGACCGAGGCTGCGATCGACCAACGCCGGTGGCTCGAGCAGCCCAAGCTCCCGGCGCAGCACATTCTCGCTGATCAGCGTTGCGCTTGCAGGAAGTCCAGCCGGTAGCTGTACGCGTCCGTCGTCAAGGACGTGCGCAACAGCCGAATGGCCAAAGGCGATGGTCGTGACGCGCCCGCTGGGTTTCGTCGCGAACCGGGCGCCGCGCGCGCGCAACAATTGCTCGAGCCGACGCCGCGTGAGGCCCTGGATGCGGCCGACGAGATAGAGTGTTTGCCCCGCGAGAGCCAACCTTGGCCCCGGCCGTCAGCGTGCGGCCTTGCGCGCTTTAGGCTTGCGCGTTTCTGCCGCCGCGGCTGGCGCTTCGGCGGGCTTCTTGCTCGGCGCGCGCGGACGACGGATTGCACCCGCATCTGTGCCTTCCGCCTCAAGGCTGCGCCTCAAGGCATCCATGATATTGACGACGTTCGCCGGCGCAGCGGCTTCGGGTACGGCAAAGGTCTGCCCGGCCTGCTTGGCGCGCAGCATGCTGACGACCGCTTCCTCGTATCGGTCGGCGAACTTGTCCGGCTCGAAGTGCCCCGACTTGCGGCCGATGATTTCCTGCGCGATGTCGAGCATCTCGGCCGGCAGCTTGACCTCGCTGATGTCGGCAAAATATTCCGCGTCCTGCCGCACCTCGTAGGGGTAGCGCAGCGTCGTCGCCAGCATGCCGTTGTGACGCGGCTCCAGCATCAGCATGCGTTCGCGCCGGTTCAGCACGACCCGACCGATGCCGACCACCTTCTTGCGCGACATGGCATCGCGAATGACGGCAAAGGCTTCCTCGGCGACCTTGTCGTCCGGTGCGAGATAGTAGGGACTGTCGAGATAGATCTGGTCGACCTCGGCCTGCGGCACGAAGGTCTCGATCTCGATCATGCGCGTGCTCTCGATCTTGAGCGCCTCGAGGTCGGTGTCCTCGACCATCACATACTGGCCCTTGCTGACCTGGTAGCCCTTGACGCGGTCAGCCGTATCCACCGGCTCACCGCTGACGGAGTCCACCATGTTCTGCTTCAGGCGGTTGCCGGTCTTGCGGTTCAGCGTGTTGAACGATACCCGCTCCGACGACGAAGACGCGTTGTAGAGGGCCACCGCGCACGAGACGAGCGACAGCTTGAGATAGCCTTTCCACGAGGACCGAGGCATCGAAAGACTCCTGAAGACAACGTGCTAGTGATTCTAATTCAAGCGCAGTCGCAGGTCCAACGACGCGCGGAGTCGACAACTCAATAAAACGTCTGCGACGCGTGGGTTGACACTACAGATTGGTGTCATTCCGAACACAGTGCGCGAAAAGCTGATCTATCGAGTCCGTTCTTTTTGCGATGCCGTAGATTACGGCGAGGGCACGCATGGGCCGATTGAAACTACGCTTGCCCGATCGCCCATCACGTCAGCGAGTGAGGCTTTCATCACCCCTCACAATAGCGCTGCGCATTCCATCAAGTGTCTGCGGGACAATTCTCCGGTTCGCTCGCGTCCCGTCGGCGAAGAGGAAGTGGTCTGGCGTGCCAGCGCCGAGGCCGCTCTGCGGAGGGTAATCGAACATTGCCTATTGTCGACAATCGATCGTTGAGCTAGGCTTCTCATTACTGGGAGGGACATCGTGGACGCTGTCCTCAAAAGAAGCGCAGAGGCGCAAGCGACCGAGATTCTGCGCGAGCAGATTTTGACGGGTCACATCCGGACGGGCGCGCGCCTCACCGAAGTTCGGTTGGCTGCGGAGCTCAAGGTCTCGCGCGCGACGGTGCGCACTGCTTTGCATCAGCTCACGGTGGAAGGGCTCATCGTCCAGACGCCCTATACCGGTTGGTCGGTCATGACCTTGACCGCGCACGACGCCTGGGAGCTCTACACCCTGCGGGCGAGCCTCGAGGGGCTGGCGGCGCGGCTCGCTGCGCGGTCGCTCAACGCAGCGGGGCGTGTGGAGCTCGATCGCGCTTTCAATCGGCTTTCGTCGGCGAGCCTGCGTGGCTCGTGGGCGAAGACCACGACCGCTGACTTCGCCCTCCACAAGACGATCGTCCAGCTTGCCGGCCATCAACGGCTGGCCGAGCAATACCGGTTGGTCGAGCAGCAGGTGCGTGTGTCGATCGGCTCCATCAACGCGCTCATGCCCGATCTGTCGACCATCATCGATCAGCATCAGCCCATCGTCGATGCGATCCTGTCGGGCCGCGAAGATGAGGCGGCCAGTTGTTCGGAAGCTCACAACATCACCGAAGGGGAACGGCTGCACGCGCATCTGAGCGTTCGGGAGCGGCCAGCCCTCAGCGCTGACTAGGTCTTGTCGGAGTTCGAGTTCTTCAACTGTGTGCGGCCGCCAGCCGCAATGGAGAGTACATGTCGTCAGTAAAACGCCGTAGCGAGCTGCAATTTGGCGGGGTCGAACGCTCGCTGCAACGCGCATGGGCGAAGGGTGCGGGCCTCATCGACGAGGAATTCGCGCGCCCGATGATCGCCGTGGTGAACACCTTCCAGGATTTCTCGCCGGAGAACATCCATCTGCGCCAGGTGGCGGAAGCCGCTTGCGCCGGTGTCCGCATGGCCGGCGGCACGCCCTGCATGTTCAACACCTTCCATGTCACGGACAGCGAGACCTTCGCGTCCGTTGGCATGCGTTATGTCCTGCCGAGTCGCGATGTCGTCGCCGACATGATCGAGCTGATGGTGGAGGGCCACCGCTTCGACGCCATGGTGCTGATCGGCTCGGGCGACAAGGTCGTGCCGGGCATGGTGATGGCGGCCTCTCGCCTCGACCTGCCGTCGATCCTCATCTATGGCGGACCGACCCCGGCAGGACACTACAAGGGACGCAAGGTATTTCTCGAGACGGTCTATGACGGCGTCGGCGAGCTGATCACCGGCAAGCTCTCCGAACACGACCTCAAGCAGCTCGAGGACCACCACTTCCCCTTTGCCGGCGCCTGCGACACGGCGACCTCGGGCAACACGGCCGGCATGTATACCGAAGCGATGGGGCTCGCGCTTCCGGGCTCGGGCACCTTGCCGGCGGGCAGCAACTACCAGCTGCGCGCCGCCAAGTATGCGGGCATGCGCATCATGGAGCTGCTGGCGGCCGACGTGCGGCCGTCGAAGATCCTGACCCAGGATGCCTTCGAAAATGCCATGCGCGTCGGGCTCGCGGTCGGCGGATCCACCAACATGGTGTTGCATTTCATCGCCATGGCGAAGGAAGCGGGTGTCGACGTTTCCTTCGAGACCTGGGACAGGCTCTCGCGTGAGACACCGACCTTGGTGAAGCTTGCCCCCTCCGGCCCGTGGGGCGTCACCGACCTCAACGATGCAGGCGGCGTGCCGGCCGTCATGAAGGCGCTGGGCGATCGCGTGAAGCGCACGGCCGCGACCGTATCGGGGCAGAGTGTCGGCGAGATCGTCGATGCTGCCGAGATCGGCCCCGAAGTCATCCGCACGGCAGACAATCCGATCGAGGCGGACGGCGCGGTCTATATCCTCAAAGGCTCGCTGGCGCCCGGCGGCGCGGTGGTCAAGGCATCAGGCGTCACCAAGAAGATGTGGAACTGCACTTTGAAGGCCGCCGTGTTCGAGGACGAGGAGGCGGCGATCGACGCCCTGCGCGCTGGCGAGATCAAGCGCGGCACCTGCGTTGTCATCCGCAACGAGGGCACCAAGGGCGGCCCGGGTATGCGCGAGATGCTGGGTGCTACCTCCGCCCTCATGGGCGCCGGTCTGGGCGACAGCTGCGCGCTGGTTACGGATGGCCGCTTCTCGGGCGCGACGCACGGGCCTGCGATTGGCTATGTGACGCCGGAAGCCGCGCGTGGCGGCGTCATCGGCCTCATCCGCGATGGCGACGAGATCCAGATCGACCTTGCGGCACGCAAGCTGGACCTCCTGGTGCCGGAAGCCGAGCTCGCGAAGCGCCGCAAGAGCTATGTCGCGCCCGCCCCGCGGGTGAAGCGTGGTTATCTCAAGTTCTATGCCGAGCATGTCGCGCCCGCCTCCGAGGGCGCGGTCATGCCGCGTCTTTGAAACAGGGTGCAGACTGGCTGGGACCATGATGGCGCAGATCGAGATCACCAACGTCAGCAAGCGCTTCGGATTCGGAAGCCGGGCCGTCGTCGCCCTCGATCGTGTCAACCTTCAGATCGAGAAGGGCAGCTTCGTCTCCCTGTGCGGCCCGAGCGGCTGTGGCAAGAGCACGTTGCTGACCCTGATGCTTGGCCTGCAGGCACCTTCGGGGGGCGAGATCCGCATTAACGACCAGCGCGTGGACAGCCCCGACAAGAGCATCGGCACCGTCTTCCAGGACGCGAACCTGATGCCCTGGCGGACGGTGCTCTCGAATATTCTCTATCCGGTCGAATTGCGCCGGCTGCCGAAGGCGCAGTTCCGCGAGCGAGCGCTCGAACTCCTCGACCTCGTTGGCCTCCGCCGCTTCGCCGATCACTATCCGGCGGAGCTGTCGGGCGGCATGCGCCAGCGCGTGTCCATCTGCCGGGCGCTGATCCTCGATCCCGACATCCTGCTGATGGACGAACCGTTCAGCGCGCTCGACGCGCTCACCCGTGACGAGATGAGCGTCGAGCTGCAGCGCATCTGGAGCCTGCACGGCAAGACGGTCGTGTTCGTCACGCACAGCATCAGGGAGGCCGTATTCCTGTCGGACCGCGTCGTGGTGATGGGCCTGGCGCCGGGCCGCATCACCGAGGAGTTCGACATCTCGCTGGAGCGGCCGCGCAGCGCGGAGATCGAGACGGTCGATCGGTTCAACACCTTGATCCACGACATCAGGGGTTCGATCGCGCGCGGCCGGATCGGCGCCGACGTCGAGATGGAGAAGGCCTGATGTCCGAGAGAGCATCTGCCGTCGGCGAGCTTGCGGCTCCGCCCTCGCTATGGGATCGCTTCGTCGGCTCGTGGGCGTGGCCGACAACCGTGTTCGTGCTGCTGCTCGTCGGCTGGGAAGCCTATGTGCGCCTGTCGGGCATCCTGCCGGTGATCCTGCCCGCGCCAAGCGCGGTGCTCACCTATATGTGGGAGCAGCGCGAGCTTCTCCTGGAGAACGCCTGGCCGACCGTGCTTCATTGCCTCCTTGGCTTCGTCCTTGCTGTCGTCGGCGGTATCGCGATCGCTGTTCTCATCACACAGTTCACCACTATCCGGCGCGGCTTCTATCCGCTCGTTGTCGGCATTGCGCTGATCCCGAAGATCTCGGTCGCACCACTCTTCACCTTGTGGTTTGGCGCGGGAACCGTCGCGCGCGTGTCGCTCGTGTTCTTCATCGCCTTCTTCCCCATGGTGGTCAGCCCTGCTTCAGGGCTCATGAGCGTCGATGCTGGATTGCTGCGCATGGCGCGGGCCTTCGGCGCCTCGCGTTCGCAAATCTTCTGGTCGCTCCGCGTGCCGAGCGCGATGCCCTACGTCTTCGACGGGATGAAGGTGGCGATGTCGCTTGCCGTCATCGGCATCATCGTCGCGGAATTCGTCACCGCCGACCGGGGGCTTGGCTACCTGGTGATCTTCGCCACCGGCCTCCTCGACACCACGATGATGCTCGCGGCCATCATTCTGCTCAGCATCATCGGCCTTGGGCTTTACTTCGCGATCGAGACGGCCGGCAGGATCGTCGTCTATTGGCGATCGTGACCATCGAATGCGCACGATAACCAACAACTGACACAGGGAGGATAATCATGACGATACTGACACGCAGGAATACGGCGAGACTACTGGGCGCCGGAGCACTTGGCGCTGCGCTGACACCGGCTTTTCAGGTCAAGTCGTTCGGCCAGAACAAGCTGACCAAGGTGACGCTCACCTTGCCGTGGCTGCCGATCGGGTCCTACGCCGCCTTCATCGTGGCGCGCGAGAACGGCTACTGGAAGGAGCGCGGCCTCGATGTCGAGGTGTCGCGTGGTTACGGCTCGGCCGACGCCAGCAAGAAGGTCGGACTGGGCCAGTTCGACTATGGCGATGCGAGCTTCTCGGTGGTCATCCAGACCGTGGCACAAGGCATGGACCTGGTCGGGCTCGGCCTGCACATGCAGGTGTCTCCGCTCGCCGTCTTCACCTTGAAGAAGAGTGGCATCAAGACTCCCAAGGATCTGGAAGGCAAGACCATCGGCGCCACGCCGACGACGGGCGATTTCCATCTGTTCCCCGCCTTCGCCAAGGCGGCCGGCATCGACAAGTCGAAGGTGAAGTTCCGCTTCCTCGACGGCAATGTGCGCACGCAGACATTGCTGGACGGCGGCGTGGACGCGCTGACGGGCTACTACAGCACCGATGCCGCGCCCCTTTGGACAGGCGGTGGCGACGTCGACATCATGCTTTACCAGAAGTACGGCATTAAGTTCTACGACACCGGCGTCATCGCCAGGCAATCGCAGATCGAGAAATTCCCCGAAGTCACGGCCGCGATCGTCGAAGGGGCGATGCAGGGTCTCAAGTTCACCTATCTCAAGCCCGCCGAGACGCTCGATATCCATATCCGTGCGGTGAAGGAATTCCAGGGCAGCGAGCGCAACCGCGAATCGCTCAAGCATCAGATCGCCATCAATACGGCGCTCGGCATTCATCCCGGTGCGAAGGCGAATGGGCTCGGATATTTCCTCGCCGACGAGGTGAAGCAGAATGTCGCCACGGCGAAGGAGTATCTCAGCCTGCCGAAGGAAGTGTCGCCCGAGGCCATCTACTCGAACAAGTTCGCCGGCACGGTGAAGCTCAGCCCTGCCGAATGGGAGACCGTGGAGAAGAGCGTCAGGTCCTATATCCTATGGTGACGGCCGTCGCTGGTGGGACGAGGACGCCGCCCGGCGGGCCGGTCCTCGTCTACTCCAAGTACGACTTCGACCTCGACCGGTTCCGGCGCGTCCTGGGCGAGGCGTTGCCCGGTGTCGTTCTCAACTATGCAGGCTCGCCAGAAGAGGCGGCACCCTATCTCGCCGATGCCGAGATCCTCTATGGTTGGGGGTTCTCGGCCGAGCTGATGCAGCGCATGCCGAAGTTGCGCTGGGTGCAGAAGATGGGGGCAGGTGTCGACGACATCATCGGCACCTGGCCGTTTGGCACCAAGGTCCTCCTGACCCGCACGGACGGCCGCCTGATCGCGACGCGGATGATCGAGTATGTGCTGGCCGCGATCCTCGACAAGTCGCTGAAGCTGGGCGTTGCCCGAGAGCAGCAGCGCGAGCGGCGCTGGTCCTATATCGCGATGGGTTCGATCCGCGAGCTCACGATCGGGATTGCCGGGCTTGGCGAGATTGGTTCGGGCATCGCAAGCAGCTTGGCCGCGTTCGGCGCCCACGTGGTCGGTTGGCGCCGCTCTCAGGCTGAAAGCGAGGGGGTCGCGGAGCTCTTCGTAGGTGATGCCGGGCTCGAGCCTTTCGTGTCGCGTTGCGATGTCCTCGTCCTGGTCCTGCCGTTGACGTCGGACACCTCCGGAGTCTTCGACGAGAAATTGTTGATGAGCCTCAGACCTGGCGCGCATGTCATCAATGTAGGCCGGGGCGGGGTGCTCGATGAAGCGGGCCTCCTGCGTGCCATCGATACAGGCGCGGTGTCGCACGCGACGCTCGATGTATTTGCCGCCGAGCCTCTGCCGCAGGACCATCCCTTCTGGGCTCATCCCGCGATCAGCATCACGCCGCATGTTTGTGGCCCGCTGGTGCCCGAGGATGTAGCTCCGCATTTCATTGCCAATTTTGCCGCCTTCATGGGCGGTCGACCGTTGCGCAACACCATCGATGTGGCGAGGCAATATTGATGTCTTCCAAGAACCGTACGTCATCACCGACAGACTTGGCGAAGGCGAGCGCGCGCGACCTCGTCCATCTCTTCCGCACCCGCCAGGCTTCGCCTGTGGAGGCAGCCGAAGCCGCACTCGCGCGGATCGACAAGCTGAACGGGCGGTTCAATGCCTACTGCTTCGTCGATCGGGGGCGGGCTCTCGCGTCGGCCCGCCAATCCGAGGCGCGCTGGGCCAAAGGCGCGCCATTGAGCGCCATCGACGGCGTCACGGCATCGATCAAGGATCTCGTCCTCACCGACGGCTGGCCGACTCTGCGCGGTTCGCGCAGCACCGATCCGAAGCAAGCCTGGGACATGGATGCCCCGGCGACGGCGCGGCTCATCGAAAGCGGTGCGGTGTTGCTCGGCAAGACGACGACGCCGGAATTCGGCTGGAAAGGCGTCTGCGACTCGCCGCTCACCGGCGTCACCGGCAATCCCTGGAATCCGGAGCTGACGTGCGGTGGCTCGAGCGGCGGCGCGGCGGTTGCGGCCGCCCTTGGCATGGGGACGCTGCATGTGGGAACGGATGGCGGCGGTTCCATCCGCATCCCGGCGGGTTTTTCCGGCATCTTCGGCCATAAGCCGAGCTTCGGGCTCGTGCCCGCCTATCCGCTCAGCATGTTCGGTACGGTCGCTCATCTCGGCCCGATGACCGCCCATGTCGACGACGCGGCCCGTATGCTCACGATCCTTGCCCTGCCGGACGACAGGGATTGGTACGGCCTCCCTTATATACAGCGCGATTACACGGTCGGCCTCGATGCCGGCGTGAAGGGCTTGCGGATCGCGTTAAGCACTACGCTCGGTTACGCGAAAGTCGATCCGGAGATCGAGAATCTGGTCGAGCGGGCGGCTGCGATCTTCACGGAGCTGGGCGCGACGGTCACGCGTCGCGATCCGGGATTTGACAACCCGGCCGAGGTGTTCCGCGCGCACTGGTTCAGCGGCGCGGCGAACCAGCGGCGTGCCGTTCCGGCCGACAAGCATCATCTCCTCGATCCCGGCTTCAACCACATCGCAGGTCTCGGCGAACGGATCTCGAAAACCGAGTACTTCGACGCGATGAACCGGCGCACGGCGCTCGGCCTGCATATGGCGAAGTTCCATCGCGAGTTCGATCTTCTGCTGACGCCGACCTTGCCCATCCCGGCTTTCGCGGCGAACCATGTCGCGCCGCCTGGCCAGGATCAGACGGATTGGGCGCCTTGGACGCCGTTCAGCTTTCCTTTCAACCTGACACAGCAGCCGGCCGCCTCGGTGCCCTGTGGCTTCACGGCGAGCGGACTGCCGGCCGGACTGCAGATCGTCGCCGCCAAATATCGTGACGACCTCGTGCTGCGTGCTGCCCGCGCCTACGAAAGCGTGGCGCCGATCGTCACGCCAGACATCGACAAATGACTTTGCCCGGATGACCTCGCTGAAAACTTCGCTTCTGCCGTGGAGACCGTCATGAGCTGCACTTTGATCGAACATGGATACGTCGTTCCCGTCAGCGCCAATACGGTGATCGAGGACGGCGCCGTCGCCTTCGAAGGGTCGCGCATCATCTATGTCGGTTCCTCCGCTGGCTTCGATCGGCAAAGGTACAAGCCGGACCGCGTGATCGATGCGAGGGGCAGGGCAGTCCTGCCGGGCCTTGTGAACACCCACACCCATCTCGTCGGTGCCTACATGAAAGGCCTGACCGAAGATGTCGGTGGTGGCGGCGACACGGTAGGCCTCTACAAATTCGGCTTCCCGGTCGTCTGCTCGCTGCAGCCCGAGGACTTCTACAGCGGCTGCATGACGCATGCGCTGGAGATGCTGATGACCGGCACGACGACGATCAGCAATACCTGGATGTACGAGAGCCGCGTCGGTCCGGTGTTCCGCGATCTCGGCGTGCGCGGCGTGCTGAGCGAATGGATCGTCGGCACGGATCTGTTGAAGCTTTCGGCGCGCAACATGGAACGGCCGTGGAATCCCGCGGAGGTCGAGCGGCGGCTGGAGGCGGCCCAGGAACTCTACGAGACCTGGCATGGCAAGGCAGATGGACGCATCACGACGCGCATTTCGCCCGCCGGCCCCGGCTACCTTTCCGCCGAAGGGATCGAGAAGTCGCGCGATCTCGCGATCAAGCAAGGCGTGGGCATCAACATTCACATCGCCGAGGTTCCCGGCGAGACCGAATTCGTGATGAAGCGCTACGGCAAGCGACCGATGGAGCTCGGGCGTGAGCTCGGCATCCTCACGCCGCAGACCATCGGCTTTCACTGCGTGTATCTCAGCGACAGCGACATCGACATCATGGCCGAGACGGGGATGAACCTGTCGCACACCGCGTTCCATACGCCCAAGCGCGGCTATTTCCCGCCGATGGACAAAGCCTATGCGAAGGGCGTGTCGGTCTCGTTCGGCTCCGACTGGTGCTCGAACGATTTGTGGAAGTTCATGCGCGCCGGCATCGAGATCCCGCGCGTGATGACCGGCGATGTGGGCATCGTCACTGCCTACGATGCGCTGCGCACCGCCACGCTCGGCGGCGCGCGGGCGCTCGGCATGGAGAACGACATCGGTTCGCTGGAGGTCGGAAAGAAGGCCGATATCATCCTCGTCGACATGACGACGCCTTGGTGTCGTCCGATCCGCCTGCAGAACTTCATCACTAATCTCGTCTTCAACGCCAACGGCAGCGACGTCACCGACGTGTTCGTGGACGGGAACCAGGTTGTCGCCGGGCGCGAGGTCAAGACAGTGGACCAGCACGCCGTGATGCGCGAGTGCCAGGAGCGTGCCGAGCGCGTCTGGTCCAAGGTGCTTGGCGGCTAGCGCCGATCGGCCCGATGCTCGAGGTGCGTGATCTCAGCGTGAGCTACGGGCAGGTGGCGGCGCTCGACGGCGTCGCCATGCAAGTCGGCGAGGGCGAGGCCGTGTGCCTCCTCGGCAGCAACGGGGCCGGCAAGAGCACTTTCATTCGCAGCGTGATGGGTTTCGTGCGGCCCGCGCGCGGCGAAATCGCGTTCGGCGATACGCTTCTGCACAAGCGGCCCCCCGAAGACCGCAGCCGGCTCGGCATCAGCGCCGTCTTCGAGGGTCGCGGCATGCTTGCCGACATGACGGTGCGCGACAACCTCCTGATGGGTGCCTATCTGCGGCCCAAATCAACGATCGTCGACGAGATCGACCGCGTATATTCGCGCTTCCCGCGTCTGCGCGACCTCCAAGGCCGGCTCGCCGGCACGCTCTCGGGCGGCGAGCAGCAGATGGTCGCGATCGGCCGCGCCCTGATGGCGGGCCCGAAGATCATCCTGATGGACGAGCCGTCAATGGGACTGGCGCCCATCATCGTCGAGCAGGTGTTCGACATCATCGCCGACATCGTCGGACAAGGTATCGCTCTCGTGCTCGTCGAGCAGAACGTTCACATGGCGCTCGCGGTCTGCCAGCGCTTCTACGTCTTGGGCAAGGGCCGCATTGCCCTGAGCGGCAGCGTTCGGAATGGCCGCCTGATCTCCGCGGCGGATGGCAGTGAAATGGAAGAAGACCAACTCGAGGTCGCCTATCTGGGAGGATGAACATGAATAGACGTTTGCTTGGCGCAGGGGCCCTCGCGGCCTGCATCTTGCCACTTGTGATGGGATCGACAGCGATCGCCCAGACGCAGGTTGCGAAGATCGCTTATGTCGGACCCTTGACCGGCCCGAACACCGCAATGGGCATCGGGACCCGCAATTCGCTCGAACTTGCCATTCGCGAAGCGAACGCCGCCAAGGCGCTGCCTTTCACGCTTGAGGTCGTGTCGGAAAGTGACGATTCCAAGCCCTCGACAGGTGTCTCGGCGGTGCAAAAGCTGTGCAACGATCCGAGCGTCGTTGCCGCTTCGGCGCATTGGAACAGCCCGGTGGCGCTGGCGACCATCCCGTATTTCCATCAATGCGGCCTGCTCAATCTCATCTCCGGTGCCTCGACCGATGAGCTGACGAAGCAGGGCGTCGCCGAGATCGGGCGCGTCAACACCTCGCTGGGCTATCTGTTGCCCCATCTTGCCAAGAGTCTTGTCGGGACGCTCAACATCAAGTCGGTCGCAATTGTGAAATCGCGCGACACGTTCGGTGACGCCGGCTCGGTTGGCTTCGTGCCGGAGTTCGAGAAGCTTGGCGGCAAGGTCGTGGCCACCGAGGGCTACAATGTCGGCGACCGCGATTTCACCGCGATCCTGACCAAGATCCGCGCCTTGCGGCCCGAAGCGGTCTATCTGTCCGGCCTCACCACGGAGGCCGCTCTCGTCGCGCGGCAAATGCGCCAGCTCGGCATGCAGGTGCCGCTCGTCGGCCACGCCGGATGGCAAACGAGCACGTTCGTTGAAGCGGCGGGTCCGGCCGGCGAAGGCGCTATCGTGGTCACGTCCCTGCCTTTCCTCAAGGAACTGCCGGGCGGTGAGGCCTATGCCACGCGTTACACCGCCGCGGGTTTCCGCGAGCCGCACGAGGCCTACGGGCCATTTGGCTACGCGGCCGGCCAGGTGATTGTCGAATTGCTCAAGCGCAATGGGCCCGATCGCAAAGCGATCGTTGCGGGTCTCCGGCAGTTGAAGGACATCGACACGATCTTCGGACGTGGCTCCTTCGACGCTTCCGGCGAGCTGCAGCCGAAGTACGTCGACATGGCAATCCTCACCAAGGGAAATTGGGTGCCGCTGCGCAAGTGAGCACGTGGCGGTAGCCCGGTCTTCCGGACATGGACCTGATCGTCCAGCAACTCGTTAATGCCGTCGCCCTTTGCGCAATTTACGCGCTCGTGGCGATGGGCATCAGCCTGTTCTTCGGCGTGATTGGCGTCGTCAATCTCGCCCACGGCGATATTGGCACGGTGGGCGTGTTTGCAGCGCTTGCCGTGCTCCACCTTGTTCCCATCGATCCGGGAGGAGGCCTTTCGACAGTCCTTGGCGCCGGCGTCGCGCTTGCCTGCGGTGTTGCAGCGAGCGCTGTCGCGGGTGTCCTTGTGTATGTCCTGGCGTTGCGGCCTCTCGCATCGGCGCCGGCGATCATTGGCCTTCTGTCGTCGGTTGGCGTTGGTTTCGTCGTCCGGGAAGCGATCGTCAATTTCTACCCGAATGGGCGAAATCCGCAGTCGTTCCCGTCGCTGATCCCGCCGACCGTGTATGAGGTCGGCGGCGTGTTCATCGATCTTACTCATGTGGTGCTCGTCGTTGTCGCCGTGACGCTGGTTGTCGCGCTCGCCTACATCGTCGAGCAGACCCGTTTCGGGCGTGCGACGCGCAGCATTCTCAACAATCGCGAAGTGGCGCTCTCCCTCGGGGTGCCGGTCACCCGCGTCACAGCGGCGATCTTCGCCTTGGGGTCAGGCCTTGCCGGCATCGCCGCTCTGATGAGCGCCCTCTACTACAACGTCGTCCAATCCGACATGGGGATGCTGCTGACCGTGAAGGGCTTCACCGCCGCCGTGATCGGCGGCCTAGGCAACATCTATGGCGCGCTCCTGGGTGCCATACTGGTCGGCCTGATCGAGGCCGCGACGGCGGGCTTTATCCCCGACGGCTCGGCCTATCGAGATGTCGCCGTTTTCGCGACCCTCATCGCAGTGCTGATCTTGCGACCGCGCGGTCTGCTCGGACGAGCGGGAGCGGAGCGGGTCTAGGCATGGCAAGCGCCGTCAGCCAACAGCCGGCAGGGCTCTGGTCGAGACTCGTGGCGCAAGCAGCCGTCGTTGCCGCGTTTCCGCTCGCCGGGCTTTTTCTGCTCCATGCGGGTGTTGTGGTGACAGTCGCCGCGACGCTGCTCCTCGTCGCTGCGGCCGCGATCCCTGGCATACGGACGCGAGTTTCCGCTACCGGACGCGCGTTGCTGGCGCGTTCGTCGTCCTTCTGGGCAGCTTGCCTCCTGGGTGCGGCGCTCGTGCCTCTGGTGATGGGGACCAATGGCTACTGGCTCTTCGTCCTGTCGATCGCAATGGTCTTTGCCGTCATGGCGATCGGCATCAACATCCAGCTTGGCGAAATTGGAGTGATCAATCTTGGCTATGCCGGCCTGTTTGCGATCGCCGCCTACACCTCGGCCTTGCTGTCGCTTGCCGGATGGCCGGTGTGGGCGGGGGCCCTGGCCGCGACTTTTTTGTGCTGGCTGGTTGGCGCATTGCTTGGCTTGTGCTCGATCCGTACGAGCGGCGACTATTTTGCCTTGGTCACGCTCGGCTTCGGCCTGATCACCCATCAGCTTATCGTCAATCTCGGATGGCTGACGAACGGGTCAAACGGCATCACCAATATTTCTCCCATCTCGCTTTTTGGCCATACGACCAAGAACCCGATTGACCTTCCTTTCCTGTCGTTGCCTCCCGAGGCAAACGGCTATTTCCTCTGCCTGTTGATCCTGGCCGGTGCCGTGCTGGTAGCGCGGCGCTTTCGCAACGCCTGGGTCGGACGGATGTGGGCCACGGTGCGCCAGGACAGCTTTGGAGCTGCATGCTTTGGTCTCAATGTGCCGATGTTCAGGCTGAAGACGATCGCGCTTGCCAGCGCGTTCGCCGGACCGTCAGGTGTTTTGTTCGCCCACCTCATCGGTTTCATCTCACCCGACGATTTCACCATGCTGCAGTCCATCGAGGTCCTGGCGATGGTCATCCTGGGCGGCATGGGAAATATCGCCGGTGTACTGGTCGGCGCGATCATCCTCTATGTCGCCCCCGAGAAGCTCAGATTCCTGGGTGATTATCGCCTGCTCATCTATGGGCTCATGCTTGTCGTCATCCTCGTCTATCGGCCGAAGGGGATCATTCCCGATCCACGGCGCATCTTCGATCGCGCGTGAGGGAATTGCACATGGCCCAGGAACGCCTTCTCGAAATCTCTGCCCTGACAAAGTCCTTCGGCGGCGTCCATGCGCTGAACAGCGTCGATCTCTCGCTCGCATCGGGCGAGACGCTGGGCATCATCGGGCCGAATGGCTCGGGTAAGACCACTCTTTTCAACGTGATTACCGGCCTCGTGCGCGCCGACGCGGGAACAGCCCGGTGGAACGGGGAGAAGGCCGATCTCCTGCGGTTGCCCGCCTGGCAGGTGTTCCAGCTAGGGCTCGCGCGCACTTTCCAAAACATCAGGCTGACGCTCGGAGAGACCGTTCTCGACAATGTCAGCCTTGGGCGGCATCTGCAGGTTTGCACGCCCTGGTGGGCGGTTCTGGCGCGGCCCGGCGAGACCTGGCGCCGGGACCGCCGTGGGCGCGAAGAGGCGCTGGAGGCGTTGCGCTTCGTCGCCCCGCATCTCGCGGAGCGGCCTGACCGGCTGGTGGGCGAACTCTCTTACGCGGACCGGCGGCGCGTCGAGCTCGCGCGAGCCATGGCGGCCAAGCCGAGGCTGCTTCTGCTCGATGAGCCCACGGCCGGCATGAATCCCCGCGAGACTGACGAAATCGGCGACGATATTCGCAAGATCGCGGCCGGCGGAATGGCCATCCTTGTCATCGAACACAAGATGAAGTTCGTGGCTTCCCTTGCGTCCCGGATCGCCGTGCTAAATTTCGGGCGCAAGATCGCGGAGGGGAGCTACGAAACCGTTAGAGGCGACCCGCAGGTCATTGCCTCCTATCTTGGCCGCAAGGGCGACCATTTGAACAAGACCTCTCATCGGAAGGAAAAGTGATGCAATCTGTCGACAAGGCGCCGGTTCTGCTGTTCGGCGGACAGATCCATACGTTCGATAAGACCGACCGTGTTGCGGACGCCGTGCTGATCGACGGCGGCAAGATCATCGCAGTCGGAGCGGCAGATGAGCTCCGCGCTGCGGCCGGGCGATCGGTGTCCGGCATCGATGTGAAAGGGGCGACGATTTTCCCCGGCCTGATCGACACGCATCCCCATCTTCTCCATTACGGGTCGTTGCAGGAACCGTTGGTCGATATTGCCGACGCGACCGACCATGACGACATTGTTCGCCGGATCGCGGCCCGCGCGGCCGTGACGCCGCCGGGCGAATGGATCATGACCACGCCGGTCGGCGAAGCGCACTACTTCATAAGGCGCTCGTACAAGAACCTGCGCGAAGGCGACCTGCCGGCTCGGCAAGTGCTCGACCGCGCCAGCACCCGCCATCCGATCGTCATCCAGGCGTGGGCGCCGACGGTCCCCAACGTCATCGCCTTCAATTCGCTGGCCTTGGATGAGCTGGGCATCGGGCGAGAGACGCCCGATCGGGTGAGCAACGTCTGGATCGAGAAGGACGCCGGTGGCTTGCCGACCGGTCGTCTGCGCGGCTCGGTCACCAACTATTACAGCAACGACGACTACGCCAACGGTCTGTGGCTCAAGGTCCCGTTCCTGAAATACGAGCATCTTGTGCCAGGGACCAAGCGGGCGATCTCCAATTATCACAAGCTTGGCGTCACCGCGGTGTACGAGAACCATATGATGGACAGGAAGCTCATTGACGCCTATCGCGAGCTGCGCGATCGGGGTGAGCTGGAGCTTCGGGTCATGGCCTCGCAGGAAGCCGAGGCGTACGGGATGCCGTGGAGTCGGCCGCGCGCGATGCCGGATTTCATGATGCGCCTCGAGGATGCCGCGGCCTCGATCGATCTCAAGGGCGACTGGTTCCGCTTCAACGGCGTCACCATCATGTGGGACGGCACCTGCTTTCCCGGCGGCATGATGATGCATGAATCCTACGAGGGTCCTTACGGCGAGCAGACCAAGGGCCACTACCACATCTCTCCGGAGAAGGCCGAGATCGTCATGCGCTTTTGTGCCGAGCGGCGGATCCGGCTCAACACCATGTGCATGGGCAACGAGGCGAACGAGCAGAACCTTGCCCTCCTGGAGAAGCTCGCGAAGACCGTGGATATCCGCGCGCTGCACTGGGTGCTCGTGCACGCCGTTTTCATCGAGCGGCAGCAGGTCGAGCGCTATGCCAAACTGGGCATGGATCTCACGACTTCCATGTCGTTCTGCTTCGGCAAGGGCGACTTGTTCCGCCGCAAGATCAAGAACGTGCCGTTGCACGATCTCCAGCCGCTGCGCCGCTTCTTCGACACCGGGTTCGCCGTCGCCGGCGGCAGCGACTGGGGGCCGAAGAACGCCTTCGAGCAGATCAAGTTGGCGCTGACCCACGAGTTCGCAGGCTCGGGCTATCGCAATCTCGGCCCCGACCAGAAGATCAGCCGCCGTGAGGCGATTTCGATGTGGACGCGTGACGCCGCGGCGGTGCTGCAATGGCCGGAAATCGGGTCGATCCGACCGGGCGCCAATGCCGATCTCGTGGTGGTCGATCGCGATCTGATGAGCTGCGATGTCGAAGACATCGGTGAAGCCAAGGCGTTGCTCACGCTGGTTGACGGACGCGTTGTGCACGACGCCCAGGCGTTGTGAGGCAGCGATGCTGATCACCGACATCCTAACGCTCAATTCAGCTGCGAGGCCAGACAAGGTCGCCGTCATCTGCGGCGATCGCCAGTTCACCTTCAAGGAAATTGCGCAGCGGACGTTGCGGCTTGCCAACGCCTTGCGCGGGCTGGGCGTTGCCAAGGGCGATCGGGTCGCAGTCCTTGGCTCCAATACGGCCGAATATGTCGAGGTGGTGTTCGCCATTTCTGCAGTGGGTGCCGTCTGGGTGCCATTGAACTTCCGGCTCGCGCCAGCCGAGCTCGCCTTTATTGTTCGCGATTGCGGTGCCGCGACGGTGCTGTTCACCGACGACAATCACGCGTCGGCCATCGCGACCCGCGATCTCGTTCCCGAGGTCAAGAACTGGGTCAGCATCGGGGCGCATGGGGCTTCCGCCGGCGCGCTGGACTATGACGATCTTTTGCGGGTCGGTTCAGAGACAACTATAAGTTGTATAACGGATCCGGCTGATCTCTTCGCCGTGATGTACACGAGCGGCACGACCGGCCGGCCGAAGGGCGTCATGCTGCCGCATGACCGCTTCCTTTCCGGTACGCTTCTAAGCAGCCTCGGCCTCAAGATCACCGAGAACGATGTGAAGCTGCAGGTCATCCCGCAGTTCCACGCCGGCGGCCAGATCTATCAGTTGAGCCATCTCGCCTGCGGTTCGACGATCGTCATATGCCCGAAATTCGAACCGGAACTCGTGCTCCGTTTAATCACGTCGCAGCCGGTCACCACGGTCGGGCTGGTACCGTCGATGCTGGTTGCCCTGCTGGAGACCCCGGCGATCCACCGCACGGATTTCTCAAGACTGCGTCGTGTGATGTACGGCGGCTCTTCAATTCCGGAAGACCGGCTGGCGCGGGCGCTCGAGCTTATGCAGGCCGATTTCTCGCAGACCTACGGGCAAACCGAGGCTGGCGTACTGGTCTCGATCCTCGACGAAGCCGATCATCGCCTCGGCTTGAAGAAGAATCCCGAGATCCTGCGCTCCTGCGGCCGTGCCATCCTGGGTTACGACATCCGGCTTGAGGGCGGCGGGGACCTCGGGGAGATGCACGTGCGGTCCAGCAGCCTGATGTCCGGCTATTGGGGACGGGCGGACGCCACGGCCTCGACGCTGGTCGACGGCTGGCTGCTTACCGGTGACGTTGCGCGGCGCGACGATGAGGGGCGCTTCTACATTGTCGATCGCAAGAAGGACATGATCGTCTCGGGCGGCGAGAACATTGCACCTGCGGAGATCGAAGGCGTGCTGTCGCGGCATGAAGACGTTCTCGACGTTGCCGTGATCGGCGTTCCCGACGATCGCTGGGGCGAAGCCGTCAAGGCGCTGGTCGTGCTGCGGCCCGGCCGTACGCCGCAGCCGAAGGACCTGACGGAATTCTGCCGCGGCTCGCTCGGTGGCTACAAGATCCCGAAGTCGATCGAGTTCGTCGACGGCCTGCCGCGCAATGCCTCGGGCAAGATCCTCAAGGCACAATTGCGCGATCCCTACTGGCAAGGCCGGGAACGGAAAGTCTAGGTCTGTGCCTATGCCTGCTTCGGAAGCGGGGAGAGGTCGCCCAGCATCGTCGGGATGAACTCGGCGACCGTCGGATGGATGTGCACGGCGCGTTGCAGGACGGTGTAGGGCGCCTTGGCATACATGGTGTCGAGCACGCAATGGATCGCCTCGTCGCCGCCCGTGCCCAAAAAAGAACCGCCGAGAATTTCCTTCGAATCGGCGTCGACGAGCATCTTCATGAAGCCATCGGTCTCGCCCTTTTCGAAGGCGCGGGAGACATCCTCCATGGCGATCTTGCAGACTAGTGCATTGCGGCCGCTTCGACGAACCTCGGCCTCCGTCATGCCGGCCCGTCCCAATGGCGGATCGGTATAGAGCGCATAGGCGGGGATGCGGTCGCTCACGCGCCGGCGCTCGCCGTCGAGAAGATTGGCCGCCACGATCTCGAAGTCGTTGTAGGAGGTGTGGGTGAACGCCCCGCGGCCGTTGCAATCACCCAGGGCCCAGACTCCTGGCACATTGGTGCGGAGCTCGTCATCGACCTCGATGTAGCCGCGGGCGTCCTGTTTTATGCCCGCGCGATCGAGTCCAAGGTCGTCCGTGTTGGGGCGCCGGCCGGTCGCGACGAGCAGATGAGATCCTCGAACCTCGGGAGCCCCTTGGTCGCAGTCGAGCTTCATGACAATTTCGCCATCCCGCGACGAGACGCTCAGGCATTTCGCGTTTGTGCGCAGATCGATGCCTTCGCGGCTCAGGAACCCGGCGACCGCTTCCGAGACGTCTTCGTCTTCCCGCGGGATCAGGCGCGGCCCGACTTCGACGATCGTGACGTCGCTGCCGAAGCGGCGGAACATCTGGCCGAATTCGAGCCCGATATAGCTGCCGCCCAAGATCAGCAGATGCCGGGGCAGGAAATCGACATCCATCATCGAGCTGTTGGTGAGATAGTCGATCTTGTCCAGGCCCGGGATCGAAGGCACGGCAGGCCGGCCGCCGACATTTATGAAGATCTGGTCCGCCGACACTGTCTCGCCGCCGATTTCGATCTCATGCGGCGATACGAAACGCGCGTGGCCCTGATAGACATGGCCATTCTCGAGGTTTTTGAGCGACCGCTCGACGCCGCTATTGGAAAGGCCGACCACGTAGTCCTTGCGCGCCTTGACACGCTTCATATCGACCTTGATCTCGCCGCCGATGCTGAAACCGTAGTCATTGCCGCGGCGCGCCATATGGACGGCATAGGCGCTGGCCACCAGCGTCTTGGTCGGCGTGCACCCGGTATTGACGCAGGTGCCGCCGAAGCGATTGCGCTCGATGATCGCCACCTTCTTGCCGGAGCCGGCCAGTTGTCGGGCAAGTGACGGCCCAGCTTGCCCGGTCCCGATGATGATCGCGTCGTAACTCGTCATCCCGTCCTCCTTTCGTGACCGGCGGAGCGCCGGTTCCCAAGTATCTGTCGCCCGCGTCGCAGTTATGGCACGAGGCTTGCTTCCCCGCCTTCATGGCGAAAAAGCCTGATATCGAACTCGTAGCGCTGACCAAACGTTACGGCGAGACGCTGGCCGTCGATAAGATCAACCTGCGCATTCCGGCCGGCGCCTATTGCTGCCTTCTCGGCCCCTCCGGCTGCGGCAAGACAACAACCTTGCGCATGATTGCTGGTCACGAGGCAACAAGCGAGGGCGATGTCATCCTGGGCAGCGAGAACATCACCGACCTTCCGCCGGCCGCACGTGGCACTGCAATGATGTTCCAGAGCTATGCGCTCTTTCCTCATCTCGACTGCATCGACAATGTGGCCTTCAGCCTGAAGATGCGTGGCGTTAACAAGGAGACACGGCAGGCCCGGGCACTTGAGCTTCTGAAGCGCGTGCAAATGGAACCCTATGCCAAGCGGCTGCCGGCCCAGCTTTCGGGCGGCCAGCAGCAGCGTGTCGCGCTGGCGCGTGCACTGATCACCGACCCGCAGGTTTTGCTGCTCGACGAGCCATTGTCGGCGCTCGATCCGTTCCTGCGCGTCAAGATGCGCGAAGAACTGAAGGCTCTGCAAACAAAGCTCGGTATCAGCTTCATCCATGTGACCCACAGCCAGGACGAGGCGATGGCATTGGCCGATCTGGTGGTGGTGATGAACCATGGCAGGATCGAGCAGGCGGCGCCGCCCCGCGAGATCTTCAACAAACCAGCTTCCGCCTTCGTCGCGCGCTTCATCGGTGGTCACAATGTGATCCCGGCGGTGGTCGCACGAGCCAAAGGAGGCAGCGGGTTTGTCGCCATTCGCGCCGATCGCATCACCCTCCAGCCAGGCCCGGCGCCCGTCGACGCCACATCGCTGAGCGGCGTGACGCGTTCGGTCGAATATCTCGGCGCCACGGTTCAGGTCGGCATCGACGTGGCCGGTCTCGACCCGCTGTCTGCGGTCGTATCCGAGTCCCGATTCGACGCCAATCCGGTCGCCCCAGGGCAGCCGGTGGTTTTGTCTTGGATGCCCAAGGACGTGCACGTCCTTGGGCGGGAGTAGGGGGGCGGCCCCGCGCCGTCATCAGACGAGGAGCGACGGAGATGGCTCGGAAACAAGACGGCTTGGGACGCCGCAAGGTCCTGAAGGGCGTGGCTGGCGCCGCCGGCGCTGTAGTTGGCAGCGGTACGGTTTCTGGTTTCCCGGTGATCTGGGCTCAGAACAACAAGGACATCGTATTGCGCCAGTTCGGCACCGGCGTGTCGAACATGAACGAGATCGCCGAAAAGTGTAAGGCAGACCTCGGCATCACTCTTCAGATGACCGCGCTTGATTCCGACGCGGTCACTCAGCGCGCGGTGACGCAGCCCAATTCCTACGATGTCGCCGACATCGAGTACTGGATCTGCAAGAAGGTCTTTCCAGCCAATGTCATGCAGGCGATGAACGTCAAGAAGATCAAGTATTTCGACAAGATCGTCCCGATCTTCACAAGCGGCAAACTGAAGCCTGACAGTGTGGTTGCGCAGGGCACCGCGCCCAATACGGTCAGCTTCGTCGAAGGCGCGGGATCGACCAAGTTCGCCAAGGGGCAGACCGATTGGTTCACGATGATCCCCACGATCTACAATGCCGACACGCTCGGCATCCGACCTGATCTGGTCGGCCGCAAGATCGATTCGTGGAAGGACATCCTCGATCCCAAATTCAAGGGCAAGACGTCGATTCTGAACATCCCGTCGATCGGTATCATGGACGCCGCCATGATTTGTGAGGCCGCCGGCGTAGTGAAGTA